>Ga0209712_10000680_pt1 | contig 29499 bp, 24 predicted proteins | sample ArcOceMetagenome_FD_187443 | JGI IMG/M metagenome (GOLD analysis project Ga0209712, IMG submission 187443) | Marine eukaryotic phytoplankton communities from Arctic Ocean - Arctic Ocean - Greenland ARC118M Metagenome (SPAdes) (version 2) | ecosystem: Environmental > Aquatic > Marine > Oceanic...
AGCAAAAGTCCTCCCAACTCAACGGTTAGATCCATTTTTGGGAAGAATTTCCAATCTTCCTGTCGGTCTTCTCTCTTCTGGCTCGCATCTCGCTTGCTCGCTTGCTTGTGCGTTGTGCGTTGTGCGTTGTGCGCCAACAACCAACAAACAGTTGTGTACCGGCCTGTACCGGCACCTTTATTGTACACTGTACACACATACAAGTACAGCCGCATTGAACATACTGCAGAAGATACCACAAACTGGTCGACATTCATTTGTAGTTCAGTGTAAAGTCAACAGCATTGCAGCGCAACCACAAGCTAAATTATCAAACAATATAAAATGGAGGACATTAATAAAGAAGACGCAATTGTCGTCAGAACGAAAGCTTCATCAATAGCAACGGGATCCTACTCATACTTTGATTGTGGCACAAAAGCTACCATCGAGGATCTTCTTCTACGCCGAACTGAGCCGGAAGAGGAAGAGGATGGCCTCGATGACACTATGCCTTTCTCAGACTTATCAGATGTGTCCAGATCTATTTGGATTGTTACCACTGCTGCTCTTCCTTGGATGACAGGAACGGCAGTCAATCCTTTCCTCAGAGCATTGTACTTTGTCAGACGAAGATTGCATTTATACAAAAATAACTCAAAAGAGGCCCGGTCTCAGTCCCAATCTCAAGATATCAATCAAGCTGGAAAAGTTACATTGGTCATACCCTGGCTTCTCGACCTCAATGATGCACAAAAATTATACGGTAGTCACATCACGAAATCCGGTCAAGAAGGCAAAGAACAACAGCTCCAATGGATCAGAAACTATTCCGATGTTCAATGCAGTATGAAGGAAGAGATGCAGCATTTGAACATCTTATTCTATAATGCTGCTTACTGGACTGCATTTGGGAGTATCTTCCCAACAGTAGATATATGCTCTTTGATTCCAAACGATGAGGCTGATGTGGCAATTCTTGAAGAGCCTGAGCATTTGAATTGGATGAGAGTTCCTGATTCGGATTCGGATTTTAATGGCAGCGTTGTCAACAATGTCAACGAGAATGACGAGCTTTCCAAGAATGGTGGAGAAGTGCAAGCGCAACCAAGTTCAAATTCCGATGCGGTAGAATCTACAAATGGATCTGAGGACGGCACGGGTACTCAAACTCAAACTCAAAGCATTCTCAAGGAAGACGATCAGGAAAATTATCAGGACAGCCAATTCTCTCAACCTCGATCCGAGAAGAAATTGAATGAATTGGGTTGGGCTCACAAGTTTAACTTTGTCATCGGTGTCATTCATACAAACTACTCTGCTTACATGAAGCAGTATGGTATTGGAACAACCATAGTTGCCGCCCCTGCCATTAATGCATTAAGCGCAATGGTGGTTAGGGCATATTGTCATAAAGTTATCAGATTGAGTGGTGTGATTCCAAACTATGCAAAGTGGAAAGAAGTTACATCTAATGTTCACGGAGTAAGAGGTGATTTCCTTACTGGATCGAGGAATGTAGATGCTGCAGGTACCAAAGAGGAGCACAAAGATAATAATGCCGACAAAGAAGAGGAGGAATGCGCTCCTATCTACTTCATCGGCAAGCTACTGTGGGCAAAAGGATTCGATAAAATGCTGAAAGTTCAAGAGAAATATAGGAAAGCTCATCCTGACAAAGAATACTTCCCTATTGATGTGTACGGTGGAGGACCGGACGTATTGGAAATCACTAGGGCCTTTCATGGGAGAATGCAGGCGCCAAAAACTCTTCTAGACAGCGAAAATGCAAGTGTTGCCAGTTTTTCGGAGGACAGTGAAGGTATGGATGCTTCAGCTAGTGATCTCAGCCAAGACATACTTACAACGTCGCGGTCGATACGTGGCGAATTGATGAGATTGACAAAGAATTCTGACGAATCAATGACTGGACCATATAGCAATGCTAAAAACTACATCAATGCTGGCTTTGAGGTGGTTGCTCCAGGAAATGATGAGTTTACATCACCTTCTGAAGACATTGTAATGGAACGGAGACAACTTGTAGATGTAAAGTCAGAGGTGGATGAGGAAACCTCCTCAAAGCAAATAAATCCGATTTCAATCTTAAGCGATGTTTCTGAGAAATCAATCAGCACTGGAATTGCAACGACCAAGGCAGTCAAGAATTTGGCTGATTCGGCACTGAAAGCTGGTCTTGCAATGACATTTACACAAGACGAGTTTGACGATAGCAATCATGGTGACGTACAGATGCAACCGTCTTACAGATTTGATCCCCCTAAAACTATATATGAGTTGAGAAGAACACCCGTACCAGCTCGTTTCCTTGGAGTGAAAGATCATGCCATGCTACGTAAAATGCCGTACAAGATATTTCTGAATCCTTCTATCACGGAAGTGTTGTGTACGACAACAGCTGAAGCTTTAGCAATGGGGAAGTTTGCAATTATTCCAAAGCATGTATCGAATGAGTTTTTTTTACAATTTTCTAACTGTCTTGCTTATGAGACTTTGGAGGAGTGTGTGAAGAATATTCAATGGGCTCTTGATAACGAGCCGTCGCCCTTGACTGAAGAAGAAGCACACATTTTCACATGGGACGCAGCAACAGATCGAATGATTGAGGCTTCTATTGTGACCAAAAGGGAAGCTAGAGAAAGAAGTAGCAGTGGTTTCGACAAGGCGGATTCCAGAATGGCGTGGATTCATTCACAAGGAGGCAAAAAGAGTAGTTTTATCAAGACCAAATTTTTTGGGCAGACTATTGACAAAAAAGTTGCGCAGAATGAGAATTTATCCACGGTTTAAAGTAAAAAGGGTTGACAATTCGTAATGATCGTATACAGATACTTTTGCATGTAGGCATCGTAGTAACATACTACTAGAGAGAAGACGTAGTTTGAAGTTGAACTTTGGGGCCGAACTTTTGTGTGCTCTTCTGTTTCTGCTTTTTTGTTTTTTGTTTCAATAATATCTATTTCGCACTAATTTAAAATTATAAGTGGTTAAAAATAGCCATAGACAAGCTAAAGAGATGATATTGATCTACCCAGGATGTTCAACAACAAGTGAAAGTGCGAAGTGTGAAGTGTGAGAAAAGACAAATCAATACTACTGTACATACTTCTTTTATGAATGAAATCTACTTGTAGTGCTTTTAGGCGGATCACAGGATTGCGAACTTCTAATGAAGAATTTCCTTTCATCAAAGCGATAAAAATTGGCGTCTCTGACATTTCATTCAATGCATTTGGATCAGCCCGTCGTGGTTTGGAACACGATAGAATTACTGACAAGCTCTTTTTGTATCAGAAGAAATGTATACTTCCCTCCGTGGATTTATAAACTGAATCCACCGTTCACTTATGGTTTAGTTTCTGGGGAGACATAGGTAGATTTTGGATGCTTGGCACAGCGAACTCGATTCTCACCAATCAATACTTTTGAAGGCGCGCGATGGTGAGGATCATCTACAATCGGTAGATTATCCATTCCTCATCATCGCCACTGTTACCAAATAATGGTGGATTTAATTCAATGCCGAGGTTGTAAAGTAGTACATTCAAATAGGGAATCGGAAAGAAAGAAGTTATGGAAGAGAAAACTTCACAGGATGTACTTTCAAGAACGCGGGTTAGATGTTAAAAAATGTCAAAAGTCCTGTTGAAAGTTTTGAGAAAAAAGTCTCTTTCAAATTCAAGTTATTGATCCAAATCCCGTTCGTGTTTGGCAAAGAAACCGCTTCGTTCTGAAACCCTGACGCCTAGTGAGATTCACAACTTCCGAGTTGCAAGCCAACTGAACTCAATCGATGGCACTGACGACAAGGCACCGCTGGTGTATTGAACGCATTAAGCATTGTTTTCAAGATCAAGGTGTTGATGATTCGAGTATACATGGTTTTATTCGAAAGTCTCAAGTATTGAACAAATTCAATGCTTTGTTCGCTGGTGAAGGCAAAAATGTCATCTTTGTTCACTATCAACCGCAGAATGTCTCGTCAGGGGTAAGGCATGTGGTTACTGGGATGGTGTTTGTGCGGATTGGCATCTCTTTCAATGTCATGCAGTCGATCTTATTGTTCCTTTTTTTTCTTCACTCGCAAACAGGGAAAGCATAAGAAGGGATCTAAGTCAGAGTTTCTTGTGAGTTATGGGGACTCTGTTCCTTTTACGGACAAGGTAAGACAGCGTCTAACGGTGAAGTTCAGTACATAGTTGTCATGAAGTTTTCTACGGGTATTTCTAACAGATTTGTTGTGCAGTGCTGCTACTTTGTTAGGAGTGGAGATAAGGTAGATACTAACGTTGATAACGACACGTCTCTTCTCTACGGTGAGATTGCAGCTTCTCCACTGAAGACGATTGAGGCAATGTTGTCCTCCCAGTACGTTCCGTTATTCTCAATGTCAAGTGAGTGGGGGCATGCAAATAGAGACCAAAAGTCAGAGTTCAGTTCTGAAATGGATCAGTTTGCTGAGAATATTAGTTCCGCTCTTGAGAGCCTGTCTTGCGGCCTTGATCTCAAAAGTTATGACAACCCTCTGTTTGATTCCACAAACGTCCAACAACAACAGCTAGAAACTGATCAAAAGTTGGTACAAGACATGGAGAAAGTTCTCAAAGAATGGTGCGAAGGCATTGAGAGATACTTGTCAGCTCCATTTAATGATGCCCAAAGTTTGTCAAAGAAGTCGAAGAAAGATGTGGGATCGATTGATGTAGGTCCAAAGGGAGAACTAGATTTCTGGAGGACAAAGATGCAACGATTAAACTCGATAACTGAACACGTTCAGAGTGAACAGTGTGAAAAATTGGTTCAATTTTTGTCGAGTGTTTTCAAAAGGTCAGGTGATAGACATGGGACAAAAATTCCAGATCTCTTAGGAAGGTGGAAGCAGATTGATATTTCAGTCACTGAGGCTTCGAACGAGTCGAAAGATAATATCAAATATCTTTCATCCTTGCAGCGTTTTGTTGGTCCTCTCTACAATGGAAATATTCAAGGAATGATTGATGCTATTCCTGCCCTGTTAAATTCGGTGAAGGTGAGTGCATGATTGTAAAACCATTCCGATTTCTGCTTCATCTCTTTTTTTGTCTGACAGACGTCTCGCACTTGTTTCGGCCTCGTTGTCTCAGATGATTCATACGATTGCACGGTTCTACAACACCACAGAGACACTGACAAAAATGTTTTCAAAAATCACGGATCAAATGATTTCTAATTGTATTCGAAACATTTCAACGAGAGGGAATGGCAAGAGCACAATGTGGGAGACAGATGTAGAAGACATAATCCAACAATTAGATGACTGCTTGAAGCTCAATAATGTCTATCAAGAGCAGTATCGTCTCACAAAAAGGAAGCTCGTACAAATGCCAGGCAGTAAAAATTTTGATTGCAACGAGATGCAAGTTTTTGGAAAGATTGACCTATTCTGTCGACGAATAGTTAAGCTCATTGATTTGTTTGCAACCATTAATCAGTTCAAGACACTCTCGGTCAACATGCTTGAAGGTATGGAGCCCTTGATTGATAGATTCTTCGAAATTCAGTCAGAATTCCGTTCCAGGAATCATGATCTCCTTGATTACCACAACAACAAGTTTGACAGAGACTGCGTCGAATTTAACGTTCACATCACAGACCTTGAAGGCAGGCTGCAGCACTTTGTGAATAGCTCATTTGAGAGCACATCATCCATTGGCCATTCTTTGAAATTGTTGAAAAGATTCCGTGCCATTTTGCACCGAGACACACTAAAGGCAGATCTTGACTCCAAAATGAGTATTATTTTTCAAAACTATGGCATTGAACTTGAGCAGGTACAACAACTCTATGAAAAGCAAAAGCATGATCCTCCTATTTCAAGAAACCTGCCCCCTGTAGCCGGCAACATTGCCTGGTCTCGCCATCTCTTGAACAGGATTGAAGAGCCGATGAAACAATTTGAGACTCAGCAAGGTGTTATGGGTACCAAAGATGCTAAGCGAATTATCAAAATGTACAACAAGGTAGCTCGCACACTGATTGCATTTGAGTTCCTCTGGTACAAGGCATGGATACAGTCAATTGATCAAGCCAAGGTTGGACTACAAGCAACACTGATCATCCGCCACCCTGACGATGAAAAACTTTATGTGAATTTCGACCAGGAAATCTTACAGTTGATTCGAGAAGCTAAATGTCTGGATCGTATGGGTATTGAAATCCCTGAAGGAGCCAAGATTGCACTCTTTCAAGAGGAGAAGTTCAAGATGTTCTATTCAGAATTGCACTCGATACTTACGGAATACGACTGCATTGTGGCAGACGTTATTCCAGTTACTGCCATGATTCTTGTAAGTTCAGTTCTCATCTTGAATAGCGCCTCTTTGCATGCTTCCCCGTGCATGATGATTCTTACACTCAAAACTTGACAGCGTCCTCACTTCAATGACATTGAATACAAAATGCGACCTGGAATGGTAACTTTGACGTGGACGTCCATGAATATTGACAGCTACATCACTCTGGTCCGAAGGGGGGTGGAACAGCTTCGCGAACTCGTTGGTAGCATCAATGATATCATTGAAAATCGGATTGAAAAGAACCTTCGCAACGTGTCAAAGACTCTCTTGGTTGAATTACCTGACGACTCTTCTTTCACAGTAGCCGATTTCGTCCAAATGCAACAGAACTATATTTCGTCCAAGGCAGCTACTTTGCAGGGGAAAAACAAAGAGGTTGAAAATGCTGTCGAGGATTTGATTGCGAAAATATGTACATACAACTTCGACTTGCATCAGGAACAGGTATCAGAAATGGATGTGAATAAGCTGCGTGAACATTACAATCATTTCATGTATCAGGCACTTTTACACTCGGCAAAGAGTTCAATGAATGCACTGAAGAAGCGTATCGGATCTCGGGGTGGCACAAATATCCTTAGCAGCTCCAAGCCTTTCTTCAACGTAGATGTGCAACTGATGCCACCAAACGTCTCTCTTTCACCAGCGTTGGATGATATCCAGACCTGTATCAACTCAACTGCAAAGGCCGTTCTCACGTGTTATAAAGCAGTGCTTGAGTGGGGTGACTCTGACCAAAATTTCTTTGAAAGGGTCACCAAAGACATAGAATTGGTTCGTGTAGCTTTGCTCCTTACTGGCTGCGTTCAAGGGATCCGGAACACCGTTGCGGAATTCCTGGCTACATTTGGCAAGGTAAGTCAAATTTAGAATATATTTTGTTTCTGCATAGGAGCCCGTTCACTCACGATGGTCGCCACATATACAGTATGACTGGCTATGGAAGTCTGACAAGGATGCAGAATACAAAAAATTCGCTTTGGACGGCCCATCCCTGGATGATTACGAAGCACAGCTTAGAAAGTTTGGACATATTCAGAAAGAAATCGACAGTGTCAGTTCCATTCATATTATTGGAGCGCTATCACTTAATACAAAACATCTCAAGCTGCACCTAGGAAGGGAATGTGACAATTGGAAGTTCACTGTAAGTCGGCAATTCTGCATAATGTTTATCATTTTTTACCCTTCATTTACTCACCTGGCAAGTTTGTCTTTTTCAGTACTCCAAAAACCTTCATTCTCAAGCCAAACAAGAATTAGAGCGTCTTACCGAATACACAAGAATGACCTTGGGACGTCTTGGTAGAAAAGTTGAAGACCTTGACTCTCTTCGCTTCATGATGGATGTGTTGATGGAGGTCCGCGAGAAAGAGACGTCCATTGAGATGGAGATTATACCAGTCATGGAAATGTATGAGATGCTAGAGCTCAATCTACCGTCAGATTTTATGGATAAAGAGGAAATTGACAAGAAAACCGTTCTGAGGTCTAACTGGAAAAAGTTAGTAAAGCTCTCTCAAACTCGCAACGATGAGCTCTCCCGCACTCAGCTTGGATTCAAAAGCGCTTTGGTCGAAGATGTTACCGCATTTGGCTTGGACATTCAACAGGTACGTAATATGATTGAGATATAATAAACTTTATCCTCAAGAGGGGCTCACACTTTGTGTCGTGCAATCGGAATAGTTTCGCTCTGACTTCCAAAAGAATGGACCTTTGGTTCAAGGAATTCCTCCAATGGATGCTGTTGATCGCCTTTCTAGGTTCAAGGAAGAATTGAAGATAAGGGAACGAAAGTTTGAATTGTACCGGGGCGGAGAAGAAATATTCGCCTTTGAACACAAGGAATACCCAGAGCTTGAGAAAACCAAGAAGGATATCAAGATTGCATCACAACTATTTGACCTATATGTCGATGTCATTCGCACAATAAATGATTGGAAACTGATGCCGTGGGTCTCTGTTGCAACCAGTATTGAAGAAATGAGCGAGTTGATGGATTCCTATTCCGGTCGTTGCAAAAAGCTTCCTGGACGTCTGCGCGATTTTGAGTCGTATTCACAGTTGAAGAATGAGATTGAAGAGTTCCAACTTGTACTCCCGCTATTACAAGAATTATCCAAAGATTCTATCAAAGCGAGGCATTGGGAAGAGATAATGAAAATTTGTGGCAAACAGTTTGATGTTGTTGGCAATCCAGATTTCAAGTTGGAATCTCTCATTGATGCGAATCTTGTATCGGTAAAAGAGGAGATTGAAGAGATAACCGATGGAGCTGACAAGCAACTCAAGATTGAGCAGCAGCTCAGAGAAATTAAGGCCCAATGGGAAAAACAAGAGTTTTCATTTCAGGTATGGAAGGATAGAGATATCCACATCTTGAAAGGTACTCCCTTGGTCATGGAAGAATTAGAAGATGCGCAAATGAATTTACAAACAATGCTAACAATGAGACATGTGGCACCTTTCAGAGCATTAGCTCAAGAGATTCTTGGCTCTCTCTGCGAAACTTCAGATACCCTAGAGCTCTGGGTCAAGGTTCAATTGATGTGGTGTGCCTTGGAGTCTGTCTTCACTGGTGGTGATATTGCCAAACAGATGCCAAAGGAGGCAAAGAAGTTTAGCAAGGTTGACAAGGGCTGGGGCAAGATTATGATGAATGCCAGTGAATGCCGCAATGTTGTAGATTCTTGTGCTGATGAGTTGTTGCGCAGTTCTTTGCCGACAATGTACGCAGATCTTGAAAAATGCCAGAAGTCTTTGGAGGGATACCTTGAGCAAAAGCAAAATGCTTTTCCTCGTTTCTATTTTGTGTCAAATGCTAAGCTCCTCATTATCTTGTCGCAGGGATCCGATCCCCTTGCAATGAATGAATACTACGAAAATGTCTTTGATGCTATTCAATATGTTGAGCATGACAAGAAAGATAAAACAATTATATATAAAATTCATGGGAGTGGAGGAGAGGGACATGAGGTCATTCCATTTGCAAAGCCAGTAAGGGCTGTTGGTAACATTGAGGACTGGCTGATGGCACTTTTGCAGAATACGAGGGCGACATTAAAAGATCTCGCAAGAACATGCGCCGCTGGTATTCTTGATGTCCAAAACGATTTATCGTGCTTGAGACCGCTGGTCGACAGGAACATTGCCCAATTTGCTCTTCTTGGAGTACAAATGATGTGGACCTATCAAACACAGACTGCTCTCGAACATTGCCAATTCAAAAAGAATGCTATGAAGGAGAATAGTCAAAAGCAGGTGCAAGTTCTATCTGAAATGTCTAGCTGGTGCCTACAAGATTTGGGGACTAAAGTCAACCGTAAGAAGATCGAGACTTTGGTGACTATTCATGTCCATCAACGTGACATTGCTCAAGAACTGGCCCAACTAGTTCGTACAAAGAAGGTCAAAGACGCCAACGATTTTGATTGGCTCAAACAGGCAAGGTTTTATTGGCGTCCAAACAGTAGCGACGATGTTAATAAGAATGGAGCTGCAGTTGTTTCCATTACTGATGTTGACTTCAACTATCAATACGAGTACCTTGGCTCGAAAGAGAGGCTTGTAATTACCCCTCTCACAGATAAGTGTTACATTACTCTTGCACAAGCTCTTGGCATGTACTACGGAGGTGCTCCTGCTGGGCCCGCTGGGACTGGAAAGGTAAGTAAGGCCTTTCTGTGGATTATGCACGACGAGACACAACTTCTTACCTTCAATCTCGTATCCTTACATTATTCAGACGGAGACAGTCAAAGATCTTGGTTGCACCTTGGGTATCTTTGTAGTTGTTACTAATTGCACAGATCAAATGAAGTACACAGACTGTGCAAAAATATTCAAAGGATTATGCCAAGGAGGTTTGTGGGGATGTTTTGATGAGTTCAACCGCATCACTCTTCCAGTACTTTCGGTTGTTGCTCAGCAAGTCCTTGCTATTCAAAATGCGAAAAAGCAAGGCATCAGTCTTTTTCAGTTTCCAGGAGACCCTCAAAATGTCAATCTCCAACCAGTGTGCGCCTTCTTTATTACTATGAATCCTGGTTACGCAGGTCGTCAGGAACTGCCTGAGAACCTCAAAGCGCTTTTTAGGGGCGTTGCAATGATGACTCCCGATTTTCAAATTATCAAAAAGGTCAAGATGTGTTCTGTAGGATACTCAGATTTCGATATCCTTTCTGCCAAATTCTTTTCATTGTACTCAACTTGTAAGGAACAATTGAGCAATCAAAGGCACTATGACTGGGGCCTCCGAAACATCTTGTCTGTTTTACGCACGATGGGAGCTACGAAGAGGGCAAATATTGATCTACCCGAAGCTGAGTTGGTTTATAGAACAGTGAGAGACATGAATCTATCGAAGCTAGTGTCTCAGGATGTTCCGCTCTTCCTATCTTTACTGGCTGACCTTTTTCCTGGAATGAGCCCGCCATCAAAAGGAGAGTATCCAGAAGAAGAGAGAATCTTGGCAAAAGTCATTGAGAAACAAGGCTTAATCTATCACGATTCCTGGGTTCTGAAAGTGATTCAGCTCTACGAGACAACCAAAGTAAGGCATGGCATCATGCTTGTAGGACCATCAGGAGGAGGAAAGTCTAGCATCTTCAAGTGTCTCAAAGAAACCCTACAAGAGAAGGATAATATTCAGTACAAGGATGCGAGATTCAATCCAAAAGCATTTAGAGCTCAAGAAATGTATGGAGAGACAGATCCAATGAGTGGCGAATGGACGACTGGTGTATTCGCAGCAATGTGGGAAAAATTCAATAACAGGAACAACGCTTACAATACCTGGATTATTGCCGATGGACCTGTTGATGCAATTTGGATTGAAGACTTAAATACGGTTTTGGATGACAATAAAATTCTAACCCTGGCCAATGGAGACAGAATGCCCATGACGGATAATGTGAAAATGATGTTTGAGGTTGAAACTTTAGTTAATGCGTCACCTGCTACTGTTTCTAGAGCTGGAATCATCTACGTCAGCGATACTGATCTTGACTGGGCACCAGTGTTGGAGTCCTGGGTTCGTAAGCGAGATTCAAGTCGACAAGAATTTTTGCGAGTCATGGTCAAGAAGTGGTTAGGTAATTGCACGCCCTCCGATCCGGGCCCCTGTTTTTCATTTCTTTCAAGACATGCAAATGAAATCATGATCGAGGGAAGAGTCGGGAAAATCACCAGTTTTGCCCAGTTGTTTCAAGGCTTGACAGAAGGGATAGGATCTGAACTCTCACCTTCTTCGGATACTTTTGACCATGACATGGAGAAGCTATTCCTCTACAGTTTATGTTGGAGTGTGGGAGCATTACTGGAGGCAGATGATAGAATGAAATTTGATCAGTGGCTGCGTGAGAGAGACTCGAACAAAGCAATGCCAAAAGTTGAGGGATCTGATACTATTTATGAGTACTTTGTCGATCCGAAGACCTGTAACTGGATCAAATGGACTCCACCACACTGGCAATATCCGTCGGGAGAGAAATTAAATTTTCCCAATCTTTTAGTACCAACGATGGATTCTACAAGGGCGTTGTATATCATTGAACAAATCCACAAGCAGAAGTCACCAGTAATGATAGTAGGTGCCGAAGGTACTGCCAAAACAAGTGTCCAGCTAATGTTCTTGGCAAAACAAGATCCCAATCAAATGCTGACGAAGAGAATCAACTTTTCGAGTGCCACCACACCTGGTATGGCGCAATATTCCATAGAAGCAGAGCTTGACAAAAGAGGCGGAAAAAATTACGGGCCTCCAAATGGGAAGAAAATGACAATATTTTTTGACGACATTTCAATGCCAGAAGTGAACAAATGGGGCGACCAACCAACATTGGAGCTTGTCCGCTTGGCAGTTGAGTATGGAGGATTCTGTTTCCTGGACAAAGACAAAAGAGGAGATTTTAAGACGTGTGAAGACCTGCAGTATTTGGCAGCAATGCAGCATCCAGGTGGTGGTAAGAATGATATCCCTAACAGGTTGAAACGTAACTTTTTCATCTTCAACCTCGTCCTCCCCAGTATCACAAGCATCAATGATATTTATGGCCAAATGCTTCGAGGAAGATTCACCTCTTCAGACTTTGATAATCCAACTCTGGAGAATGTGAATAAATTGACAACATCTACCATCCAACTCTGGCGAACCATGAAGGCAAAAATGTTGCCTACGCCTGCCAAGTTTCACTACGTTTTCAACATGCGCGACTTGAGTCGAGTTTTCCAGGGAATTCTTTTAACGCCAAAAGAATCAATCACTGAGGGGGGCATTCGTCAAAAGGAGGGCAAGCTTGTGAACTTCTCGCCAGTCAACATGTTGGTTGGGCTTTGGAAACACGAATGCGACCGTGTGTTTAGCGACAAACTTACTACGGATAAGGACAAGTCGAGCTATGAAAGCTTTATTAAAACAATAGCGTCTGATGTATTCGGGGAAGAGCTATATTCAGCTGCATGCTCGGAACCTAAGCATATGGTGAATTTTCTACGAGATGATATTTACGATGAAGATGAGGTCCTTGTGGAAGAGGCACCCAAAGTTTACGAAGATGGCGGGACCCTCGAATCTATTCGAGAGCGATCCTATATGTTTCTACAAAAGTATAATGAAGATAATCTCTCCAAACCTATGGACTTGGTTCTATTTGAAGATGCACTGAAGCACTTGCTGAGGATTAATAGATTGATAGAAACTCCAAGAGGAAGCGGTCTCTTGGTAGGTGTAGGAGGAAGCGGAAAGCAGAGTCTGACTCGTCTTGCCGCATTCATTTCAAGATCAAACTGTTTCCAAATCACTCTTACGAAACAATACAATACAAATTCACTGATGGACGATATTCGGGAGCTATACAAGAGTGCAGGCCATAAACGCCAGTCAACAACGTTCCTCTTCACCGAGAGTGAAATAAAGGATGAGGTCTTCTTGGAGACGATTAATTCTATACTATCTACCGGCGAAGTACCAGGTCTCTTTGCCAAGGATGAAATGCTTGGAATGACGGCAGACCTGCGATTGGACTTTCTGAGAGACAGGCCTGGCCAAGAGGAGACCCCCGACAATTTGAAGCAGTACTTCACCGACTGCGTTCGTGACAACCTCCACGTAATACTCTGCATGTCTCCTTTGAATCCCAAGTTCCCTGATCGTGCTCGTAAGTTTCCAGGCCTCGTTAGTAGTCCTACGATAGACTGGTTCCTTGGATGGCCCGAAGATGCCCTTGTTAGTGTAAGCAAAGGCCTAATTAAAGACTTCGAAATTGAATGCACCCCGGAGACGAAAGAGAGTCTCATCACCCACATGGGTATGGTGCATAATATGGTTGTGAATGTGTGCGATGAATATCATAGCATGATGAGGAGGCAAGTGTACCAAACTCCAAAGAGCTACTTAAGCTTTATTGCGGCATACAAGACAATGTACACTCAGAAGTTGAGCGCGTTAAAGGAGAAAGAGAGTAGAGTAAAACTGGGCTTGGACAAGCTAGTACAAGGTGCTCAGGATGTAGAGGCCATGAAAGTTGTTTTGGCGAAGGAGCAAATTAAGCTAGAAGAAGCAACAGTTAGTACCAATAAGATGCTGGAAGGACTCGAGATTAGTTCCAGCGAAGCAAAGTTGGAAGGTGAGCAAGTAGCAGGAATCAAAAGCAAATGTGAAGAAGATGCGGTGAGAATTGGAAAAGAGAAGGCGAGCTGTTCGAGTGATCTTGCTAAAGCCCAACCGTTTGTTGATCAAGCTAATGCTGCCATAAATAGTATCAAGCCAGCCCACATTGGAGAAATCAAGAAACTGGCAAACCCAAGCGACATTATAAAGCTCGTTTTTGACGGTGTTTTGATTCTGTTCAACGCTCCATTGGCGAAGGTACAACCATGCAACATTACCGTGGCAAAGACAGATATTCCGTGGTTTGAACCCAGTTTCAAACCGCAGGCATTACAGATGATGGGCAATCCGAACTTTTTGAACCAGTTGGTTGAGTTTGGGAGTACTGGGAAAGATTTGATGAATGATGAAACGATAGAGTTTCTGTCTGTCTACATTGATATTGAACAATTTACTCCTGCAGTCGCCAAGAATGCAAGTATTGCTGCTGAGGGCCTGTGCACATATGTTAGGGCCATGAAGTTCTACCACGAAGCAAGCAAAGTTGTTAAGCCGAAAATGGAGGCATTGTCTATAGCAGAAACGCAAATGGAAGCAGCAAATAAGGCTTTGGATGCGGCTGAAACAAGACTCGCTGCTTGTAATGAAAAACTTGCTGAACTGCAAACAATGTTTGATGCGCAAATGAGTAAGAAGAAGGCCATTGAAGAAGGCGCTATTGCTCTTCAAAAGAAGATGAATCAAGCGTCTGCTCTGATTAACGGATTGGCTGGCGAGAGAGCGAGATGGACTGAAGACGCCGCAACATTTAGTGATCAGAAGATGAGGCTTGTCGGAGACTGCGCTATTGGATGCGCTTTTGTGAGCTATTGCGGACCTTTCAACCAGCAATATCGAGATTACCTCATTGACGATAAATTCACAGCAGATTGCGAGGCACGCGGGGTCCCAGTCACAAAAAAGCTTGATGTTGTCTCTTTCCTCGTTGACGTTGGAACAATTGGTGATTGGAATATGCAGGGGCTGCCCACCGATCCTCTTTCTACCCAAAATGGAATCCTAGTGACAAAAAGTACTCGGTATCCTCTTTTGATCGACCCGCAAGGGCAGGCCTTGAGTTGGATCCGAAGTAAGGAGGCTGAAAATCTACCATCATGGAATGGCCAGAGTCTAGTAGAATTGAGCGACCCAAAGCTAAAGGACAAGTTGGAGTTTTGCATGGGGAATGGCAGGAGCCTGATCATTGTCGGAGTGGAAGATGACATTGATCCCATGCTTGATCCAGTTCTTGAGAAGCAAATTATTCGCAAAGGTTCTAAGGCATTCATCTCTGTTAGTGACAAGATGATGGACTACGACCCTGATTTCAAGCTGTACTTCATTTCGCGACTACCGAATCCTAAATTCAGCCCTGAGCTGCAGGCTAAAACTACCCTGATCGATTTTACTGTCACCTTGAAAGGGTTAGAAGAGCAATTGCTGGGTAAAGTCATTGGCCGAGAACAGAAAGCTCTTGAGGAACAACTCACACAAGTCCTCGAGGAAGTCAATGCTAATACTAAGAGTCTAATGCAGTTAGATGCAAGCCTTTTAGAGCGATTGACGAGCAATTCTGGGGACCTCCTTGAAGATGAGGAGTTGATCGCAGTACTTGCAAACACCAAAGCCAAGGCTGCAGAGGTAAATGCCAAATTAATTGCTGCCGACGAAACTCGTTCAAACATTGCAGAAAAGAGAGAACAATTCCGTCCTGCAGCGACGCGAGGATCCGTTCTGTATTTCAGCATTGTAGAAATGAGTCTTGTAAATACAATGTACCAGACAAGTCTTGTCCAATTCCTGGAAATTTTTATGGGCTCAATGGAAAAGGCAGAGAAGGCTTCACTGGCAAGCAAGCGAGTTGCCAATATTATTGACACAATGACATACATGACGTATCGTTACGTGAACCGTGGTCTTTACGAATCCGACAAACTTACTTTTGTACTTTTGATCGCTCTCAAGATTCTAGTCGCTGCTCAATCTCTGAAACCAAGCGATGTCACTTTGTTTCTGAGAGGAGGCGCAGCCCTCGATATCAACAGCGTTAGAAGCAAGCCATTCCAGTGGATGCCAAATGACATCTGGCTCAATATTGTCCAGATTAGCCAGAGCAACAAATTTTTCTCGAACCTTATTGGTGACATGATTGCCAATGAAAATATGTGGAAGCGCTGGTACGAAGACAACGAACCAGAACAGGTACCGATCCCAGACTATCAACAAAAGATCTCTGAGATGTCAGATATTGGTCCATTTTTGAAACTATTGCTTGTTCGTAGTATGCGTGTCGATCGAAGTATTTTGATGGCCAAGGAGTTCCTTCGAAATACAAACGAGATGGGCCCTGCCTATGTCGAGCCTGTGACAGATACAATAGAGATGGTGTATAATGAGATGCTGTGTGACGTTCCCGTCATATTTCTCCTCAGTAGAGGTGCTGACCCCACCGAGAGCATTGAAATGCTATGCCGCAAGAAGAAACTACCATCACCTGCTGTCATTTCTCTTGGCGAAGGACAAGAACCAGTCGCATTCAAAGCTATCAATGCTGGGGTTGTGAATGGGACGTGGGTGTTACTACAAAACTGTGAATTAGGCTTGGGCCTGATGAATGATTTGGAGTCGCTCATCAACAAGCTCAAACCAAACATGGACCCGAACTTCCGCCTATTTATGACTGCATTACCACATCCAGAATTCCCTCTTGGGTTGCTGCAAATGTGTACAAAAGTAACGAACGAACCTCCTGCAGGCCTGAAAGCCGGCTTACTTAGAAGTTACACACCAGGAGTCATGGTGGACCAAGACAAGATTGAGCGTGTCGAAACTGCCCAGTGGCGACAGCTTCTATTTGCCCTTTGCTTTTTGCACAGTATTGTCCAAGAGAGAAGAAAGTTCGGTCCTCTTGGATGGTGTATTCCTTACGAGTACAACAATGGTGATCTTCAAAGTTGTGTTCTTTTTCTCGAGAAACACCTTTACAATGGACCCATCAGCTGGTCCACATTTCAATACATGGTGTCTGCGGTCCAATATGGTGGAAAAATAACGGACAGCCTCGATGTCAGACTCTTTAGGTAAGCATTATCGTTTCTATTTCTCGACGAAATAAAACTCTTGGAACACAATGGAACTCACTAACATACCACCCCATTTATTTTTAGAATCTACACGGAAGAGTGGCTCACAGAAACCACTTGCCAAGATGATTATACCTACAATCCTAACGAGCCTATTTTCAAAATTCCAAACGACTTCTGTTACAAGGTGCCTTCGTTTACTGAACACTTGGAATATCGAAAATATATTGAAGAATTTCCAGAGATCGACTCCCCTGAAATATTTGGATTGCACCCTAATGCTGATCTAACATTTAGAGTAAAAGAGGCCACTGCACTTTTTCACACATTGGGAGAAACACAGCCAAAAGGAAGCGGAGGGGATGAAGGAGAGTCACGGGAAAGTATTGTTTACAATAAAGCAACTGATCTGCTTACTCGTCTACCTGAAAACTACGTAGAAGATGATTATAAGGTGAAGATCAGAAAGTTAGGAGGAATGGCTGTGCCAATGAATATCTTTTTGTATCAAGAGATTCAACGCCTTCAAAATGTGATACAAAAGGTGCGATTCACTCTGGAACAAATGCAGCTTGCGATCAATGGTGAGGTAGTGATGACGTCCGAACTACAGGATATACTCGATAGCATCTTTGACGCAAAAGTTCCTCATACGTGGGAGAATACATTGACAGGGGATGAATTCAGTTGGAGACTTCCAACGCTTGGACTTTGGTTCTCTTCCTTACTGAATCGTGATGATCAGTACCGGTCTTGGCTGGAGGATGGCAGGCCAAACTCGTTCTGGCTAACTGGATTCTTCAATCCTAATGGCTGCTTGACTGCAATGAAGCAGGAAGTAACCAGAAAGCACAAATCTCAGAAGTGGGCACTGGACGACGTCGTTTACCACACAGAAGTAACAACCTACGAAAGAGTAGATCAAATCAAATCACCTCCCGCTGAGGGAATCTATATTCATGGATTATTTTTAGATGGCGCTGCATGGAATCGCCAGGCGGGGCATTTGGTCGAGAGCCAGCCAAAGACCCTTTTTGTGCCCGCCCCGGTTCTATTTGTCACCGGAAATGCAAGAAAAGACGAAGATAGGGCGAAGAAAGAAATGTTTGGTTCAGTTGGTCCTTATGAATGTCCGGTGTATAAGTATTCTTCAAGAACTGACAGGTATTTCATCTTTTTCGCAAACTTGAAGTGCACGCCTGAGAAATATCCAAACAAATGGGCGCTACGGGGCGTAGCACTTCTGTGTAATACATAAAGAAATTGAGATTTATAATCTACGCTAGTTTCATGGCTGCGCCGCCCTTGGCATATTATCATAACCACCACAAAAAGCTTCGCGCATTGGGGAGGGACGTTAACTAAGTAAACATCATGACAAATAGGTACCAACTGCATGATAATAGATAAGCATCATGTACGTGTACTTCAGTTGCAAACAATTTCAAATTGCCATCTGTGTCTTAGTATGTTAGAATATTAACAGAATAAACCACGTTGAAAAAGGTGGATTAAAAGAAATCACTCAAACAGAAATAGTATTACTAGGTGAATAAAAACAGATACAGCAGAGGACTGCAGCATTTCTGCAAATTCAAAATAGGCTCATAGACTTATAAATTACAACGCTTTATTTGCACCAACGAAAATATTATTCACTCTCAGTAGTAAAGAAGCATCGATGCATATCCCTCAGTTTGATAACGCAACAAGTGATATCATCAATGGATCGGCAGCCATGCCATTTTCGTCTCGCACAAGCCACAAGGATCTTTGCAACTTCCTGTGGATCCCATGCCATTTTATGTTCATAGGGAGGCAACGTAGCCTTGTATTCTTCAATCAAAGAGACTATTTCCCTTGGACTAACAAGATTGGATTCACATGAGATGCTACAAAATCCTTTTAGAAGGGAACGGAATTAGACAATGCGCCCATGCTTACGTACCTCAATGCATCAGTAAGTCCATCACTCCCCATAACAATAAACTCATCCATTGAAGTTATGGATTCTTGACAAAAATGAGGCTGGCTAGAGACTCCCACCTTTTAAGAATTGATAAGTTTTAGACCCAATTATTAAGTTGATTCAACAGCAGCAGGGTCAAACATCACGATTACTGCATGTAGCAAAACTAGAGCTTGCCGAAATTGAGGATTTTCTTACCTTGTGTGCCAACACATCACCAATACTCCGAGTCATTGCCAATCCAATCATTTTGGTTTCATCAGTTGTGTCAGATTCATACCAGACTCTCATTGGCCCAACTTCAATTTCATTCGATTCACCGTTGACAACAGGTTTCGCGTAGATTTGTCCTCCAGCGCTATTCACGCGTCTGTTTTCGCTCTCGTCTTCAGGTTTGAAATCAAACGTCAATTGGATAAGTTCAAGGTCGCCGTTTACTTCTTTCCTTCTTGCGAGGTATGCTGGAGAATCTCCAACATTAAAGGCCTGAACGCATCCATTTACGATTCGAATAATTGTCATTGTTGTGCCGCTTGTTGACCCAGCTGGCAACATTTCATTCTCGATTTCGGTTTGTAAAGTTTCAAATACAGCTTCTACAGAATGGCGATCCGATGGTGATACCGATGATGAATCTGCGAGCAAAGTTATCAATCTACTTTTGCAGTAACCAGAAATAAGGTGACCATTTTCTCCATGTCCATCCATGACCCCGGCTAGAATGTGACCGCCATCGTGCTTATTTGAAGGAATCGATTCGACCAGAAATGAGGAGTCTTGGTTTATCCAATTTTGACTGCCATGTTTGTATCCAGCAACAGTGATCGATCCGTGATTACATTTAGGTGCTGCTGCGACTACTTTTTTCTTATCACAAAAGAATCGAAACATGGTCGAGAGAGTTGTTTAACAGATACGAGTGTACACGCAACGACAACAGGCATTAACAGTAGTCTGTATGTACCAAAAACCTTGCAGGCAGCACTGGCAAATCAGATTTTCTGAGTTTCCTGTTTCAAACGAAATTCGCGCGAACCCCTTTCCCAAAATAGTGTGATGAGCCCATTATTCAATATAGATTAGCCGTGATAAGGGCTACTGTAAACTGTAACTACTAAATAACTCATTTCTCGAATAAATGCAGATTGATATGCAAGCCTCATAATATGGCGTGGATTTTAGAAAGTAGTTTCGGTAGAGGTCACGTAGATTGCGGATTTTAAATTCATTTACTGAGTCGTTTTTGTTTTTCCTTTCTCTCCTTTTTGGAAAAAGGTGAACATCTTCTGATGAAATAAAAACTTTCAAAAAATTCTCGTCGTATGGCCAGAGCAAATTTCACGCCGATTCTGAATATGCTACTGTAGTTAGAAAGCTTGTGCGTCTTTTTTGGGTGGTTGTGGATTGCACCATGTGGGCGAGAAGTCACTAGCTATTTATTTAGCCATCATGGCACAAGAACGCGATCAACAACAAAAGCGTACAAAAAGTAAGTAAAGTGAAACCCCTCCGAGCCTCGCGCGCCCTTCCTTCCTTCCTTGGGGCAAGTTGTTTGCCGAGCACATGACGTCATCACATACGAAGGACAGACCGTATTATCACGGCCAACATGATAGATTGTACTACCACGGCCAATAATAACTACAAACGTACTACCATGGCACCAACACCAACTTTATTGGTAATGTCCAACATGGCCAATACTAATTTAGTGTCACGTGTTTTGTGGATTAATTCATCACGTAAAATGACAAGAGACAACGCTTACATCGACAAGAGACAACTACTCACTTATCTTGAAATGGATCTTACCACTGCTTTTAACAACCTTGAAACTGCCATCAAGGATGGTTCTACATGGACTCCAGTTGTACTGCTTCCATCTACTCATTGCACAACTATAGACAATGGCATTGTATTCAACTCCATATCTATGCTGATGCCAGCAGAACCTTCATCCTCTCATGTTGACAATGTGAAGCTGCTGTCTCCATCATTTGTACAGGAAACTGCTGCAACTTCAATCCTGAAGTACCCGAAAGGAGCAATTTTTGAGATTGAAGGATATGTTGGAATATTGGACTATGAAAAGGTAGCTACTCATGTGAAAAAAGCTGCCCAGTCTGGTGGTTCTGCACTATCCATCACTGGGAAAAAAATAACCCTTCTAAAAGGTATGTACAGTGATGCTATCCATATTATCCGTATGTATTAATAACTTTCTAACAACGGTTTTGTTTTGTAAAGCCGGTCTATGGTATTTAGTCTAGCTTGTCCACATTATCGGTTGCACAGGAAATTAAAGAAGGAGATGATATTTGAAGAAGGAAAGCTTCAGGCCAGTGGCACAATTGTGGAGAAGGAGCATCAGTCTTCAAGCAGAAAGGGCAAGAGCCGATCCTCAACCTTGAAACTTGCCAACAATACCAAAAATGTTCCAATGAATAAGAAGAACATAAGGACTTCCACAAAAAGCACTTCATCCCTTGAGCAAGCATGTTCATTTCAGATCATCATTTTTTGCTCTTCCGAAAGTGGCAAATGGTACATTGCCAAACATTGTTCTACATGGCTTAAGTCTCGATCCTCATCCTGTCACACAAACCATATGCCATTAAACACAACTGATATGACAGTGCAGAAGAGACTACTGGATGATTCAACTATTGATAAAATCAATATACTTATCGGATCTGGTGCTAGTAACAATTTTATTGTCAGTGCAATTAAATTGGAGTTCAACATTTCAATTACAGTTGATCAAGTGAAAAGATTCAGAGAAGACAGAGTGAATTCAATCCTATCTCTCTGCAAAGATGATGTGATACCTAAATCAGCAGCAGAAAGGTTGATTGCACTTTTCAAACAAATGAAAAATGTTAGTTATGTATATGTGAAGCACAACCAGCAGTCTGGGTTTGTCACATACTCCAAGGGTAAAAAGAAACAAGCGATTTTCACCAGTCAATGACTAATGATATTGAGGCATGGAGAAAGGCGCTGAAGCTTGGGGACGATGAGGATATTCTTGTAAGTTATGAAAAATGTTAGTTATGTATACGTGAAGCACAACCAGCAGTCTGGGTTTGTCACATACTCCAAGGGTAAAAAGAAACAAGCAATTTTCACCAGTCAATGACTAATGATATTGAGGCATGGAGAAAGGCGCTGAAGCTTGGGGACGATGAGGATATTCTTGTAAGTTTTGCCTGGTGTCATGATGAAGAGAAAATAATGATGGTCATGTTCCCAGAGTACCTATGCACAGATATGACTTTCGGTCTAAATAGAGAGCAGAGAAATCTGGTTACCTTTGTTGGTTGTGATGTTCAGATGTTGGATGCCCTCCAAACAGAAGATTGCATATCAGTGGGCAATCGGAGTAGCATTACCATCCCTTGTTGGAGTCAAGGTTACACTGAAGAATAAAGTGATTTCATCTGATGCAGAATTGTCATTGGTGGAATCAGTGGAAGCTTCTATTCATTCCCCAGATGGTCTTCTCCGCAATTCAAAATTCAGAAAAGACTACTATCACCTTGTGAAACAGCCCTGGAATAAGTTGATGGCCACTAGAGATACCCAGTGCATTGTTGTTACCAAGATCATTGATGACTGGATCAGGTCATGGTTCAATTATGTCTTGACACAAGCAGAGTACCATGTATCACACATGAAAATGGGTGATTATCTTCTCAACAACAGACACATTGTTGGAGAATTGTTGTTCATAGGATTCAACAAGATTGTCAGTACTGTTGCTGCCAATATCTCTTGTAAGGGTAACCATCATTTTACCACCCGATCAACATTTGGATTCATTGGCTCTAGTATTGTTGAGGGCATGAACCCTTCCATTAAAAACGGTGACTTGGCAGCAAAGCCATCCATGTCATTGGACACTTCCTCTCTTCAGCAACTTCATCAAGTTGATAGAAAGACTGAAAAAAGAACAAATCAATTACACAAATCACTGGACTAGGTAAAAAAACAATCGTTTTTGACAAGATACATGGAAGGTGTTGCAATCAATTTTTTTGATTTAAGAGGTAAATATTACTTCTGTTATGTTGGTGATCGGACGTGGTATTTTACTTCCAAAAGGACAATTGATGATTACCTCTCAGAAGTCAGAAGCCCTACTGTTGGATTGAAGAATGTTCATACACAGTTTGACCGAGTGCACATTGTCACAGTTGATATTGAGGGTTTCATGAACTGTACATGTGGCTATGTTCATCAATACCTTGCCCCTTGTAGGCACCTTATGGCTGTGCTTGATAACATTGAGTATTTGGTTCCATCGTTGTTTCACATAAGGTGGTGGAAACATTTCAATTACTATGTTGATAGAAATAGAGTTGAATACAACATCATTGTCTATAGTAGTAGTGCAATGAGTAGATGGAAGTAGTATAGCTGGAGTCCATGTAGAGCCTTCCTTGATGGCAGTTTCAAGGCTGCTAAAAGCAGTGGTAAGGTTCGTTTCAAGATAAGTAAGTGTTGTCTCATGAATGAAAACTCGATATTATATCTTGTCATTTCGTGATGAATTATTGAAGAAAACATGTTAGGCTAATTTAGTGACTATATTTTATTGGCCGTGGTGGCACATGACCAGTTGGTGTTGGTGTTGGTGCCATGGTAGTACATGACCAGTTCTGTTAGTGTAAGTGCCATGGTAGTACATTACCAGTTGTGCTGGTGTTTGGGTTGGTGCCATGGTAGTACACAATCGCCGGGGTAGTACATTCGGTACGGTCTGTCACCCGTATGTGCTGACGTCACCTGCTCGGCGAACAACTTGCCCCCTACGGTACCAAACCTGGCATGCATCAAAAACATTAGAACATTGAACATATGTATCGCAGTCGTTTCGTGAAACCTGAAACATAAACTGTTCATCCCATGTCCATATCCATATCGAATGGAGCATCAGCAGCATTTCGTATCGAGGCTTGCGTCATCGGTGCTGGAGTGGTTGGTCTTGCAGCAGCTCGAGCACTTGCACTAGCAGGAAAAGAAGTTCTTATTCTTGAAAGTGAGAATACATTTGGATCAGGCACTTCCTCTCGGAACTCGGAAGTAATTCATGCTGGAATATATTACCCAAATGGATCTCTCAAGGCGCAGCTTTGTGTCAAGGGAAATGAGATGCTTTACAAATTTTGCAATGAAAGAAACATTTCATGCGAAAATAAGGGCAAGCTATTGGTAGCAACAGATGAATCCCAACTCAAGATGGATATTCCTAGAATAATGAAGCATGCATCTGGTAATGGAGTGAAAGACTTGGTTATGTTATCTGGACATGATGTCAAGTCCTGCTTTGAACCACAAGTATCCTGTGTCGGTGCATTACTTTCACCGTCAACCGGCATCATTGATTCTCACTCACTCATGCTAAACTTTTTGGCCGATGCTCAAGAGAACGGAGCTACTTTGGCGCTGTAAGTTTTTTTCCAAAAAAAAATATATATTTTGTTTCTGCATAGGACTTCACTCACGATGGTCGCCACATTACAGTATGACTCGGGTTGACGGTATCGCATTCACATCAGATGATAAAATTATTGTTGAATCAGAAGGAATGCAGATTGAATGTGACTTTGTCATAAATTGTGCCGGTCTCTACGCCGATAAGATAGCTGCAATGGCTAATGTCACAAAAACGAGGTCTAGCAGGCAATATTTTGCAAAAGGAAATTACTACAAATTGGAGGGACAAAAGTCACCATTTCACCATTTAATATATCCTGTACCTGCCAAAGGAGGATTAGGCGTTCATGCCACCATTGATTTTATGGGGAGTACTAGATTTGGACCAGATGTAGAATGGTTACCAGTTGATGTAACGAATCCAAATGATATCGATTTGAGGGTCGACCCGAAGAGGTCAGAATCGTTTTATAGCGAGGTGCGAAAGTACTGGCCTGACTTGCACGATGGGGCACTGCAGCCGGATTATGCAGGGATCCGACCTAAACTTCGCCATCCAAGTGTTCAAGATGGTCCATCCACCAACACTGATTTTCATATTCAAATGTTACCCGGAATAAAGGGTTTTGTAAACTTGATGGGAATTGAATCGCCCGGATTGACTGCTAGTATGGCTATTGGAGAAAAAATAGTTGAAATGCTCACGGAGGATGGACTGCCGTGAATGGATGTCATTACTTTTCCGAGGGCGAGATTCACCTTTCCAAAGAGTTTTGCATTTCTGTTTTTTGACCAGTTCTCTAAGAACCTCCGTTTGACCTGACGCATTCTTCTGCCTTTTGTGCATTCTCTTCTAGAGACATAAAGTGCAACCGCATCATTGTGGCTCATTGCGACTTTTGCAATGGTGGAAACACGAAATGATATTCCGAAATCATCCAAACCGAGTCCACTAAAGCCCGTGCTGAAAAAGAAATCTTCATTTGCTGATAATGCTACCAGTAGGAGACAATCCACAGGAAGACGTCTAAGTTTTTCTGATGAAAACGGGGGAAGTCTGACCAAGGTACGTGTAAGATGCATTACAATTTTTTGGTTTCGTACATGTATTGTTCCAGTTCCAGAATACTGTATCTCACAGTCGACGTTCGACAGTACACGTACTATCAAATTGAAAATACCGCCAGCAGTGCCACATGCATAATCTCATGAAGAAGGGGTGATTGTCAGAACTATATTCATCCACTTTGCAAGTCTGTGGGTCCAAAAATGCATTAGATATCTCTTCAATAAGTCCCTCAGAATGGAAAATGTTTAAAGGCAGGAGATCCGCAATGTCCATCAGTCAATTGCCTCGTTTTTGAATCAACAATGAGGTCCAAATCTGCACAAGGCAGTTGGAATTTTCTCTATCTCGTTCCATGGCTGGCGAAACGCATAATCGCCGTTGACGTTGACAACCTCCACGCGTGGGGAGGGACCCGACAGTGCCACAAAAACCACAGTGTGCCTGAAATGGCAACACAATCTGCACAGGAGGACTCACCAATCAAAAGCTAGAGCGAATCTCAATTCCGCAATGATTTTCGGTTAATGTCATTCTTGGGTGTAATTCAACTATGAATTCATAGCCCAGTTTTCCTGCTTGCAGCAGCATTGCATTACGATTTCGTTTACCACACAATTTGTGAACCTAGGGGGGATGGGGGATTCCCCCTATAAAGTGGTGGCTAGCAATGCTAAGCACTTCTAGTTGTCATCTAATAGCACTTTTGGATCTTGCTAATCTTTTTACGAGGTTTATTTTGTTCATGTATTAAAAGGTGCTTGAATTGTCGCCATTTTGTTGACCTCGGACTCACACTGCCCTCGGCAATTTTCTGCTTCTTCTGCTTATAATTGTTCACTAGCACGTTATGATTTTTTCTCAATTGCTTTCACATCCCCAATATCATCCCACTTGCCGTCATTAGTAATATTCATTTTCAAGAAGCGAGAAGGAGGACTGGCATTTCGAAGGGATTCGACAATAGTAGTACTGTTAGCCACTTCATTCTTTGTTCTTTCCATCGGTATTGTTGATGACATTCTCATTTATCATACTGGCATCAATCACACTCTCATTGGTAATTTTTGCCGATTTTGGATTTTTCTTCTCGCAGATCTTGATAACTTTTGCCCAAATTAAAATGAAGAGATCATCTAAGTATTAGGGCTACAGCCAATGCAATATGTTATTGAATAATACAACATAAATTTGCGTGCACGATGAATACTACCGCTGCATTTAGTGTAATAGCTAGACGCATATAAAGTAGTGCACTTCCGGAATTCGAAATACGGTCATACGAGCACAGTATTCGATCTCTACTGGTCACACGTACCTTCTTTAATTAACGAAATTCCCCAAGAAATATAGACCTATGCTGTTAAAACAAAACTACGGACTGAAAAAATTTCTAACTTAAATGGTGAGGTCTCTACTGGTCACACGTACCTTCTTTAATTAACAAAAGCAAATTATCATTATATAGAATGCGTTGTGATCAAGATCAAATAAAATCATTGATTGAAACTAAGCCGATCGTTTCCAGCCGGCGGCCTGCCATTGGAAGCCGATCTCTTCCAATCCCTCTATCATGGCTAGTGAGAGACTGTAACGTGGTTTTATTCCCTTTTTGATTTGTTTGTAACTATATCTCATAGCGTGGCACCAGTTTGCAAATGACAAATTCTTGGGATATTTGACAGGCACATTGCAGTGTCCAAACTCCTCTTTGAATGCTTCCAGCTCAAAACAGCGTTTCTCAAATGTCATGTCGTCGTTGGGGGCCTGCCATTGGAAGCCGATCTCTTCTAATCCCTCTATCATGTATGGTGAGAGACTGCAGCTTGGTTTCCTTCCCTCTTGGATTTTTTTGTATGCTGATCTCTTGTCGCTACACCAATTTCCCAATGATATATTCTTGGGATACATTCGAGGCACATTGCAGTGTCCACACTCCTCTTTGAATGCTTCGAGGTCAACACAGTGCTTCTCAAATGCCCCGTCGTAGTTACGGACCTGCCATTGGAAGCCGATCTTTTCCAATCGCTCTATCATGTCTGGTAAAAGTTTGCAAAGTGGATTCCCTCCCACTTGGCTTTTCTTGTATGCTGATCTCATTTTGCTGCACCAATATCCCAATGATTTATTCTTGAAATATTTGACAGGCACATTGCAGTGTCCAAACTCCTCTTTGAATTGAAGGAGTTGCTTGCACCAATCGTCAAAACGATCTGATTTAGTAGAGCGGGTTGTAACAACTTTTTCTCTTCTAGATTTTTCCTCTTTTGCGGTGCAGAAGCATCTTGATTGCTTGGTTTCCTCCTTTTCCCAGAAGTTCGAGTAGAAGATGTCTCGTCAGCTTGCCGATGCTCCCTTTTATTTTGTAATGGATCAATACAGTCACTGCTGCCTACTTTCTTCTCTGACGAAGGCACCATCCATCTGTTGGGCCTTTCGTGGATTTTGGGTGCTGTGTGAAGTTTGTCAATCTGAGTATTCTTGGCAACCTCGATATCATAGTAATTTGCAGAGGGATTGGTTGTCTCGTCGCCTTCCTTGTTATCGGCAATCTCGACCTTGATACCAGCAGTAGGCGCAGAGGGAATGCTACGTTCAACATCAAGTGTTGGCTTGAACGACGGCTTGATCATACGCTGGTTTTTTTGTGTCGCCTCCTTCATTGGATATGCTTGAGGAACATTGCAGTGTCCAAACTCCTCTTTGAATACTTCTAGATCAAAACAGCGTTTCTCAAATGTCATGTCGTCGTTGGGGGCCTGCCATTGGAAGCCTATCTCTTCTAATCCCTCTATCATGTATGGTGAGAGACTGCAGCTTGGTTTCCTTCCCTCTTGGCTTTTCTTGTATGCTGATCTCATTTTGCTGCACCAATATCCCAATGATTTATTCTTGAAATATTTGACAGGCATATTGCAGTGTCCAAACTCCTCTTTGAATTGAAGGAGTTGCTTGCACCAATCGTCAAAACGATCTGATTTAGTAGAGCGGGTTGGAACAACTTTTTCTCTTCTAGATTTTTCCTCTTTTGCGGTGCAGAAGCATCTTGATTGCTTGGTTTTCTCCTTACTCCAGTTGTAGTCTTTACCTGTTGAAGAGGATGTTGCACATCACTCTTCGATCCTGCACAGCAATCGGCTGGCACCGGAAGTTGCTCTTCTTGAACATTCACGGAGGCAGCATCATCATCGTCTTTGTTCTTGTTTTCAATTCCGTCATGGTTGTTTACTATTACCGAGTCTGAACCAACAATGTCTTCTGCTGTGTGATCGTCCTCCCGTTTCACCTGCACATAGATCACGCATTCAAGTGATTTGATTGCGCTACTATGAGTTATGCTCTTCTGTTCGTAGCACAACAGGATGAGTTTGATAATATGGGAGTGAGTTGAAAACATGTCGAATAAAGAAAGAATTCTTGTTCGTTAACAAGAAGGACGAAGAAATTACACTTACATTACTTTCAAGTACTAAAAGGAGGAGGGGTTGACGCAGTGGAACGAGAGGAAGAAGGTGGACGAGTCCTCATCACTGACAAAACGGAAATAGAAATAGAAATTATGAGAGTGAATGCGAATAAGCTATTGCAGGCCAAAAACACTCCGTTGAGGATGGAGCCCCTACAAAGCTTACTAGAAGAACAGGGAGATTTCAAAATATGGGAGAGAATCCTTAAAAATGAGGTTGTTCTTCCGGATGGAGGAATAGAAGTTATGGTTTGACTTTGTATCAAACGGAAATATCAAGGAATTAAAAATCGAGTGGACTGCACAAGAATACTTCGATAGATGAAAAAAAAATGAAAGAAAATACAGGGTCCGCCCCAGGTGTTCATTTCGGCCACATGAAGTGTATTGATTCGACATCAGATGCGGCAGAGGTGGTATCTAAATTAGCACTATTGCCGCTGAAAACAGGTTACCCTCCGAAGCATTGGAAAACGGGTATAAATACCAT
>Ga0209712_10000681_pt1 | contig 29448 bp, 22 predicted proteins | sample ArcOceMetagenome_FD_187443 | JGI IMG/M metagenome (GOLD analysis project Ga0209712, IMG submission 187443) | Marine eukaryotic phytoplankton communities from Arctic Ocean - Arctic Ocean - Greenland ARC118M Metagenome (SPAdes) (version 2) | ecosystem: Environmental > Aquatic > Marine > Oceanic...
AATCTAAAGAGCGATATAAAAAGATTATAAGCGAATTTTATATTGAGAGTTCAATCCCTGCAATTATTTATATTACGGATAATAGTAAAGTTGAAAACGTTATTAAAGAAATTGAAAACAAGATTGAACCAAGTAAAGAAGATCAAAAATTATTCTATGGAAGGCTACAAGACTTAAGTGAAAATAGACATCGACTTAAGTTCTATGGCCAAAGTGATAGATTGATCGAATTTGAATAATTAACAAGTGAGTGGAGCTTTACTGGAGCTTCAATGGAGCACACCGCTCCACTAACATTACTCTTTTAGCGTTCTAAGAGAGTAAAAACATTAAACTTTTTCTTATTCATCAGAAATATATATTTCTGACTGTATGGGAAAACCACACTTTTTTACCATATGGAGGTAATCACTATGAAAAAACAAATATTTTTATCAACACTTATTTTATCTACTATCCTTACTAGCTGTTCTAGCGTTCGTAAGTCTGTATCCCTTGGAGTCGGTACAGGTATGACTACTGGACTACTCCTTGGAAATGGAGACTCAAAGAAAGCAAAGACAGGGCTTGCCGTCGGTGCTGTCGTTGGAGGAATTGCATCATACTTTATCCACAAAGGAATTGAGAAAAGAGATGCAGAAACGAGAAAGGAAACATTATTTAATCTTGATAAGTTTGGAACTTATGGACGAATTAAAACATCAACAAGTAATAATTCTGCTCCTTTTTCTCTGACACCTGCACAAGTTGAAGAAGAATTTATCGAAACTCATGTTGAAGATGGGCGCAGACTAATTGAAGCTCACCGTGTTTGGACGATCTCTAATGACTCTCAGTGGATTGAAACACCTAAGAGTTTCAATAAAGGAAAAAAATAAATGGTAAAACCTTTAAAATCAGGTGTTGTAAACCTAAGCCTAGATGCGAAAGACTCAAGCCTATATATGCTTGAAGAAGTAAAGAAAAGTGAGAATGGCCTTAAAATAGATCACTCTAAGTTAGTTTCATTTATTGTTAATGATTATAAGGCAAGATTCTTTAAGAAAAGTCTTAATAAAATTGTATTAGCTCACAGAGATTCAAAAAAGCAGATTAAAAGTAAATTATCTGACTTAAACGAATCTCAATTACAGGCTTTATCTAAAGCACTTTTAAAAATTGAGCAAGAAAATACAGTAAAAAGCGAAGTTGAAGTAATTAATAATGTCGCCTGATAAAAAAATTAGGCGAAAAAGATGGGAAATAAAAGAAGTTACACTTAAAGAAGTGGAAATTTCAGAAAAAGAACGAAATAAAATGGTTGAAATTATGGCCGATATTTTTTATCATCATATTTGCCAACCTCAAGAAGATCAAAATTTTTCTGATAAATCCATTTGTACAAGTAAAACTTTGCAACTTAAAACAGCGGCATAATAGCTCGCTAATACTTCGAGATAGAGGAAAAATCCTCTATCTCTCTTTTGCAAAGGAGAAACAAGAAATGGCAACAGCAAGAAAGATTCAAACAAAAAGCAGTTATAAGATTGGCCTTTATATTAGAGCATCGACCGAAGAGCAAGGCTCTCAGAAGAACCCAGAAGGAACAATAAAAAATCAAGAGTTGAGACTCAAAAATGCAATAGAAGCTAGAAATCTCAATGCAAGTTTTGGTGAAGTTATTGAAATATTTGTTGATGATGGAATTTCAGCAAAGAATACAAAAAGACCAGAGCTTCAAAGAATGCTTAAAGCTATTGAAAATAAAGAAATCAATATGGTCATGTTGACTGAATACTCAAGACTTTCAAGAAATATGAGAGACTTTGCAGGAATGTGGGAACTTTTCAAAGATTTTGGCTGTGGGCTGGTAAGCCTTCGTGAACAATTTGATACTTCAAGTGCCGCAGGTGAAATGATGCTTTATAATATGGCAAATTTAGCACAATTTGAAAGAAGGTTAACCAGTGAGAGAGTTTCATCAAGTCGCCACGATAGAGCATCAAGAGGGCTTTTTAATGGTGGTGTTATTCCTCTAGGTTATCAAAAGATTAAGGGAAAATCTGGCTACCTTGAAACCAATGAAGAAGAAGCACAAACTATTAAAGAATTATTTAGAGCATTTTTAAGAGAAGGTTCTATTTCAAAAGCTGCAAAATGGCTGAATGATAACGGATATACACCAAGTAGAATGATTCGTGGTGGAGGAAACAAAGCGCGAGTTGGACATTTTACAGTGGGAAATAGTCGCTGCATCTTAACAAATAAGTTTTATATTGGAATTTTAGAGTATAAAAAAGATGAGAACACTTTGACAGCTAAAGCAGTATGGCCAGCAATCATTGATGAGGTTACTTTTAATGAAGTTCAAAAACTTTTAAAAGAAAATCACAGGAAGAAAAAACCTGCGAGTAAATCTCGTTATCCTTACACTCTTTCAGGGTTAGTTTATTGTGCTGTTTGTGGTGATGTAATGTGTGGAAAGTCTGCACATGGAAGAAATGGAAAAGTTGGATATTATGAACACTCGTGGTCAATGCGAAAGAACTCTACCTTAACAAAGAAGGCCTTAGATTGTGGAATGTATAAAAGAGTTCCTGCAAAAAAGATTGAACCATTAATTGATAAGCTCGTTTTAAAACTTTTACTTGAAAACAACTTTGCGCAAGACGTCATTTTGGAGGCGAGAAAGGTTCACCAAGAAAATTATTCTGTAAAAGCTCAACTTCAAGAAGTAAAAAAAGAAATTTCTAGCTATAAAGCACAAAGTGAAGCATTAACTGAAAGAATCGCAAAATTACCTGTAGAGGTTCCTGCTGATTCTTTTTATGAAATGCTCACAAAGCTTAGTGAACGCTCAGAGAAGGCAAAGAAGGAGCTTTTGGAGCTACAAAATAAAGAGGGAATTGGGGCGGATATACCAAGTGAGCTAAAAGACTATTTGAACTATACAGAAATACTCAAAAGAGTCTGGCAGAGTACGGATAGAAGGGATTCTGAATTTAAAAATAAGATGATTAAAAAGCTAGTTGCAAAGATTGAAATAAGCGAAAAAGGAGCTATAATCTATTATCATGTGGGGCGGAACCAAATAAAAAAGGAATCCTTAGAGGATTCCTTTTTTGAGCCTGTCATCGAACCAATTGAATTTTTAGGAATTCCTAAAAATTTTTCTAAAAATGTTGGTTCGAGGACTTGTAATAATGGTGCTCGAGAAAGGACTTGAACCTTCACACCATGGGCACCAGATCCTAAGTCTGGCGTGTCTACCAATTCCACCACTCGAGCACAAATATCGTGAGAATATTTATAAAACTTATAGTTATATATGACAAGTAAAAATAAAATTATGCTGCTTTTTTCTTTCCACCAGATTTTTTTGCCGATTCTTCAGCTTTTTGAAGATCTTTCTTTAACTTCGTTATTTGGTTCTTAAGACCTGTAATCTCCGTCTTAGCCTTCATTTCGACCTTTTTCTTCTCAGCTGCTTCTGCCTTGGCCTTAGTTAATTCCACATTCATAGCCTTAATGCTCTGCTCCAACCGTTGTTCATTCGTTGACTTATTTTCATCTGGTTTTGCTTCTGACTCAACAGCTTGTTTTAATTTCTGGGCCATTGCCTGTAATTTCCCCTGTAATTCTTCATTTTGCGATTTAAGCACTTCTACTTCCTTAACAGCTGCACTTTCTGCTTTTTCATCTTTTTGGGCAATTACAGCTGCTAACTTTTCAGGGTCAGCATCTTTAATAGAAACATCTTGGTTTTCTTTTTTCAATTTCTCGATCATTTCTTGCAACTTAGAATTTTGATCTTTTAATAAATTTATTTCTTTTTCGGATTTCTCAATCTGAACTTTCTGCTTTTGTAGTTCTACCGAATTTGTTTTTTCACTATCGGGCTTGGAGACTTCCTTTGGAGCTTCATTTAATTTTTTAATCATCAACTGCATTTTTTCCTGTAATTTCGTATTTTGCTCTTTTAATAAATTGAGCTCTCTGTCTGAAGAACTATTATTAATTGCATTTGATGCATTTTTTAATAAGTTTTCATTTTGAGTTTGTAAAACTTTTAGTTGCCCTTGAGAAAGCTTTAAGCTCGATTGAAGTTTTGCCAATTCATTTCTGGCCTTACCTTCAAATTCTTTAGATTTTTGGTACCGATCTTCAATGGATCTTCTTTGCTTAATTTCAGAATTAAGTTTATTTTCTAATTGATTTTTCAAACCTTTTAGACCACGATTTTCTTCTTGAATTAAAGCAGAGTTATCATCTTTTTTATCTTTTTCAACTTTTTCAATCACATTTTCTAATTTAGATCTATAAACCTCTAATTGTTTTGTTAAGCTTTCTTTATCTGCTGATATCAATTTTAATTGAGATTCAAGAATGGTTGACTTATCTGATGCTAATCTCTGATTTAACTCAGCAACTTGCTTTTTTAAATCCAGCATTTCTTTTTCTTTCTTAGAAACAACATTCTTCATTGAGTCTTTAGCTTTATCTAGAACTAAATCTTTTGCCTTTAGAGCCTTTGTCGCGCGGTCAAGCTCTGACTTAAAATTCATCGATAATTTTTGATTCTCAATTTCAGATTTCTTAGAATTAGCTTCCGCTTTCTTAGTTGCTGCAATCATTTCTTGCTCTTTCATAAGAGCTCTTTGAAGCTTTTCAACTTCACCTAGATTAAGTGGTCTTCCATCTTTTAAGTCATCAATTAGTTTTTTCTGCTCTGCCTCTGACATCGTTGGAGCAAGCACGATACGACTTGAGTCGTCTGGATTAGAGTTCTCTTTTAAAGATTCGATATGATGAGTCTCTTTCGCCTCTTGCATCGATTTTTCTTGAATATCTTTCAGTTTAGCAGCAGATTCTTTATCCGCTTTTAACTTTAATTCTAGAGCAGAAATATTATTTTTTAGCTTTTTATTTTCATTTTCTGTATTTTTCAACTTAGAGATTAATTCAGCTTCTATTCTGGATTTATTGCCATCGAGATTTTCTTGTTTGTTCTCATTGAGTCTTTGCGCGACTGCTCTATCTTCTTCATCTTTGACTTTATCGGCAGCACCTTTGACTATACTTTGAACATCTTTTTCTTCCATTTGTAGAGTTGATGCCAAATTTTTTACAAGTTGTTTCTCCTTTGCTTCTATATCTTCTTTAGATGCAGTAGAGAATTTAAATTCTTCATCAAAAGATTCTTTCATCGTATCCTTAATGACACTTTGAATTTTTTCATCGCTTAATTGACTATCATCAACAACAAATTTGTTATCTATTTTTTGAACATTATTTAATTCCGATAACTTATTTTCTAATTTTGATTTAAATCTCATTTCAAACTGATCTTCTGGAGTTTGTGTGGCAGAGAGGCTTACAATCTCTGGCTTAACATTCTCTAAATCCATTTTGAATTCGTAAATACTTTGATCATCTTCCAAAAGATTGTTCATGACTGATGGAAGTTCATTCATTTTAAAATCACTCAATTGGTCATCAGAGAGTGAGTCAACTGAAATTCCAGCATTGAAGGCATAGTCCTCAAGTGCATTATTAATTCTATCAGGAGCATTTTTGTGGACATATGCTTTGATTTTTAAATCCATTTCTTTTAAACTTGGACTATTATCAAGGGTTGATTTCACAAACCAATTTAAATCTTTTTTTCTCTCTTCAGGAGAGCCTGATTTAAATTTAAAAAGACCTTTCTGATTGCCATCTTCAAAAGAGTTAGAAAAAGTTGTGACAAATGATGACTCATCTTCTTCTTTTAAGCCACTAATTTTCTGAATAAAATCATCTGCTTCTTTTTTTCCACCCTTAACAAGGGTTTGAGCTTCTTCAGAGTCATCTGCCCCTCCAATTTTAAGTGTTTGATCTATGGTTTCTTTTTGACCTTTAACTACACTTGCAAAGGGATCGTTTTCAAGCTTCGGTATTTTAGAATCAGCACTGACTAATTTCTCAATAGTTTTAGCAAAATCATTTTTTTGATCTTCATTATCAAACTTATCAACCAACCCATCAATGATAGAACTTGTAAATGCTTCTATATCTTCTTTGGAATTAAAGGAACCTTCATTTTCGAGAATTTCATTCATTACAAAAGATTGAAGCTCTTTAATATCCGAAGACTCATCTACGGCATTCTTAACGATCTCTTCAGCGGCCTCTTTGGGATTAGCAAAGTCCATCTTTGGAAGTGCAAACGGATCATCTGAGCCAAAGTCAGGTCGCGACGGTATTTCAAAGTTCAATTCCTTGCCTAAGGCAATATCAGTTAGCTTTTCAGAAAAATCTAATTTTTCCTCTTCAGTCCCAAATTGATCACCAATTGAATTAACAAAACTATTAATAAAACTCTTCGATTCTTCAGGAGAAGAAAACTGCTCTGATGAACTATTTAGTAAGTTAAGTGCAAAACTCTCAATATCATCGAAATTTTGAAATTTTTCTAATGCCTTATGCCCCATTTTGAGACCTAAGTCTTCAGGAGAAAGTTCCTTTTCATGTTTAACTTGCTTGATAATAACTTCTTCTAAAACATCTTTGTCAAAAGAATTTGGAAATTTTATATCCAGCTCTTCCACTAAATTTCGGGCAAAACTTTCGGCATCTGTAGGGTCACTATATTTATCTTGAGCATTTTTTGCCATGGCAATTGCAAAAGCCTGAGCATCAAAAACATTGTCAAAGTGGTCAAAGGCCTCAGCAGCGATATTTCTTGCTGCAATCGCTGGGGTTGCAAAAGGATCATCACTATCAAAAGTGGGAATTTCTTTTGCTAAAATATTATTTAATATATTTGCATCTAAGTGTTTTGTGACTCTTTCTGAAACTTCTTCAGTCATTGCCGCTTGTAATTTATTCTTAAAGTCAGCATCTTGATTTAATTCTTCTCTTATCACTTTTTCTTCTTCAAGAATTGTTTGAATTTGATCATTTTTTTGAACTCTACTGACAAGAGCTTCTTTATCTTTATCAGTCAGATTTTCTACAAATTCCTGATTGGGAAAATCTTTTAATTTTTGATTTAAATCTTCAATTTTAAATGATCCGATATCAAGAGATGGGTTTTCAGTTTTAAATGCTTCAACTATAAAGGAGATCATCTCATCTGTTTTCTCATTGTCTTTATTTATAATTGAGTTTGGATCAGAGCTTATCTTAGTTTCAAGAAGTCCTCCTGGAAGATTTTTTTCCTCTAGAGAATCAGCCAATTCATCATATTTTTTAATGGAATCATCATTTGGAATATAATTTTTAATTTTTTTATCTAATTGAGCAATAATTTGTGCAGATGTTTTGACATTATTGAATGATATGCCCTTAAAATGATCACTTTTATTTTTTGCATAGAATGCTGTTATGCATATTTTTCCAGGATCTTCAATATAAGTAATATCTAAATAATCACAACTTTTTTGGGCCACGGATAATAAATAATCCATTGGATTACTTGAATTAAGATTACCAAAAGAATTAATCATATACTCAGCTATAAAATTATTTACACTTGCATTCACATTGATGGCAAGGAACTCTTCATTATGTCCGTATTCGAACTCTAAAGGTATAGATGCATAGCCACTTTGTTTTAAATAAATAAGATAATAAATAATATGATCAAGGTAGCTTCTTAAAGATATTAAGTTAAAGCCTTTATCAAAAACATCAATTGATAGGTTATCAATGACAGTTCCGGTCGTTAAGTGATTTATGACTTTAAAATCTTTAATATTGTCAAAACTACTAGAAAAACTTTCGTCAAGATGAATATTATAATTCTTTTTAAAAAACTTATTTAATATATATTGACCTATTTCAGTTTCAACGAAATGGCTATTTATAATCAGTCTACCGTTTGATAGTAAATACTCTTTAACTTCTTTTACATCTCCACAACAAATAATCTCGATCTGATTCTGAATCGTATTAAAATCTTTTGAAACCTCTTTTACAGCAGAAATATCATCAACTAAAATATAATCCAACTTTAATTCTTCTGAAAATTCTGTTCGAGTAATCAGCTCAATATTCATCTTTTCAAAATATGCTTGAATCTTCTCATCTAGAACATCAACTAAGTTTAATATAAGGATTTTCTGATCATTCATCAGCTTACCTCCTCATATTTTGTTAAAAACCAGTTCATCATAGATTCCCAGTTTGTCATAGTTTTATTTACGGGAATTAAATATTGATTCTCCATCTTACAAAGTTCATTATAATAACTTTTTAAAACAATATGACCATCACCTTTTTGAAAAATATGTTCTGAAAACGGAATCATATAATCACAAAACATCAACAATACTTCTGCATCACTCATACCTGAATAGAAATATCCATTAGAAAAGCCTGTGCCATCACATTTTTCATGATGAAACTTTATAAACTTTATAACTTCAGGATACTTAAATAGACTTGAGTACTCCTCAGCAACTTTGGCACTAATATCTCCATGATGTTTGAACGTTGTTATTTCAGACTCTGGTCTTTTTAATTTTAATAGAGACTCGATTCCCTCACCTGGTTTGTTTCTTTCTTTTTCACAAGCTTGAGACATGGCGTAGTTCAAACTTCCATACTCAATAAGCCCATAATCAAGCATAAATGAACTGTTATAGAGGTCTTTTATGTAAAAGTAATCTACAAATCCATTACATAAAGCTGCAATTGATGAAATTGAACTTGTAAGAAGTGTTCTCGTATACAAAAGCATGCTTTGCTCTTGATACTTTTCAAGAATGATAGGTGGATAAAAATAAAACTCTTCAAAAGATGCAATAACAAAACTTAGAAAACTTTTTTCCTTATTTTCCCAAAAATCCATTGATATCTTATTGAGGATTTTATCTCTAGCGATAAAACTATCTTTTTGGTTTGAAGCATTTTTTAGTAAACTCCACAATTCTTTAAATTCTAAAAGTTCATTTTTATTTATAATATTAAGAGCGTAAACATCCCCTAAGCCCTTCTCTACATACTTTGTAACAAAAGATGGCTCGACAAAGTCCCCGGCGCGAAGAAGTAGAATTGCCTTTGTCATTCCCGGTAACAAATGAAATAAATGTGCATGAGAAATAGTTTCTTTTTTAATTTCTGTTAAAGAAATCTTTTCCAATTCATCAAACTTGAATGTAATACCTTTTACATTAAATTCCATTTAATCCTTAATTAATCCATTAAGTAGTTTTTAAACTACGCTAACCTATCGGAATATCTAGAATTAAATTTAAATAAAAACGATTCAATTTATTTTTTAATTTGAATTTTTAAGATTCAAACAATAAAATTCTAGCGATGCTCTAAGTATTTAAAAAAATTTAATAAAAAACTATTTTACTCAGAAACTTTAGATGGTAATTTAGGTTTTATTTTCAAAAACCAAGGAAAATATGAACTACCAGATCGATTTACTAGACTACTGTATTATCATTATTTATCTTCTCTCAATATTTGGATTAGCATTTTTCTCTAGTCGTAAGTATCAATCTGATAATATCGTTGAAGACCAATACTTAGCCGGCAAGTCTCTTACGATTACTGAGTCTCTTTGTTCAATTATTGCAACCGAAGTTTCTGCTCTCACTTTTTTAGGAATACCTGCATTTGCATTTGGATCTGATTATTCTTTTATTCAAATATATTTTGGCGCCATTTTTGGAAGGCTCATTATTGCAAAAATAATGCTACCAGCAGTCTATAATAAAGGAATAACTGTTTATTCCGTTATGTCCTACTTTGGTGATAAAAATGGACAAAGACTAATCACTCTTTTTTATTCTTTAAATAAATTATTAGCTGTTGGTGTTCGCTTATTTTCCGGTTCCATTTTAATCGCAGAATTTTTTAATATTAGTATTTATGTAGCAGTAGGGATTATTTGTTTTGTTACTTTTTTCTATACTCTTATTGGAGGACTAAAGGCAGTTGTCAGAACAGATATGGCGCAAATGCTTCTCTTTATTTTCGGAGGGCTCGTTGCTCATTATATGATTCCAGAGATTTCTAATCATTCTTGGTCTGAACTTATGACCATTTCGTTTGATGCTGGAAAAACAGAATTTTTCAATTTATCTAATCCATGGCCTTTTATCATTGGTGTTTTTGGCGGTATTCTTTTTGATATGGCCACTCATGGTGTCGATCAAGACTTTGTCCAAAGACTAACTGGTAATAAAACGATGAGAGGAGCTCAGATTGCGATTATGACTTCGAGTTTTTTCTCAATTTTTGTAGGTCTTTTATTTTTGAGTATAGGCTCTCTTTTATGGGCTCATTATCAGATCGTGACTCCTCCAGATATTAGTAATGATAGAATTTTTGCTTATTTTATTACGAATTATTTCCCTGTTGGAATAAAAGGCTTAATGGTAGCTGGGGTTCTTGCAGCAACGATGAGTACACTTGATTCTACAATCAATGCTTTAAGTGCATGCCTATACAATGATATATTTAATCATAAAGAAAAAGATTTAAAAAATGTTCAAAAATTCTATTACAGAGATACACTGATTATCACAGTACTACTTATGCTTGTTGCATTTATAGCCTCAAAGAGTGATGGTCTTCTCTTATTTGGCCTCAAAATTACTTCTTGGACAGCGGGCTCTCTTCTTGCAGTATTCTTTGCAACTGTCATATTTAAAATTGCAAGATTAAATGTGGTCAATGTATTTGCTGCTTACCTTTTTGGAATCATAGGTGTTTATTTAAACACTTATCATTTTAAATTAAATTGGAACTTTAATGTCTACTTTGGTTTTATTTTAGCAATCATGATTATGTATATAATTGAGAAACTGACTAAAGAGAAAAACTAGCACCTATTCTAAATAGGTGCCAATATTTTTAAGCTTGGCCTTCTAATAATTCTTTAGGTAAGCCTTTTGGAATTGCTGCAAGAAGATTTTTTGTATAGTCCTCTTTTGGCGATAAATAAACATTTTCAGCGATATCAAGCTCTACAAATTTTCCTTGGTTCATTACGGCGACTTCATCTGAGATATAATTAACAACAGATAAATCATGTGAAATAAAAATATAAGTTAATCCAAATTCTTCCTGAAGATCTTGTAATAAGTTTAGAACTTGTGCTTGAACGGAAACATCCAGCGCTGATACTGATTCATCACAGATAATAAACTCAGGATTCACAGCAAGAGCTCTCGCGATACAAATTCTTTGTCTCTGCCCACCAGAGAACTCGTGAGGATATCTTGAGAGTTGATTTCCAAGCATTCCTACTTTTTTCATTAACCAATTTGCTTTTTGAATTCTCTCTTCTTTATTTTTACCAATATTATGCAACTCCATTGGTTCAAGTAGAATTTCTCCAATTGTCATTCTTGGATTTAGAGATGAGTACGGATCTTGGAAAATAATTTGAACTCTTGATCTCATTTTCTTTAGTTCTTCTTTTCCAAGAGCTGTTATATCAATACCATCATAAATGACTTGACCTTTAGTTGGTTCAATCAATCTAAGAAGAGCACGACCTAGAGTTGTTTTACCACAACCAGATTCACCAACAAGTCCCAATGTCATACCTTTTCTAAGTTTAAATGAAACACCATTGACGGCCTTAAAATGATCTACTGTCATTCCAAACAATCCACCTTTGATTGGGAAATGAACATGAAAGTCATTTACCTCTAGTAGATATGGATTCTTTTTTTCGTCAACTTCATAAACTTTGTCATATTTTTTCGTCTTTTCAAGATCAACAGGTTTTTCCGTTCCATCCTCTTCCATAAAGTCACTTACAGTGAGTAGCCTTTTAGGATTTTTATCAAGTGCTGGACGACACGCCAGTAGACCTTTGGTGTATGGATGGTTTGCTTTAGTAAATATTTCTTTACACGTATTTTGTTCAACAAGATTTGATCTATACATAACAACAACATCATCTGCAATATCAGCAATGACACCCAGATCATGAGTAATAAATAACATACCCATTTTATATTTATCTTGAAGATCAAACATTAAATCTAGAACTTGTTTTTGAATTGTAACATCAAGTGCAGTTGTTGGCTCATCACATATAAGAAGCTTTGGCTCACAGGCAATGGCCATCGCAATCATGACTCTTTGTTTTTGCCCACCACTCATTTCATGAGGGTATTTCATCGCAGACCTTGCAGGATCCGGTATTCCAACTTGATTAAGTAAATCTACAGATCTTTGCCAAGCTTGTTTCTTTGTCAGACCCATATGAAGAATTAATACTTCTGAAATCTGATCACCAACTCTAAAAACAGGATTAAGTGATGTCATGGGTTCTTGAAAAATCATTCCAATCTGGTTTCCACGAATTTTTCGCATATAATCTTCTGAAGATTTAACAAGATCAACCCCTTCAAAAAGAATTTCTCCACCAGAGATAATACCAGGAGGATTGGGAATTAATCCCATTACAGCTAAAGATGTAACTGATTTTCCAGAACCAGACTCTCCAACTAAACCAACTGTTTTTCCAAGAGGAACAGTGAAGCTTATATCGTTTACGGCCCTAACAATTCCCTCAGGAGTATTAAAATCAACACATAAATTATTTACTTTTAATAAGTCAGTCATTTTATGATTTTCCTTTTAGTTTTGGATCAAGTGCATCTCTTAGAGCATCTCCTAAAATATTAAATGCGAGAACAACTACAAACATTGCAAGTGTTGCACCTAAGAGTTGCCAGTAAACACCTCTTGCAAGCTCTTCTTTCGCATCATTAATCATTGTCCCCCAACTAGGTTGACCTGAAACACCAAGGCCTAGGTATGAGAGAATAACTTCTGATTTAATCGCGATTTGAAATTGTAATGATGTATTTATAATAACAATATGAGTAACATTTGGAATGATATGCTTAACCAGTTTTCTAAAATGACCTGCACCTAATGCACCTGCAGCTTGAACATACTCTCTATCCTTATGCTTTAAAACCTCACCTCTGATTAATCTACATAGACCAACCCAAGATGTAAGCCCTAGAGCAATAAAAACAGCAAATAAACCAATATCAAAATCAGAACCAAAGAATGATGTTAAAGAGTCTTGAAATTTCTTAATAACAAAAGCAATACTCATTAGTAACATGATTCCTGGAATTGATGAAAAAGTTGTATAAAACCAAACAATAATTTCATCAACCCATTTTCCAAAATATCCAGCCACAGCTCCTAGAGTTAAACCAATGGGAATAGCAATAAAAGATGAGATTAAACCAACGCTCATTGCAACTTGTGTTCCGTTAATAATTTTTCTTGATACTGATCTTCCGAGAAAGTCTGTTCCAAACCAATGCTCACTACTTGGAGCTGCATAGCTTGGTCCCACAATTTCATTCCAATCTGCTGCGAGTAATCCCATTGCTGACAAAAGGGCAACGATTGCATAAAAAAGAACTATACTTAAAGAGACTAAAGCAATTTTATCTTGTTTTAATCTATCCCATGCATCAAACCATAAAGACCTGTTCTTGATTAACTTAATTGAATCATTTTTCATATCATTAACTTTTATTCTATTCTTAATTGCAGTTTGCTCTATCATATATATCCTATTGTAATTTTATTCTTGGATCAACAATGGTATAAATTATATCTTGCATCAGAGTGAAAAAAATGTAGGCCACAGCTGAAAAAATCGACATTGCCTTTAAGACAGGAAAATCTGATGCGTTAAGTGCATTAATAGTCATATCGCCAAGTCCCGGTATACTGAAAAAACTTTCTAATAATAGCGACCCCAGTAGTAAAAATGGAAGTTGAACTACTGTATAGGTGACAATTGGTATCATTGCATTTCTAAGAACATGTTTAAATAAAATGACTCTCTCGCTTAGACCTTTTGCTCTAGCTGTTCTCACATAATCTTGATAAATTTCATCAAGGATAAGTGTTCTGTAAAACCTAATATCAGGACCCAAACTTAAAATAACCCAAATTAAGATAGGAAGAGAGACGTAATAGAGAAAGTTTGGAAATCCATATTCATAACCAGATATTTCAAAAAGTCCCCACTTAAATGCCAAGAAATATTGAAAGACTAAGATATAAACTAGAGATGAAATACTCATCATCGCAATACATGAAATACGAATAAATAAATCAATTCCCTTCCCTCTAAAATAAGCAACAATGACTGCAAAAAAGATGCTCGTAAATGTTGCAATCGTAAAGGCCGGTAGAGTGAGAGTTAAAGAAGGAATTGCTCCATTCATAAACATAGTTGAGATATCTTGCTTCGTTGACCAAGACCTACCAAAATCAAATGTAAAAGCTGAACGAACAATATCAACGTATTGGAAAAAAAGAGATTTATTTAATCCTAATTGTTCTCTCAGTTGAATAATCTGATCCTGTGATGGATGCTTACCTAAAAGCATATGTACAGGATCAGGGGCAACAACATTAAAGAGAATAAAGATTAAAAAACAAACTCCTAATAATACGGGAACTAAATATAATAATCTTCTTAAAATATAATTTAAGTTTCCATTCATAATCTAGTCTGCCTTTGCTGTTTTCTTATCAACAGTTTTATTAAGTATTCCTGATTTTATTGTTTTTTCTTTAAGGTCCATATCAACATCATAGAACTTAGAGTTTCCATGATTAAATGTTGAGAACTTATAATTTTTTAACCATGCATGTTTTAAAACATAACTCGTTCTATGAACTCCTAAAATAAGAGGAACTTCATCTGATACCTTTTGAGCAAGTTTTGAATAGATCGCAGCTCTCTTAGGTCCTGGTTGCATATTTTTTGCAACATCAAATTCTTTATTAAATTCTTCATTATTATAGTTTGAACCATTTGGCCCTGGTGAAGCATTTGGTCCATATAATAATTGTAAAAAGTTTTCTCCATCAGGATAATCACCTAACCATGCCATTCCAAACATTTGAGCTGTCTTCTTTTTTGTTTTATGAGTAAGTTGAGGCCATGTATTCGTATTTACTTTTATCGTAATTCCAATATCTGACATTGATTTTTGAAAAAATTCAGCTGCTTGTCTTGAAGACGTTTTACTAAGAGTTTCATAGTTAATCTCTGGTAAGCCCTTCCCATCTGGATAACCTGCTTCTGCTAATAAGGCTTTTGCTTTTGCAAGATCATACTGTCCATAAGTACTTTTAAATTTTGGATCATAACCACCAATCCCAGGAGGGATAATTGTTTGAGCTTCTAAACCTTGGTTGTTATAAAAAAGTTCGTTATTTTTTGCATTATCATAAGCAAGACTCATGGCCCTTCTCAATTTTACATTATTTTTAAATAATGGATCCTCTGTATTAAAGGCCATATAAGTAACATCCAGATCCGGAGAAATATCTAGTACAATCCCTTTCGCTGCATAGTCAGTTGCTAAGCCCTTACCAGGGACAACGACTTGATCAAAATTATCTTTTGGAATTTCAGAAAAATCAAGATTTCCACTTTCAAATGCTAGAAAGCTTGTTGAGGATTCAGTTAAAATATTAACAATAATTTTATCAACAAATGGAACTTTTTTTCCAGCTGGTTCAAGTAATCCTAATTTCTTATCTTCCTCAGATCCTTCACTTGGATAGAACACATCTCTATAATTAGGATTTTTCTCATAAACGATTTTATTAGTTTGTCTGTAAGTTTCCGTCATAAACGGCCCAGTACCAACTGGATTATTTAAGAATTCTTCGCCATACATATCAACTGCCTCTTTAGGAACTGCAAATGTATAAACCATGGCAAGTGAATAAAGAAACTGAGGATATTTTTGAGTTAATTTAAATTGTAATGTGTGATCATCAATCGCCGTTAAGCCTTCAACTGAATCAGAGTAATTAGCATCTTTACCTTTATATTTATCACTCCAAGCATTTAAACCAACTATTTTTCCATCCAGTAACCACCAACCAGTTGAAATATTTTTTGTATCTGCCATTCTTTTGATTGAATAGATAAAGTCTTCTGCTTTTAGCTCTCTTCCCTTTCCATTTGGAAAACATTTATTATCGTGGAACTTAACACCTTTTTTAATTTTAAAAGTATATGTTAAACCATCTTCAGAAACTTCAGGCATAGCTTCAGCTAAATTAGGCTGTAATTGATAAGGTCTTTTTAAATAATGATACTCTAAAAGCCCCTCATATACTCTTGCAATTTCGGTACTTGAATATGTATCCCCTGCATTTACTGGATCCAGACCTTTAACTTTGGCCGAAACATTTCTTACTAAGACTTTTTCTTCGTAATTTTTCTTTTTTGTACAACTCACAAATGTCACTAAAAGCAGTAAACTCAATCCTAATTTAAACTTATTCATCTCTTCTCCCTATTATTTACTCATTATAAAGGTTCTTGTATTTAACTATCTATTCCTCTTGGTTATGACAACTAGTGCAATTTGACACTGTAAAAGCATGATAAAAAATATAGCCTTTCTTACTCTTTTAAACAATTACTTACAATTAGATCTAATTTATAGGGTGAATTCCCATCAACCTTATATTTTAAGCTCATAAGTCCAAAATAGCCTGAATTTAACATATTTAAAAAATTTGCCTCAAACCTAGAGTCCTTACTTTTTGCACTTAGCTCTTTATTCGTCACAATCCAGTTAAACTTTGTTTTCACTTTTTTTGATCTTAAATCAATTATTTCTTTTATTAAGCTTCCAACGTTCTCAGTAAAAGCATGAAGCATAGCAGGATTAATATTTTTATTTTCTCTCAGGATTTTATCTTCAATCGAACTAATGAGCTCGATCTTATCATTCTTACTCCAGTCTATTTTGAACGTTTCTTGCGCATGAAGTGGAAAACTAAGGGCAAGTAACCAATTTGCTTGGGCTTCATCTAAATAGCTCTCGTAACTAAAAACATACTTACGTTTTAAAAATGTCAGTCTTCCCCGACCATCGGCGGATAAACAAACAGATTTAGCGGCTGTGGATAAGTTTCTATTTAAAAGTTTTGGTTTAAAGAGAGAACATGAGTTAAATATTATAAGCATTAAAATTAGTAATATTTTCATTTAAAAATATTAGCTTAACATAATGATAAAACAACTTAATTAACTTATTATTTAGGATCAAATGACGCAGGAACTCGATTATTTTCTAAGTCTTTAAGGGCTTCAAAAAGCTCCTTACGCTCTGCTTCATTTTGTACAGAAGTGATAGCTCTCTTCAAATAGAGTTGTGCATTTTTAAAATCTTTTAAAGCTGAATAGACAATTGCAATATGTTTATTAATCGAGACATCATCTGGAACCAACTTTACAGCACTCATCAATTCTTTAAGTGCGAGGTTAATTTTTCCTATTTTAAAGTAATACCACCCCAGCGAATCTCTAATATAACCATCAGCTGGTTTTAATTTGATAGCTTTACTAATATATTCAAAAGCTTGACTGTATTTTTCCCCTCTCTCAAGCATAGAGTAACCTAAAAAATTCCATGCATGAGCATTTTTGGGATCATTTTCTAGAATTTCTTCCACTAGCTCTACTGCTTTTGAAAACTCTTCAGCTTTTTCAAAAAGTGCTGCCAAGTAGAAACGATGTTCATCACTGAATGTTTTATCATCTCTGACATATTCAAGAGTATGAATGGCTTCATTATTTTCCTCTAAACTCTCAAAGTAAGCTGCTTTTACAACACTAAATTCAACTTTAAAGGTTTCAATTTCCTTAATTTTTGAATTGATATAGGTAAGAAACTTTTTATGAAAAGGGCCTTGTGCTTTATCTTTATAAAATTCATCTTTTGCCATATAAGACAGCATTTGGGCAATCTGAAATGAGCTATCTTGGTAAAGACCACTTGTTGTATTTATTTTGGAGAAGTACTCAATTGCATTTTCATAGTCTTTTATTTCTTGAAATGTTCCAGCTAAGTAATACAAAATTTGGTCATTATCAGGAGCAAAAGTAAGAAGCTCCTTAAAGATACTAATTGATTTATCAAACTGTTTTGTGTCTTTATAAAGAATAGCAAGCTTCACTTTTAAATTTAAATTATCAGGTTCAAAGTCACTTAGCCTTTCAGCATATTCAATAACACCTTTAAAATCTTCTTTCGTAAAAAGTAGTTGTACGAGTCTATTAAGAATTAATGTATCATTAGGATTTTGTTTTAAATATTTTACGTATAATTGTTTAGCATCATCGAATTGGTTTAGCTCTTCACTAATGATTCCTAGGGCCATAACAGCCTGGGAAAAATCTTCTTGTTGAACGAGTGATGCTTTAAAATATTTTTGAGCAATTTTAAATTGCTTTTTATCGACATAGATCTTACCCATATAATAAGAATATATCCCCTTGCCTTTATCTCTTGCTTCACATTCCTTTAACAACTTTATTGCTTTTACAGTTTGTTTATCCAGAGCATATGATTTTGCAAGAAAAACACAAGCTTCTTCTTGCCTTGGATTGAGTTTAATAAGTCCTTCATACACTTTTCTAGATTCAGCAATTTTTCCTAAGCTTGCATAAACTCCGGCCAAAACTAGGCCAATTTTTGAATCGCTTTTTTTACTATTTTTAAAAATTTCCTCTAATAGTTCTTGTGATGCTTCAATATCACCAGTTCGAATTAAACTTATCGCATATTTCTGCTTAACGAAATCATCATTTGGTTCAAGATTCACAAGATGTTTAAAGATAAGATTCGCAGTTTGATAATCACCTTCCATTAATGCTGCGGATGCTTTTAAATACATGTCACTTGCAAGGAAACGCACTTTTTCTGGCCCTGCGGCCTTCGCTGCAACAGTAAGCTCTTCCAATCTACCAGAAACACGCTTAGCCGCTTCTACATTGAATTGCTGAATTTCTTGTCGACTTAACTCTTTATTCGAATCTATTTTTTTTGCAACTTTTGTTTGAGCACAGCTCACCACAGAAAGTAAAATTAAATTTAGTAATAGAGAGTTTAATTTTTTCATCTAAGTCCTTGAAAAAACGTGAATTCATATGACTTCACTAATCCTTGTATCGGTTTAGATTTCCTTAAGCTGAATAAAAAATAATAGAGATTTAGAGGTGAACAATTTTTCCGGATACAAATAAATTTCATTTAAAGAAGCTGTTATTCTATATCTAAAATTGCTGTTCTAATTGCGCATCATGTAACTTCTACTTAGTTTTATGAAATTTTCAGGATAAATCTTCTTTTTTTGACTATGTGGGTTGACTTTTTTAACTCGAGGCGTGTATTAAGGTCACACAAAGACATGCGCTGTAGCATTTTTATATAAACTGCAGTTCACAATAATTTTAAATAAAACCCGGGGTATATTTAGGGTGATAGAAACAATAGGGGAAAACCAAAATGAAAGACGTTAGAATTATCAAAAGGTACCAAAACAGAAAACTGTATGACACATTTCAATCTTGTTATGTAACATTAGAAGAAATTGCTCAAATCATCAGAGAAGGTAACGAAATTCAAGTTATCGATAATAAGTCAAAAAATGATATCACTTACATGACTCAACTTCAGCTTTTAGCTGACCAAGAAAGAAAGTCAGTAAAGCCTGCTGATACTGAATTATTAAAAAGAGTTATCAGATGTGAAGAAGGAACTTTAACTGGTTATATCAGAGGACTAGAAGCTGATTTAAACCTTGATTTTCCAAAAGCTACTCCAGCAGTAACAGAAGTAAAAGAAGAAGTTTCAATTCCTTCATTCGTTAACTCATCAGTTAATATGAATACAATTGAAACAACAACGACTCTTAACTAAGAAAAGTTTAACAAACATGAAAAAAATATCTTTCAAACTCATGGCCATTTTGGTCATGAGTTTTTGTTTTAATAGCACACTTTTTGCCAAAGAAAGTGAAGCTACAAAAGTTCAAGTTGAAAAAGAAACTAAAAAAGTCATGACTTCTGCTCAGAGAGAAATACATAAACATGCTCTCGGATTTGGATTAGGTCAAACTTTTCTGTTTGGAAATTTCGAAAAAAAGGGTGATAACAAAATCACTACTGATATTCTTTATACATACACAGCAAGTTATTCGTTTGATCTATTATTAAATGCTCACATCTCTCATCATCAACATAAGAAAAAAGAAGTATGGTTGCGTGGTTATACGATGAGTATCAAAGCTAGATCTTATGAGTTTGATGCTTTTTCTCCGTTTTTATTAGGTGGGCTAGGTTTTTACATGCCACAAATAAAAAATTCTGCCGGAGAAACATCTGAGGCAAAATACACTTTTGGATTTAATACTGGTGGTGGTTTTGATTTAAGATTAAACTCAAATGTGATCACAGGTATCATGGCGCAATTACATTATCCGTTTGAAATAAAACAAGATGAGACTGAAAATGTATCAGGTTCTTACTTTAAGCTTTTACTTACAGTTATGTATTTGTTTTAATCCTAATGTGTCAGAAATAATTAAGAGATTTTATATTTTTACGGGTAAAGGTGGAGTTGGTAAAACAACTCTATCTCTATCTTTTTCTAAATACCTATCTTCTGAAAATAAAAAAGTTCAATATACATATTTCACCAATAGTAAACTCGAAGAATCTCCTCATATTGAAAAAAGTATGATTGCTCAGTATGAAAGTCTTGGAATTAATATTAATCCGCTCGAGCTTGCCAGTTGTGCCCAAGGATATATTGCTAAAAAATTAAATTCAAAAACGATCGCTTCGTGGATTATAAGAACTCCATTTTTCACATCTTTAATTAATATGATTCCAGGGTTTAACTATGTCATTTTTCTTGGACAAATATTACAAAACCTTGAAGATGATCCTAATTTGATTGTTGTATTAGATGCACCTGCCTCTGGTCATACTTTAACAATGCTTGAAGCAACAAGAAATTTCAGAAATATTTTTCAAAATGGTGCAATCTTTGATGACACCAACACAATGCTCAATAGAATGAACGAGAAAAATTTTTTAAAAATAAATATTATTACAATACCAACTTTACTCTCTATTCAAGAGGCCATAGAGCTTAAAGATGAAATATCTAAGTCTAATACCTATGAGATTGAAATTTATGGAAATTATAGTTTAAAAACTCATAGCAATTCTGATTTACCTGAGTTTTTAACCAAAAAAATTGAAAATGAACAATTTGCCCTTGATTCTTCAACAAAATTAATCCCATACAATGTTGATTTTATGCTTTCTACAAGTGAAAGCTGTCTTATAAAAGACCTTGCCCCATCCATGAATAATCTAGTATAAATTAAGGTAAACATATTAGGAAAATAGTGGATTTAGAGACAAAGCAATTTGAAATATTCAGTGGAACAGGCGGCGTTGGAAAGACAACACTTGCAACTTCTCGTGCCATAAGCTTAGCTCAACAAAAGAAAAGAGTCCTGTTGATTACTATTGATCCCTCAAAAAGATTAAAAGATCTATTCCAGCTCTCGCATGAGGGGATTGCAGTAAAAGTTCCAGACCCCTTTAATCAAAATGAAGAGCTTGATTTACAAGTTCAAATCATGAACCCTCAAAATACTTTTTCTAAAATGGCAGAATTAGCACAATGTACGGAAGTTCTCGATAATAGAATTCTAAAAATTTTAACAAAGCCATATGGTGGCCTAAATGAAATTCTGGCCTTAGTAGAATTAAATCTTCAATTAAAAACAAATAATTTTGATGTTATTGTTCTTGATACTCCTCCTGGTAATCATTTTCTGGATTTCTTGGATTCAACAAAAAGAATTAGAGTCTTCTTTGATAAATCGTTTATTGAAATTTTTCATTACTTAGGAAAAAAAGTTGAATATGAAAATAATAGTTTTGGAAAAAAAATATTCACAAAGTTTGTCGCTGGTGGAGTAAAAAAGCTTCTCTCTTACTTAAATAAAGTAACTGGAGATAAGTTCGTTGATGAATTTATTGATGCGATCATTGCTTTCTATAAAACAAAAAATATCTTTTTAGATGCCCTAACACTACAACAGTCAATCATGAATACCAATGAATCAAACTGGTTCCTTGTTACAAGTGTTGAACAAAATAAAATTCAAGAAGCCCTCGATTTAAAAAATAATTCAAAGGGTATGATTACTGACAAAACAATTATTTTAATAAACAAGTGTATTGAGAGTGATCTCTTAACTTGGATGCCAATTAAAGATTCAGCTAACGATCAGTTAAAGAAAGTTTTATTACAAAGAGAATTAAAATTAAAAGAAGCTTTTAATAAGACTTTTTCATCAGTCATCAATTTCCCTGAAATATACAATGTATCACCCATAGAACATCTTAAAGAATTAACAAATTCTTGGAATCATACAAGGAGCATAAATGGACAAATTTAAAAATAGTAATATTTTAACTGCAATTGGTAACACACCTATTATAAAACTCAATTCAGTAGCAAAAGAAATTGAATCTGAAATATACGTAAAGCTGGAATACTTAAATCCAGGTGGATCCATAAAAGATAGAATGGGTGTTTTTATGTGCCAAGAAGCTGTAAAAAAAGGTCACTTGAAGCCAGGAGGAACTATTGTAGAATGTACCTCAGGTAACACTGGAGTTGGCGTTGCTTTATTTGCGAATACATATGGATATAAGTGTGTCTTCGTTATGGCCGACAAACAATCAAAAGAGAAAATTGATAATTTAAGATCTTTTGGTGCTAAAGTTGTCGTATGTCCTACAAATGTAGAACCAACAGACCCAAGTAGTTACTACTCAGTCGCTGCAGCTCTAGCAAAACTACCAAATTCATTTGTGCTCAATCAGTATGCAAATGAAGCAAATATGCTTTGCCACTATACACAAACTGCTCCAGAAATTTATGAGCAAACAAATGCAGAGTTTGATGTCTTCATGGCCTCTGTTGGAACAGGTGGAACAATATCAGGTATAGGTAAATTTTTAAAAGAGAAAAAACCTTCGATGAAAGTTGTTGGTGTTGATTGTGAAGGATCTATTTTAGCTCATTACAAAAAAACAGGGGAATTTTGTGAAGCAAAGTCGTACGTACTTGAAGGGATTGGGGAAGACTTCCTACCTGATAATGTACATTTCGATATTATAGATGATTTTGTTGTTGTCGGCGATGAAGAATCATTTCAAATGACGAGAAGACTTCTTAAAGAAGAAGGTATTTACGCAGGAGGATCATGTGGTTCAGCTGTTGTCGGAGCAATTAGATATGCAAAAACATTATCAAAACCACAAAAGATATTAACGATCATGGTAGATTCTGGAAATCGTTATGCTTCAAAAATATACAATGATGAGTGGATGAAAAAAAATCATTATCAAGTTGAAGAGAATAAAGATCAATTAGATGAAAACATTCTCAACATCATTGGTGAAAATGGAAAGCTGGTATAGGATATAAAAATATGCATTTTGCAACCAAGGTAATTCATGTAGGTGGTGAGCCCGATAAAGAAACAGGAGCGATTATGCCTCCAATTTTTCAAACATCCACGTATGTTCAGAAAAGCCCTGGAAAGCATCAAGGCTATGAGTATACTAGAAGTCACAACCCTACGAGATCAAGACTAGAAGAGAACTTAGCTTCACTAGAAAATGCTAGTCATGCACTTGTTACAGCCTCAGGTTTAAGTTGCATGAGTTTAATCATGCATGCACTTAAATCAGGATCTAAAATCATTTGTGGTGACGATGTATATGGTGGAACTTATAGACTATTTACAACTGTTTTTCATGAAAGACATAATTTCGAGTTTGTTGATACAACGAATTTAGAAGCAGTGAAGAAATCTCTTAAAGAGGGTGCTGATCTAGTCTGGCTAGAAACTCCAACAAATCCAATGCTCAAGATTTCTGATATCAAAAAAATATGTGAACTTGCTAAAAAACATAATGCTAAAGTCATTGTGGATAATACTTTTATGTCCCCTTATTTTCAACGTCCACTAGACTTAGGTGCTGATATGGTTGTTCACTCAATGACTAAGTACCTAAATGGTCACTCTGATGTTGTTGGTGGATGTTTAATGACAAATGATAAAGATTTCTATCAGAAAACTTGGACACTACAAAACTCGATAGGCCCTAGTGCTTCTCCCTTTGATTCTTGGCTTGTTCTGAGAGGGTTGAAAACATTAGCAATAAGAATGGAAGCTCACCAAGTAAATGCAATCAAAATTGCTAAGTATCTTGAGTCCCATCCAAAAGTTGAAAAAGTTGTTTATCCGGGACTAAAATCTCACCCACAACACTCTATAGCTAAAAAGCAAATGCATGGTTTTGGAGGAATGATTACTTTTTTTCTAAAAGGTGGACTCAAGGAATCTAAAAAATTCTTAGAAACGGTTCATTTGTTTGCCCTTGCTGAAAGCTTAGGTGGAGTTGAATCTCTCATTGAGCATCCTGCAATTATGACACATGCATCAGTACCTAAAAAGATTCGTGAAAAAATTGGTATTCACGACAATTTAATCCGTCTAAGCGTTGGTATCGAAAATATTGATGATTTAATTGAAGATTTAGAAACAGCATTTCTAAAAATATAGAATAATACAAGGGAGCCTTAAGCTCCCTTGTATTTTATAATCCTCTAATATATGTTTTTGTTTCTTTTGATAAACTATGTCCATCACTATTTTTCAATGTAAGATAAATGGAATGACTTTCATTTAATCGAACATTTTGAGGTAGATCTAATAAAACTTGGTATTTATTTTTTACTTTTTTAATATCTTTTAAATTGATTTTCAAGTTAGAAATCTTATGATCTTTCAGTCTTGCAGAGTTAGCAATATCAATAGAAACATATAAATCATTCACATTTTCTACTTTATAATTTAATTCAAACTCTACTAAAAGTTGATTGTCATGACATTGATTACCAATATATTTGATTTTGCTAAGTCGAGGAAAAAAGACTGGCTTTAACTCAGAGATTATTGATCGATCCAATTCAGGACTTAGCGTTGTATATCTTCTGCCATTTGTTTGAACAATAATTCCAGCTAATTCAGGAGATGTTACAATATAAGTAAAATGAACTCCATTTTGGTCAACACCACCAGCAAGCCTTAACATTAGCGCTTGAATCAATCCAACCTTATTCATTGAAGACATTGTCTCTAAAGCAAGCTCTATTTTACCAGTTGCCGTATAATCTAATTTTATTTCTTGTAGAGCATTTACGAGTGACTTTGCCATTGAGAAATAATTCACACATTTAGAACCTCGATAAGAATCGAGTCCTCTCTGATTACCAACAAGTCCATTAAATTCTTTATACATACCATCTACTGTCTCGTTAATCTCGTATTGATAAAGCATTAGCGAGCAGTCTCTATATACCTTTGCATTCTTAACAACCGTTGTAGACTGATCTCTTCTTACCTGGCTCCAAACTCGATGATACTTTTTTGCAAATATATTTTTTGCATCTTCACCAAAAAGTAATTTTGAAATTTCATGATAAATTTCATCTTCACTATGATTTAGTATTTTATCAATTTCTTTTTTTGAAAAGCTCAGATTTGACTTCACAGAAATCTCACTAGGTTTTTCAAAATTTATTTTTTGTAGTTGAGTTAAATCGTATTGATCCATTTTACCATCTTGAATCATGAGTAAGTACTCAGTAATTTCTTGAACGTTTTTATTGTCGGAGTATTCGTTCGTATAATTACAGTTTATATTTAAGCTTGTATCATCAGTTAAAGCTTCTTGATCGCTAGATTCAATAGACATATTACATGAATGAGACATATCTTTTTTAGAAATATTAAAAGGACCAAAGTTAAATTCGATTTTATTTTTCAACCTCTTGCGGTGTAATTTTTCTCCTCGTGTAAACACATTGTCACCAAGAGTTAAATTTTGTAAATTTGTAAACGAACGATTTTCATAAGTAATAACATCCGGAATTTTCAAAACGATACTATTTTCATCACCAAAGCCTTGGGTATAGACTGGTGAAAATGTTTTCACACTATCTTCATAGCCGATACTATTTATTAAAATAGTATCTTTGTGAAGGTCAAGTGTTGAGCTATACGCAGAAAATAATATTTTTTTAAAAAATACTTTTCCAGAGTCTTTATTTAAGTCTATGTTAAATTTTTGTAACATTCTTTCTTCATTAAAGTTTTCAATATTCCACTTTCCTAAATTTAATTTAATTAGACTAAAGAGTTTAGGAGAAATTTTATATATTTCTGTTGAGTCTCCAAAAAGACTAGTGTCCTCAATTTCAACTTCAACCATATTTCCGCTAATTTTTTTAAATGCTAAGGTTCTAAAAAAGCGAGCATATTTTGCGTAACTAGGTCTAAGAAATGAAAAGATATCATACTTAATACCTAGGGGTTTTATGGCATAGAATGTTGTATGCTCTATTATATCACCGACTTTAATTTCATTATTTTCTTCTAAGAATATTCTAGAGTCCATCGGAACTCCTAATCTTGAATGAAGTTTTAAAGGGGCCAAAGGATCATCAGCAAAAACTTTTCCTTTTTCAGTATCAATAAAATACGAATAAAGCTTATTCAGTTTTTGTGAAAAAAACTTTACGACAACTTCATAATAACGAGTTAAAAGAGATTTAGAGCGTCCAATACAAACTCCATCTATAAAGTCTCTACCTTCACCAGTTGATTTATCAATAATTTTATTTAAAAAAACACAAGAATCTTCATCTTTATCTTGTGGAAGATAATTACTAGTGAGGGCTAAATCAATCCCTGCGGTTCCTTCTGAAAATAAAAAAGGGCCACTTGTTTTTGCCTCAAATTCTATGTGAAGATTATTTTTTACTTTAATAGAATAAAGGTCATTTTTCGTAATGGTATCTTTAAAAGGCTTATCTAAGTGATCCTTAGTTGACCTAGAAAATTTTAACTTCAAATTAACAAGAGGATTAAAGCTGTATTCAATTTCTGGCGAAATTTTCTCAAACAAATCATCTTTTTTCTCGATTTGAGAAACAAGCTCGCCTCTAACGCCATCGCCTAAGCTTCCTCCAGTCCAATCTGTTTTTTTATACTGACCCAGAACCTCCTCTTCACAGCTATTTGCAAAGGTGAGTGAATTAACGACAATTAGTACAAGTGTCAAAAGAATAGACATTTTTAGCATAAGAATCCTCTATTTTTAGAATATATAGAGGATTTGTTGCAACAGACATGCCAATACTAGAAGCTTTCGACTTCGTCCTTTTTAATTATCTCTATTTCTTGAGTATCAGTTTGAGCGGGTATGGGTTTATCTTCAGCCTTAATTTTGTTTGGCTTTAATTCGCAATTTTTATCAGATTTTAAATGATCAAATATTTCAACTGAGGAATCAAATTTAGAAAATAGCTTTCCGGCATCTAGATAATTTTTTAATAGAAGAAATGAACAATAGACTTGCCCATGAGAGGTTTCTATGTTTTCTCTCTCGCCTTTTGCAAATATAAGTCCATAGTCCTGCATCTTTTCACTTAGCTCTTTCCATTTAACACAAAAATCTGAAGACCAATCATTAGTACATTCTTTCAGTCTTTTGAATACCTCTTGAGACCCGTTTTCAGTAATTTTCATATGAATAGGTTGTCTACAGATATCAATTTTCCATTTAGTTTCCAGTACCTCTTTGAAAGTGACCTCTATTAAGCAGAAATCTTTTGAAATAGTTAACTTATTTTTTAATAGTCCAAAGAATCTACCTTCATTATTAATTTCAGTAGAAAACTTAGACTCTAAGCACTGTTGAGAACTAAATTTATTGGCATAAAGCAATTGTGAATTAAGTGTTAGTATTAATATACTAAATTTGAACCATAACATTTTCTTTAACCTCCAACAAAATCGATGATGCATCACTCGGTAAGAAACCTTCTTCAAGGTCTTTTTTTAAATTAAAAAAGGCTTCATCTAATACATCTATCGATTTTATTTTATTATCCATTAATAATTCTTCAATCATAAAATTTGATTCTTTTTTGTTCCAATTATAAATAAACCCTGGAGAATTAATCATAATACGCTCTCCTCTAGAAATTTTTTGTGAAAACTTTAATTCCTCAATTGATTCATATCTAAGATTACTTATACTTTTACTTCTTTCAGAGTTAGAACTTATCATTTGAAACGTACCTAATATGTAGCCTGAAAACTCTAGAGCTTGGACATCGAAAATAATTGAAGCAATCTGTAATTCTACTTTATTTTTTCTTCCATTATTTAAATTTGAAATTTCCTCTTGAATTTGAACCATTAAATTTTTTGCCATTTCGTCATTAATTTCTTTTTCTTTTTTGGCATCTGCAAAAAGTTGTAAAATACTACTTGAAGCCAAATAGGATGTTGTTGAACTTACAAGCATAAAAACTTTATTATCAACTGTGAATATATCGAAATACTCACCACCCATATTATCACCTGCAGCATACTTACTAAATAGACTTATCCCTTTAAATTTCTCTAATCTTTTCGGGCTTGATTGTTCATAAGCTTTCTTCACTCTGATTATTTGTGATTCAACTCCCCCGCCAATTTCGATTAATTCTTTATTAATTGTCATCAACTGACTTTTTAGAATATTATTAAATTTAAATTGGCTTTCAAAAAAGTGTATTTGATTACAAATTAAGTTTTGATCCGATTCAGGTGAAACCACAGCGATTATTTTTTCAAAATAGAAATTTAGACCCCCAGTTTTCTCCTTATAGACAATAACTCCAGCGCAACTATTTAATTTTTCTTTTAAGTTTTCAGAAAGTAAATTTAACGTTTCTTCATGAATCATTATTAATTCAGTATCAAATCCATTTGCAATTTCAAAAGTATCTAAATTAACTTTTGCATAGCCGATAGTTAAATCTAATTGATTTAGCCAGTTTAGCATTTTTAAATTATCATCTATTACAATCACTTTAATTCCTCTTTAAATTATTTAGCACAAAAGGATGTATCTCCAACTGTATTTATTTTTTCTTGCTGAACCTTTGAACAATCTTCAACGTTATCGAGTACAGCATATGGATAACACTCAATAGGAATAGAACTTGATTTATTCCAAGAATAGTTTCCTCGACATTGAGAATAATTTGTTTGCTCTATACAGGCCCAGTGCTTATCTTTACAATTATATACTAGGCCAACACCAATGTCCTCGTAAGAAGGAGCTGAAACAGGCTTTGTTACTTCAACCGCCTTAATTTCACTTCGCTCTTCCTTGAGTTTAACCTCTAAATCACTTAATAATTTTTTTGTTATATCAGATGCGATATCAGATTTTAACATGTCAGGGTTCATGGTATCAATTAATTCATTGTTTTCAATTTTTTGATCTTCTCCTATCGATGTTATTTCGCTATCAAGATCGTTAGTTGGATTAACCTCTCCTTGATCATCAGAGTTATCAATTGAAACGCTAGGTATCTCTTCTTCAGCCACAGGCGGTATCTCTTCTTCAACCACAGGCGGTATCTCTTCTTCAACCACAGGCGGTATCTCTTCTTCAACCACAGGCGGTATCTCTTCTTCAACCACAGG
>Ga0209712_10000683_pt1 | contig 29429 bp, 29 predicted proteins | sample ArcOceMetagenome_FD_187443 | JGI IMG/M metagenome (GOLD analysis project Ga0209712, IMG submission 187443) | Marine eukaryotic phytoplankton communities from Arctic Ocean - Arctic Ocean - Greenland ARC118M Metagenome (SPAdes) (version 2) | ecosystem: Environmental > Aquatic > Marine > Oceanic...
ATTTAAAATTCCACCAAATATTTTAGGGTGTAAAGTTTTTACTCGTCCACCAAGGATTGAAGGGTATTCGGTGATTTCTTCAGCAGGAACCACGTTTATACCTAAGTCGTTAATAAATTTTTGAGTACCTCCTGTGGAATAGATAATAACCCCTTGTTCGTTTAGTTTTTTTACAATGGGCGCGAGCCCTTCTTTACTAAATACAGAAATTAAGGCGGATTTAATTATTTTGTTTTGGCTCATTTTGAAGTCTAATATTAAGCATCAAAAATAGTCAATTAACCTATAAGAAACCATCGGAATTCTTCCAAAAATAGGTTTTTTTTTAACTAAACACTAGAGTTATTAACAACTACATAAGTGCGGCGACTGATCGACATACAAATTCTAGAAATCGTTCGTCTGCCTGCGTAAAAGGGTCAATAGTATTTGAGTCAATATCAATTTGCCCAATATTTTTAGTATCAACAAACAGCGGAACTACAATTTCTGATTTCACATTAATACTGCACGCTATGTAGTTATCTTGAGAATTGACATCGGCTACCACAAAGTTCTTATTACTAACCGCCACTTGCCCACAAATTCCTTTTCCAAATGGGATAATTGCATGATCAGTAGCCGCTCCGGCATAGGGTCCGAGTTTTAGTTCTTCTCTGTCTCCATTTCTAAAATAAAACCCGACCCAATCGTAGTAGTCTACAGACTCTTTTAATAACTCACAAATAGCCTGTAGGGTTTCATCAAGCACACTTGAATTAGAGACTAAGTTGGTTATTTTAGCTTTCAATTTATTGAGATTCATCAGGATATATTTCTGTAAAAATACTATTATTCCCAAATATGGTTTTAAAATAAACAGCTTTTTGTGTTAATTTTTCTGTAACTGTAACCAATGTATATACAGTTTTTATTAAATTTGCATGATGATTAAACCTAAATTACATAAAGTTTTTTCTATGTTGTTAGCGGTTTTGATACTTCTTTCAGCTTTTTCATTTAGTATTGAAACTCGTTTATGCAGCACGATGCTGTCGGCGTCTGTTTCTAACTCTAATGTTAAATCATGTTGTAGCTCTTCTTCAAAAAAGTTTTCTAAAGGGGTTCAAGACAGTTGTTGTCAAAACAAGGTGATTTCCGTTGATGGCTTGAATCAGGTAGACGTTCTTTCGGTTTCGTTTGAGTTACCTTCTCTTGAGGTTTTTGAAGTCGTTACCAAAAGCTTTTTCGATTTTATTTATCCCCAATCTTCTATTTCTTGTTCGTATTCTAACTACGCTCCTCCAAACTTGGTTTTGGAGCCGCAGCTGTTGTATCAGACTTTCTTGATTTGATTTTATTGTATTAATTATAATTATGATTGCACTCCAATATGCGATCATCACTCTCTAAGGAGATAATTTGAAATTAAACAATAATGAAATCGATTTTACAACTAATAGTATTATTACCCCTTTTCCTTTTTTCACAAAAAGAAATTAAAGGGATAGTCATGGAGCAGAACTCCAACAATGAGCGGGTGCCACTGTTGGGTGCTAATGTGTTTTGGCTCAATACAACCCTTGGCACTATGACATCAGATGATGGCACTTTTACGGTGCCGTACGATACGTCTTATAAAAAACTAGTAATCAGTTATATTGGGTTTAGAACAGATACACTTTTGATCGAAACTCCAAAAAGTATTTTCCATGTATTGAAAGCTTCTGATGATTTAGGAGAAGTGACTGTGTCAGTACGAAAAAAATCTTCAGCAACTTCCTTCCTGTCGTCTCAAAACATTACAACCATAAGTAGTAAGGAGCTCTTAAAGGCAGCCTGTTGTAATTTGTCTGAAAGTTTTGAAACAAACCCCTCAATTGATGTCAATTTCACGGATGCGATTTCTGGGACAAAGCAAATTAGAATGTTGGGATTGACCAGCCCCTATATTTTAATCACAACAGAAAACATTCCTTCCATACGTGGTGCTTCTCAAGCTTACGGGTTGAGTTTTGTTCCAGGAACATGGGTAGAGAGTATTCAAATAACCAAAGGTGCCGGAAGCGTAATTAATGGCTTTGAAAGTATCGCAGGTCAAATTAATGCCGAACTGGTCAAGCCAACCACAGACAATCAAATTTTTATAAACGCCTATGGATCCTTAAACGGTCGTGCCGAATTAAACACACATTATAACACACAGCTTTCTGATAAATTAAGCACCGGCCTTTACATACATGCTAATAATCGATCACAAAAATTTGATAGAAACAACGACTCATTTCTTGATATGCCTTTGGCAAATCAAATCAATATAATGAACCGTTGGCAGTATGTAAATCTTCAAAAAGGGCTGATTAGTTTTCTAAATGTACGTTACCTAAACGATGAAAAGCAAGCCGGACAGCTTAGCTTCGACCCCAAAACCGACCGGCTGTCTACCTCTGTTTGGGGAAGTGAAATTGATACCAAACGCTTTGAGATCTCTGGAAAATTTGGATACGTAAATCCGGATATTCCATATCGTAGCTTAGGCATTCAGGTGGCCTATAGTGCTCACGACCAAGACTCCTACTTTGGTGTCAATCACTACGACATAAATCACAAAAGCATGTACTCAAATATGGTTTACAACACCATTATTAGTGATTCAAGACACAAAATAAAGACAGGCTTGAACGCCACTTACGACCGCTATAACGAGTTGGTAAATTCGCAAGTTTATAATAGAAATGAACGCTCTGTTGGGGGCTTTTTTGAGTATAGCTTTGACAATCTTGACGCTTTGAATTTAACGGCAGGGGTTCGTATAGATCATCACAATTTGCTAGGGACATTTTTTACGCCACGTTTGCACGCGCGCTATACGCCTTGGGAAAAGGCGGCATTTAGAGTGTCTTTTGGTCGCGGGAAACGGGCGGCTAATATTTTTGCAGAAAATCAAAAGCTATTTGCCTCTTCAAGACAAATTAATGTACAGAGTTCGGGCGGAACCATTTATGGTTTAGATCCTGAAATTGCTTGGAACTATGGCGTCTCTTTTTTACAGGGCTTCAATTTGTTTGGAAGAAAGGCGGATCTTACATTGGATTTTTACGGAACTAATTTTGAGAACCAAGTAGTTGTAGATTATGAGAATCCTTATGAGGTAAGTTTTTACAACCTTGAAGGTGAGAGCTACGCCAATAGCTTTCAAGCCGAATTTAGTTGGAACCTCATGGATTATTTAGATTTAAAAACAGCCTATAAATTTTATGATGTAAAAACTCAGTATGCTTCTGGTAAACTTGAAAAACCATTGACATCTCAACATCGCTATTTTGCGAACCTTTCCTATGAGGCACACTCAGAAAAAGGAGAAGGGGTTTGGAAGTTTGACGCGACTTTTAACTGGTTGGGTAAGCAACGTTTTTCATCTACAGAAATAAGCCCACAGGCCTATCAATTGCCAATGTATTCACCTTCTATTTCGACCTTAAATCTTCAAGTCACAAAAGTATTTTCTGAGGCCTTTGAGATCTATTTAGGGGCAGAGAATATAACGAACGTAACACAAAAATCACCAATTTTAAGCTCTGAAAACCCATTTGGCCCCAATTTTGACACTACATTTGTGTACGGGCCTATATTTGGAAGTACTTTTTATACGGGATTACGATATAAACTAAACTAAACAATTATTTATGAAAACAATTATTATAACATTTACCATGCTTTTTGTAGGGACGCTGACGTATGGTCAAAATAAAAATGCGAAAGCTTCTATTGAAGTTGATGGCGTTTGTATGATGTGTAAAAAACGCATTGAAAAAGCAAGTATAAAATCAAAAGGTGTTAAGTCTGCTGTTTGGAATGTAGATACGCACGAGTTAAGGCTTATTTTTGATGAAAATAAAACAAGTATTGAGCAAATTGAATCCAATCTTGCAGCAGTAGGTCACGACACAAAATCCTTGATTGCTAGCAAAGAGGCTTATGATTCATTGCATCCATGTTGTAAATATCGTGAGGATGCTGTTATTGAAGATCATAAATAACTCCGATTTCACTTGTAACAAAACAAAGGTTTTGTAAATAAAAAAGCTCCTGAAATTTCAGGAGCTTTTTTTATTTAGTGAACTGTAAATTAAGTTTACATCATTCCTGGCATCCCACCGCCCATTGGAGGCATTGCAGGCGTATCTTCTTTGATGTCTATAAGGGCACACTCAGTTGTTAGGATCATTCCAGAAACTGATGCTGCATTTTCAAGCGCTACACGAGTTACTTTCTTTGGATCAATAATACCCGCTTTAAGCATGTCTACATAACTATCACTTTTCGCATCATATCCAAAATCGCCTTTGCCTTCTAACACTTTGTTGATCACAACGCTGCCTTCGCCGCCTGCGTTTTCTACAATGGTGCGTAAAGGAGATTCAATAGCCTTAGAAACGATTTGTATTCCAGTAGCTTCATCTATATTTACTGCGGCTAGTTTTTCAAGTGTTTTTTGTGCTCTAACAAGCGCAACACCACCTCCAGCAACAATACCTTCTTCTACAGCTGCTCTAGTGGCATGTAAGGCATCGTCAACACGGTCTTTCTTTTCTTTCATCTCAACTTCGCTAGGGGCTCCTACATACAAAACAGCAACTCCGCCTGCTAACTTAGCTAAACGTTCTTGTAGTTTTTCTTTGTCATAGTCACTAGTAGTTGTTTCAATCTGTGCTTTGATTTGATTAACTCTTGCTTTGATGTCATTGGCATTTCCAGCTCCATTAACAATAGTTGTATTGTCTTTATCAATGGTCACTGTTTCTGCAGTTCCTAACATGGTTAAGTCTGCGTTTTCTAAAGAAAATCCACGCTCTTCAGAAATCACAACGCCCCCTGTAAGGATAGAGATATCTTCTAACATAGCCTTACGACGGTCTCCAAATCCTGGTGCTTTTACAGCAGCAATTTTAAGGCCACCTCGTAATTTATTCACGACTAGTGTTGCGAGTGCCTGACCATCGACGTCTTCAGCGATAATTAAAAGCGGACGTCCAGATTGTGCAACAGGTTCTAAAATTGGAAGAATTTCTTGCAAGTTGGATATCTTTTTGTCGAACAATAAAATATATGGATTTTCTAAGTCCGCAATCATTTTATCAGCATCCGTAACAAAGTAAGGGCTCAAGTAGCCTCTGTCAAATTGCATTCCTTCAACCACATCCACATAGGTATCAGTTCCTTTAGCTTCTTCTACTGTGATAACGCCTTCTTTGCCAACTTTTCCAAAAGCTAGGGCAATAAGCTCACCGATAGTATTGTCGTTATTTGCTGAAATTGAAGCAATTTGCTGTATTTTTTCAGAAGAGTTGCCAACTTTTTTAGCTTGTTTTTCTAAATCATTAGTGATAGCTGTGACTGCTTTGTCAATCCCGCGCTTTAAATCCATAGGATTCGCCCCGGCTGCTACATTTTTTAATCCTTCTTTTACTATTGCTTGCGCCAAAACAGTCGCTGTAGTTGTGCCATCTCCAGCCAAGTCATTGGTTTTGGAAGCCACTTCTTTTACCATTTGAGCGCCCATGTTTTCTAAGGGGTCCTCTAACTCAACTTCTTTAGCTACGGAAACCCCATCTTTAGTTACTTGAGGGGCTCCAAAACTTTTGCTAATAATAACGTTACGACCTTTAGGTCCCAGGGTTACTTTTACCGCATTTGCAAGTGCATCAACGCCGCGTTTTAGTCCATCGCGTGCGTCAATATCAAATTTTATGTCTTTTGCCATTTTTTAGTTTTTTAAAAATTAAACAATTGCAAGAATATCACTTTCTCGCATGATTAAATAGTCCGTTCCTTCTAATTTAAGTTCAGTTCCTGCATATTTGCCATAAAGAACGCTGTCACCTACTTTTACTGTTACGGGCTCGTCTTTAGTTCCTTTTCCTACAGCAGCTACAGTTCCTTTTTGAGGTTTTTCTTTTGCATTATCAGGAATGATAATTCCAGAAGCTGTTTTTGTTTCTGCCTGCATCGGTTCTATAAGAACCCTGTCTGCTAAAGGTTTGATGTTTAAAGCCATATAATTATATTTTTATTTTATTAGTATGAATTGTATTATTCTAAAAGTATGCCAAGCCAGTTAAACTGACAAACTTTCAGAAATAAAAAATGCCAACGTATCAGCGTTGGCATTATATGTTGATAAAGAACATTCTATTGCTCTGTGTCGTCTGCTTCTGGAGCTGCTTCCTGAACTGGCACAGCTACTGGCTGTGATGTTGTAGGGGTTGCTGAGTCTAAGTCAAGTGCTTTTGATTCCTGACCGCTGTCAGTATCTCCAATAGCAATGTTAGATAATAAAATTAAAACCAGTAATAAGGTTGCTAATGCCCAGGTGCTTTTGTCTAAAAAGTCAGATGTTTTTTTAACACCACCAACTTGTTGACTTCCGCCCCCACCAAATGAAGAGGATAACCCTCCGCCTTTGGGGTTTTGAACCATTATAACAACGACAAGTAGAAATGCTACTACGACGATAAGAACTAGAAATATAGAAAACGTGCTCATTATATATTATTTTTTGCTTTTAATACTTTTATTGCTTGAATTTGGTCTGCAAATAAACTACTTTTTTCTGGATATTTCAAACTTAAAATTTGGTAAGACTGTATCGCTTTGTCATAGTTTTTTTGTTCCACATAAATTCTTGCCAAAGTTTCGGTCATTAAACTTTCAGAATCAACAAAGTGGTCCTCTGCAATATTGATTATTTCGGAGTCTTTATCTAAGGGTTTTAACTTAGGGTTATTGGCGATAAACGCATCGATGAGCGCAAACTTTTTTTCTCTACTAGAATCCTGAGTAGTTGATTCTTCTGTATCGGAACGGATAATGGGTTTTTTTTGAGTGAGGCTTAACCACTCACTGAACGAGTGTGTTTCACTTTTGTTAAACTTAAGAGGGTTGCCAAGGCCAAGTTTTGATATTGACGTTTCTGGGTCTTCTAGGGCTAGTTGTTCTTTTGATTGCTCATTTTCAATGTTTTTAGCTACACTTTTTGTATTTGAAATGTCTTGAAACTCATTGAGTTTAATGGTCTTTATTTGTTCAAAATTTTGTTTTATATACGTAGAAACATCATTTTGTAAAAAGACATCAGAGGTTATGAAGTCAAATAAAATACTTCGATCTGTTGTGTAAGCTGCGGTTGTTTTTAATTCTTGATTGTATTTAAAGCTTCCTAAGTCTTTTAATCCTTTAAGATAAATCGCTCTGGCCGACTGGAAATAAGGAAATTCCTGAACAATAGCAGACATGTTAATAACCTGGTCCTTATCCAACGTAGTGGGTTGATGTAATAGATATGTGAAGTCAAATGTGTTCATATGGCTACCAATTTGCTAGTGATGCATTCACAACATCTTGAGTAATGCGTTCAAAAATTTCTTCTACAGCGGTTGTTTTTTGTGAACCTACAAGTTGTGCACTTCCTGCAAAATCAAAGAAAAAACTAAATCTTTTTTCAAAATCTGCCTCTTCATCATTTTTATTTACAAAGCGCACATTTATGCCAATTGTTAATCGGTTTTGTGCAGCGGTATTGCTAGCGGTTGCTGTTGTAGGGGAGATTCTGTATTCTACAATTTCCCCTTCATAAAAAATGTCTCCATTGGATTTAACCAAATCTAAATTTGTTTGATTTAATATCAAGTCTTGAAGTGCTAATGTAAAGTCACGCTCAATTCCCGGTTCAATAAGAGCAGAGGTGTTTTGGAAATAATTAACCTGAAAGGTTTTCGTTTCTGCGCTTAAAGAAATGCCTGTAAAAGAGTAGGGCCCACAGCCCACAACAAGGATCATTAGGCTTACTAGAAAGCCATGCTTTAAAACGTTAAAGGTCATATTGTTTTATTTTTCTGTACAGAGTACGTTCACTAATTCCCAATTCATCTGCTGCTAATTTACGCTTTCCTTTGTGACGTTCAAGAGATTTTTTAATAAGTTCTAATTCTTTGTCGTGAAGCGAAAGGGTTTCTTCTTCTGCTTCAACAGCATCAATATACGAATAATCACTTTCTTTATTTTCAACAATTTCAATGGGATGTTCTTTTTCTGATTTAGCTGGAAGAGAAAGTATTTCAGTTTCTTTTTCTGAGGCTAAAGATTCATCTTTATTATATATTTTTTGAATTAAACTCTCATTCTCTTTTTGAACATTCTCGTGGTTGTCGTTTTTCATGAGCTCCATGGTTAGTTTTTTGAGATCATTCAAGTCACTTTTCATGTCAAAAAGAACCTTATATAAAATCTCTCTTTCTGTGCTAAAATCGCTTTGTGCCTTATTTTTATTAAGTACTGTTGGGAAATTTGTCCCCATTGCTGGCAGGTATGTTTGCAGCGTTGCTAGGTCAATCATTCTTGCAGACTCTAACACCGAAATTTGTTCGGCTACGTTTCTAAGCTGTCTAATGTTTCCGTTCCATTGGTAGTTAATGAGCGCCGTTACGGCAGTGTCTTCCAATCTAATGGTTGGCATTTTATATTTTAGTGCAAAATCACTGGCAAATTTTCTAAACAACAAGTGTATATCTTCTTTTCGCTTTCTAAGGGGTGGAAGGTTAATTTCAATAGTGCTCAGTCTGTAGTACAGGTCTTCTCTAAATTTTTCTTTTTCAATAGCTTCAAACATATTAACGTTTGTTGCTGCTACAATCCTCACATTGGTTTTTTGAACGGCACTAGAGCCTACCTTAATAAACTCACCATTTTCCAAAACTCTTAACAGTCTCACTTGGGTTGTGAGTGGAAGCTCACCAACCTCATCCAAAAATATGGTGCCGCCATCGGCTACTTCAAAATAACCAGATCTAGTTTGTGTGGCGCCGGTAAAGGCCCCTTTTTCATGTCCAAATAATTCGCTATCAATAGTGCCTTCGGGTATTGCTCCACAATTAACGGCAATATATTTGCCGTGTTTACGAAGTGATAGTTGATGTATAATTTTCGGAATACTTTCTTTTCCCACACCACTTTCTCCGGTCACTAAAACCGAAATATCGGTTGGGGCTACTTGAACCGCTTTTTCTACTGCACGATTTAATGCAGTATCATTTCCAATGATGCTAAAACGTTGTTTTATAGATTGAATTGTTTCCATAATTAATTGTTTTCTGAAAAACCAATCGCCTCTCCTATGAGGGTTGCACTGGTGCAGTCGTTTATTTTTACCATTACAAAATCACCGATTTTATAAGGTCCTTTTGGAAATACAGCGACGGTATTTTGCGCACTTCTCCCGGACCATTCAGCGCTAGATTTTTTAGACTCTTTCTCGATCAATATTTCAACAGTTTGATTAATAAACTGCTGGGTTCTATAAAGGCCATGGGCGCGCTGTAATTCAACAACTTCTGCTAAACGTCTTTTCTTGGTGTCAAAATCCACATCGTCTTTAAGTTTTCTCTCAGCCATGGTGCCTGGGCGCTCCGAATAGGCGTACATGAATCCAAAGCTATATTTTATTACTTCCATCAAACTTAGTGTATCTTGATGGTCTTGTTCTGTTTCTGTTGGAAACCCACAGATCATATCCTGTGAAATAGTGCATTCAGGAATGATGGCCTTAATATTAGTTACTAAGTCAATATATTCTTCACGTGAATGCTGACGGTTCATTTCTTTCAGGATGCGATTGCTTCCACTTTGAACAGGAAGGTGAACATGGTTACAGATATTTTGATGGCTAGACATGGTTTTAATCACCTCTAGCGCCATGTCTTGAGGGTTAGAGGTTGAAAATCGGAAGCGCATTTTTGGTTGTGATTTTGCACACATGTCCAGTAATAAGGCAAAGTCTACAGCAGTCGCTTTTTGCAAATCAGAGGCTTTGGTAAAGTCTTTTTTCAAACCACCACCATACCACAAGTAGCTATCAACATTTTGACCTAGCAAGGTCACTTCTTTAAAGCCTTTTTCCCAAAGGTCATTAATTTCTTGAATAATACTTTGGGGTTCACGACTGCGTTCGCGGCCTCTAGTAAAGGGAACAACGCAAAAAGTGCACATATTATCACAGCCTCTTGTAATTGAAACCAAAGCGGTCACTCCATTAGAGTTGAGCCTCACAGGAGATATATCGCCATATGTTTCATCTTTTGAAAGGATGACATTTACAGCATTACGCCCCGCTTCCACTTCTGAGATTAGGTTAGGAAGATCTTTGTAAGCATCGGGGCCTACGACAAGATCTACAATTTTTTCTTCCTCAAGGAATTTACTTTTTAGTCGTTCAGCCATACAGCCCAGAACCCCAACTTTCATTTTTGGATTGATGCGCTTGACGGCGTTATATTTTTCTAAGCGTTTTCGTACGGTTTGTTCTGCCTTGTCACGAATAGAACAGGTATTGACCAAAACTAAATCAGCCTCTTCTAAAACTTGGGTCGTATTAAACCCTACTTTAGATAGGATAGAGGCTACAATTTCACTGTCACTAAAGTTCATAGCACAGCCGTAGCTTTCTATGAAAAGCTTTTTTGTGTTTTCAGGTTTAGATTCAAGGACTAATTTTTTTCCTTGAATGGATTCGTCAATTGTTTTCTCCATAAATTTTTTAATGTCATTTCTAAGACAATAAGCATGCAAATATACAAAAAATTTATTTTTTCTGACAAAGTGTCAGTGTTTTGATTATTTATTTTGATTTTACAAATCAATCCGCTTTATTTGACTTTAATAATCAAATTTATTTAGAGAATGTTTTCATTTCAAAGTTTATTAAGTAAAATTCAAGGCGCATCAACTATAGATTTTGGAGACCTTTTTAACGAGTCTGTAAAATTATTTAAAAAAGTATGGGTTCAAGGATTGATTCTTCAATTGCTCTCAATTTTAGCCATGCTTCCTTTTATCATTATCTTTTATGTTCCATATTTTGAACTTGTTTTAGAAAACAGTTCCAATGGCGTTATGGATTCTGCAGCCTTAGGGCAGGAGTTAATAGATGCTTACGGGAGCTCTTTATTTTGGATTTATTTTCTGATGCTTCTTACCAGTTTGGTTTCTTATGTATTGTATTTAGGCTTTTATAGGATTGTAAAACATATTGATCACGGGCAGGCATTTATTTTCTCAGATTTATTTTACTTTTTTAAAGCCGCATCACTTGGTAAGGCCTTAGGGCTTGCGGTAACGTATGTGTTTATTAGTGTATTGGCAACCTTGCTTTGTTTTTTACCAATTATTTATGCAATAGTTCCTCTCATGTTTTTATTACCTGTTTTTGCCTATAACCCGGACTTGTCAATCTCTGAAATTGTAAAAGTGAGCTTTGCTCTTGGAAACAAAAAATGGGGGATTACTTTTTTAATCTTAATTTTAAATGGAATATTGTTGTACGTAATTGCTTTAGTCACATGCGGACTAGGAATGTTGTTTGTTAGTTGTTTTATATACCTTCCTCAATATATTATTTATAAAAAAGTTATCGGATTTGATGGACCAAAAGAGGGGGTGCAATCAATTGACTCATAAGTTATTAAACACATAGCGACCTACACAAAAAACAGCTGCTTAAAACAGTTGTTTTTTGTTTTGTAGAAGAAATAAAAGAAAGAAATAAAAAAAATCATCTACATTTGTACTTCTTAAAAAACAAGATATGGCTAAGAATTTAGTGATTGTTGAGTCACCTGCAAAGGCAAAAACTATAGAAAAATTTCTAGGTAAAGACTTTAAAGTGGAGTCTAGTTTTGGGCATATTGCCGACCTTCCTTCCAAGGAATTGGGGGTTGATGTTGAAGGAGATTTCAAGCCTAGGTATGAGGTTTCTACAGACAAAAAAGCGGTAGTCAGTAAACTAAAAACATTGGCAAAAAAAGCTGAGGTTGTTTGGCTAGCGAGTGATGAAGATAGAGAAGGAGAGGCCATTGCTTGGCATTTAGCGGAAACGTTAAAGCTAGACAAGTCCAAAACTAAAAGAATTGTTTTTCATGAAATCACTAAAAGTGCCATTGAAAATGCAGTTAAAAACCCGAGATCTATTGATTATAACTTAGTCGATGCTCAACAAGCCCGCCGTGTTTTAGATAGAATTGTTGGATACGAATTATCTCCTGTATTGTGGCGTAAAGTTAAAGGCGGACTTTCTGCCGGACGTGTGCAGTCTGTTTCAGTCCGACTCATTGTTGAGCGAGAGCGTGAAATTAGAGACTTTAATTCTGAGGCTACTTTTAGAGTGGACGCAGAGTTTACGACTTCTAAAGGACAGGTATTTAAAGCTAAACTTCCAAAGGCATTTAATAGCGAAGCAGATGCAAAAGTGTTTTTGGAGAAAAACAACACCGCTTCTTATGCCGTATCAAGCTTGGAGAAAAAGCCAGCAAAAAAATCACCTGCAGCACCCTTTACAACGTCTACGTTACAGCAAGAGGCTGCAAGAAAATTATATTTTTCAGTGAGTAAAACTATGAATATGGCACAGCGTTTATACGAAGCTGGTCTTATTACTTATATGAGAACAGACAGTGTAAACCTGTCTCAAGAAGCCCGTAATACGGCGGCTGCAGAAATCTCAACATCTTATGGGGACGCTTACAGCAAGCCTCGTAATTTTAAAGGAAAGTCAAAAGGAGCTCAAGAAGCTCACGAGGCGATTCGCCCTACAAACTTTTCAACGCATTCAGTTAATATTGAAAGAGATCAAGCCCGTTTATATGACCTTATATGGAAACGTGCTATTGCTTCTCAAATGAGCGATGCTCAGTTAGAGCGTACCAATGTCAAAATTAATACAACAAGCCATAGCGAAACATTTACAGCAAATGGTGAGGTCATTAAATTTGACGGATTTTTAAAAGTATACCTTGAGGGTACTGATGAAGAAAACATGGAACAAGAAGGCATGTTGCCTGCAATGGTTCTTAATGAATCATTAGGAAATAATTATATAACAGCCACAGAGCGTTTTTCAAGACCACCATATCGCTTCACTGAAGCGTCACTAGTAAAAAAATTAGAAGAGCTAGGGATTGGGAGACCATCTACTTATGCTCCAACAATTTCTACGATTCAAAATAGAAAATATGTTGAAAAAGGGACTGTTGATGGAAATGAAAGAAGCTATTCTTTGTGGACCATGTCTAATGGGGAATTGGTCGGTAAAAAACTTACTGAAAAATACGGTTCTGACAAAGGGAAATTAGTTCCTACAGATATAGGAATGATTGTTACCGACTTTTTGGTGAATCATTTTGAAGCTATTTTAGATTATAACTTCACGGCCAAGGTAGAAGCCGACTTTGATTTAATTGCAAGCGGAAAGGAAGACTGGACTAAAATGATGAAGTCATTTTACAAAGATTTCCACCCTCAAGTCGAAGAAGTTAGTCAAAATGCAGACCGGGAATCAGGTGAGCGCGTTTTAGGAACAGATCCTAAATCGGGTCGCCAGCTAAGTGTCCGATTAGGAAAATTTGGACCTATTGTTCAGATTGGTCTTGCCGACGAAGAAGAGAAACAAGTTTTTGCTAGTGTTCCTCCAAACTTTCAACTGGCATCAATTACTTTTGAGGAAGCCTTGGACCTTTTTCAACTACCAAAAGATTTAGGAGAGTATAAAGGAGAAGACATCATTGTAAATAACGGTCGTTTTGGTCCTTATGTTAAATTTGGAGAGAAATACATTTCAATTCCAAAGGGTACAGATCCAATGCGCGTTGAAATTGAAGATGCAATTGAGTACATTAAAGAAAAAGAGGCTGCAGATGCCCCTATATACGAATACGAAGGCTTGCCAGTTCAAAAAGGTAAAGGTCGCTTTGGACCTTTTATCAAGTGGAATAGCATGTTTATTAATGTGAATAAAAAATACGATTGGGACGATTTATCTTCAGATGATATTGAAACCTTAATCAAGGATAAAATTCAAAAAGAAATAGATAAGCTTATTCACGATTGGGAAGAGGACGGCATTCGTGTCGAAAAAGCACGATGGGGACGTCATAATATCATTCAAGGGAAAACCAAAATTGAACTTCCCAAAACAGTAGATGCTGTCAAGCTTACTTTGGAAGACGTAAAAGAACTGATTGCTAAAAATGCTCCAAAGAAAAAAACACGCGCTAAAAAAAAGAAGTAAATGATAGATTTTAGTTTTCTTTCTCCTGTTCAAGATCGGCTCGTTGATCAAATAGAGCTGTTACATGGTCAGGCCATAGGGAAAAAACTAAGTATTCATACTTCCGCTAGTAAGCCTGAACTAGAAGGTGTAAAAATAGCTGTTCTTGGGGTTTTGGAGTCTAGAAATTCAGTAGACCACATTGGAGAGGAATTTCAGATTAACGAAATACGAAAAGCATTTTATAAATTATTTCCAGGAAACTGGTTACATGGTATGGCCGACCTTGGAGACATTCAAAAAGGGGCTTCTGTAGAAGACACTTATTTTGCCTTAATAGAAGTCGTTTCTAGCTTGGTTAAGTTAAATGTTATCCCTCTAATAATTGGCGGTTCGCAAGACCTTACCTATGCCAATTACAGAGCATATGACAAAATCAGCTCAATGGTTAATATTGTAAATATTGATAAAAGCTTTGACTTAGGAGATTCGTCTAAACCTATAAACAACGGAAGTTATTTAGGTAAAATTATTCTTGAGCAGCCCTATAATCTATTTAACTATACAGCTATAGGATTTCAAACCTATTTTAATTCTCAAGAAGAAATTGACTTAATGGAAAAACTTTATTTTGAGTCGTATCGCTTAGGGGATATTGCACAATCAATAAGTACGGTTGAGCCGGTATTGAGGGATGCGGACATTGTTACCCTTGACTTGAATTCTGTTAAATCATCAGAAGTAAGTGTTAAACAAAAGTATTCTCCCAACGGATTTAATGGTCGTGAAATTTGTGCAATAGCTAGGTACGCTGGAATTAGTAATAAAGTAAGTTCTTTTGGTATTTATGAATACAATCCCTCACAAGATGATGAGGCTACCGCTATGCTCGTGGCTCAGATTGTATGGTATTTTATTGAAGGAGTTAATTGCAGAGTTAAAGATGATGACTTTAAAGATCTGAGCAATTATTTAAAGTTTACGGTGCTTGTGGAGGATGAAGAATTAGTGTTTTTTAAGAGTAAAAAGACCGGCCGATGGTGGATTGAAATTCCTTTTTTAGAGTATTCTAATACTAAATCAAAAAAACATCCGTTATTAGCTTGTATGCATGAAGATTATGAAAGTGCCACAAATGGGGTGATCCCTGAACGTTGGTACAAAGCTTACAAAAAAAACTAAACATTTCTTAACCCAGGTCAATTGAAACCTAAATTATTTGCAGTATTTTTGACGCACGTTTGGCGCCACTAAAAAAAGTGTTTAACCAAAATCCGTGAAATCATTCAACAAAAAAAGTTGCTTATTAAGAAATATATAAATAGATTTACAAACTAAAAATTTTCAAGAAGATAATTATCTTGATTTTATTCGCATATGAAAAAAATATTTTTAATAACAATAGTCATTGCATTTGTATCCAGTTGTGGATCAAGTGAAAAAGGTGAGTTAGTAGGTGTCAAAGGAAAAAAATGGCATCCAGAAAAGCCTTATGGAATGAGTTTAGTGCCTGGAGGTGCTTTTATCATGGGTAAATCCGATGATGATATCGCAGATGTTCAGGATGCGCCCACTCGAACTGTTTCAGTACGTTCATTTTATATGGATGAGACTGAAATCACTAATAGTGAGTACCGTCAATTTGTATTCTGGGTTAGAGATTCAATACTTAGGTTAAAACTTGCCGAAATGGCTGAATTAGAAGGTAAAACGCCGGATGATGAAAGTGGTATAGGAGCGTATGCTTACATTTCTGTTGAAGATGAAGATTTAACTCCCTACGAAAAATACATGATAGATACTTACGGTGACGAGCAGCGAAAGCTTAACCGTGACGTAGATTTGATATTTGAAACTGACGAATATCCAGATGAACTCTATTCAGAAGTATTAGATAATATGTACCTTCCTATGGAAGAATCATACAACGGACAGCGTACTTGGGATGTGAGTCAATTTGAATTTGAGTTTTCTTATATGGACATTCAAACGGCTGCAAAATTTAAAGATATCAGCAGAAGTGATGTAATTACAAAAGAAGCTTTAAATGTTTACCCTGATACAACAGTTTGGATTCGCGACTTTGAGTATTCATACAACGAGCCAATGCATAATGACTATTTCTGGCACCAAGCCTATGGAAACTACCCAGTTGTTGGCATAAGTCATCAACAAGCCCAAGCATTTTGTCAATGGCGAACTTTATTGAAAAATACTTACAAAAAATCCAAAGGGCAGGAATTTGTAAACGGTTTTCGTTTACCTTCTGAAGCAGAGTGGGAATACGCTGCCCGTGGTGGTCTAGCAGGCGCAACTTACCCTTGGGGAGGTCCTTACACTAAAAATGACCGTGGTTGTTTCATGGCAAACTTCAAGCCTTTAAGAGGTAACTATGTAGCCGATCAGGCGTTGTATACTGTTGAAGCCGATGCCTATGAGCCAAATGACTACAACTTATATAATATGTCTGGAAATGTTTCGGAATGGGTGATGTCTTCATACGAAGAATCTTCTTACGAATATTCGTCTTCGATTAATCCGAACGTGAATGATACGGATAATCAACGTAAAGTCGTTCGTGGTGGATCTTGGAAAGATGTTGCTTACTTTTTACAAGTAAGTTCTAGAGACTATGAGTATGCTGATTCAGCTAGAAGTTATATCGGATTCCGTACGGTACAAGATTATATGGGTACTGACGCAACTGCTAATGAAGCAACCAATTAAAATTAACCAAAACAAAATTATCTAAATACTACTAACTTTTTTAAATCTAATATTATGGCACAAGAAGGAAAAATTACAATCACAAATATGGTCTACGGACTTGGGGCAGCAATTGTTATTGTTGGAGCACTTTTTAAAATACAACACTGGCCTTTTGCATCTGCAATTTTAACCGTTGGAATGGTTGTAGAAGCGCTTGTATTTACGTGGTCTGCCTTTGAAAAACAATCCGATGATTTAGATTGGACAATAGCTTATCCAGAACTTTCTGGGGGGGCAGCCAAAGCCAAAGCGGGTAAAGAAGAAACAGCCGAAGGTGTGCTTACTAAAAAATTAGATAGTTTATTAAAAGAAGCTAAGATTGACGGTGCCCTAGTAACTAGCCTAGGGGATAGTATAAGAGATTTAAACTCTGCTGCTGTTGGCATGGGTGGATCTGCAGGTGCTTCTGAAAAATACAACGATCAAATGGCGCAAGCTGCGGCACAAATGGAATCTATAAACAGTCTTTACAAAGCGCAACTTGACAGTGCGACTCGTCAAGCTGAAATCAATCAAGATTCTATTGAAAATGCAACAAAATTGAAAGAGCAAATGGAATCGTTAGCATCTAACCTTTCTTCTTTGAATGGTGTCTATGGAGGCATGTTATCTGCAATGAATAAAAAATAATTAGTTTTTGAAACTAATATCAATCACTAATCTAAAAAATTAATTAACATGGCAGGAGGAAAAGCATCCGCAAGGCAGAAAATGATAAACTTGATGTATTTGGTATTCATCGCAATGATGGCTATGAACATGTCAAAAGAAGTATTGTCCGCATTTGGACTCATGGAAGCTAAATTTGCAGAGTCTAATAGTTTGACATCAACATCTAACAGTGCGTTGTTAGCTGATTTGATAAGTAAAGGTGAAGAAAAGCCAGAAGAATTTGCATTCGCAGCAAACAAAGCACAACAGGTAAGTGCTATTTCTGATGATTTCTTTAAATACATTGAAACTTTAAAAATCGATTTATTAAAGACTGGAGGATATTCGATTGATCCAGATACTGGCAAACTTCCATTTGAGCAAATGGACAAAACAGATATTCTTGATGAAAAATGGTTTACAGGAGATCGTTTGACCAAAGATGGAGAGGCTGTTATGGTCGCAATAGCCAAGTATAAAACTGATATTAAATCTGTTTTAGGAAATGATATTAAATATAAGAAAGCAATTGAAGTTTTTGACAGACGCTTTGACATGAGTCAGGTAAAGAACAAAGATGGTGTTGATAAAGATTTCTTAGATTATTACTATAAAGGATATCCTGCAATCGCTTCTTACACCAAACTTACAGCCATGCAAAATGATGTCAAAGTTACAGAAGCGAGTATGTTTAACCTATTTTTAGGAAATACACTTACAGAGGCAGTTACTTTGAAAAATTATAAAGCCATTGTTCTGGCAGATAAATCAGCCTTTTTTGCAGGTGAAAAATTCCAAGGGCGTGTTGTTTTAGGGAAATATGCAAATGTAACACCAACTAAACTTTCTGTTAATGGCCAGGAAATTGATATCTCTCAAGCAATTGATTCAACAGGGGCAGCGAAGTTGGACTTCAATGTTGGTAATGTAGGAGAGCAAAAAATCGATGGTCGTTTTACATTTTTAGAAGATGGAAAACCATTGGAAATTCCAATTACTGGTAACTATGTTGTAGTGCCAAGACCAAATGACGCTTCTATTGCAAATGATAAAATGAATGTTGTTTATAGAGGACTTAACAATCCATTGAGTATTTCTTTTGCTGGGGTTCCAGACAATAAAGTGAATGTATCGGTTGATGGTGAGTCTAACATTCAAAAGGTTAGTAATGGAAAGTATGTTTTAGTTCCATCTACTGGAAAAGAAACTTTAATTTCTGCGATAGCAACTTTAGACGATGGCTCTAAAGTAATTTCTACTCAATTATTTAGAATTAAGTCAATTCCTAATCCAAGAGGGAAAATCTCCGGAAAATCAGGATCTATTAGATTAAATAAAAATTCCGTTCTAACGTCACAGGTATTAGCTGATTTTGGAGACTTTGTTTATGACTTAAAACCATCGGTTTATTCTTTTGACATAACGATATCTGGACAAACTCCGATTACTGTAAGTGGTAGAAACAGATTAGACGATAGAGCTAAAGAAGCTGTTAAGAGAGCGCCTAAAAGATCATCAATCACAATAGATAATATTAAAGTCAGAGTGCAAGGGGTATCTGCTCGTATTCCTGAAGCTGCACCAATAATTATACAATTGACAAATTAAAAAAAAATGAAATATTTACTTTTATTAATCTTGATTTTACCAGCTTCGGTACTTGGACAGCGCAACATTTTAAATGCTAAGTCACCCGATGAAATTGGTCAAAAAACAATCGATGAGCTCATTATAGGCGAAGATGACGGTCCTCTAGCCTATGCATATGTTAATGAAAGGGATGTTTTATTTTCAATGACTGTTTGGGAATCTATAGATTTAGATGAACGTGTAAATTTTCCTTTGTATTTCCCTGCAGACACTACTCTTGTGAGGATTGAAAGAAGACCATTAATTCACTACTTGCTTACAAATGCCAAAGATGATCTTATTGAAATTTACAAATCAGATATCTTAAAAGATCCGATCGACTTATTTGAACTCAACGAAAGTTTAAGGTATCGTAAAATTAAAGCAGGTAAAGACGAAGGTATAGGAGAAGAGAAAATTGAGAATGAGGCAGGGTCAAGAAAAGGCTTCCTTATTTTAAACAACGTTGATCTTGGTGAATATACTGGAGTTGATGAAACTCAGATGGATGATGAAGAGTTTGCTAAATTTAATACTGAAATGGAACGTCTAATTTTTGATAACAATTTGCTTGATCCAGAAGATTATGACGAGTCGGTATTTGACTACGCAGATGTAATTGAATATAGAATTAAAGGCGTCTGGTATTTTGATAAGCGTCAAGCAGAGCTTAAATACAGACCAATTGCTATTGCTCCTGTTATGGTTAGTCCATCTCAAAAATCTAAGTTGATCGACAACCCAAATGAAAAAGTTGTGCCAGTCCCAATGTTTTGGATGTTTTATCCGGACACTAGAGAGGTGTTATTTGATGCAGAGGCTTTTAACGAAGCAAATACCTCTAAACCAGTTAATTTTGATCATTTAATTAATTCAAGACGTTTTTCAGCTTTCATATATAAAGAAGACAACGTGTTTCAAGACAGAAGTTTGAAGGAGTACATTCCTGAGAATGCCCTTATGCAGTTGTTGGAATCTGAACGTATTAAAGAGAAAGTTAGAAATAAAGAACAAGATATGTGGAGTTACTAAACGCAGTCCACTTTATATACAAAACGCTTATCTTTAGATAGGCGTTTTTGTTTTTAATACCTTTGGCAAATGAAATATGATTACATCATAGTAGGGTCGGGCTTGGCAAGCATTATGTTTGCGGAGCAATTGCGTACCCATCAAAAATCATTTGTGGTTATTAGCGACCGCTCCCAACAAGCTTCTGTGGTCGCAAGTGGATTGTATAACCCGGTGGTTTTAAAGCGCTTTACAGCGGCTTGGAATGCAGCTAGCCACTTGGAGACTGCCATTCCCAAATACGCTAGCCTAGAACAGTTATTAGGGGTTAAACTTGATTATGTAGTCCCTATCCATCGTGTGTTTAGTTCGGTTCAAGAACAAAACAATTGGTTCCTAGCTTGCGACAAGCCGTTGCTTACGCCCTTTTTGAATCCTAAGTTAATTGATAATAAAAACACTTCTGTAAAAGCCCCTTTTGGGTTTGGAGAAGTCAATGCTACGGGCAGGATCGATACTCAAAAACTCATAGAATCTTATCGCAATTTTCTTAGTCAAACCAACCAATACATTTCAGAAACGTTTGATTACAATTCCTTAATTAAAACTCCTGAAGGTCTTAGTTATGAGTCCATACAGGCCAAACATATTGTGTTTACGGAAGGCTTTGGAATTCATAAAAACCCCTATTTCAAAAAACTTCCCTTGGAAGGAACTAAAGGGGAACTGATTACCATTCATGCGCCACAGCTTCAATTGACAACCATTTTGAAGTCTAGCATTTTTGTCATTCCAATGGGTGGCGACTACTATCTTGTAGGCTCTACTTACGAGTGGACCGATAAAACCAATACCCCTACAGAGGGTGCTAAATCTCAACTTTTAGAAAAACTGGAGCGCTTAGTGACTTGCAACTTTGAAGTGGTGGACCAACGCGCGGGCATTCGCCCAACAGTATCTGACCGTCGCCCGTTAGTGGGACGTCATCCAAATCACAGTAGTATGTATGTGCTTAACGGCTTAGGAACCCGTGGGGTTTTGATCGCTCCGGCCATGGCCGAAGCATTATATGCGTTTATAGAAACGGACACACCGCTTGCCGAAGAAATCGATATTAATCGTTTTTCGACTGTTTTTTCTTAGCTAAAGAGGCATCATAGCTTATAAAAAGATTGATCCATATATTTCGAGACAGTCGCATAATCACAGGCATGAGCCCTATGAGTGTTGCCACAATAGCCATAAAAGAAAAAAATAAAGAGGTTTCAAATACAATAAATGTGATCATGAAAGTAGCGACCGAAAAGCCAACTCCAACTCCGTAACTCACATACATAGACCCATAAAAAAAAGAAGGTTCAATCTTGTATTTTGTTTGACAATTTCCACAACGTTCATGCATTTTCAAGGTTTGAGACAGTTGGTAGGCATTGCTGTTTTTGTACATAAAATCCTGATGACATTTTGGACAATTGCCTGTTAAAATACTATACAGCTTATTTCCTTTTTTTAATATCATAATTTCCTATTTTTGCAACTTGTTAAGAACCACAAACAAATCTATTTATAATTTTTTCTTTTTACAATTTTTAAATGCTAAACATACATAAGTTATCCGTTTCATTTCAAGGCGATTATTTGTTTGAAAAAATTTCCTTTCGACTGCGTGGTGGCGATCGTGCAGGCTTAATCGGAAAAAATGGTGCTGGTAAATCCACCCTATTAAAATTACTCTCAGGTGATTTAGAATATACAGAAGGTCAAATTGCACAAGAAAAAAAAGATCTCAGGATAGGTTTTTTGCGACAAGACATTGATTTTGTGTTAGGTCGAACCATCCTAGAAGAAGCCTATCAAGCATTTGTAGAAATTAAAGCCTTGGAGCTTCAGCTCGAAGACATAAACACCCAACTAGCCGAACGTACCGATTATGAAAGTCAGCTTTACCATGATTTAATGGTGGGACTAAACGAAGTTCAAGAACAGTATGAAATCCTTGGGGGGTATAACTACCAAGGGGAAACGGAAAAAATATTGCTAGGACTTGGGTTTAAACGCGAAGACTTTAATAAGCTTACCGATACCTTTTCGGGGGGATGGCGCATGCGTATTGAATTGGCTAAGCTATTGCTACAACCCAATGATATTTTGCTGTTAGATGAGCCTACCAACCACTTGGATATCGAATCTATTATTTGGTTAGAGCAGTTTTTAAACAACTATTCAGGGGCGGTGGTTATTGTATCGCATGATAAGATGTTTTTAGATAATGTAACCAATCGAACTATTGAAATTGTATTGGGTAAAATATATGATTACCCAAGAGCTTATACTAAGTATTTAGTCCTTCGTGAAGAACAAAAAACACTGCAGTTAGCCTCTCAAAAAAATCAGCAAAAACAGATTGAACAAACAGAGAAACTCATTGAGAAGTTTAGAGCCAAAGCCTCTAAGGCAACCATGGCACAATCGCTGATAAAAAAGCTAGATAAAATTGAACGGATAGAAGTCGATGAGGACGACAATAGCGTGATGACGCTAAAATTCCCGGTTTCTACAACACCAGGTAAAGTAGTGGTAGAAGCGACTCAAATTTCCAAAGAGTACGGCGATTTAAAAGTTTTACAACACATTGACCTTATGGTTGACCGTGGGAGTAAGATTGCTTTTGTAGGGCAAAATGGGCAAGGGAAATCGACGCTTGCTAAAATTATTGTGGGCGATTTAGAGGCTAAAGGAGACATCAAATTGGGTCATAATGTACAGATCGGGTATTTTGCTCAAAATCAAGCCGAGTATTTAGACGGGAGTAAAACCGTTTTAGACACTATGATTGATGCCGCCAATGAAACCAACAGATCTAAAGTTAGAGACATATTAGGATCCTTTTTGTTTAGGGGGGATGCTGCCGATAAGTATGTAAAAGTCCTTTCTGGGGGTGAACGTAACCGTTTAGCCTTGGCCAAATTACTGCTTCAGCCCCTAAATGTGCTGATTATGGATGAGCCTACCAATCACTTAGATATTAAATCCAAGACGGTTTTAAAAACAGCCCTTCAGCAGTTTGAAGGGACCCTTATCTTAGTCTCTCACGATAGAGATTTTCTTCAGGGATTGACGTCAACAGTTTATGAATTTAAGGACCAAAAACTAAAGCAATATTTAGGAGATATTGATTTTTATTTAGAACAACGACAGGTAGAAAACTTGCGTGAGGTTGAAAAACGCACTCTAGTCAAAACCCCTCAAAAGGCCGCAGCTCCAAAGCAGTCCTATGAAGATCAAAAGCAACTCAAATCGCTCAACAACCGCTTGAGTAAGGTAGAGTCGTCGATCGCAACCTTAGAGCGTGCTATTAAGGCTATTGATGTGGAAATGGAAACTAATTATGACCAGGCTGTCTCCCAGCCAGACTTCTTTGAGAAATACCAATCTAAAAAGGACCAGCTCAATCAATTCATGAGTGATTGGGAGCAAATAACGGAGTCGATTGAAACGCTAAATTAATGGAAGAACACTTTTACCAATGCCCACACTGCTGGGAAGATGTTTCTATTTTAATAGATTTTTCACAAGCCTCTCAAACTTATATTGAAGATTGCGAAGTGTGTTGTAATCCTATACAGTTTAGCATCAATATCTTAGGCCAAACGCTTACTTCTTTCGAGGCAAACAGTATTGAGCAATAATATATATCTTAAGTTTTTCTTTTAAAATTACAAAAAGGTTGTATATTTGCGGCATATATCGCGGGATAGAGCAGTAGGTAGCTCGTCGGGCTCATAACCCGAAGGTCACTGGTTCGAGTCCAGTTCCCGCTACTACAAGAGTAATCAGAAATGGTTACTCTTTTTTTTGCTTTAAACCCAAGTATAAAAGGGGTTTATGAGTCTTTGCTGCTGTCTTTATCTTATCCATACAGTCACTAAATATAGTTTTAATCTACCATGGTTAGATACCAAATATACACAAAACTGCCAGTAAATTGATTAAAACTGGCAGTAAAACTGGCAGTAAATGTATAGTTAATCGTCTGAAGTTGTTAATTACAAAAGTCATCAAATAAGCCTTTCAATGAATCATCTATAAGCCTTCCTTTTCTAATAAGGTAAGGATTTATGACAAGTACCTTGCCTAAGTGCTTTTGACTACTTATCTCCCCTTCATGTAAAATGTTTTGTTCAATTAAGATTCTTATATAGGATCTTACTTGCTGAGTGGACTTATTAACTTCCTTTGCAATGAGTTTGGCACTATATGGTATGTCATTTTTATTAAGACAGATATTGAATTTCTTTAAGATATTTTTTGACAATATTATAAACAGACCCATAGCTTGTATTTCTAGTCCTTTATTTAATAAACAATTTAACCTATCCTGGTCAACAATATAATATAATCTACTGTTCATTATCATCCCATAGCCTTCTTCTCTAATTAATAGAGTAGTATTTTTTAAAATTCCAATTACACCTGTATTTTTATCTACAATCTCATAATCATTCCAACTTAACTTTGTGTCTTTTGAGTTTTTCTTCATTTTTTTGAATGTTTGTTTTCAAATAACCCCTTAAAATGAATGTATATCTTCATTTTAATTTTAATATATATATTTAAATAACTGAAAATCAGTATTTTGTCAGTGGTTTTAAGAAAATGTTATTATTATATTTAACCTTCTGATTTATCTTATTCAGATTAACAGATCTGCAAATATTATATATGAAATATTATGTTTCCAAATAAGAAGGACACTGGTTATTAACAGCTTAGATGTTATCTGTCTTTAAAGTAGATGTAAATGGTCCTCCAGGAGACCAAGTAGGATTAAGTTATTGTAAATCAAGCTTTTAAAATAATAAAAGGTAGTGGTATTTCTTGTTTTTAGACTGTTAATAACTTATTGGTCTAATCATTTTTAACTCTTTAAAATGCATTTATAAATTTTTTATGTGTTAAACGTTATAGGTGTCCTATGTATCTGCTCCCCAGCTAATTTTTAAAGGTGCGTCACCCCCTCTATGGTAGATCAAATAAGCTAATTTCATTGACTCAAACCCTGTTTTGTAAATAAGAGCACCTAATAATATTAATATAGCTATCATCAAATATTTTTAATTAACTTTATTGTAGAATTTGATTATTTATTTCATTTCTGAAAACTCTTATGAAGAAGATACTCTACTTATTTTTAGCACTTGCTTCTTATGGAATATTTGCACAGACAACTGCAGAAGAATATTTAAACAGTGCTGTATCAAAATTTTATTTGGATGACATGAAAGGTGCTATAGTTGACTATACTAAAGCCATAATAATTGATCCTAGTTATGTTGAGGCTTATCGCAAGAGAGGTCTTGCTAAAGAAGAATTAAAAGACTTTTCTGGAGCAATAGTTGACTATACTAAAGTTATTGAAATTGATCCTAATTATGCTCCTGCTTATCGTGACAGAGGTTTTGCAAAAGATAAATTAAAAGACTTCTCAGGAGCAATAGCTGACTATACTAAAGCTATTGAAATTGATCCTAACTATGCCTTTGCTTTACATGACAGAGGTATTACAAAAGGGAAATTAAAAGACTTCTCAGGAGCAATAGCTGACTATATTATAGCCATTAAAATTGATCCTAACTATGCTACTGCTTATTTTAATAGAGGTGTTTCAAAATTTTATTTGGGGGATATGATAGGTGCCTGTAAAGACGCTAGAAAAGCCCAAGAATTAGGAGATGATGCTTCAATACTCATAAAAAAGGCATGCAACTAAACCATAGGTATATCCTGCTCATTAAATTTTAAATACTTATGAATGACTTTAAAATAAATTTATCATTTGAAAACAGATTGCATCTAAATAAAAAGGCAGGAACTTTGACACATGTTTTTGGTGAAGGTTATTTTATTACTGATGAATACGGCAGAGAAGTAAACACTCTTGTACAAGAAAAAGAATTTGATAGGCTTATTGAAAAGTTTAAATACCGTCAATTATTAATTGAAAAACTAAACAAAGAACTCAAAGATTCATTTGATTTTGGAGAAGACAATCTTTTATTAATAAATGGCAAACGGGTTGTAAAACGTTATTGGAGTATTCCTAAAAATGAGCTAGAAGTGGATTTGTATTTCAAGATTATTTCAGAGGAGTTTAATTCTTAAATATTTGCAAATGGGTTTTTTATGAATTTGAGACCCTAGAATATAGCTAGCGCTTGTTGAGATCATACGTAACAGTACTCTGTCCAATTGAGATTGTATCAATGACTTCCTCACTTTCATAATCATTAAGTGTAATAATAGAATCTGTTTTAAAGACAACTTTTTCATCATTAACACTAAAACTAACTTCTCTCTGTATCCATTTCCGTGAATCAACCATATTTGATATTTCACCTACATAGATTTGTCTATAAAATAGCGTATCCATAAAAGTCTCATTTTTTAATGACCAAATAAAATAATTTCTCACATTGTTTCCACCACCATTTATACCACATGTTGTTAGTAAATAATCAGTGCCACCCGAGATAACTCTTTTATAATCTGGAAACCTACCATATGAACAGTCATATATGGTGTCAGTTTTAATTCCGTTTGATATAATTAAAGCTCCAGGAACACTTTTTCCTGCGTTAGGCATAATCAAATTACTGACCTTAATTTCATTTATCCCGGAAAAAAGGGCAGAGTTTTTTATGAGTAATAGTTCTGTTAAAGAATCTGTTCTTATTTGAGTTTCATTAAAGGAGTTGTAGGTCTCATTATAGTTGTGAACTAATAAAGTATCTGGCATTCTGAACTCTAGAATTCTTCTGGTTGTTTTTAAGGAATTTATCTGTTCATCACCAATCAAGGTATCAAATACTGGAGTCAAATAACTATCTTCATTAAGAGACAAAATAGACAGGCTAGACTCATTAATCCCAGCTGAAAAATATGAAGATTCAAAAGCAATATAATCTCCTCCGTTAGCTTTAAATTGGTTAAACTTTGGCGGAGAACCCCAACTACCCATTTTTAAGGTATCTTTCTTTAGGCCTTTTTCAATTATGATAAAACCAGGACACATATGACAATCAACTGAGTTGGATTTTGCTGTGACAATCAAAACATTACTGGTTTTATTGCACCCTATCAAGAGTAAAACAAAGAATATAATTCTAATAATTTTCATTTGATGTTTTATTTTAAAAAGGATCTCCTTTATTTTAAGAGAAAAGGGGTTTTAGCTTGACTTCACCGTCTGTACAAAGTGAGTAAGTTTTATTTATTTCTAATGAATTAATATCAATTGGGCCTTGACCACTAAGTGATATAAACTTCTCCAAGAGCAGATTTCTTTCTTGGGTATTATTTGTAATGAATTCCAATCCATTTATAAAATCATTTTTAATAGCCCAACCATTTTTAAATCTTATCTCTATCCAATCTACTTTATAGTTTTTACTAGATAAGTATGTTAGTAATTCAAGAGTGTTTTCAAAAAATAAGTTCATTTTATGCTGTGGGTAAAACTTTTGAGTCTTCCTATTACTGGCGCTCTTTTTACGGTAATGTAATGTCAGCTTATGAATATTGAGGTGTTTAAAATGAATCAACATAGATATTCTATCAAAATTATTATTAAATTCAATGATAAAACTCCTATGCCTTCCCTTTTGCAAGTTGTTAGGATTATCCATGTCTGCTATCCATGGAGAGTACCTTAATGCTATAGTTTTAAATAATATATACTCTTGACTATCTTTCATTCAACGTGATTTTATTGATTTTATAACCCGCACATTTCATTTTTTTAAATTCTTGATATATAGCCCCACGGTTTTGTATAACTAATTACATTATATTTCATAAATTGAATTACATTTGAATAACCAATTTGATTATTCATGAATAAACTTTTATTTATTTTTTTGACAGGCACTTCAATGAGCTTCGGGCAAACACTCTCCGTAGGGTCTAATAGCTCAATAAATATTAATTCCAATAGTTCGCTTTCAGTTGATGGCTTAGAGCTTGCGCCTAACGAAGCTTATACTATTTCAGGACCCAATACTATTGAACGTTCTAACACGCCCGTTGAGGTGGGTGACAATTCAAGTATCAATAGAGTCTACGAATTATCTGCTGAACTATCAGACTATAAAGGAATAATCAACTTTAAATACTTGGAAAGCGAACTCAATAGCATATTGGAAGCCGATTTGGTATTAGAAGTGCTGGATGTTAATGGCACTTGGACGAGTATTGCTGCCACTATTAATGAAGCCAATAACACGCTGAGTTATGATTTTACAGAGCTTATTGGTTTTACCTCTGTCACTGCTAGTGATTTTTCGGCATCGCTTACTGTTAAGCCAGTTTTATTAGATGGCTATGTACGTGTGTATCCAAACCCTACAACAGACTTTTTACATATTGTATCCAACACAGCTCAAAAAGCCACACTATTTAACACTGCAGGCCAAAAAATATTAGAAACTAATAACGCTACAAAACTTGATGTTACAGACCTTCCTTCAGGAGTTTACTTATTAAACTTAACAAATAATCAAAATCAGATTTCATCTTTCAAAATAATAAAAAAATAACATGAAAAAAATTACATTAATAGCACTTATGCTGTTCACAGCATTTAGCTACGCACAAGTAGGTATCAACACAAATACCCCTGATGCGTCTTCAGCATTAGAAATAGAATCCAGTACAGGTGGAATTTTAATTCCAAGACTCACAGAGACCCAGCGTGATGATATTACAGCACCTGCTACAGGTTTAATGATTTATCAAACAGACCAAACGGCTGGTTTTTATTTTTATGATGGAAATATTTGGACAAAAGTTGATGGAGTAGCAGGTGCAGCAGGACCAACAGGTCCACAAGGAGTTGATGGTCTTCCTGGAGTTGATGGAACTAATGGAACTGACGGAGCTGACGGTTCAGGTGGTGGAACTAGCTACAATAATGAAATATCATTCCAAGCAGCTCAAGATGGATCTAATTATGAATTACATCTAACATCAACAGGTAATGTATATTCAGGAATATCATGGAGTAGATCATCTACAACAATAACAATAACATCCCCAGCACATGGTTTATCAACTGGTGATTATGTAGTACTTAGAAATATGAGTTCAGATTATACTTATGTTTCAATTACAAGTACAGGAACTAATACATTTACAGCAACTGTAGGCGATTCAGGAGATACAAGTGGTAACGAAGGTGCTTATATACCCGCTCCTAAAGCAACAGTTACAAACTCAAGTGGTGATGTTACAGCAATAT
>Ga0209712_10000684_pt1 | contig 29418 bp, 31 predicted proteins | sample ArcOceMetagenome_FD_187443 | JGI IMG/M metagenome (GOLD analysis project Ga0209712, IMG submission 187443) | Marine eukaryotic phytoplankton communities from Arctic Ocean - Arctic Ocean - Greenland ARC118M Metagenome (SPAdes) (version 2) | ecosystem: Environmental > Aquatic > Marine > Oceanic...
GGGCAGATTCAAAAGAATATCTAACTCCATTTGTTACGACTCAGAGTGAAAGATCAATTTCAGTTGCAACAATTGATGTGGATGAAAAATATCCAATCACAGAATTACTAGATGTTCTTAGGGCCAAACGAATTATTTATGACATAGAAGGGTACAGAAAACTAGGCCGTAACCAGCTAAGAATAGCTTTATTTCATAATGTAGAACTTGATGACCTTGTTAAATTAACAAAAATTATAACTTTGGCCATCGAGTCAGAATCGTATAACTAAACAAATTTCAACTAATCCTGAACTGTCATTTGCCGTCTATCATTTGCCATCTAAGTCTTTAAATATAAACGCTGATAAGTTTTTATGTTCAAATTTCAAGTTATAGATTAAAATCAGCTTTATATAACTCATCTCTAGCTAAAAGGTAAAATGAATCAAGATAAATTCAAGCAAGCTCTCGAGAGTTTCATTGATACAAATTTTCTATTAATTGTTTCTTCAAATAAAGCAGAAAGATCTAACTTTCGAAAAGTTTTCAGTGATCTTGGTGTGAAGGCGACGCAAATTCAAATTGTAGGTACCTTTTCGGATGCTAAAGATTTTATCAAAAAAAATAAAACCCAAATCGTTTTGGCACAAGATTTTATAGACAATGATAGTTGTGAAGAATTTTTAATCGAAAATGTGGGTCTTAATCCAGATAGATCAAAACAATTATTTTTTGTTCTGGCCTCTGACAGAAGACATGCGCTGATCTCTCTTTTTGAAGAAAAACATATTGATAATATATTTTATAAACCTATTACCGTTGAAGGTCTGACTGAAACTATTTCAGATTTACTCGTAAAGAAAATTAAACTTCAACAAAATGAGTTTTATAAACAATATTGGAAGTTACAAAAAGATCTGAAAAATGAAAATTTAAACGTTTTGATAGGCCTAATCCCAAAATTTAGATTAGAGAATCCTGATTCAGTAGAGGCCATATATTTAGAAGGCCTTTTCTATGAAAAACAGGGATTAAAAGATGAGGCCTTAGATAGGTATAATGAAATATTAATAATGGATCCATCTCATATCCTTTGCCTAAAACACTTGTTTGATATTTATTCTAATAAAGAAGATTTTATAAATACTTCAAAAATTGGCAAGTTGATAATTGATAAATTTACTATTCATCCAAATCGAATTCAATCTTTAATTAAATCACTTATTATAACAAAAGATTTTGATTGTATTATAAGCATTTCAAAAAAATATTTAACTGATGATATGGAAGATACTAGACTGGAGAGAACAATAGCAGCATCTCTTGCTATCGCTGGTAAGTCAGGTTATTTGAGAGCCTCTATTGACTTATTTCGAGAGCTCACTCATGTAAGCTTAAAGCATGCTAGAGATAATTTGAATATAACTTATATGTGTTTAAATAATTTACTTGATATGGGAGACTTTGATACTGCTAAAGATTATCTTGCTCGTTCTGTACACTCTAGCTCTGAAGATCTACTTAGAATAATTCAATATAGAATAGATGAAAAAATTGAAAAGAATGAAAATGTATTTATCAAAGGAGCTGAACTTACTAATAATGGTCTTCATGACTTTTATGTCTATGAGATATGGCTTAAGAGTGCAATGAAAGCTAATAAAAAAGAAGCAATGATTGAAAGTATAACTGATCAAGCAGTTAAACATCATCCTATTCGAAAAAATCATTTTATTAAAATGAAAGCTTAGTTAAATTTTTTACCGAATAACAAATTAAATGTATTTGTATTGTTTTGATTTGAAGTTTCCCAGGCTATCTGCTGCATAGCTATCTCTGCACACCATTAATTTCTAAAGACTTATTATCAGCTGGATTACTCTCATGTTTTTTTTGTCCATTCACTTGTTCAGATATTTTTTCTAGATGTATATAAGTTAAAGATTCTGTTTTGAATCTATATCCTACTGATACACCCATCTGTGTTACTGTATGTGTTCTATAAGAGTATAATCGGAGCTACCAACATTTATTCCAAAATTTTCAGCCCCAGCTGCGGAATATTTATTTTGACCAATACCCATATTAAAAGCAACTGATAGGTTTTTCTTTTCAGCTTTAATTTTAAGATCACCTTTTAGTTGAATTTTAAAACCAAATAAGTGTGTAGATACTTTAGAATAAAAGTCTATGTATTTTCTAACACCTAAATTCATATTTCCACCGAATGCCATTGTCGATGTTGATGTTGTAGAGTCTGTATCTCCAGCTGTTTCGTCAACTGTTATTGCTAGTAAATTCTCCATTCGCTTCAGGAAGGATGAAATATTACTTCAATGCGACTTGAGCAGCTGGTGAGAAATAATAATGTTAAAAATTTAAACTTCAATCTCTAATCCCAGTAAAATGCCATACCACCACTTATATAGCCGAAGGTTTCAGGATCAGTATGAGTCCAGTTTATTTGTTGTCCCGAAACTTCTAATTTTAGTGAAACGACTTTACTTACATATGATATCAGTCCCATATGAGCACCTAGGGTTTCCGCAGTGTAATTTATAGATTTTCCATCAAGGTTTACACTTTGAGAGTCAAGAACTCCTGATATTTTAGTTTTTGTATAACTAATACCTGTATAAGCTAGAAGTGTGTCTTTAATTCTTTTTCCATAGATTATACTGTAGTCAGTAGAGTCTCTATCTAGTTCAACTGTTGTGTCATCATCTTGAGGTGTAAGTTCTAGATCGTCACCAGATTCTTGAGTTTGTCCGGCATTCCCACCCATTATAGTGATGGCCAGTGATTGATCACCTTTTTTAGATTCAACTCTTCTTTTTCCAATAAGTTGATACTTTATTCCATAAAGAATAGGAGTATTTCTTCCTGCTGAAGTCATGATAAAATCAAACTTTTCATGCAGACCAATATTTGCGTTTATACCAATTGAATTAAATAAGTCAGTTTTATTATCAAGAATTAAAGGATCAGTTGTTTTTTCATTTTTAAGATTAACAGAAGCTTCAGTTCCACCAGCGTAGTATCCACTGACTTCACTAGCAAAAAGCTTCCCACCAACTTCAGGTGAAATAAATCTAGTTGAAGGTGTTCTTACTTTGATAGTATGAGAACAAGAAGTTATTAGGATTATGAGGGTAGTTAAACTAGCGCTTTTTCTTGCGGTCCTTAGTATTATTCCCATCATCTTTTTGATATCCACTTAAAAACTCCTTTTTAAATTCTAAAAATCTGTCTTCAAGTATCGCTTCTCTGGCCCTATCTGCCAAGGACTTATAGAAGGCGATATTGTGTGCAGTTGCTAGAATTTGCCCAAGAATTTCATTGGAATCAAATAAATGCTTTAAATATGCTCTAGAGAAATTAGAGTTAACATAATCATCTAGATTTGGCTCAACAGGAAAGAAATCTCTTCTGTAGTTTTTGTGTGTAATTCTGATTTTTCCGCGGTTAGTAAATAGTGTCCCACCACGAGCAAACTTAGTTGGAATGATACAGTCACTCATATCAACTCCATTTTCCCAGATCATCATAAGATCTTCTGGCATACCAACACCCATTACATAACGAGGCTTATCTTTTGGCATTAAAGGAGCTGTAAACCTTACGGCTTTTTCCATTAATTCCGGACCCTCACCAACAGATACGCCACCAATTGCGTATCCTGGAAGATCTCTTTTAATTAATTCTTCTATACATTCTTTTCTATATTCGTCGTATGTAGATCCTTGAACAATTCCAAAAAGAGCTTGTTTTGGATTATCCCAGGCATCGATACAACGATCAAGCCATCTATGAGTTCTATCAATCGATGTTTTTACGTATTTTTTATCCGCAGGATATGGAATACATTCATCAAATGCCATCATGATGTCTGAACCAAGGTTCTGCTGAATCTCAATACTTGTTTCTGGAGTTAAGAGAATATCCTTTCCGTTAGCTCCTTTAAATTTACTTCCTTCTTCAGTAATTGAGTTACCTTGAAGAGAAAATACTTGGAATCCACCAGAGTCAGTTAGAATAGGTCTATCCCATGCCATAAACTTATGAAGTCCACCGGCTTTTTTAATTAGATCAGATCCAGGAGTTAAATGAAGGTGGTATGTATTAGATAGAATTATTGGAACATCCATATCTTTTAACTGATTTGGTTGAAGTGCTTTAATCGCACCATGAGTTCCAACAGGCATAAATACTGGCGTAGGAATATCTCCATGAGGAGTATGAATGATCCCAGCTCTTGCCCCGCAATTTTTGTCGGTATGAACAAGCTCAAATGAAAAATTCTCTTTTACTGCTTCTCTAATATCCATGACTTAGAAACCCTCTGGTATGTACTTGATTTTGTATATGGTTTTATGGCCTATAGGAGAGTTATATGCAAGTCATTAAGTTTAAGTCAGTAAAAATTTTAGTACCTTATCTCCTCCTCCTCTCGATTTTTGCTATTGTTTTTACAGCTGAAACTCTCTCTTATAGGCCAGACTACATGTATGAATGTATTCGCGTTATTGATGGGGATACGATTGTCGTTTCTCGTTCAGGCAGAAAGTTCAAAGTCAGATTTGCTTACATTGATGCACCGGAGAGTTCTCAAAAGTCCTTTGATAGAATTCCTATTGGAAAGAACTCTACTTTATATCTTAGAAATTTAATTGAAGGAAAAAAGATAAAACTTAAAATAATAAATAAAGATATATACGGAAGAACCATAGGAGTTGTCTTTTTTAAAAATCATTCAGTAAATAAGGCGATGGTGGAAAATGGTCATGCTATTTATTATGATTCAAATACTCTGCCAGATATAAGACTTTCAGAATATAGAGCAAAAATGAAAAGATTAGGTATCTGGAAAACAGATGGATTTCTTAATCCTAAAAGATTTAGGAGGGATCATTAAATGCACATGATAAAAAGCTATTAGAAATTACAAATAATATTCATATAATTAGGGATCAGAAAGTTATGTTAGCAATGGATTTGGCAGCTCTTTACGGTTTAGAAGTGAAGGCTTTAAATCAAGCTGTAAAAAGGAATGCAAAGAGATTTCCAGATGATTTTATGTTTCAACTGACTTCCAATGAGTTAGAAGTTTTGCGGTCACAATTTGTGACCGCAAATCATCTAACATCAAGAAATTATATGAGCAGATCTCTGCCATATGTTTTTACTGAGGCTGGGTCTTTTGCTTTATCATTCATTCTAAAATCAGAACAGGCAATAGAGATGGGACAGTTTATTATAAGAGCATTTGTTCACTTACGTCGTTTTATTCTTAAGAATGAAAATTTAATGATGGAACTTAAAAATAATGACAACCTTTCTAGTACTTTTTCCAGTTTCGAAAAAAGAATCGAAATGAATTTAATTGTTCTTTATAAAAATAATACTAAGTATGATAAAGAAATTCTCCTACTTAAAAAGAGACTTGATAAAATAGAATCTAGTTAAAAAAAAAGACCCGTATTGCTACGGGCCTAGATGAGTTTGGGGGTGTTTAAACTATTTATATTCTCTTTACATTTTATTTAGTTTCTATGATGTCCATATCCTTTTTGCTTTACTTTGATTCCTACCATTGTTGCTTCTACTCTTCCTTTTACATCGATTTGGATAGTTTTTATATCTTGCCCAATAACGTTTCTATTATAACTTGGAAGCTTAAATACCATTCTTGTTTGACCCATTGGGATCTGTTGAGGGTATCCAACTTTTTGTCCGTTAATTACTAGTTGAGCTAATGCACGGCCTCTTTGTGAACTTGCTTTTAAGATTACCTTATCTACCTTTAGTCCTTGAAGTCTTGTTCCTGTTTGTTGCTTAATAGCTTGTTTCACTTTTATTGTTGCATATCCCATAGAGTAATGATTAATACGTGCTTTTATTACTTGAGATTGAGACTGCCCTCCACCGTGGTTTTGTTTAACCTTTGCAGATACTATCTTAATGAATGCACTACCTTTCACTTTTATTGAAACTACATCTTGAGGAAAGAGTTTTGGTAGTTGAAAAGTTGTTTGGCTTAAGTATGTACCAACAATTTTTACTTCTACTCTTTGACCATTTATTTTTAAAACCAGTTTCGAGTTATATTGAGTTGATTGTGCTTTTACAGTAATTGAAACAATCTTTTTTCCTTGTCTGATCTTTTGTTTAAGACCTAATAATCTAGTAACACCAATTTCTTGTCCTTGGGATAAGTAAGAGTTAACTTGGGCCTTAACTTGTTGCCCTTGCTGTTGTCCATATCCACCGCCGTTTCCGTTTCCATATCCACCGCCGTTTCCGTTTCCATATCCACCGCCGTTTCCGTTTCCATATCCACCACCATGTCTTTGTGCATGAGCACTAGTGAAAGAGACCGCTAGGACCATTGTTAGTAAACATTGAATCAGAAATAAACGTGTTTGCGATTGAAGAGTTGTCTTCATATTTTCCCCTTTGTGTGAACAATCATTGTTCTCTTTTGGTATGTTTAAATATGTTACAAGTTGTGTGCCAACTTTTATTGGCATTCATAGACACTGTGCAAATTTCTTTTTCGTGTCATTTATCATATGTTAAATGCCTGTAAACAGGTGACTTGGAATCTTTCGTGATTAGAATCTACTCTTAAAATGCCCAAAGGCAATGTGGCACTAGTGTCACAAGGAGTCCGATCAAAAGACTAAAGTATTGTCTAAGTGATACCGATGAAGAACAAAATTATTAAATTCATATGCAAATACAACTAAAAGGGGAACGCGTATGTCCAAAACGGCAAAATTAGATTTAGGTGACCAAACAATTGAGCTTCCTATTATGGAAGGTACTGAAGGTGAGAAGGCAGTAGATATTTCTAAACTTCGAGCTCAAACAGGTTATGTAACTTATGACTTAGGTCTTGGGAATACAGGGGCCACTCAATCTAGCATTACATATATTAGTGGTGAAAAAGGAATTCTAAAGCATAGAGGATATACTTGTGAAGATTTAGCGCAGAATTCTAATTTCTTAGAAGTGTCTTATTTAGTTATAAATGGAAATCTTCCAAATGCAGACGAGTTAAATACTTTTAAAGGAAAAATTGCAGAAGGAAGTAAGATTCCTGATGGAATTAAAAGCTTAATTGGATCTTTTCCAAAAGAAGCGCATCCAATGGGAATTACATCTTCGGCAATGGTTGCTTTAGCAGGTTTTTATCCTGAATTATGTGATTCAGACTTATCAGATGATAAGAAGGCAGAAATAATTCCTCTTCTTTTAGGACAACTAAAAACAATTGCAGCTGCAGTATATAGGCACGGACAAGGTAAAGATTTAATAGCTTCAAATCCTAAACTCGATTATATTTCAGACTTTCTTTATATGATGAACGGCGAAGAACCAAATGCAGATGTTGCTAAAGCATTAGATGTATTACTTGTTCTTCACGCCGATCATGAACAAAATTGTTCAACATCAACAGTAAGAGTTGTAGGTTCTGCAAAAGCTAACTTATTTGCTTCATTATCTTCTGGGATGAACGCACTTTGGGGACCACTTCACGGTGGAGCTAACCAGGCTGTTCTTGAAATGCTTCAAGCTATTCAAGATGATGGGGGTGGATATGAAAAATTTATTTCTAAAGCAAAAGATAAAGAAGATCCATTTAAACTTATGGGATTTGGGCATAGAGTTTATAAAAACTTTGATCCACGTGCCAAAGTTATCAAAAACTACTGTGATGTCGTTTTAGAGAAACTGAATGTTCAAGATCCACTTCTAGATATTGCTAAAGGGTTAGAGAAAACGGCTCTTGAAGATGAATACTTCTCAGCTCGTAAGTTATTTCCAAACGTAGATTTTTACTCTGGAATTATTTATAAAGCTTTAGGGATTCCAACAAATATGTTTACTGTAATGTTTGCTCTTGGTCGTCAGCCAGGATGGATTGCTCAGTGGAAAGAATTAGTTGAAGATCCAGCTGTTAAAATCACAAGACCTCGTCAAATTTACCAAGGTAAGACTGACGAGAAGTGTTAATTCCAAAATAAAATTAATAAAATAAATGACCCTCTAGTAATAGAGGGTTTCTTATTACCTCTTGTTGTCATAGTGTCTTACTCCAGTTAATTACTTCTCGTGTTTTTTTCTATTCTAGTTATAATATTAGAGTAAAAGGAAAACTATGAAGCTACTAATAAAACTATCACTATTGATTTCAATTCTAATAACGAGCTCATTTGCTCAAGATGGAAAGGTTATGTTTGTTAAGGGGAAAGCCTTTGTTAACAAAGCTGAAGTTAAAGGAAAATTCGAGTTTAAATATGGAGATACTTTTTCAACTGGAAAAGACTCTATGGCCATAATTAAAATCAATCCCGGTTTACAAATAAAATTAAAAGCTAATTCTATTTTAGAAATTGAAAAGCCTAAAAGAAATAAAAAAGGAAAGACTTTCTCTTACGCTTTAAATGCGGGGGAAATTTTTATTCAAGCACAAAAATCAAAAGTTAATAAACATAATTTTAAAGTTAGGGATTCTGTTATGGGAATTCGTGGCACTCAATTTTTTATCTCTGACAGAAATGAAGGTGAAAAAAACATCTGGATGTGCGTCAACGAGGGAGCTGTTGAAGTTTCTGTTGCTGACAATAAAAAGACTGTTCTTGTAAAAGCCGGAGAGGGAATTCAGATCAATTCCAAGAAGCTCCCAAAAGTTAAACAGTATAAATGGACCAATGATTTAAACTGGTTGATGGAAGGAACATTTGATGAAATGAAAGATCTAACTGATATTCAAAATATTAACTATGACTTAGAGAGTATGAATTATGACTAAAGTATTATTATTTCTCTTTATTACATCTTTTAATTTAGCTTATTCGCATGATCATTTTCCTAAAACGAAAACAAACTTCTCAGGTCATGATTCATTTATAAGATTATTTAAAACAACGGGTAACGTTACTTTCAAGTTTGATTACGAAAATGGTAGGCGTTATGATGAACATAAAAGTTCTAGATTAGAGTTTGGTGCCTATTATAGAATTGCAAGATCTCAGCAGATTGGAGCTTTTGTAGGAGAGCTAAATGGTCAAAGACACACTAATGACTGGGCAGTTAAAGATGGAGAGTGGGCCTGGCAAGACACTTCGGATAGAGTTGAGAGGTTTATGAATCTTGTTTATATTGGGAGATATAGGTTTTCTCAATTAGATCCTACTTTATATACCTTAAAAGCTACATATGCTGTGAATAGTTTTAATGATCAAAATACAATTATAGTTGAGCCTGGATTTCATTTCTTTAATTTAGAAAAAAATATTCCAACCTGGTCTCTAAAAGCATCAATCCCATTTTATTATGCAATTAACTTCGATAGAAAAGAACTGTATAAAAAAGGGTTTTATATAAACTTTCTTAAGCACTTTGGTAAAAATTTTGCCATAGGACTTAACTTTAAATACTTAAATGAAACTTGGGATTTATCAGAAGACTTTATAAAGGATAGCCCTGGAGAAAAATACATTGCACAGGATGTATCTCAAACAGTAGGATTAAGCCTTATTTGTAATTTATAGATTTTAATTCTCCAAATGAGACAATATACTGAAAAGGCTCCATAGTATCCATACAAGTTCTATTTCTATGGATAATCATCCTTGTTAAGAGATGATAAAGGCATTTGATACAAGAGCTTAGAGGTCATCATCAATACTATTTCAAATAGATTTCGTTACTTCAAAACTTTTCATTTTTTCAATAAAGTTAGAATTATATATTATAGAGTATAATCCAGTGTTTAGTTCATCCTTTTCAACTCTTTTTGCTAAAAGCTGCCCAAGCTTTCCCGTCTTTTGGGCTAAATATGTCCATCTTTAGATTCAATTTCCACTGAAATACCTTCTAAATATTTTGTAGTCGGACTATTCATATATTCAATAGAAGAATTTTAAAACTGCTTTCGTTATTGGTAATTGTATTAACAAAGCGGCCATTAATACTACTTATTAACGTTATATGTCTTCTATGATTAATATCAGCTTTTACTTTTAACCTTGCGCAGTATTTGTTATATTAAAAATATGAACTTATCAGATATCAAACCATATTTATTGACTCAATTTAAATCAGAGCAAGACCTAGTAAAATCAATCAATTTACTAAGCACTAACTTTACTTCTAAACGAGAGAATTTAGATGATTATCATAAAGATGAAAAGATGATTTCTGCTTATGCGGCTTTTTATCTCACAACAAATTTTCCAAAATTTTCTCATTGCATGAATTACTTAAATCAATACAAAGAATACTTAGCAAATGCAGAAATTATAGATATTGGTGTTGGACCTGGAACTTTTCTTTTTGCAATTGGTGAATACTTTGACTGGAGTCTAGATAGTACACTCTATGGAATAGAAACTTCCCAGTTAATGAAAAAACAAGCTCTGAAAATTAAAGAAGGATTATATCCAGATAAAGATATTGAAATTGTTTCAAGTGAAAGCTTAATACCTAAAAAAGATGATAAAAAGAAAAGAGTTATTATTTTTACTCACTCATTTAATGAGATGGGGATAAAGAGAGCGAAAGAATATATAAAAAATTTAAATCCTGATGCAATTTTATTTATTGAACCTGGAACAAAAGAGCTCTTTAAGTCTTACCTGAGCTTAAGATCAGACTTAATTAAAGAGGGTTTTAACTGCCATTATCCATGCTTATCAAATTCTCCTTGTCCACTTGAGGGGAAAGATGATTGGTGTCATCAGTACTTAAAGATCACTCACGACAAAGAGGTTGAACGATTAACTCAAATCGCGCAAAGAAATAGAAAGTGGATGGCCGTCACTCTAGGACTCTATATTAAAGATTCTCATTCAAACTTTAAGGCCAATGAGGCCCGTATCATTCGTACATATCCTGAGTCTAAATTTGGCTTTGAATGGGATATTTGTACAAAAGAGAACCAGATCCTTGAAGTTCAAACCCTGAAACGAAACTTCTCTAAGAGTGAAGTAAAGGATATTGCTAAAAAGCTCTCTGGAGATAAGATAGTATTTGATATTGATAAAGAATTAAAAGACAATAGAACAAGAATAAAACTAGTAAAGACAGATGAAGGCGATTTTTAATGATAAGTTTTAAAAATCTAAGATTTTTGATTGTTGATGACGATCAAGAAATTAGAGAAACATTAAAAGATCATCTTGAACTCTACGAAGCAGTTTGTGAAGAAGCGCAAGATGGACTAATCGCTTTTGATAAAATCAAAAAGAATAAATACGATTTTGTAATATCTGACATAAGAATGCCTAATGCTTCAGGAATAGATCTTTTAAATATGGTAAGAGACTATGAGGGAGTTGCTCCTAAAATAATTATGATGAGTGCTTTTACTGATCTTACAATTGAAGGCGCAAAGGAGCTAGGAGCTCTAGGTCTATACTTAAAACCACAAAATATGGAAACATTACTAGAGCTTATTCAAGAAAATTTTTAATAACTACTCAAGACCTATATCATTACCACCAAACTGCTTCTCGTCATTCCCATTACTTCTTGGGTTTTTTAAAGAAAGTGGCTTTGCGGCTACGTTCTTAGCTAGATTTCTTCCATCTTCAAGATATTTATCATTTACCTTAAATCCGGGTTTTGTATTCTCGGTAAACATATGAACAGTTTGAGTAGGGAATGCAAAGTTTACACCCATATCCTTAGCAATACGGAGTATATCGATCATAAGCCTATGCTTTTCTGATTGTTCCCGGGCATAGTCACCAGTTTGCCAAAAAACTACAAGTTGAATGTCTAGCGAGCTTGATCCAAAGTTTACAAAGTATACATGAAAATTATCTTTTCTTGTCCATTTGTGATTTAAAATTAATTGCCTAATTCCTTCACAAAATGATTCTATTAACTCTGGAGGAGTATCATACTCTAGACCCAAAGTTGTAGTAAGCCTTCTGTATCTTCTTTTTCCTTTATTATCAATCGCGCGATTAACTAACTCACCATTTGAAATTGTTATTATGGAGTCATAAAAAGTTCTAATGCGAGTTGATCTAAAACCAACCTCTTCCACAATACCTTCTATACCATCAGTAACAATATAATCCCCAATATCAAAAGGTCTATCGAGTACAAGCATTATTGACCCAAAGAAGTTAGCCAGGGTGTCTTTAGCAGCGAAAGCAAATGCTAGACCACCAATTCCAAGCCCCGCAATAAGTCCTGTAACATCAATAGTTAAACTATGGGCCACATAAACACCACCAAGAACATAGACTAGTACAAAGACTGTCTTTGTTAAAAGGGGAACAAGAATATCATCAAATTTATTTGCCGTTTCCAGAGATTTCTTTTGAAAGTAGTAAGAAATCATCTCTACTACTCTATGGGCCAGCCATAGAGTAATAAGGGAAGCTATAATCATTAAGGTTCTAGAAGAAAAAGTTAATATGTTTACAGGAAGATCTAGATACTGAATACCTGGAATTAAAATTAGAACAAAGAGAAGCTTTCTTAAAGGGTTTATCATATTTTCAAGATGGTCACTTGAAGCTAGTTTGAAAATTTTGAAATTTTTGTGAATAATAAAGCTAACTGATACACCTGTTATTTTCTCAACAATAAAAGCCAAGAATAGAAGAATCATTAGCCCTAGCCATTGCCAGTTTTCTAGCAAGAAGAACTTGTTTTGAAATGATTCCGGAAGATTTGTTCTAAATTTACCCTGAACAATATTAGATACAATATTGGCAGCGATATCTTTTTTTTCATAAAGACTTTCGTATGTTGCTAGGGAATCTAATGTCCATTTAGAAAACTTCCATTCTCCTTCAATTCTTTGCATCGATATTTCTATCGTCTTGCCTTCTGCATGTCTTTTATCGTAAAGCCAATAATCGTTTTTAGAATCGAGAGGAATATTTTCATATTTGATTTTCTCCATCCTATCAAAAATATAGATGAGCTGGTTTGCATATTTTGTTCCAACTGTTTTCTTTATCGCTAACGTGTAGCTTGATAAATCTAGTGTTGATATTGCTTTATCATAGAGTTGATTGCTATTAGACTTTATTTCAACCATAGACTTTAAAAAAGTTTTCATCGTATCTCTTGGAGTCGATGTGTTTGCAAAAACTGAAGAGGTAAGCACTATCAATATAAGTAAAAACTTATGCATTATTATTCCTTTAAAATTGTTTGTTTAATTGTAAGTATTCATTTTTAAATTGTCACTATCACTCTTGACACAAATTCAAATGATCCCATCTTAAACTTAAGGGAGAGTTTATGAATAATTTCGATAGTATAGTTTCAGGTTCATTAGATATTGCGCAGTCAAAAGCAATTGAATATAAAAACACGGAGTTAGCTCCAGCACATCTGCTGTTTGGCCTAATTTTAAATACAAAAAGTTATGCTTCCTCTGCACTAATTGAGCAGCTTGATCAAGTTACACAGCTTATGAACTTATTACCAAAATCAACGAGTGATCAGGCCATAGATAATATAAGACCATCTGGAGCATTTTCAAGTTGGCTAACACAAGCTGGCGGGAACGCAGCTCAAGCTGGACGGGATGAAATTTCTGAAAGAGATTTAATTAAGTTTCTTCCTACGGTTTTTCCCAATCTAAATATAGATTACTCAAAATTAAATACTGAAGATGAAAAAACGGAAGTACCTAGTTTTCTAGTCAATTTAAATGACCGTGCTAAAGAGGGAAAACTTGATCCTGTAATTGGTAGAACTAAAGAAATCAGAGCTGTTATGGAGATCTTAGGAAGAAGAGGAAAGAATAATCCCGTTCTTGTTGGACCATCTGGAGTTGGTAAGACGGCCATAGTTGAAGGTCTAGCTGACGCTATCGTTAAGGGACAAGTCCCAGATGTGCTTAAAGGAAAGACAGTATATTCAATGGAGTTAGGATCACTAATAGCTGGAACAAAATATAGAGGAGAGTTTGAAGAAAGAATTCAAAACCTTTTAAAGTTTGCTGAAGAAGGTGCTGGTCAGTACATCATCTTTATTGATGAGCTTCATCAATTAATTGGTGCTGGAAAAACTGACGGAGCCATGGATGCCGCTAATCTTCTAAAACCAGCTCTAGCTCGAGGTGAAATGCACTGTATAGGGGCAACAACTGAAGATGAATTTCAAAAATATGTCTTAAAAGATCCAGCTTTAGAGAGAAGATTTAGACAAGTTCCTGTTCATGAACCTTCAAAAGAAGACTCAATTGAAATATTAATGGGTCTAAAAGAAAAATTTGAAGCACATCATGGTATAAAAATTTCAGATGAAGCGGTCTATTCAGCAGTAATGTTATCAGATCAATATATTACTGATAAAAATCTCCCTGACAAAGCGATTGATTTAATAGATGAATCAGCAAGTGCTATGAAGCTTTCTGCTGAGGCCATGCCTGCAGAGCTTGAACTCTTACAATCTGAAATTAGAAATAAAAGAATTCTAGCTCAGGTTGATAAAAATCAAGACATAGAAAGTGAAATAATAAATCTTCAAAGAAAATTTGATGAGGACTTTATCGTTTGGGAAACCAAAACGAGTGCCCTTAAAAAGGTAAGTGAAGTTAAGAACAAACTTGATAAACTAAAGTTTGATCTTGAAACAGCAGAACGTGAACAAAACTATGAAGAAGCTAGTCGAATAAAGTATTCAGTTCTTCCTCAAGTAGAAAGTGAGTTAGGTGAATATAACCATGACTGGGTTTTAGATACAGAAAGTATTGCGAGTATTATTTCTCGTCATACAGGAATACCAATTCAGAAGATTTTAAAAACAAAACAAGAGCATTTACTAAAGCTTGAGGAGGTTTTAAATGAAAGAGTTTTTGGACAAACTGAAGCACTCCATGAAATCAGTGAGACATTACTTGCAAGCTACGCAGGCCTCACAGATGAATCTCGCCCGCTTGGGTCTTTCTTATTACTTGGGCCAACAGGTGTTGGTAAAACAGAGACAGCAAAAGCGTTAGCGGCTGAACTTTTTGACGATGAAAATAATATGATTCGTCTTGATATGTCAGAGTTTTCTGAAAAGCATTCAGTGGCCAAACTCATTGGATCTCCTGCAGGATACGTGGGCCATGATGATGGAGGTGTTCTAACTGAAGCTGTAAGGAGACATCCTTATTCGGTAATACTTTTTGATGAGATTGAAAAAGCTCATCCTGATTTCTCTGACATTCTTTTACAAATTTTAGATGATGGAAGACTTTCTGATAATAAAGGCAGAACTATTAATTTTAAGAACACTGTCATTCTTTTAACTTCAAACTCAAAAAATCCAAAAGGGGATTTTAAACCAGAGGTTCTTGGACGTCTGGATTCAAAGCTAGACTTTAAAGCCCTTGATAAGAGTGTGATGGAAAATTTAGTTAATAAACAAATTAGTTTACTAAAAGAAAGAATCAAAAATCATAGTATAGAAGTCGAATTCAGTGGTGATGCAATTAAACACTTAGCAGAAATTGGCTTTGATGAAAACTACGGAGCAAGACCTCTTCAAAGCACATTTAATAGATTAGTTATTAGACCGCTTTCAAAGAAGATTTTATCTGGTGAAGAGGAGTTAAGTTTAAAAGTGGATATGAAAGATAATGAGCTAGTTATTAATTAGCTCATCTCTTTATCTATTTGCAGGCAGATCTATTAAGGATTGAATATACTGTCTTTATACCATCTCTATTACTACAGTTACCTAAACAAAGGCTTATACTACCTTTAGCTCTTTTATTATAGTGAGTACAAGTTTCTCTACCTGTTCCCCAAGATGAATGTCCGCCAGTGTTACAACTTGGTCTTGAACAGTTGCAGTTTATTGAACCACTTGATCCTTGATTTCCGGTCTTTGTAAATGTTGATGCCCACCCTGAAGGGCAGCCACCACTAAAACTACATAATTTCTGTCCAGAATGAGTAATTACAGTTCCACCAAGTCCACCACATTCGTAAATAGAATGAGTATTACCTTCAAGTCCTATTCCTTCAACTGATACTGGTGGATCACAAGTTGTCGTAGTCCCACCAGGCAGAGTACTTGCTAATGCTAATTGTTCAACATTACAAATCCTTCCATTGAGGCATTGTCCACTAATTATTTCTGCATTTGGACCTGTTGTATCACAAGCTTCTTTTACTGCTGTAGTAACTGCATTATCCATTTGTGAGTAACACTTTACAACGCCACCGGTAACATCGTATATTGCATCGATTTGTATTGTTTTTGTTATCTCTTGAGCACCAAAACTTTTACCTATATTTTTTTTCTTTAATTTAACTTTTAGTTGTAAGTTGTGATCTTTAATTTTAGGATCCACCAAAGGATCGATACGTACAGCGTATATTCTTTCAATTTCCCAGGTTTTTAGTGGGGATGGATTAGTAGCAGTTGTTACTTGATAAATAGGATCACCGTTAAAGTTTACAATACCAGCGTCTATATCGTCCACCAAACCATTACTAGTTAGTCCAGTAACAGATGCAAATGTGTTTGCACAGGAGTCTTTATTAAGCATATTTTTTTCAAGATTATTAACAAAAGCGTTCATATCTTGGCTCTCTATAGCTTTTCTTTGAATCTTTGAAGAGTTTGTCCCAAGTTGAGTCATAACAAGAGCTAGTCCACCCATCATAGCTGCGGCCATCATTACACTGACCATCGACATACCATTTTGATTCTTAAGTAGTTTTGAAACTTTCATTATATTCTCCATAGTATTTATATTGTATGAATATTATATAAGAGATATGGATTTAACTAAAGGATTAGTCTAAGCGGCTGTTTTCTCTATATAAAGATGGCAATTATCTGAGTCAATTACTAGTTTTTACTACATTATGGCAGTAAAACTTATACCGAGCTCTTTTTCAATAAGACTCTTTTCTTCAGCTGAAAAGGCATTATTATCTATAGAGAGAATATTGAGGGATTTCATACCTTTAATTTCAAATGGAATTGTTGTGAGCCTATTTGCGTCTAAACTTAGTCTTCTTAAGTGGTTAAGATTTAATAGGCCTTTGGATATTTCAGTAATATTGTTATTTGCAAGATATAAAGATTCTAGTTTCTCTAGAGATTCAATATTCTTAGGTATACAAGTTAAAAGGTTTTTCCCTAAATTTAGATCTTTTAAAATTGAAGACGTAGTAATCGGTAAATTCAAATTTTGAATTCTACAACTTGATAAATTTAGTATTTCTAATTTGGGTAAATTAAAAATCTCATTATTAATATGTGCAAGGTTAGTTGAGTTTATATAAATTAAACGAGTTGATGTTAGCTCATTAATCCATTCAGGAATTGATTCTAAAGACTTGGATTGAATATAAAGGGAATCAAGATTTTTAAATGCTGTTAATTCTTCAGGTAGGGTGTTTGTTTTAATGCTAAGTTTTAAACTTGTTACATCTTCAATATTTATAAATGCACTTTTTAAACTTTTATAGAGCGCCAATTAATCAACCTTTGTTCCTGGAATTCCTAAAAAGTAGAGAATACTAGTCATAGGTCCATGACTCATGTGCTGCTTTGCTGTTTCACGAACAACATCTTTTGCGTGAAAGGCAATTCCAAGCCCAGCTTTTGCAAGCATCTGAAGATCATTTGCTCCATCACCAATTGCTACTACTTGTTCAAGGTTAAAGCCTTCAGTTTGCGCTAGCATCTCTAGAAGATCTGCTTTTTTTTGAGCATCAACAATACTACCAAGAACTTCTCCTGTAATAAGACCATCTTTAATTTCAAGATCATTTGCAAAAGCATAATCAATCCCAAGCTTATCCTTAAAGGCATTTGCAAAATATTGAAATCCACCAGAGATAATGGCCACTTTGTAGCCTAGACTTTTAACGGTGTTTACAAATTCAACCACCCCGTCAGTTAATTTTATACTTTTTAAAATATCTTCTAGTTTACTCTCTTCTAATCCTTCAAGAAGCTTTACTCTTTCTCGTAAGCTTTCAGAAAAATCAAATTCACCGTTCATAGCACGCTCTGTAATTTCGTGAACTTTATCACCTGTTCCGTGAACTTTTGCCATTTCAACAATCACTTCTGATTGAATTAAAGTTGAGTCCATATCAAAAACAATTAATCTTTTATTTCTTCTCCACACATTATCCTTAAGGAGTGCAAGGTCAGTTTTATGAGTATTAGAGATTGTCATTAATTCTTGTTTAACTATTTCCCATTCAACATTCTCGGATTGAGCATATGTTGCAATATCTAAGGATTTAAATTCACCCTCTGATGTGTTGTCAATTCTGTGAATATTAATTTTGTGATGGGCGAGGGTTTTTGATATATCATGTAAGAACCCAGCTTCTACTCCATCAAGGGATACACAGCTTAAAAGGTACTTATCCCCTTGGTTATGTATTTCATAGTTATCATCAAGGATTTCAAACTCTAAATCCATTTTCATCTGTTTGGCTTTAAATAATAAATCTTTTAAAAGGGGAGAGTCTTCGGTGCTATTTGAAATATTCAACAGGATACTTAAAGACAAAAAACCGTGGGTAATTGATTGGCCCATATCTTCAATAATTGCTTCGGAATTCATGATACATTTCATGAGCTCAGCTGTTATCCCTGGATGATCGGGACCACTAACTATTACTAGGACTAAGTTTTTGTTTTTTTCTTTCAAGTCTTTCCTGTTTTCTTTTTTCTCTTTTTACTATTCTATCAGTTTTTAATTTTTGAACCATAGAAATCGAATAGAGAATAGCAGACCACATTGAAATACATGCTGCGATGTAGACAAATATAATACCCATTATAGGGAAAGGAAATATCCACCAAGGCTCATTGCACATAAGCATAGGAATCCCTATCATCATTATGGCCGTCTTCCATTTTCCAAGATTATTTACAGGTACAGAAATTCCTTCATTCATTGCAAGAAGTCTTAGGCTAGTCATGTACATTTCTCGTAAAACTAAAAGTATAACTACTGGAGATGGTATTCTATCAAGGGATTGCAGCATTATTAAACTTGATACAGTTAAAAATTTATCAGCTATAGGATCTATAAATGATCCAAATACAGTTACGATTCCTCTTTTTCTAGCAATATACCCATCAAAAAAGTCCGTTATTGATGCCGCTACAAAAATCCACGCTGCAATCCATCCGATTGTACTTTTTAAATCTGGAGTAATTAACTCGATCTCTAGGTTAGCTAAATATAACAGACCTATGACTACCGGAATCAGTAGAACTCTAAATATAGTGATGCGATTGGGCAGATTATCTATTTCTAGATCGTTCTGATCAACATCATTATCGCTAATATTTTCATCAATTTTATTTTCTTCAATGTCTGACATGTATAATTAGTATCAAATAATTTTTAACTTGCCCAAATTTTTCCTACTAACTTTTTAAATTCCAAGACTTATAATAGATAAATAATTAATTAAAAACGTGGCTGTGCTGCGTTAATAAAGGAATTGAAATGGCAAGACATTTAAACTTAGTACAAAGTGACTTTGAACAACTTGAGAAAAAGATTTTTCCAAGATTCCCGTTTTGTTATTTAACTTTTAAAAGTACTCAATATGACACTCATGTTTTTGAAGTAAAAGATATTTCAGGAACAGGTATGCAGCTTGGTCTAAAAGACGGCGAACATAACTTAAAAGATGAGGGACAAATTTCAGGAAGTATTCACTGGAATGGGGCCAAGATTTATATCGCTGGAGACATAAAGTGGACTACAGAAAAAAGAATCGGAGTTGAATTCTCTCATAGGGCATCCCAAAGAACAGAAATAGATATATTTTTATCAGTCCAAAATTTTGCAAGAAATTTAAAGCCTATTCATCAAATGGATTATGGAGTTGAACTTCCGGCAAAGCTAAAATACTGGCTAAGATCTGATGGTCCGGTTGAGGTATTTGTTTGGCAGCATGGTGATGGAGAGTTATCTCGATTTGAAATTTTAATTATGGAAAATTATATTGAATGGGCAGATGGGCAAGGTCTAAAGACTGGAAGAATTATGTCTAAAAGAGATATTAATACACCACTAGTGGATGAGGATGAGTTTGTCTTTAAAATCGATGAAGTCGTTGATGATGAAAAAATTGATCTTGCTTGTACTTTAGTAACAGAACTTACAGAAAATAAATTAACTAAAGAAACACTAGATTTTATCCGCTTAAAACTTGGTTTATAGGACTTATGTCAAAGACTAGACGCACCATTGTCCTATACTGAATCAGTTGATACGATTAAGAAAATAATTAGACATTTATAATAACTAAAAAAGGAAATATAAAGTGAACAGAAACTTAGCCCTTGAATTCGTAAGAGTAACTGAAATGGCCGCAATTGCTTCAGCTCGTTTAACAGGTCGTGGGGAAGAAAAAGCCGCCGATCAAGCTGCCGTTGATGCCATGAGATCAATGTTAGATTCAGTTGAATGTGATGCGAAAATTGTTATCGGTGAAGGCGAAAGGGATGAAGCTCCTATGCTTTATATTGGGGAAAAAGTTGGATCTGGAAATGGACCTGAACTCGAAATCGCTGTTGATCCTCTAGAGGGAACAACGATCTGTGCTGTTGGTGGATATAACTCAATTTCAGTTATGGCCATTGGTGAGAAGGGGAACCTTATGCACGCACCAGATACTTATATGAAAAAAATTGCTGTAGGTCCTGCTGCAAAAGGTATGATTGATATAACTTTAAGTGCAGCTGAGAATTTAAAAAGAGTTGCTGATGCAAAGAAATGTAGAGTTCAAGATTTAACAGCTATGGTTTTAGATAGGCCTCGCCATGCAGAGTTAATTGCTGAATTACGTAATACCGGTTGTATGATTCATCTGATTGGTGACGGTGATGTTTCAGCTGCAATTGCAACTGCTCTTCCAGACTCTGGAGTTGATATTCTTTTTGGTATCGGTGGTGCTCCTGAAGGAGTAATTGCTGCTGCTGCACTCAGATGTATGGGGGGAGACTTTCAAGGTCAATTTACTCCAAGAAATGAAGATGAAATAGTTCGTGCTCGTAAAATGGGTATTGAAGATATGGATAAAATTTTAACTATGGATGATTTAGCTTCTGGAAACGTAATGTTTGTTGCAACTGGTGTAACGGACGGAAGTTTACTTGATGGCGTGAAGTTTAAGCCATGGGGTGCTTTAACTCATTCAATAGTTATGAGAAGTGAATCTGGAACAATTAGGCATATTCAAGCTGAGCATCACTTTGATAAAAAACCACGTTATTAATGAATTATAAAAAATAATATATTAAGTATTTCACGGAGGAAGTATGGACGGAGCAGATAGAACAGAAAGAATGGATGCAAGTGCTGATAAAATCTATAAGGTTTTAACAAACTATGAATCATATCCAGATTTCATGGACGGCGTGAAAAAAGTTACTGAAGTTAGCCGCGATGGAAATACTGCTGTTGTGGAGTACAACTTAAATATTATAAAAAAATTCAATTATTCAATTAATATTACAGAAGTAGAAAACGAGTCTGTCTCTTGGAGTTTTAAAGAGGGTGATCTTTTTAATAAAAATAATGGCTCATGGACATTAAAAGATAATGGCGATGGAACTACTGATGTGACTTATAAGTTAGATGTCGATTTTAAAGTTAAGATGCCAGGAATGATTGCTAAGAAGTTAACTTCGAGCAGCTTACCTTCAATGATGAAGTCAGTTCATAAAAGAGCGAAGTCACTTTAATTTAAATTAAGCAGGAGAGTTTCATGGAAGAAGAAAAAGACAAAAAAAATCTAGCTGATATTTTAAAAAAAGTTGTTAATACTGGTATTAGTGCAGCCTTCATGACCGAGGATGCAGTTAAGGGTATGCTTAGTGATTTGCCTCTTCCAAAAGAGATGGTTCACGGTCTTTTAGCAAATGCTAAAGGAACTCGAGATGAATTTATCACTTCTGTTAAAAACGAATTAAAAAATTACTTAGATAAAATTGATATATCAAAAGAGATAGATCGAGTTCTGGAGAACTACGATTTAGATATTCAAGCTAATATAAAATTTAATCGCAAAAAGAAAACATCTGTAAAAGCGACAAAGAAAGTAAAAGAGCCAAAAGAATAATGAGTATAAAAGAAAGTATAGATAAATTAAATAATACTATTGCTCCCTTTAAGGGAGCTTCTTTATTGGCCGTATCTAAAACTAAGCCCGCATCAGACATTCAAACCGCTTATGAATGTAATCAAAGAGACTTCGGTGAAAACAAAGTTCAAGAACTCTTAGATAAAAGTCTAGAGCTTAAAGAGAGTTGCCCTGATATCAAGTGGCACTTTATAGGTGGTCTGCAGTCAAATAAAATCAATATGCTGCTTAAAACTGAGAACCTAGTATCTATTCATTCAATTGATAGTATCAAATTATTGAATAAGCTAATTTCAAAGAATATTGATAAAAATATTGGAATCTTCTTACAAGTTAATACTTCACGCGAACAGGAAAAGGGTGGCTTTGCTATTTCTAATAAAGAGGAAATATTTGAAGCCGTAAAATTACTAAGTGAACAGTCTCATTTTTTCCTGCAAGGTCTAATGACCATAGGAAAGATACGAACTGAAAACTTTGAAGAAGATGCGACAATTTGTTTTCAAGAATTAGCGGATTTAAAAAGTGATATTTGTAAGAGTTTTGATTTAGAAACTCTGGAATTATCGATGGGAATGAGTTCCGATTATCCTACGGCGTTGAAATTAGGGACAAACTGGGTAAGAATTGGCTCAAATATCTTTGGTAGTAGAAATTAAAGAATAGACTATGAAAAATGTTCAAAGGCTTGCAATCCTTTGACAAGAGGGCTTTTAAGCCATAACTAAGTGCATATAAATAAAAATAAGATAGGGAGATTACTATGTCTGAAACTTCAAGAAAGGTGCCTGAGCTAAGTCTACTTAGTTATATTAATGGATCTGACTTTCAGCAAGCTGAATTTGTTAGTAAATTATATTCTGGGATTAAGGATTATGGTTTTATTATTCTAACTGACCATACGATTACAAAAGATGTAATGGATGCAGGATATGTAGCTTCAAAAGAGTTTTTTAATTTAGAAACTGAACTAAAAAGTGAATGTATCTCTGAAGCTGGTGGCGGACAAAGAGGATATACACCTTTTGGAACTGAACACGCTAAAGATAACCCACATAAAGACTTAAAAGAGTTCTATCATATTGGACGTGAAGTAGCTTCTGATCATCAATTTTCTAAATACTATCCAAATAATATTTACCCAAAACAAGTTGAATCTTTTAAAGGCGCTCTAGACCATTTATATAGTGAACTTGATAATACTTCTAATATTCTTTTAGAAGCCCTTGGGCGAGCTCTAGATGTTCCTAAGTCTTACTTTAAGGATATGATTGATACTGGTAACTCTGTTCTTCGTGCCATTCATTATCCACCAGTGGGAGAAGCTCCTCCAGTAGGTTCAATAAGAGCAGCAGCTCACGGTGATATTAACTTAATCACAATTCTTATGGGTGCCACGGCCTCTGGTCTGCAACTTCAAGATAGAGATGGGACTTGGTTAGATGTTAATTCAAAAGAAGGTCAATTAGTTGTTGATTCTGGAGATATGCTTTCAAGAATTACTAACGATATCATTCCTGCAACAATTCATAGAGTCATTAATCCAGAGGATTCAAAAACTGCAAGATTCTCTATGCCATTTTTTGTTCATCCTCATCCAGAAGCAATGCTTGAATGTATTCCAAGCTGTGTTGGCACTGGTGTAAAATATCCACCAATCTCTTCACATGATTGTTTAACGGAAAGACTAAAAGATATTGGTTTAATGTAAAACAAATTAAAAAATTCTAAAATAAAAATGGGAACCTTTAGGGTTCCTTTTTTTGTGTCATTCTGAAGACTTCAAAGGGTTTAGTGTCAAAGTAGCACCGCTATGAGTAAAAAATGTAAGTATTTTTTTCTCGACGGGACAAAATGCCAGCGATAACTAAATTTAATCGAGGACTAATGAGAGGGACACACAATGAAAAAAATTAATTCAACAATTTCTATTTTAATGGTTTCGGCCATTATGTTAGTAGGATGTAAATCAAAGTATGAAAAAGGTTATGATGCTGGATTCACTGAGGGACATGCTGAAGGGTACGCAGATACTTACGACACGGGTTTTAGTGATGGTAGGACTGATGGTTTAGTAACGGGTTACGAGAATGGTTTAAATCAAGGTCTGGCGGTAGGTTACGCAGACGGATGGCAACTTTCCCGTGATACATTTGCTACCGCCGAGTATGAAAATGGTTACACAGACGGAGACAGAACGGGTTATGCAGATGGATTCACAACTGGATATGCTTCTGGAATTTCTGTTGGTGCTGTAGACGGGGAAATCGACGGGTTCAATACAGGATATAATACAGGTTATAATGGTGGATACAACTCAGGTCACTCTGATGGATACATAATTGGATATAATGATAGATATGATAATGGCCACAGCGACGGAGCTGATGATGGTTACGACGATGGCTATGATGATGGATATGATGATCAATATGATGAAAACTGGAGCCGCGGTGATGCTGATGGTTACGACGACGGATATGATGATTCATATGATGATGGTTATGCCGATGGTGACGGAGATGGTTACTGGAGTGGATACGACGATGGTTATGATTATGGATCAAGTACAAAATCAAATAACCCGGCGGTAAAACTTGCGGCCATGGTTAACGCTGATTTAATTGACTACGCAAAACTTAAAAAGTTCGATGCTAAAAATACTATAGAAACTGGATTTGAATTCTCAAAAGAGGGGAAGATGGTTGATATGGAAAAAATAGCAGCTCTCAAAGAGAAGCATTACTTGAATGAGATGACTAACCAGTTAGTTAGTAAATATTCTTTAACGAAATCAACTGCATCAAACATCGCTACAATTTCTCATCAATATAATAAGGTTTCTGGCTCTAGAGAGTTAACTGAAGCAGACGCTTCTCAGTTCTCTAAAAACTTAATCGGCTTTGATCTAGCACAAATAGAAAATGCTTTTAAAAAATCACTGAAAGGTGATTCAAAAGACTTAAAAGGATTACTGGATAAAGCTAGTAATAATGTAGGAACAAGTTCAGAACAATTTAACAGTATGGTTTCTGAAATATTTTATTAATCGTTTTAATAATAAAAAAGTCTGACGGAGAAAGTAATGAATAAATATATAGTAATAATAATAGCAATAAGCTTTTTAGGAACTGGTTGTAAAAAGAAATATGAAGAAGGTTTTAGTGCCGGAAAAATCGACGGTATCGCTGAAGGTCAAGTAGAGGGTTACGAGACAGGTTACAGCGATGGAAACACTGAAGGTAACGCTCAAGGTTTTGATCTGGGTTATGCTGATGGATATGATACAGGTCACGCAAGTGGATACGGCGACGGTGAAGCATATTTTGCAACGGCTGGATACGATGAAGGTCATGCTGATGGTTATGTTGTTGGAGAAAATAGAGGAAGTAATGATGGGTTTAATCTAGGATATGATACGGCCTACGATCAATTTTTTGATGTGGGATATGCTGAAGGTCAACCTATAGGTCAAGTTGATGGTTATGTAGACGGAAAAGTAGATGGAATCGCCACTGGTAAAATAGAAGGTTATAACGATGGTTACGACAATGGTTATGATGATGAGTATGGAAACGGATACAACTCTGGTGAAAATTCTGCATATTTCTCAAACGCTGGATACTCTTCAGGTTATAATAATGGTTATTCAGATGGTGATGATGACGGTTACGACGATGGTTACGATGATGGATATGATGATTCATACAGTGACGGATGGGATGATGGATACGATGATGCATATTATGGTAGCTCAACGACGATCCAAAACCCACAAGCAAAAATGGTGGCCCTTATAAACACTGATCTTTTTAACTACTCAAGTTTAAAAAAGTTTGATTCAAAAACGATCGTGGCTTCAATGGGACTAGGCCACGCTGACAATGGAACAGTAGATATGGAGAAGCTTGCTTCTTTAAAAGAGCAGCATTACTTAAACCAGATGGCGATGCAGTTAACAGTGAAGTTTGGACTTGAGAGCTCTCGTGCTCGTGAAATTTCAATTGTGGCTCACCAGTTTAATAAACTAGCAGGAATGAGAGAGTTAACTGAAAAAGATGCTGACATGTTTGCTTTTGGAGTGATTGGTACAAATATGAAAGAAGTTGAACTTGCAGTTAAAGAATCTATGCAAGGAAAGTCTACATTACTAGACAATGTTCTTGGTAATATAGCGAGAAAAAATGGAATCAGTAGTGAGAGTGTTAATGAGATGATTGGAGAGATCTTCTTTTAGATTAATTCAGTTTTATAAAGAAGCCTCCTAATCGTCTCTTCAGGAGGCTTTCTTATCCCATATCAAATTTACCTTAAGTTCTCTACCTTATGGACATGGCAAACTTTATCAAGTAAAACTACCATCTAATTGGAATTACATGGCTTTTAAGTCATTAGAGGAAAAAGATATGGACAGAAAAGCTGTCGTTATAGGGGCCACAGGAGTTGTGGGCCGCGAAGTGGTTAATGAGTTAGTTAATCGTAATGAAATTAGTGAAGTTATCACTTTCACAAGACGTGAAGTTGATTTTGGCTCTCCAAAAGTAATTAATTATGTAATTGATTTTGATAATATTGAAAACTACTCAGACTTAGTTAGCGGAGAGTATTTTTTCTCTTGTCTTGGAACGACTAAGTCCCAAGCCGGATCTATTGAAAAGCAGCGGATTGTAGATCTAGATTACCAATTAGAGTTTGCAAGACTTGCTCAAAAAAATGGTGTTCATCATTACTTCTTAGTTTCTTCTCCTGGAGCCAGTATAGATAGTTCTAGTGCTTACTTGAAAATGAAAGGCGAGTTAGACGAAAAAGTTAAAGAGCTAGACTTCGCTTCTATTTCTATATTTAAGCCTTCATTAATTGTGGGGGATCGTTCTGATTTTAGGCTCGGTGAAAAAGTGGGGATTGTGGCCTCTAAACTTATCGATCATGTTCCGGGTTTAAAGAAGTACCGCTCAATTACTGGAGTAGAAATTGCAAAAAAAATTGTGAGTGAGGCGATGAAAGTTAAAAACGGAAAGAGAAGCTTTGAGCTCGATGAACTCTTTGATATTTAATTTGAAACTATTAATAATTTTAATCTCTCTATTTTCTTTTAATGCATTCTCTATTGAGAGTTATAATTTTTCTTTAATCTTTGGAACTTCCAATTTACATAAAATGGGTGAGGAACAAACTCACGGAAGCGGTATTACTTTAAGGTCTGAGTTTTTTGAAGATGAGTACTGGGGATACCTTGCAACTGCTGGAGTTTCTCAAACTGAAAGTGATACGATGATTTCTGGATCTAATGAGTTTGTCTATAACTCTAAAATTCTTCAAGCAGGATCATTTTATTATTTTGCAAAATATTTTAGAGTTGCTGGTGGAATAAGCTATTTTCATATTGATGAAGAACAAAGTACATCCTTTGGTAATGATAACTTTAAGTATCATAAGTTTGGTCCCTTTATTGAAGTCGGAGCTAAGTATGATTTTGGAAACTTCGCTTTTGGGATCGATTATATCGCCCACTATGTAGATAACTTCAAGCAGTCCGGAATATTTTTATTAATCGGTATTGGCGTCTAAATTCAGGCTTTTTCTCAAACAGTAGAAGACGTAACTGTTCTTACTAGTTTAGAAATTGGTAAGACTCAGCTGTGCTCCACTAGGGAAGACAGACTATAATATACTTTAAGCTGATATTCTTACTCAAGATGTAATTGGCTCTTTGAGAAAGATTGGAGTTGTCATAAAATTAGGTAAATTTAAGTAAGATTTTTTATTTTTTTGGTAGCGCTCTATTAAAAAATACCCATCCATTTTCAAAAATAAAATCACTATTCTTAGTAATGTTCGCTAGATCAAATATACTTTTTATTTCACTGGTTGTTTTTATAGGGGCCCCTAAATCAGTTCCAATGCATATGTTTTTTGCAAGATTATTCTCGATTGCAAAACTCAGATGCTTCTTTAGTGACTCAACACTATCCCCAACTAAATGGGCCCAAGGAGTTAGACCAAAGATTCCTTTTTTAGAAGCCACTTTTTGTAGAAACTTAATGTCTTTATTTCGAGCTCGATTAACAAGATCTCTTATCGCTACGTGAGAGACCATTACTTCATTTGCAAGCTCCATCATCTCATAACCCGTTTTATCAGTTGTGTGAGAGAGATCAATCCACATACCAAGCTTGTTACAAATTGTTATAAGCTCTTTTGCGTCTTCAGTTATTCCACTATCTTTTCTTTTTATTTTTAATCTTCTAAAGGGATCATCGGAGGAATTGCCAAATTGATTATCTATAAAATGAATGGGGATAATACCGCGAACTCCAAGCTTGAAAAGTTCTGGTATCTGATTTCTATAATCTTTAAGGCATCTTCCACTTTCAACATGGAGGATGATTCCAACTTTATAATCTGAATTTAGCTCCTCTTGATTGGTAATTAATTTTACGCCTTCTCCAAACTTATTAATAACTTCTATAAAATCTGTCGTCATTTTTTTTAAGTCTTCATAGTTATCCCAAAACTGAACGTACATAGCAGCACCGAGGATTACCTTATAATCTTTATTTATATGACCACCAATGGAGTAGAGATGCCCTTGAATTTTATTTCTAAAGGAAACTATAGGATTCAAAGTTTCTAGGTGAGTATGTAAATCAATAATTAAATTTGAACTTTTAGTCATAAAAAATTATAGCATATAAATATTTTTGACATATGCACTAACCATTGAAAGGATACGCTTAAACACAATACCTTAGGAGATAAGTTTATGAAAATATTAGCCCTTTTATCAGTTTTGGCCTTTTCACTACCGGCAATCGCCAGAGTCTATATTCAATGTGCAGATGCTAATTCTTGGAACAGAGCAGTAATTAATTTAAATGGAGATGAATCTACTCTTTTTATGACTAATGGTGTTCATCTTCCAAATGAGTTAAGAATTCTAAAAGATTTAAGTTTAGTCGCTGAGAGTGCGGATGAGCTAGTTTATGAGACAAATGACGGTAATATAAAAGATGTAGTTTTTATTCCAGTTCGCGATATGCAATCAAGCCCTAATTACTTTCAGGTAGATCTTCAACATACTAGAGTGAGTTCTGGATATTCACAGACACGAGTCATGTCTTGTTTTTCATCAACTCATAACGACTAAATTAAAATAAAATGGAGAAGTTTATGATTACTATTTATGGTTCCCCAAAATCAAGTGCTGGAAGATGTTTTTGGACATTAGAAGAGACTGGAGTTAAGTATGAAAATAAACCAGTTGATTTTCGCACGAAAGAGCATAAGTCTGAAGAGTTTTTAAAAGTAAATCCAAATG
>Ga0209712_10000686_pt1 | contig 29388 bp, 29 predicted proteins | sample ArcOceMetagenome_FD_187443 | JGI IMG/M metagenome (GOLD analysis project Ga0209712, IMG submission 187443) | Marine eukaryotic phytoplankton communities from Arctic Ocean - Arctic Ocean - Greenland ARC118M Metagenome (SPAdes) (version 2) | ecosystem: Environmental > Aquatic > Marine > Oceanic...
CTACGCAATACCGACACGATACCGACGTTCGGTTTCACTGTTTTTTGGTTGGCTAAATGTGTTCAGGCAAATGCAGCTTCTAGGGCAATCTCTACCATTTCGCCAAAGCTGCGTTCGCGGTCTTCCGCTGGCAACGCTTCACCTGTTTGCAGGTGGTCACTAACGGTTAAAACCGCCAATGCGCGACGCCCATAACGGGCGGCAAGCGTGTAAAGTTCGGCCGCTTCCATCTCGACACCCAAGATGCCGTGGCGCGTCATTTGTTCGTTTAAATCAGGACGTTCATCATAGAATACGTCAGAAGAATAAATGCCACCTACGTGGGTCTTACAGCCCTTGGTTTCCGCAGATTTTACCGCAGCTGCGAGTAGCCCATAATCAGCGCATGGCGCGTAATTGAACTCTTTGAAAATGCCAGAAGAGGGAGAGTTTAGGGTGCTTGCTGTCATGGCAATGATCACGTCACGAATGCCAACTTGTGGCTGCATACCACCGCAGCTGCCAATACGGATTAGGGTTTGTGCGTTGTATTCATTAATTAATTCATTGGCGTAGATCGACAAGGATGGCATCCCCATACCTGACCCTTGGATGGTAACACGGTGGCTGTTCCATGTGCCGGTGAACCCCAACATGCCGCGCACTTCATTGACCAGTTCAACGTCTTTCAGAAACGTTTCCGCTGCCCATTTTGCGCGGTATGGATCACCCGGCATTAAAACAGTTTCAGCGATTTGGCCTGGCTTTGCGCCGATGTGTACGGTCATGGAATTCTCTTTCTCGAGTATGAATGTTGAGCCAACTTTGACTTCATATCGACCAAGATGCAAATGCCACGTTTGTTGCTAAGTCACGGGATCAGCGAGGGTGACAATGTCTGCCATAATTGTGTTCAACTCAAAGTCTTTAGGCGTATAAACCCGTGCAACACCCATGGCCCGCAATCGTTCAGCATCGTCATCAGGGATGATGCCACCGACGATAACTGGAATGTCACTAAGCCCCGCGTCGCGCATCCGTTCAATCAGATCCTCGACCAAGGGAATGTGACTGCCTGACAGGATTGATAGGCCGACAACATGCGCTTGATCCTCAAGCGCAGCGGCGACCAGTTGTTCGGGTGTTAGGCGGATCCCTTCATAGGCAATATCCATCCCACAATCGCGGGCACGCACCGCGATTTGTTCTGCACCGTTCGAATGACCATCTAAGCCGGGTTTACCAACCAAAAATTTCAATCGACGCCCCAACCGATCACTAACCGCGTTTACAGATTCACGCAGGTATTCAAGGCCTTCGGTCTTGTTGGATTGGCCAGCAGCAACACCAGTTGGCCCACGGTATTCGCCGTGTACGTCGCGCATTTGCGCGGCCCATTCACCTGTCGTTGCACCCGCTTTTGCCGCCGAGATTGAGGGTGGCATCACATTGCGCCCCTCGGATGCCGCTGCACGAAGATCTGCAAGGGCGGCGTCCACAGCGGCCTGATCGCGGTTGGCGCGCCATGCATTCAGACTGTCAATTTGGGCCTGCTCCACGGCGGGATCAACCACCATGATGCCGCCGTCTGCGGTCATCAACGGAGAGGGTTCTGTACTGGTGTATTTGTTCACGCCGACAACGACAGTTTCCCCCGCTTCAATGCGGTTGAGGCGGTCAGCATTGGACTGCACAAGGGCGGATTTCATATAATCAATTGCTTCAATCGCGCCGCCCATGGCATCCAAATTCGCCAGTTCGGCGCGGGCACCTTCTTTCAGTTCTTCAACTTTGCGATCTACCGCAGGGTTGCCGTCAAACAAGTCGTCAAATTCTAAAAGGTCTGTTTCAAACGCCATGATCTGTTGCATGCGCATGGACCATTGTTGATCCCAAGGACGGGGCAGGCCAAGGGCTTCATTCCATGCTGGCAATTGAACCGCACGGGCACGGGCCTTTTTGGACAGGGTCACTGCCAGCATTTCGATCAAGATTCGGTAAACATTGTTTTCTGGTTGTTGTTCGGTCAGGCCAAGGGAATTCACCTGAACGCCGTAACGAAAGCGGCGATATTTGGCGTCTGTTACACCGTACCGCGTCTCACAAATTTCATCCCATAGATCGACGAAAGCGCGCATTTTGCACATCTCTGTCACAAACCGAATACCTGCGTTCACAAAGAAAGAAATGCGGCCCAAAAGGGCGGGAAAATCAGCAGGATCAACGCGGGGTCGTAACTCATCTAAAACGGCAGTGGCGGTGGCAAGGGCAAAGGACAGCTCTTGCTCTGGCGTCGCGCCGGCCTCTTGCAAGTGATAGGAACAGACGTTCATCGGGTTCCATTTGGGAACATTCGTATAGCAATATTCGGCAACATCCGCGATCATCTTCAACGATGGTTTGGGTGGACAAATATAGGTGCCGCGCGACAGGTATTCTTTGATCAGATCGTTTTGAACAGTACCTTGCAGCGCCGCAATGTCAGCACCCTGTTCTTCGGCAACAGCGATGTACAGCGACAACAACCAAGGGGCCGTTGCGTTGATGGTCATCGACGTATTCATTTTTTCTAAAGGAATTTCATCAAACAATGCACGCATATCGTCAAGGTGGGAAACGGGCACACCAACCTTGCCAACCTCACCACGCGATAAGATATGATCGCTGTCATAGCCTGTTTGGGTTGGTAGATCGAAAGCGACAGAAAGGCCCGTCTGTCCTTTTTCTAGGTTTGAACGGTACAGTAGGTTCGAGGCTTTGGCCGTTGAATGACCTGCATAGGTCCGTATCAGCCAAGGGCGGTCTTTTTCGGATTGGGTCATCGGGCCTCACTGGTGGTCGAAGCGTTGCGCGGGTAATAAAGTTACGTGTATTGCTTATTAATGGTAATTTTAGACAAGTGTCAATTCGCTTTGCTGAAGGAGGTATCAATAAGGCGGAAAGCAAAAATGCCGCTATCTGGTTCAACTGCTGTGTCCAGATTTGATTTTGGTTTACGCTAGGTTTGCGCACTGTAAGGATATTACTAATGACGCAGATTGTTGAAATTCCCCTCTGGCTTTTTGTCCTGATTTTGCTGTTTGCAACTGTTACAGCACTTAGCCACTTCTTGTTGCCCTCGGTGCGTTGGTTTTTTCGGCGCCGTTTGGAACGCGCTGTTAAGAAGTTGAATGCGCGCCTTACGCGCCCGATTGAACCGTTCAAATTGGCGCGCCGCTATGACATGATTCAGCGATTGATCTATGATCCTGAAGTGACCCGCGCGATTGTGAACTATGCAGAACGCAACGGCGTGCCAGAAAACGTGGCCTTTGAAAAGGCACGGCGATATGCACGTGAGATTGTGCCAAGTTTTAGCGCGCTTGCGTATTTCGGATTTGCCATCCGTATCGCACGCTGGTTGGGCAATACCTTTTATGACGTACGGACTGGTCCTCAAAACGATGAACGTTTGGCTAAGTTGTCTCCAGACGCGACTGTCATTTTTATCATGAACCACCGTAGCAACATGGACTATGTCTTGGTAACATATTTGGCCGCGCGCGCCTCTGCATTGTCTTACGCAGTTGGGGAATGGGCCCGTGTTTGGCCGCTGACCCGATTGATCAAATCAATGGGCGCATATTTTATTCGCCACAAAGCACGGGGTGCTTTGTATCGTCGGGTGCTTGCCCGATATGTGCAGATGGCAACTGAAGGTGGTGTAACCCAAGCGGTGTTTCCTGAGGGTGGGCTAAGTCTGAATGGACGCCTTATGCCGCCAAAGATGGGATTGCTGTCCTATATTCTTGAGGGGTTTGATCCCAACGAGGGGCGCGATGTTATGTTCGTGCCTGTTGCCATTAACTATGACCGTGTTCTTGAGGACCGTGTTTTGATTGCTGCGAATGAACGTGGGGACCGAAAGTTTGGTGGTAAGGTAAGCGTTGTCTTCAAGTTTGTTGTGCACCGCACTTGGCAACGGTTTCGTGGGAAGAAATTTCAATTCGGGACTGCTGCAGTGACGTTTGGGGAACCTGTTTCGTTACGTGATTACAAGACGACGCCCGATGCAGAAAGTTTGGCTACCGATCTAATGGCTCGAATCCAAGATCTTATGCCCATGGTGGTGGTTCCGTTGTTGGCCCGCGCCTTGTTGACAGGTGACCTGGTTTGTGATGACGCAAATTTACAAACAGTTTTGGACGCTGAAATATCTGCCAGCGCAGAAAAGAGTTTTATTGTTCCCGCAGACGAATTAATTGCGGTAGCCAACCATGCGCTGTCTCAATTGGCGGAGCGAGAGATCATCGAGCTTAAAAATGGTGCTTGGCGCATATTGCCAAACAATCGGCCCGTCCTAACATTTTATGCGAGCTCAATTGCCCATTATTATAAGGGCGAAGAGGACGTGGAAAAAGTCACATGAAATTAATGAAGTAATAAAGTTGCCAAATTTAAACCTCCAGGGTTGCTTTATTGCTTCTGTAATTATATTTCCTGAGCGTGGCAGCGCGATTCCGCGTAGTGACTCGTTATGCATCGAGGGGAAATATCATGGGTTTAGTCACTGGAGCTGCTCAATATGAAGCGCTTGAAAAAGACCTTTATGAGGTCGGTGAAATTCCTCCAATGGGCTATGTCCCTAAGCAAATGTATGCTTGGGCAATCCGCAAAGAACGCCACGGCAATCCCGATACTGCAATGCTGCAGGAAGTTGTGGATGTTCCGAACCTAGACAGTCACGATGTCCTTGTTTTGGTGATGGCGGCAGGCGTGAATTATAACGGTGTTTGGGCCGCATTGGGCACGCCGATCAGCCCCTTTGACGGGCACAAACAACCATATCACATCGCAGGTTCTGACGCATCGGGTATCGTTTGGGCCGTTGGCGACAAGGTAACGCGTTGGAAGGTTGGCGATGAAGTTGTCATCCATTGTAACCAAGATGATGGTGACGATGAAGACTGCAATGGCGGTGATCCGATGTTTTCAACCAGTCAGCGCATCTGGGGATATGAAACACCAGACGGGTCCTTTGGACAGTTCACGCGTGTGCAGTCGCAACAATTGATGCCGCGTCCAAAGCATCTGACGTGGGAAGAATCCGCCTGCTATACCTTAACTTTGGCAACGGCCTATCGGATGTTGTTCGGACACCATCCGCATGACCTTAAGCCGGGCCAAAACGTTTTAGTCTGGGGTGCGTCCGGTGGTCTTGGTTCCTATGCGATTCAGCTGATCAACACCGCTGGTGCCAATGCGATTGGTGTAATTTCCGATGAAGACAAACGTGATTTCGTTATGGGGTTAGGGGCCAAAGGCGTTCTTAATCGCAAAGACTTTAACTGCTGGGGGCAGATGCCCACAGTGAATACCCCTGATTATGCGACTTGGTTTAAAGAAGCGCGCAAATTTGGCGCGGCGATTTGGGAGATCACGGGTAAGGGCAACAACGTTGATATGGTATTTGAACACCCGGGCGAGGCGACGTTCCCTGTTTCCACATTCGTCTGTAAAAAAGGTGGGATGGTTGTGATCTGTGCGGGCACCTCTGGCTTCAATCTAACCTTTGATGTGCGTTACATGTGGATGCATCAAAAGCGTCTGCAGGGAAGCCACTTTGCCCACTTAAAACAAGCGTCGGCGGCAAATCAGTTGATGATCGAACGACGGTTGGACCCATGTATGTCCGAAGTATTCGAATGGGATGCTCTGCCTGATGCGCATATGAAGATGCTGAAGAACCAACATAAGCCGGGGAATATGTCGGTCCTGGTTCAGGCACCAAAGACTGGATTGCGGACGTTGGAAGACGCAAGAGACGCACAACTTTAAGTTCAATACAACGTGAAGAAATTTAGACGCCTGCGAATCGAATGAGATCGTGGGCGTTTCGCATTTGGAGACTGGGCTTGAACCAAATCAAAGGCTTGTTTTCCATGAACTCCCCATTTTGGGGGAGGGGACATGCGCGAATTTTGAGGAAAATGTAGACGTGATAGGCTTGATTTAATCATTCATTAACCAACTAGAGGTGTAGCTTAAATGAGAAGTGGCTGGATTTTGGACGTACTTGCCGATCTGAAAACGTTTGCCCGAGCGAATGAATTGGTGGCTCTTGCAGAACAGCTAGATGACACCTCGATTGTCGCCATGGCCGAAATCGCAGCACTAAGGGAAAAACAGTATAGGCGCATACATGACGGCGAGCACGGCGTTGGAACACATATTGGGGGGGAATAGAGCAAGCTGATGGGCACGCAGGACTTCAGGTTGCGATTGAGGCACTACGCGATGAAATGAATGTTGATCTCATGGTTTGCCACTGGGTTGACAGCGCGGGCGATCAATACAGCTGTGGTACGTACCCCGCCGAATGGGTTCATCGGTATTTGGACCAAAATTACTTGCGGGTCGATCCCGTGATCACGGGTTGTTATCAACGCTTTCATCCTGTCAATTGGAAGCGATTGGACTGGTCTAGCAAAGCGTCTCGAGCCTTTCAAAAAGAAGCGATTTTTTACAGCGTTGGGAACCAAGGGTTTTCTGTTCTGATACGAGGGCCAAACGGCCAGTTTGCATTATTTACGGTTAGCCACTCTGGCAATAACGCGGACTGGGCAGCGTTTACCGAAGAGCACACGCTAAGCATGTTGCTGATAACCACAAGGCTTTGGATCTAGAGCCAGATAGAACCCTAGAACATGCAAAGGCGCTTTCCCCACGCGAAGTTGATGCTGTGACGCTATTGGCGATTGGTTACAACCGAGCGCAAGTGGCCCAAACCCTCACAATTTCGGAGCATACGGTACAGGTTTACGTCGAAAGTGCGCGTTTCAAATTGGGAGCGATGAACAGCACACATGCTGTTGCACGCGCAATTAGCCGTGGCTTGATTGTGGTGTGATGTTGCGTGGGCACGTGAACTGCGTACGCCCAGATGAATGGAAATTAACGCTCCAAAAGTTAGTCCTTTGTTCATTTTATTAAACGGACAAGGGGAAGTGATATGTTGCGTTACATCTAAGGGACAAATTGAAGGCACATGAAAGACTGGCAGCGGAAATGTTTTGGGATCGTGCTGATCAATTTAAAATACGTCTCAATTGGGAGGTGAACGTGGATGCCCATGGTTTTGAGCGTGATGAATACAACGACCTAAATCCACTTTATGTCATTTGGGAAAATGCGGATGGGACGCATGTGGGATCGATGCGCTTCTTGCCAACTGTGGGACGGGTTATGGTGAACGACCATTTTCCTCACCTTTTGGGGGGCGGCCCAATTTTCAGTCCAACGATCTGGGAATGCACCCGATTTTGTTTGTCTCGGGCCGCAAATCCAAAAGTTGTAGCAGCGCTGATGCTTGCAGGTGGAGAGATTATGGAAGGGTTCGGCGTTGAACACGTCGTCGGCGTTTTTGACGCACGTATGGTGCGGATATATCGCCGAATTGGATCATCCCCAGAGGTATTAGGCCGAGATGGCGAGGGACGCGCCCAAATCAGTGGTGGACTTTGGCACTTCGCGTCAGAAGCCAAAGCACAAGTGGCACAAAAGGCCGGTCTTTCGTCCGAAATTTCAAGGCTTTGGTTTGATCGTGCACTGGGTTCAAAGAGTGCGCAGAACTAGCAAAGGTGGGCTAGCACCCATTGGGCGCTCTCTATAGTGTCACGCCATGACATCCACCGAACTTATCCTCTCCGACGATCAAGCCAGCGCATTTGACAGCGTCACTGAAATGCTGCGCGGCGCTGGCGTAAACCTTGATGATAATTTGCTCATGCCACCGCAGGGCGATTCATCTTCAGTGATGGCAATCACAGGAAAGGCTGGTTCGGGTAAGACGCTTTTGTTGGCAGAGCTTTATAAGGCACTTGAAGCTGCCGGGGTTCAAATTGTTTCTGGCGATTTTGAATCCAAGAAAAGCAAAAACAAGCGCACGCTTGCCATATTGGCACCCACCAATAAGGCGGCGTCTGTTCTGCGCCTTCGCGGTGTGCCTGCGACGACGATCCACCGCATTCTTTACACACCTGTTTATGATCCAGAATACGAGCGGATCGCGGATTGGCTGGCTGGCAATGGCGAACGCCCTGACATCAATGAGGGATTGGAAATCACTGATGTCGCACTAGACCGTGCTGCCGCATTTTACCTCAATAACAAATCGATTCCGGGTGCTTTGGCAGCGGCAGGTTTGCGTGGTTCTGATTTTATCACGGGTTGGAAACGTCGCGAGGAGCCGCTTGATATCGGGTTTATCGACGAAAGTTCGATGTTAGATGACCGCCAATTCAATGATCTCAAAGAGATATTTCCAACTTTGATCTTGTTTGGTGATCCTGCACAGCTTGCACCGGTCAACCAGTCTGGCGCGATGGTTTTTGAAAAATTGCCGGCCCCACAGGTTATGAATTTGGCTCGTGTTCACCGTCAAACCGCAGACAACCCGATCCTTGATCTAGCACATGCTTTGGCCGACCCTGCGCTAGAGTTTCACCATTTTGAGCAGATGATCGAAGAGATCTCCAAAAAGGATGACCGCGTGGTATGGGGCCAGCGGGTTGAAGTCGATCTGATGGCACGCAGCCCAGTTTTGGTTTGGCGCAATGCCACTCGCATTCGCTTGTTAAACGCCTTTCGCAATGTCTACGGTGCCCCAGAGGATGCATTGATTGCTGGTGAGCCGTTGATCTGTGATGGCATCGAGTTACCACTTAAACACCGCAAGAAACGTTTGGACCTTGAGGCTCGTGGCTTGATCAAAGGAGCGCAAGTTGTGTACTTGGGCGAAGGGCGCAAACCTGGATTTTCACGCCTTCATGTGATGGGCGCCGAAGATCCCCAGATCAGTGCCGCATCGATCGTGAAAATCGAAAAGCCAGATGAAGAAGAGCCATTCATACCTTTTGCGGCACGTATGGGGGCTACGTTCTTGCACGGTTCTGCAGTGACCATTCACAAGGCACAGGGCAGTCAATGGGATACTGTGCAGGTCTTTGCGCCCGATCTGTTTGTTGCGGCGCGTATGAATCGGATTGAAGCAGGGCAACCGCTTTGGAAACGCCTCGCATATGTGGCGATCACACGCGCTCAAGAACGCCTAATCTGGGTCGTACGTAATCGGTTGTCCAAGCCAACTGAGCCATTGCGGGTAGATGACCTAAAAGCGATCGCTGCACCGACGTTGACATTGGCACCAGAAGCTGAAGAGGATGACTTCCTATGAAGTCCATCATTATCACAGGTGCCAGTTCTGGTATTGGACGCGCAACAGCTGAGGTGTTCTTAAACGCTGGGTGGCATGTAGGACTAATAGCGCGACGGGCTGAGTTACTTGATGAGATCGCGAATGAATTTGAGCATGCACATGCCTTACCATGTGATGTGACTGACGTGGTCGTGATGAAGGCAGCCTTTGATGCGTTTATCGACAGATTTGGTCGACTTGATGCCTTGTTCAACAACGCAGGTATGTTTGGCCCTTCTGGACCAATCGACAAAGTGCCGTTGGCGGCATGGAGCGAAGTGATGAACGTGAACCTGAATGGGATGTTTATTGCCGCGCAATTGGCCTTTGGTCATATGCGCAAACAATCGCCCCAAGGCGGGCGGATCATCAACAATGGCTCTTTGTCTGCACATGTTCCGCGGCCTAATTCGATTTGTTATACAACTACGAAACACGCAGTTACCGGTTTGACCAAAACGCTATCGCTGGATGGGCGTCCGTTTGACATCGCATGTGGACAGATCGACATTGGGAACGCCGAAAGTGCAATCGTTGCGGGCCTAAAAGCCAGCCAACCTGATATGGAAACGATGGATGTCAGTCATGCGGCTGAGGCTGTATTTCACATGGCAAGTTTGCCATTGAGCGCAAATGTTCAAAGCATGACAGTGATGGCGACTAAGATGCCATTTGTGGGTCGCGGTTAAAGGCGGAACACGCGGAAGATTGCAGAGGCACCCCAGCCCGCTGCAATCGCAATTGCCAAAGACATCAAGCCATACAGCAACGAGCTTTCACGAGACATCGTGAAGAGCCAGCGTTCCAGGCCAATCTTTCGAACATCAATTGACGTCTCATAATCCGAAATGACCTTGCCACTACGGGTTAGAAAAATACGAGTTTTGTATTCACCTTCAGTCAATGCAGCAGCAACTGAATCGACGTTTGAAACAGTGTCTGTGCATCCACAGACACCCCGTTTTCCAACAACTGATATGCGTCTGATTTTGTACGGATACGAATGATCGCTTGGGTAAAAGCGGCCGCGTCTTGCACTGCCATAGGTGCACCAACAGAGCGGATCGCGCGCGGGACAGAGATTTTGTAACGCAGGTCTTCGACATCGTTCAGCACATCACGCAATGGCGCGCTGGTTGCCACTGCATAAAAACTAGGCGCTTCGTCGATTTCGACGGCGTCAATATTGACCCAAATGCCAAACCGCTTTTCCTTACGGCGCACAGTTACAGATTCTGACGGGCCAGACACAGTGATGATAACCTCAAGTGGATCACCGTCAGGAATGGGGGCCTCGCGCTTGACTGCACCAAAGATTAATACATCGGAGCCGTCAAAGGATGTGGTGATTGCAACTTCGTCCTTACTCAGGCCCAATACGACTTCTTCTGCCACTGCGGGCAATGCCAGCATGATGAAGGCGATGATATAGCGCAACATATCAGTGGCCTCCTGCGGCAATTGAGAAGATATCGGATGGCATGACCAATAGATCAAACGCCAGCTTACCACAGACGGTCAAAACCATGATCGCCAAAAGAATGCGTAACTGTTCTGCCTTCATCTTCACGCCGATACGGGTTCCGATTTGTGCGCCGAAGACACCACCAACCAGCAGGAGGACGGCCAATACGATATCTACTGTAAAGTTTGTTGTAGCGTGCAACATGGTTGTGAAGGCGGTCACAAAGATGATCTGGAACAGCGATGTCCCAACAACCACCTTAGTAGGCATTCCCAAAAGATAGATCATTGCAGGAACCATGATGAAACCACCACCAACACCCATAATGGCGGCAAGGATGCCAACAAGAACGCCAACGATGATCGGTGGAATCACTGAAATATAAAGTCCAGAAACACGAAAACGCATTTTGAATGGTAGGCCGTGAATCCAGTTGTGTTTTTTGCGCTTAGGAACCGTGCCCTTTGATGTTTTGAGAATTGCGTTGAGGGACTCGATGAACATTAAGCCGCCGATAACACCAAGGAAAATTACGTAGCAAAGCTTAACCAGAAGATCGACTTGGCCCTGAGCTTTTAGATAGTTAAAGACAACTACGCCAAGTGCAGCGCCGGCTAGGCCCCCTATCAAAAGGACAGTGCCCATCCTTAGATCGACAGTTTTTCGTTTGAAGTGGGCCAAGACGCCAGAAAACGAAGATGCAACAATTTGATTTGCTTCTGTTGCGACGGCCACCGCAGGGGGGATGCCGATAAAGAACAATAGTGGGGTCATTAAAAAGCCACCCCCAACACCAAACATGCCAGACAAGATGCCAACAATTCCGCCCAAACCTAACAATAGGAAGGCATTCACGGAAATCTCTGCGATGGGTAGGTATATTTGCATGGACCCTCCTAGACCGGGTACGGCACCTAAATCAAGATGCCATGCGTATACGCTTCAAACAGGGCTGATATCTTGGGTCAAACTGGACCTATCGCTGGATCAACGCTCTTTGACATATGGTTCGCCACCAGCACGTGGTGGAATGGCTTTTCCGACGAAGCCAGCCAAAATGACTACTGTCATAATATAGGGCAGCGCACCCAAGAATTGGCCTTGAATTTTCATGCCTATGACAGCTTCAATAACGTCTGGACGTAGTTCAAGTGCTTGGAATAAACCAAACAGGAAGGTGGCATACAGCGCGTGCCATGGGCGCCACTTCGCAAAAATAAGGGCTGCAAGCGCGATGAAGCCACGACCTGCGGACATGTCTTTGACGAACCCTGCCTGAAGTGCTGTAGATAGGTACGCTCCGGCAATGCCACACAAAATACCGCAAATCGCAACTGCCGCATAACGCAAACCAACAACCGAAACACCAGCTGTATCAACTGCGGCGGGATTTTCACCAACCGCACGCAAACGCAGACCAAAACGTGTGCGGTATAGCAACCACCACGTCATTGGGACTGTCAGCAGCGCGAAATAAACCAGCAGCGAATGCCCCGATAACAATTCTGAATAAACCTGCATTAATGGGCTGGCTGCTTTGACTTCGTTCGTAGTGGTCAGCGCACCGGGAAAGTTGATTGGGTTGAACCGCTCAGCGCCTGAAAGGGAGGGCGTGCGCCCACCTTGGCTGAACCAAGACTGGGCAATCAAAACTGTCATGCCTGCCGCAAGAAAGTTGATCGCAACGCCAGAGATCAATTGATTACCTCGGAAAGTGATAGAGGCAAGGCCGTGAACGCCGCTTAGGAACAGCGATGCTGCGATGCCAGCAAGTAAGCCAATCCAAACGGAGCCTGTCATGGACGCAATTGCGGCAGAGAAGAAGGCAGCGGCTAGCATCTTACCTTCGAGACCGATGTCAAAAATACCAGCGCGCTCCGAGAATAGACCGGCCAAACAGGCCAGCAATAAAGGAATTGCCAAGCGAACAGTAGCGTCTAGGATTTGGATGAGTGTAAAGAAATCCATCAGTTGCCTCCCTTACGCAGGGCAAGGAATATGCGTTCCAATGGCATACGCACCATATTGTCCAGCGCGCCTGTGAACAGGATAACCAGCGCTTGGATGACCACGATCAACTCGCGTGGAATGCTGGTCCACAATGCCAACTCGGCACCGCCTTGGTATAGAAAACCAAACAAGATGGCAGCGATGAAAACGCCCAAAGGATGACTGCGACCCATCAAGGCGACAGCGATCCCGATAAAGCCTGCACCCTCAGTCGCGTTCAAAACCAAACGTTCTGCTTCGCCCATGACGTTGTTGATCGCCATCATACCCGCCAATGCACCAGAAATGGTCATAGCGATCATTGTAATCTTCACAGGTGAAATGCCGGCATACTTTGCAGCACTTTCTGAATGACCATATGCACGAATTTCATACCCAAGTTTCGTGCGCCAGATCAGCAACCAAACCAATACGCATGCGATAATTGCCACCAACAGGGAAACGTTTGCTGGGGCGGCTTTTGAAAAGCTAATGCCGATGGGGGCCAAGATGTCGTGCAGAGTTGGCAAATGAACAGCTTCGGGGAAGCGTGCTGTTGCAGGGTCCATTGCACCTTGAGGACGCAGCACGTTTACGAGCATATAGTTCAGTACCGCTGCTGCGATGAAGTTGAACATAATAGTTGTAATAACGATGTGACTGCCGCGCTTTGCTTGCAGATATGCAGGAACTGCAGCCCAAATCGCACCAAATGCACCGGCCAAAACAATCGCCCCAAGCAGGCCAAGCGACCAATGGGGCCATGGGATGAACAGACAGGCAAGCGCCACGCCCAAACCACCCAACATGGCCTGGCCTTCGCCGCCAATGTTGAACAACCGTGCGTGAAAGGCGACGGAGACAGCAAGGCCTGTAAACATAAAGTTGGTTGCGTAATACAGAGTGTAACCCCAGCCATAGGTACTGCCCAATGCGCCGTCGATCATCAATTTCAATGCCGCAATCGGATCTTCACCAATGGCAAGGATCACCAACCCAGATAGGATTGCCGCCAGAAGCAGTGAGATCAGTGGCACAAGGACGACCTCGGCCCATTTTGGCATTACGTCCATCTTACGTCTCCACACCGGCCATCATCAGGCCCAGTTCTTTTTCGTCGGTTTCGCCAGCTGCACGTTCCCCCATAATGTGACCGTCAAACATTACGGCGACGCGGTCTGCAAGGGACAAGATTTCTTCCAACTCTACACTGACCAATAGAATGGCTTTGCCTTGATCGCGCAGGGCAACAATCTGTTGGTGGATGAATTCGATTGCACCGATGTCCACACCGCGTGTTGGCTGGCCGATCAGTAAAAGATCGGGATTGCGTTCAATTTCACGTGCAAGAACGATCTTCTGTTGATTGCCACCACTAAAGTTTTTGGCTGACAGGCGCGGGTTTGGAGGGCGCACATCGAAACGCTCCATCTTTTCCTCAGTGTCTTGGCGTATGGCGGCGTTGTTGATGAAGATGCCGGATTGATAGGCAGGATCATCGTGGTACCCAAACGCAGTATTCTCCCACGCTGAATAGTCCATAATCAGACCTTCGCGTTGGCGATCTTCGGGGACGTGGGCGATGCCACGTGCGCGGCGTGTTTTGCCGTCTGAGTATTTGCCAGTGAGGTCGATCGCTTCGCCGTTGAGCGTCACCGATCCAGTGCCGTCGGCGTAACCGCCCAATACTTCAAGCAGCTCAGATTGACCGTTGCCCGCAACGCCTGCGATGCCAAGAATTTCACCAGCACGCACATTCAGGCTAATGCTTTTGAGGCGTTCAACGCCTTGTTCATCGACCACACGCAAGTTTTGCACATCTAAAACAATGTCACCAAGTGTTGGCGGGGTTTTGTCCACTTGCAGCAGAACTTTGCGCCCAACCATCAACTCAGCCAGTTTTTCAGGGCTGGTGTCTTCGGTTTTAACCGTCGCGGTCATCTCACCGCGGCGCATAACGCTGACGGTGTCGGTGGCTTCCATGATTTCGCGCAGTTTGTGCGTAATAAGGATGATAGTTTTGCCTTCTTCACGCAAACGTCCAAGAATTCGGAACAACTGATCCGCCTCTGACGGGGTCAGAACGCCTGTGGGCTCATCAAGGATAAGAATATCGGCCTGACGATACAAGGCCTTTAGAATCTCAACGCGCTGTTGCATCCCCACACCGATCTCTTCGATCAAGGCATCAGGATCAACGTTCAGTTCGTATTCGGCAGCCAGCTCAAGCAAGGATTTTCGCGCTTTGGCAAGGCTTGGTTTTAACAATCGACCGTCCTCAGCACCAAGGATGATATTCTCAAGGACTGTGAAATTTTCAACCAGTTTAAAGTGCTGGAACACCATGCCAATGCCCGCAGCAATTGCAGCTTGGCTGTCGGGGATTTCAGTCTTCTGGCCACCAATGAAAATTTCACCTTTATCAGCTTTGTAAAAGCCATAAAGGATGGACATCAACGTGGATTTACCCGCGCCATTTTCGCCGATGATCCCGTGGATCGTACCAGGCATGACGCGGATGGAAATGTCTTTGTTCGCTTGTACTGGTCCAAAGGCTTTTGAAATGCCTTTTAGCTCAATAGCAGGCGCTGTCGTAGCGTTGTTCAACTAGGCTCTCCCATACCAGCGTAACCAACGATGCGGGCGATTTTTTCTTCTTTGATGTCGATGAAATACTGGCCGCGCTTTGCCGGCATGTTCGGCATGCCAAATTCTACTGTTGCGCGGGCGCTGCCGTCGCGTTCTGAAATATTCACGATCTTGGCCTCGGCACCAGGTGCCATTTCAGCAAACATTTTGATGTAGTTGATATAGTCATCGCGGTCCGTGATTGGCGCGGACGTTCTGGGATCGCTGTAACAAAAATCTGGACCAATGGCTGCGTCGGTAGCCGTTGCGCGTGCCTCAGCGGTGGGTGCGCCCCAAGCCGAGAAGAGTGTGTGAATACATTCAGTCATGGCTTGGGGCTTTCTTTTGGTAGATTAGGGCTTGATTAGAACGTCAGTGCTGGGCAGCTGTCGTCTGACATGTAGTCATGTACAGCAATCTCGCCTGAAGCGATCTGTGCTGAGGCCGCTTCAACAGATGCTTTCATTTCAGCTGATACGAGGGACGCGTTGTGTTCGTCCATTGCATAGCCTACGCCACCGTTTGCTAGACCCATGACTGAGAAGCCAGTTTCCATGTCAACGCCGTCTGTGAATGCAGAGAATACAGCATTGTCGACGCGCTTAAGCATTGATGTCAAAACTTGACCTGAGTGTAGGTAGTTTTGGTTTGAATCAACGCCGATTGAGAGAATTTTCTCATCCGCAGCAGTTTGCAATACGCCAACGCCTGTGCCGCCAGCAGCAGCGAACACAACGTCAGAACCTTGGCTGATTTGTGCTTTGGTGATCTCAGAACCTTTTACCGGGTCATTCCATGCGGCACCGGTTGTACCGGTCATGTTGGAAATTACTGTCGCGTCTGGGTTCACTGCTTTTACGCCTTGTGCGTAGCCACAAGCAAAACGACGGATCAATGGGATGTCCATGCCGCCAACGAAGGATACGGTGCCAGATTTGGACGCTTGCGCGGCCATCATGCCAACAAGGTATGAACCTTCGTGCTCGTTGAAGACAACAGAGCGCACGTTTGGCGCATCAACAACCATATCGATGATTGTGAATTTTGTGTCTGGGTAATCAGCAGCTACTTGGCCCAATGCGTCACCAAATGCGAAACCAGCCATTACGATTGGGTTTGCGCCAGCTTCAGCAAAGCGACGCAGCGCTTGCTCACGCTGTGCGTCTGATTGCAGTTCGATCTCAGCGAACTTACCGCCAGTCTCTTCTGCCCAACGTTGCGCGCCAGAAAAGGCAGCTTCGTTGAATGATTTGTCAAATTTACCACCAAGGTCAAAAATCAATGCTGGGTCGGCAGCTGCGGCACCAGCCGTCAATGCTATACCGGCGGCAGCGCCAAGGAATTTATGCATAAGTTTCATCAGGTTGTTCTCCCACGTTTTGTTTTGGGACCGCCAGTACTGGGGAGTGAACCATTTTGATTAACCCGCTCGGCCCATCGTAAGCATACAGAATGCTTAGATCAGATTCAAATTAGGCCGTAGTGGGCAGGCCGGGTCAACTGCTTTTTCTAACATGACGCAAAGTATAGAGGGATTCTTGTGCTCTGGCACTATTTCAGGGCTATACGCATGACGATTGCGTCTACGGAGTCGCCTAAATCTCGGGCATAATAGGCAGAACGGCGCGTGACTTCTGCGAATCCATGTAGCGCGTAAAGATGTTTGGCAGCATCGTTGTCTGCGGCGACTTCTAGGAATGCCTCGTCTGCATCTACGGATGACATCCACTTTGACATCAACGTACCACCAGCGCCTTTGCCTTGTGCGTCAGGGTGAACTGCTATGGTCAAAAGTTCTGCTTCGCCTGCAATGACTTGGACCAAGGCAAAACCTTGAGGGCAGGTGAAGAGATGGGTGTGTTTGTTGTGCAGAAGGTCTTCAAATTCTGGGGCCGACCATGGGCGGGACATAGTGAATGCAGCACCGTGAATTTGGCTTAACTCACTGGGCGTCATGTCAAAATCGTAGGAGCGGCGCTTTTGGATGGGGCCGCATCGGGGACCTTGAGATAGTAAGGGGCAGGCGCGAGGGTTGGGTTTGGGAACCGTTCGCGTGCCGCCAATGCAATGCTGGCCGCAAGTGCATCGGGGAATGGGTCTGAAAGGATGGTATATCCTTTGGATTCAAATACTTCACCAGAAATCAATGCTGCGCCGGAAGCGTCGCGGACGTAGCGTTGTTGACGGGGCGCGGCGATGCTGTGAACTGTCGCGGATGGGTCCAGAATGGCGCGTTGTTCAAAGCCGTTCACGCCGTAGGCTGGAATGCCAAGGCCAAGGGCAAGACCGCGTGCGGCTGACACGCCGATGCGGATACCGGTGAAGTTACCGGGGCCGGTTCCAACCGAGAGTGCATCAAGGTCCGCGTAGGCAAGCCCATGTAATTGTAGCAATTCTTTAAGGAGAAACATCAGGCGTTCTGCTTGGCCTTTTTTCATCTCTTCGACGGTTTGCGTGATGACATTATCGCCCGACAACAAAGCGGCGGCGCAATATGGGCCGGAGGTGTCAAAGGCGAGGATGAGAGGTTTTTCCACTTAACAAACACCTTTCTGTGGCAGGGCTGTAAAACAAGAAAACCGCCCAAGATTGGACGGTGATCTTATATTATTATCGTTTAAAAACAAAATTTAAACGGCGACTGGGCGCACTTCGGTCACTTCTGGGATGTAGTGGCGCAGAAGGTTTTCGATGCCCATTTTCAACGTTAATGTGGACGATGGGCAACCGGCACATGCGCCTTGCATATGAAGGTAAACAACGCCGCGATCAAAGCCGTGGAATGTGATGTCACCGCCGTCTTGGGCCACGGCAGGACGCACGCGGCTGTCGAGCAGCTCTTTGATCTGACCCACGATTGCGCCGTCTTCACCTGTGTGTTCGGCGTGACCAGATGCAGGTTGGTGATCGCCAGCCATAACAGGGCTACCGGATTGAAAATGCTCCATAATTGCACCAAGCAATGCTGGTTTGATATGATCCCAATCGACGGCATCCGCCTTTGTCACCGTTATAAAATCAGTGCCAAAGAATACGCCGCTCACGCCTTCAACTGCGAAAATGCGTTGGGCAAGAGGGGAGGCATCGCTGGTGTCTGGTGCTGGGAAATCTGCAGTGCCCATTTCCAAAACGGTCTGGCCCGGCAAGAATTTTAGTGTTGCGGGGTTCGGTGTAGATTCTGTTTGAATGAACATATTAATGTCTCCTCGGGGTTGCTATTGATATGCGGTCTGATGCCCCCTAAGTCAAGGTTTGGAATCATTCTAAGGTGGCCGAATCGGTGGGTTAACGCACAGTGCGTTGGCATTTGTGCGCGAAACTGTGCAGTTGGTCCTGTGATCTGTACAGTTTGACTGTGTAGAATTCGCGCTTTAGGGCGGTTTTGGGCGAACTGCACATTTTGTGACCTGAATTGTAGAGTTTCAGAAAAAGAGGGGCGCTAACGATTTTTTAAGTTCCGGGTTTTGTAAACGTTTGTGGGGGGACAATTAACTTTAGGTTAGGAAATCTCCATCCCGCCACGCCATCGGCGGGGTGAACCCCGCCCTACGGGCACTTAATGCAAGGTGTCTTGGGAAAAACCCCAATAATTATCCTTTGCCCCGAATTCTTCACAGACATTCCACATCTGGATTTCGATTTTTGCAATCTCGAATGCGTCTGCCTTCATTTTCATAGACAACACGCAATCAACTCTCTCCGGCACAGTTTGGACCATTATATGTGTGCCACGCTTGAGAGGGAACTTTTCGATTAGCGTTAGCCTTGCCTGCAAAGCTAATTCCTTTGTGGGTATACTGCAAAAGAACTCAATCTCTTTGAGAGTATTAGAATTGAAACTTGGATCACAGTTACATCGTTCTAATACTTCTGTGTTCTCAATAAGTGCGGTATTAAATATATCTTATTTACTGCCATGAACCATTTTGTCGGTCATATTTTTTTGTCTTTGCGAATTTATTCTATTAAAAAATTTGCTAAGAAGGAATTGCCATCCCTTTTTTATAATTAGGTCTGTTATCATCGATCGAGGTGGCTAAATTGTTTGTATTTTGTGCCCAACTAGTCGACCTAGTGACGTCATTTTTTGCCTCCGCAAGTCAAAACCCAGACAGTCTATCATGCCCAAGCGCTCTCATACCATCTTCAAGGCTTCCGGATTTTAACTCGTGGGCAGAAGCACACATTCTAACACTCTGTTACGTCACTACTACGGGCTCTAGCTGACATCTGCGACCTCGACCGAAGCCGCATTCTTTAGTGGCGAACCGAACCCCGCCTTATGTGATGGCTTCAAGCTTTTCTTTGGTAATGTCGCCGGGGACGATTGTGATTGGGATCGGCAGTGTGCCCGCGCTTTTTGTCAGTTGGGTCACAAGAGGGCCGGGGCCTTTGTTGCCGACGCCGGCACCTAGTACCAGCACGCCCACTTCAGAGTCGTCAGCGATTTGGGCGATGATCTCTGTGACGGCTTCGCCTTCGCGGATCACCAGTTCAGGATCGACCTGTTGTTTGTCGCGCATCCATTTTGCAAAGACTTCAAAATGCGCATTGATGCGATCACGCGCTTCTTCGCGCATCACGGCCCCAACGCCAATCCAGTGATTGAATTCGTCTGGCGGAATCACCGCAAGAACCTCGACGCCGCCACCCGTGTGGGCAGCACGCAGTGCGGCGAAACGCATTGCGTTCAAACATTCTTGGCTGTCATCCAGCACGACCAGAAACTTACGCATGATATTCTCCATTCAACAAAGTGATTGTGGCGCAGTGCGCGGGGTGTGGCAACGCAATTGAGCGAAGTTGTTAGATTTTCTTTTGGGTCAGGCGTTTAGGGGCAGTTAGCCGCCGCTGACGGCCCAATCCCAATACATTTCGCGGACCTGATTTGTGGTTTTCCCGATTTCATATTGGGTATCCTCAAAGGCCGTGACGGGCGTCATTTTCATCATATTGCCTGTTAGGAATACCTCGTCTGCGTCATGAAAATCCTCGAATGTGAGCGTCTTTTCATGCACCGTGATGCCGTTTTCACGCATGTGTTTCATGTGGCGCGCACGGGTGATGCCCGCAAGGAAGGTGCCGTTGGCAATTGGTGTGAATACCTCGCCGTCCTTCACCATGAAGACATTGGCGCTGGCCGTTTCGGCCACGTTGCCTGAAGCATCCGCAACAAGCGCGTTTTTGAACCCTTTACTGCGCGCTTCGGCGATCATGCGGGCGTTGTTGGGGTAAAGGCAGCCCGCTTTTGCATTCACCACGTTGTCGGCCAGAACGGGACGGCGGAACCGTGTCTGGGTCAGTGTGGTGGATGCGTTTTGTGGGGCCATTGGGATCTGTTCAAGGCAGATGGCAAAACCGGTTTCATCTTGGCTGGGCAATATCCCAGTGTCGTCACCGATGGTGGCCCAGTACATGGGGCGGATGTAGACGGCAGCAGTTGGGTCATATGATTTCAGCCCGTCCTGAATTGCGCTGACCATATCGTTTGGGTCCATCGTGGGCGCGATCATCAATGCCTTGGCGGATCGGTTGATCCGTTCGCAGTGGGTCAGCAGGTCTGGTGTCACGCCGTCAAAATAGCGCGCACCGTCAAACACAGTGGTGCCCAGCCAGGACCCGTGGTCGGCGGCCCGCATGATGGGTTTGTCCTCATTGTGCCATGCGCCCTCAAAGTAGGTTTTGATGTTTATACCAGTGGCCACGCGTTTTCTCCTGTTGTCTGAGGCTGAGTTTATCAATTTTCCCTCATATAGGAAGGCCCTATTGGTGTGACATGGGCGGTGGCTTGTACGCTCAGATATAAGCAGGTGAACAGGGGTGTAAGAGGGTGGGTTGAATGGTAAGATGACATTGAGTTTTTTGCGTTGAGGTTTGTATGTTTCTGAGAATTGCGATTTGGTTTGGTTTGTTTGGGCTGGTTGCGGCATGTGACGTGGTGCCGACTTCGGGCACAAACACAGGTGCCGCGTCTTTGGTGGCGACGACCTCTGGGTTTAGTACAGCGGCACAGGCCCAAAGGGTCTTTGCACGCGTGGCAACCAAGATGGAGCCAGTGATTGAACGGGAGTGCCGCACCAAAACGACTGGTTTGGATTGTGATTTCCGGATCGTCATTGATGGCAACCCAAACAGCCCGGCCAACGCCTATCAAACACTAGATACGAACAAGCGCCCTGTTATCGCTTTTACGCAAAAGTTGATTCTGGATGCGGGCAATGCGGATGAATTGGCGTTTGTCATGGGACATGAGGGTGCGCACCACATTTTGAACCACATTGGACGCCAGAAACAAAACTCTGTCGCGGGGGCTGTGATTTTGGGTGGTCTTGCAACATTGACGGGGGCAGCACCGGCTGGCGTTGAAGAAGCTGTGAAGTTGGGTGCGCAGTTTGGGGCGCGTGGATATTCTAAGGACCATGAACTTGAGGCGGATTACCTTGGTGCAAAATTGACGGCCTTGGGCGGGTATTCACCTGTGATCGGCTCAGAGTTTATCAAGCGCATCCCTGATCCGGGTGATCGTTTTCTTGGCACCCATCCGTCCAATGAGGAACGCCTGCAAGTCGTGCAAAAAGCGCTGTCTGAGATTTAAGCAGTGAAGATGTTGGGCCACATCCTGACGGACAAGGGGTCCAAATATGCGGTCTCTGGCTGTCCGGTGACGGATCGCGCGGGCGTAGACGGGGCGCTGAAACTTTTGAAACGTGACAAGGCCTATGCCAAGGCGACCCACAATACTTGGGCCGTGCAGCTAGCTGCGACTGGCGCGCTAAAGGGCGATGACGGCGAAAGCGGTGCGGGCATGGTCATTGTGCGGATGCTAGAGCGCGAGGGGCTAAGCGATCATCTGATCGTTGTAACACGTTGGTATGGCGGTAAGCATTTGGGCGGTGATCGTTTCCGTCATGTGCAGACCTGTGTGCGCGCCTATTTGGACGTGCTGTAATCAGCGGATCGCGATGGCAATGGCTACAAAGAAGGCAGCCGATGCAGCCGTTACAAAGATGTGCCAGACTGGATAGCGGTAGGGCATGGTTTTGTGTGGATAAAAAATCGCGCCGATCCCGTAGGTCGCGCCACCTCCCAGTAACAACCAGATCGAGGTGTGATCCAAGCGTTGCCACATTGGCCAAATCAAGAGGAACATCGCGCAGCTAAGTGCAAAGTATAGCGCGAGTGAAGATCCCCCTTCGCCTTTCCAGAACACGAGTTTGGAAAAGAAACCGATTAGCGCAGCGATCCATACCCCAGCCAAGACCACATAGGAGAACGGCGTGTTTATGACCAAAACCAGCGGTGTGTAGCTGGAGGCAATACGCAAGAATATCAGCCCGTGGTCTGCACGGCGCAGGCGCACACGCAAATCCGAAATCGGAGTCATGTGATATATGCCGGAAACGGTGAATGCGCTGACCATGATCACAACGTAGATGCCAACCGCCCAGGACATTTCAGTGGTGCGCCACATTGGCAAATAGCACCATAACCAAACGGCACCATAAAGACCCAAGGAAATGGATAGGGCGTGTACGATCCCATCAGCAATAGTTTCATTTCTAGAGGTGGGGTACATGTTTGTGGCCTTTTTTGGTGACTTTAGGTACGCCGCTGTCGATACAGATGCCGACGATAAATCGCAGGCGCTAAAGCGAGGTCATACACCTTACAGGCGATCCAGTGGATGATTGGCAGGTCTACGATCCGCCCCAAAATGCGGTAGCGTGGCATTTCGCGCCAAAGCATGATGAATGCTGGAATGCCGGAATACAGCTGACCTTTGTGTTCTACATAAAGGCGGCGGGCGGCCTGATCAGAGGTGATTTCCCACGCCGACAAAGCATCACTGTTCAGATCGTCAAACTGAATGGCGAGGTCTGATTTCTGCGAATAGCTGCGGTAATGATCAATTTCAAATCGACAGACGGGGCACTGCGCGTTGTATAGAACTTTGGTTTCTTCACTCATGACCAACAGATAGAACTGTGGACGCGATAATCCAACGTTATCAGCGTAGTTTATTCCCATCAATCCAACGTGACATCAATGTTTTGTCACGAAAGCATTCGTGTGGCACCTTGCGCCGTTTGAGCCGCGCAATGCGTTCTGCAAATTGCACCTGTTTGGACGAGGGGTAATTGGCGAACTGACCTGTTGGTGGCTTTGGCTTATGTTTGTCAATCCACGCAGACAGGCTGTTGCGGTTGGCAAACAGGGTTGCGGGCAAGGTGGCTTCCATCTTGCCCGCAATGGATTTTGCAAAGGCGATTTGTTTTTCCGTTGCGGGAACCGCAGGTTCAATTGCAAGCATCCCCTGAATGGGGGCAAACATCCCTGGAAGTGTTGCTTGGTGTTGCATTGCCGATTCCTTTGTTCTTGTTGCTGAGAACATAAATAGAACATAAGTGGAACAAATGCAAGTATGGCGTGTTTGAGCAGGCTATATTGGGGTCATGGCAGCCCTTGTTAGGGGGTGGGATGGCCCTGTTTTCCCCTTAATAGTGGTGAATTTTGCCGGTTATGATCGCCGCAGTTGAGACAACAGACCCTCAGGGTGCCACACAGATTCAATCCATGGATCGGCCCCTGATTTTCACAAACCAATGTTTTAAAACAAAGGAAAATAACTTGAGCATCGCAAAAGTTACCGAAGTCATCGCATCCTCAACCAAGTCATTTGACGACGCATTGGAAAGTGGCATTGCGCGCATCCAAGCCCCTTAAGGGCATCAGAGGCGCGTGGATTGCGGATCAAAAAGTTGTCGTGACAGATGGCAAAATCAGCGATTACCGCGTTGTGATGAAAAACACATTCTTGCTGGAAAATTAATTAAAACTGCGCGGCACTTAGAAATCGGTGCCGCGCAAGTTTTTTCAGATCATTGTGGTTAAACCAGTTTGCCCCATAGATCGTATTCGCCCGCTTCATCGACCTCAACGGTTACGATGTCGCCGACGTTCAGTTTCTCAAAACCTTCATCGAGGAACAGGTTGCCATCAATTTCTGGCGCGTCTGATTTTGTGCGGCAGGTGGCGGCGTCTTCATCGATTTCATCAATGATCACATCAATGCGGCTGCCAACTTTGGCTTGAAGCTTGGCCTCAGAGATTGCCTGGGCTTTTTCCATGAAGCGGTTCCAGCGATCTTGTTTGATTTCTGCATCCACGTGGTCTGGCAGCGCGTTTGAACGTGCGCCTTCCACGTTTTCATACTGGAAGCATCCAACGCGATCGAGCTGCGCTTCGTCCATCCAATCCAGCAAGGTTTGAAATTCGGATTCCGTTTCGCCTGGATACCCAACAATAAAGGTAGAGCGCAGTGTGATGTCTGGACAAATCGCGCGCCACGCAGCGATTTCATCCAGTGTTTTTGATGCGGCCGCAGGGCGTGCCATGCGTTTCAGAACGTCTGGGTGTGCGTGCTGGAACGGAATATCAAGGTAGGGCAAAACGCCGTTTGAGGGGTCTGCCATCAACGGGATCATCTGGCGCACATGTGGGTATGGGTAGACATAGTGTAAACGTATCCATGCCCCGAGCGATCCAAGATCGCGGGCCAGATCAGTAATGTGGGCACGGTGCCCGCGATCTTCAGCATGTTTGATATCAACGCCGTAGGCCGAGGTATCTTGGGAAATGACCAACAGTTCTTTAACGCCAGCTTCAACCAGCTTTTCCGCTTCGCGCATGACTGCGTGGGCAGGGCGGGACGCAAGGCGGCCGCGCATGTCTGGGATGATGCAGAATTTGCATTTGTGATTGCAGCCCTCAGAAATCTTCAAATAGCTGAAGTGGCGTGGGGTTAGGGATACGCCTGAGGCTGGGAGTAGATCGATAAACGGATCGGGTGACGGTGGCACGGCTTTGTGCACAGCATCCAACACCTGTTCGTATTGGTGCGGGCCAGTGACCGCGAGGATCTTAGGATGATGTTCGCGGATGTAATCGGGTTCCGCGCCCAAGCACCCTGTCACGATGACCTTGCCGTTTTCATTCAGGGCCTCACCGATGGCATCTAGGCTTTCGGCCTTGGCGCTATCAAGGAAACCACAGGTGTTCACGATCACCGCATCGGCCCCTGCATAATCAGGGGAGACGCCATATCCTTCGGCGCGCAGGCGCGTCAGGATGCGTTCGCTGTCGACCAATGCCTTGGGGCAACCAAGGGATACCATGCCGATGGCGGGCTGGCCGGAACGCACGGGTTCACGCACTTGGAGTTTAGGGGCTAGGTCGGGGCGAATGTTTGGCGGGTTTGTACTCATGAGGATGCCTATAGTGGATGGCTGGGCAGAGGGGAAGGGTTCTGGGATTGAGGTGTCTGGTTGTGCGGCCTAGAGTTGTACAAACGAATAGTGGGAAGAGTTGCATGCAACTGATCTGGCGTATTATTTGGGCGTTGTTATTGGCCGTTGTTGTGACGGTTGTGCTGTTGCTGTTCCTACCCGCAGATCGGATCGCGCGACTGGCGGCCGAACAAATCCAAGCCCAAACAGGGCGTGATGTGAGCATCACTGGTAATGTGTCGATGACCCTTTGGCCTGTCTTGGGCGTATCAGCGGGCAAAATCGAAGTGGGCAATGCGGATTGGGCACGGCAGGGATCGATGCTGACGGCGCGCAATGCGGCCATTGGTATTGATACGATGGCTTTGTTGAGTGGTGAAATCAAGATCACCAATATTGAAGTGGCCAGCCCTACGATCAGATTGGAAAGCCGCAAGGATGGCCGCGCAAACTGGATTTTTACCGATGCCAGCGGTGACGCTGCGATTGAAACGGGAACCACACCTGATCGCGAAGCTCAGGCCTTTAGTTTGCAGAAATTGACCGTGACGGATGCAACCTTGATCTATGACGCAGAGAGCAGTGATCTTGTTTCTTACAGCGGGGTTGATTTGGCGTTGGATTGGCCAGAGCGGTTGGGCGCTGCTGACATTCAGGCAACGTTGCGTCCAGTGGGTGCAGATGTTGATGTCGTCGCGCGGATTGAAAACTTTTCTGGGTTTATTGCCGGAGACGTGCAGTCATTGAGCGCACAAATCAAAACATCAGGCGGCTCATTATCGCTGAATGGTCGCGCCAGCACTATGGGGGATGTTGCGGGGCGCTTGGGTTTGAAACTGTCAGACACGGATGCATTTTTGCGTGCATTGGGATTGGGCGGTGCTGACTTGCCGCGTGGATTGGGCCGTTCGGTTGATATGACAACTGATCTAACACTGACATCTGATCGCCGCCTGTCTTTGCGTGGTTTGGATGCTGATTTGGGTGGCAACACGGTTTCAGGCGCGGCAGATATTTTACTGAACGGAACGCCGCAGATTAACGCGCAATTTAGCGCTGGGGCACTTGATCTAACGGGTGTAACACAAGGCGAGAGCGCTGGTGCTGCAAGCGGCGAGGGTGTTGGAACAGGTTGGCCTAAAGACCGTATTGATGCATCCGGATTGGCAGCCTTCAACGGCGAGATTGCGTTGATGGCCAACAGCATCGACTTGGGATCATTCAAGCTAGGCAAAACCCGTGCATTGGTGAAAAATGAACGCTCGCGTGCTGTGATCGAACTGCGCGAAGTGCAGGCCTATGGTGGTACTGTGTCGGGCGAGTTTGTGATGAACAACCGCAGCGGCTTGTCTGTGGGTGGCAAGATTTTTGTCAAGTCGATCTCTGTTCAGCAGGTTCTCATGGATGCTTTGGACATGGAACGCCTGACGGGCACTGGCGATGCAGAGATGTCATTCCTTGGAAGTGGCGCGACGGTTGATGCGATTATGCGTTCATTGTCTGGCAAGGGGGCAGTGCGTTTGGGGCAGGGCACCATTCAGGGCTTGGACCTCAATACGTTAATGGGCAGCGGCAAAGGATCGGGTGGGACCACGGTTTTTGACAGCCTTGGTGCGACCTTTACCATGGACGCAGGCAATCTGCGCAATGATGACCTGTTGTTTGTTCTTCCAAATTTTGAGGCACGGGGCAAAGGCCGGATTGGTCTTGGGACGCAGGACATTGATTATCTGTTCACTCCAGCCGCATTGCGAGCCAATTCCGGGAAAGGGATTGCGATCCCTGTCAGCATCATGGGCCCGTGGTCAGACCCGCGTATTAAACCCGATCTAGAAGCTGCGATTGATCTGAACTTTGCTGAGGAAAAGGCCAAGCTTGAGCAAAAGGCCAAAGACCTTGAGAACGAAGCCAAGGCACTTGTGCAGGGGAAGCTGGAGAAGGAATTAGGTGTCTCTACTGAGGATGGCCAATCCGTTGAGGATGCAGTGAAGAAAAAGTTAGAGGACAAGCTGAAGGGCGAGTTGTTCAAGCTGTTTGACTAGGTCACGCGCTCTTGGATTTATTGTACTGGATCAAGTCCCATAGGTTGCTTTGGCAATATTTGAAGACCGCGACCGTGCCGTATTCCGCTTCAACGGGCGGTTGCGCGAATTCGATCCCTTTTTCAACATAGGCGTTGTAGTCCTGCCAAAAGTCGTCGGTTTCCAGAAATAGGAAAACACGGCCACCAGATTGCGCGCCGACGGCTTTTGATTGCTCAGGGTTGGACGCTTGGGCCAGCAAAAGTGATGTGCCGTTTTCGCCTTTGGGACGCACTACAACCCATCGTTTGTCTTGTTCTTATTGATAGGTGTCGTCTACCAGCTCAAAGCCCGGTTTTTCGGTATAGAATCGGGTGGCCTCATTGTAGTCGTTTACGACGATAGCCACCTGTTAAAGCCGTTGTGCCATCAGATGGTCGGGTCGTATTCGCCGACATTGCTTTCGGTGCGGATGACGGCATCAATGTCTTCAAAAACCGCACGCATTTCTGCATCGGATTCAGGGCTTTCGCATACGACTACAAGGTTTGGCGTGTTAGATGATGCACGCACCAATCCCCATGCGCCATTGTCTAAGATCACACGCGCGCCATTGGCGGTCACAACCTTTTTGATTGGACGCCCACCCAGTTTTTCACCAGCTTTAAATTTGGCGACCAGCTTAGCCACAAGGCGATCCAGCGTGCCGTACTTTTCCAGATCCGAACAGTATGGGGACATCGTTGATGTCGCCCATGTTTTTGGCAATGCTTTGCGCAGGTCAGGCAAAGACATGTCAGGGCTGCGGTCCATCAGTTTGCAGATTTCAACAGCAACGCGCATGCCACAGTCATAGCCATGTCCGATTTCGCCAGACAAGAAGTAGTGGCCTGATTTTTCAAACCCAGCCAACGCGCCCAGTTCTTTTACACGGCGTTTCATGTGGGAGTGGCCGGTCTTCCAGCAGTCCGCTTTGATCCCGTATTTTTGAAGTTCTGGGTCAGAGGCGGAAAGGTCTGTTAATTTCACATCAGCCATGATTGTGGAATTTGGGTAAATCTTGGCCGGATCGCGGGCCATGATAACGCCGACTTTGTCCGCGAAGATCTCTTCACCTTCGTCATCCACAACAACGCAATGGTCGCCGTCGCCGTCAAAACCAAGAGCAAAATCAGCACTGGGTGCTTTGACGCTGTCAGACATGTCATGCAGCATTTCCATCGCTTTGGGATTTGGGTTGTAGTTTGGAAAATTGTAATCCAGTTCATTGTGGCTTGGGACCACTTCAACGCTGAGGCGTTCAAACAATTCATGTGCAAAGGCTGCGGCTGTTCCGTTGCCTGTTGCACAAACGAGCTTGAGTTTGCGTGTCATTTTGAAGTCGCCAACAAGGTCATCCAAGTGAGCTTCGCGTACACCGTGGACGAATTCGTATTTGCCGCCTTCACGTGGCTGGCCATGCCCTTCAAGGACCATATCGCGCAATTCGTTCATCTCGTCAGGGCCGTGGGTGAGGGGGCGCTCAAAACCCATCTTCACTCCGGTCCAACCGTTTGGATTGTGGCTGGCTGTCACCATGGCAACAGCTGGCGCATCAAGGTGGAATTGGCTGAAATAGGCTATTGGTGACAGGGCTGGGCCGATGTCTTTGACGTTAGTACCCGCTTGCATCAAGCCAAGCATTAAAGCGTTTTTGATCGACAAAGAGTATTCGCGGTAATCGTTGCCAACAGCGATAACAGGCGCGATCCCGCGCAGATGCATCTGTGCGCCAAGGCCAAGTGC
>Ga0209712_10000687_pt1 | contig 29359 bp, 20 predicted proteins | sample ArcOceMetagenome_FD_187443 | JGI IMG/M metagenome (GOLD analysis project Ga0209712, IMG submission 187443) | Marine eukaryotic phytoplankton communities from Arctic Ocean - Arctic Ocean - Greenland ARC118M Metagenome (SPAdes) (version 2) | ecosystem: Environmental > Aquatic > Marine > Oceanic...
CAGCCTTACCTCCAGAAAACCCGAAAAATAATGGAAACATATGGCCTAAACATGCCATTACAGCCACAAAGGCTAAGTAAATAGGCTCTAAACCTAAGTAATAACTAACATAAACTGGCAGGGTGCCTTTAAGTACATCAAATACTAATACTAACGCGGCCGGAAAATTTCCGCCTAGGCGAAATACATTGGTCGCGCCTGGATTGCCTGAACCCTGTTTTCTGGGGTCACCTAAGCTAAATAGTCGGCACACCAAAATAGCACTGGAAATAGAACCCAGTAAATAGGCTGCAGCAAAGATTAATATAGTTAGTGCTGTCATGTACTTGTATTTAAAAAATGGGTTACACTTCAACAGAATATACCAAACCCCCTTAAAATGCATCGCGGATCACTAATGGATAAAATTCATATTGAAGGACTTGAGGTCTTAGCGTTGATTGGCGTGTATGACTGGGAGAGAGAACATCAACAACGATTAATAGTAGATGTTGAACTCAGTGCTGACCTTTCTGAGGCAGCTCAAACAGACGATGTAAACAATACGCTTAATTATGCCCAAATAGCGCAAGGTATTAGCGACTTTGCTGCAAAAAGCCAATTTAAACTGATTGAGGCCTTAGCAAGTCATATGGTTGACTGGTTGCTACAATCCTTTCCAAAGCTCAAAACAGTGCGCCTAAAGTTAAGTAAGCCCGATATTTTGGCTAATGCAAAAAATGTTGCTGTCGAATTTACTAAGGAACAAAGTCTTTGAGTTTTGACATCAAACAATCCCATATTATCTATATCAGTGTAGGTAGCAATGTAGACAAAGAAAAACACACTAAAGCTGGACTACAGGGTATGTATCTTGCGTTTGGTGATTTGATACTTTCCTCGGTTTTTGAAAGTGAATCGGTTGGATTTGAAGGCAATAATTTTTATAATTTGGTCATTAAGGCTAGTACTACGTTATCTATTGAGCAGGTATGTTCGGTTCTTAAACAAATAGAGCAGGACAACAAGCGTCAGCGTGGGGAGCAAAAGTTTGCTCCCCGAACACTCGATTTAGATTTGTTGCTATACGATCGCTTAGTGACGACCCAGCCAATAGAATTACCTCGTCCGGAGATTCTTTATAATGCATTTGTGTTAAAACCTTTAGCTGAGATTGCCGCTGATGAAGTCCACCCTATTGTAAATAAAAACTACGATAACCTTTGGCAAGCATATGATAAAAGCCAACAAAAACTGTGGTCGATTAATTTTGACTGGAGTCCAGCTTACAGATGACCTTATTTGAAATTATTATATTGGCGATCATTCAAGGATTAACAGAGTTTTTACCTATATCTAGCTCAGCTCACTTAATTTTACCTTCCGAGGTATTAGGTTGGAATGATCAAGGCCAAGCCTTCGATGTGGCGGTACATATAGGTAGTTTGTTAGCTGTGATGATTTACTTCCGTGGAGATATTTTGCGTTTAACGGGTGCTTGGTTTCACCATGGTTTGAGTCAAAACCAAACACAGAATAGTCGTTTGGCTTGGTGGATCATTATTGGCACTATTCCGGCTGTGATGTTTGGGTTTGCTTTTAAAGACCTTATAGAAATATACGGTCGGTCAGCCTTAGTCATTGCTATAACTACGATTGGCTTTGGTTTACTGCTTTGGTATGCAGATAGTAAAGCTACTCAAGCTAAAAATGTACATCAGATCACCTGGAAAAATGCTGTTTTTATTGGTCTTGCTCAAGCTATCGCTATTATCCCCGGTACGTCGCGCTCGGGTATTACTATGACAGCTGGTTTGATGATGGGTCTAGACAGAGAAAGTGCGGCTAGATTTTCATTTTTATTGTCTATACCTGTGATCTTAGGTGCTGGTCTACTTTCAACCCTAGACTTGTTACAAGCCCCCAATGCTGTGGATTGGAATGCGCTAATTTTTGGTGCTGCATTTTCATTTGTCAGTGCCTATGCTTGTATCTATTTGTTTTTAGCGTGGATCTCCAAAATTGGTATGTTGCCGTTTGTGATTTACCGGTTGCTATTGGGCTCGTTATTAATAATGTTTGTTTTCTATTAAGAGTGGACTGATAAAAAGGCCTTAAATATGAGTGAAACTATTTTTACAAAAATTATTAATAAAGAGATTCCAGCTGATATTCTTTATGAAGATGAATTAGCTTTGGCGTTTAGTGATATTAATCCCCAAGCGCCTATTCACTTTTTGATCATCCCCAAAAAGCCTATCACCACCATTAATGATATTGAAGAAGTCGATAAAGCGTTAGTTGGTCATTTATATTGGGTGGCAGCACAATTAGCTAATAAACATGGCTTTGCCCAAGATGGTTACCGGGCTGTGATGAATTGTAACGAAAACGGCGGACAAACCGTGTCTCACATTCATTTGCACGTATTAGCAGGTAAGGCGATGGGATGGCCACCCTATCAAAACAAGCTTAAAACACTCTGATACATCACGTATTGAGATGCTGATAAGCTCAATACGTGGCGTATTACGCTTTTGATTAAAGTCCTAGTACCTTAACCCCTTGTTTAAAATCTATGTCTACTGGAATATCAGCAGCAGTTAACTTATCGAGATCTTGTTGTAATTGTGGTTTGATAATGCCGTTATCTGCTACTAATTTCGTAACACCGGCATAATCTCCATCACCTTGCAGAGTTAGTATCTTATTTGAAAGTGCATCAATAGCGTCAGCCATTTTCAACATATCGACTAGGTACAAACCGTCTTCATTTCTACTAAATGCTTGGTATTCCTGAAAAAAGTTAAATCTGATCATGTTGGCTTTACCATGGGCACTGGATGCGCCAAAACGAACAGAACGGAAGATACCCGCCATGAACGTTACATAATAATCTTCTAACATACCTTCCTCTATTATGCCTTTGGCTAATAGCTGCTGCACCATATAAAGTCCTAAGATATCAGCTTTGCCCTCTTCTAGCGCTGAAGCATGTTCTTTTAAAGCCTGTCGGACAGTTTGTTCACTGCCTAATACTGTTTTGATACCAAGTCCATGGGCGACTTCATGAAACATGGTATTAGCGAAAAAAGCATTGAAGGTAATGTGTTGACGCTGTTGAGGTACAATCAATTGCTTCGAAATAGGTAACAATATGTTATCGAATTTAGCTTGCATGGCATTCTTGAGTTGTAACCTACGGGTGCCTTTGTTCAGCTGTACTTCTTCGTCGTTAGGTAAGTTGATGGCAATTGTCTTACTACCAGCGTTGGAATGGCCAGCGTAATAAATCACATCGTAGGCATTTAGATCAGCATTTGCGCCGGGCATTTGAGCTTTATATTTTGCCTCTACGGGTAAACCTTTTTGTAGCTCAGGCAAAAAAGAAGCATATTTACTGAGTCGTTCGCTCCAAGCCAAGTCTTTCAATAACACATAAGACTCAAATGCAGCTCGATAACCAAACAGCTGGTCTTCATATGTCTCAATGGGACCATAAACTAATTCTATAGGGTTGGTCTTCATATCCATCCAAGCATAATCAGAAGCTTGGTATTCATCGGTTAACAATGCTTCAGCGCGTAAGATGAGGTAAGCAGCAAAACTTTTGTCCTCAGCTAAAGTGGCAGCTTTCGTTAATAGCTGTGAAGCTTTTTTTAGTTCTTTAGCAAAGTAAATAGAGTAGGGAATAGCGGTTAGTTGCCCTTCTTTATCTCTACGAACCATAGAATACAAACCATTTTTGTCTGCAAAGTCGCTACTTTCAAATTCTGCTTTGGTCATGTCTGTAGGATAAAACTGTGCGCCTAATAGTTTTTCAGGTGTGCCCGACAAAAATGCCTGATCACCATTTAATCTATCCCAAGGGCCATAGTTAATTGCCGCGAAACCTTGCACTTTGGAGTCTTTAATTTGAGATAGGAATATATTCTTATCTTGGTCAAATGCCTGCTGCCAGAATAAGTCGTCCATAATGACCGATGCTTCAATCAAAACGGCTAACATTTGTTTTTGGTTCGCACTTAAATGACTTGTGTCAGCAGACAAAGTAACAGGGAAATAAATATTGAGTCTATTTTCGTAGTCCGCAATCAAAGATGGCATTGCATTTTTATTTGCAGATATGTTTTTGTCTTGTTGTATTGACGTGCTGTCATTTACTGGTTCATTACAAGATGAAACTAATGTTGAACAAACAATTAATGCTATGGCTAAAATGTATGATTTTGAAAGAATTTTCATTGTGTCGTCCTTTTTTATTGGTGTATTGCGCTATTAATCTTAACTCACTAGAAATATAACAAGTTTTTAGCTTTTAATGCGTTCTAGATATCTAGAACGCATTAAAAAGTGTGCTAGCATTTATCTCTAATTTTTAAATTCAGTGGTTAAATCGCTGTAATATTTAGATTAACTCACCAAGTAAATATTTTAGGTGGGATAAAAGAGACTCTATTTTAATAGACTCAATCCAGTACTCGATTTGTTTTGACAGGATTATAGGTAAACATATGGCTGCAGAAAACGCACTTCTTACTATTTTGATAGAAAAGATTAATAATGATACGTTGGTGCTACCAACTTTACCTGCAGTGGCATTAAAAGTTAGGAGAGCGGCTGACAATCCAGATATCAATCTAAGTGCGATGGCTGACGTAATTAGCCAAGATCCATCTTTAAGCGCACGCATGGTAAAAATATCTAATAGTGTTTATTTAGGTAGAAGTGTAAAAGTTACCTCGATACAGCAGGCGGTGACTCGTATTGGATTACGCCAGATTAAAAACATTGCTACTGCTTTGGCAATGGAGCAGTTGTTTGTTTCCAAAAATGAAACTGTAAAAGCATATATGTCTCGTGTTTGGGCCGATACTATTGAAATTGTGGCAAGCTCTATGGCGGTATTGCAAATACATACTAAGCAAACCAAAAGCCGCGCGCTAAATCTTGACTCAATGATGTTGGCTGCGTTGGTGCATAATATTGGTGTGTTACCAATATTAACCGAGGCTGAGCGCCATGAGGATGTATTTGCTAACCCCACCTTCTTGGACGTGGCTTTAGAAAAATTAGCGGGTAAAATTGGCACAAGTATCATGACTGAGTGGGGCTTTGAGCCAGTGTTTGTGGATGTTACCCAAAACTGGAAAGATTTGTCTGTGACTACTGATACTGTTTCTTACTTAGACTTGGTTAGGGTTGGTTCAGCACTTTGTGGAAAGTTTGATAATCATAAAGAAGAAATTTTTGAAGCGGCTGTAGAAAAAGGTCTTATTGATGATTTATCTGCTTTACTTTCTGACGAATTTAACGAAATACGTAATAACGCCAAGCAAATTTTTCTATAAAATTTCGTGTGTTGAGTTAATAGATGCTGGGTTAAACCAGCGTCTATTAACTCATATTCTATGTCTATTAACCCACTTTTTCATCGTCTAGGTTAAACATTTCTTTTAGACGTTTAGCGAAACGAACCACTTCTCCCGACATTAGTGCAAAGTTTGCATCCAATCGAGCTAACATCTGATCCTTGGGTATGTCATCGTTTTGTTCTCTTATCACATCGGTGAATTTTATGCGTTTGATGCTTAAGTCTTCCTGAATGATTGCCGTGAGTGTTTCACTCCACTCAACAGCAATTTTTTGAACTGATTTTCCTGCTTCCAAATGATGTTTAATTTCTTCGCTGTATAAATCCTGATTTTTGCAACGAATAATAGCGCCATCTTCTTCCAATGCTTTTAGTTCGGCTTCTTCTAATACGCTAATATCTTTTGGCGCTGAGTCATCTTTTATCCATGAGGTCAAATCTGCCTGCACAGAATGTCTAGCTAAGGGTACAACAGGTAAAGAACCTATGGCTTTGCGTAACATAGCTAAGAAAGCCTCAGCTTTGCCATCTGCAGACGAATCTACAACAACTAAATGATCTTTGGTAGAAATGAACCCATGTGTATAGCTATTTTTGGTGAACGCTTGGGGTAACAAACGATGAATAATTTCTTGTTTCATATCTTGCTGGGCTTTTTTGCCAACAGGAGAGCCTGTTTCGACTTCTATTATCGCTACTTTGTCTGCGAGTTCTGCATTCACCACTACCGCAGGCAAAATACGTTCTTGCTTCTTCAGAGTTAACCAAATCCTACCGGCTGTTGCGTGGATTAAAGTCTCCCCTTGATTAAAGGGAGAAGCCCAGCCCATAGTGGCTAATTCTTGACTGCCACAAGGGCGAAATTTGAATTCAGCAAGTTTGTCTTCAAAGTCTTGTTCTTTGAAATCCATGTCTTGGGTAATTGCATAAAGCTTTAGGTTTTTAAACCACATAAAATAATCCGCTAAGAGTTAAGGGCTGTCTATCTTTCGAATTCAAGTGTTCAATCTAAAGCCATACTGCTGTTCGGATTGCGAAAAATATAAAGTACCTTGGCGCAGAATTGCGCTATTAAAAATGGCCATAGAGACTATCAGGAATTACCTCTATCTGCTATGTGAAAGAACATAAATATGCCTAAACGGGGATAGTAATTTTGTATTGTAGGCCTTTGTCAGGTTGGCTGAATGCTTCTATATTACCACCTAGTGTTTGGGTCACTAGATTATACATAATATGGGTGCCTAAGCCGCTTCCTCCTTTACCCCTTCTGGTAGTAAAAAATGCATCGAAATGGCAGTTTAATGTTGCCTCATCAAGGCCTCTTCCATTGTCACAATAATTAATAATAAGGTTGTTGCCTTGCTCCGAGATATCCAGTTTAATTTCTCCTTTGGGTTTATCTTCGAAGCCATGGATCAGAGAATTCATAATCATATTAGTTAATATTTGTGCCAACACACCAGGAGCACATTTGATAGATAAATCGTCCGGACAATGAATATCGATAGTGTGCTGAGTCTTTTTGAAGTTAGGTGCTAAAGATTGTACAACTTCTGTTAAATACTCACTGACATTGATCTCTCTTTCTGCTTCACTTGTTTGGTCGACAGCAACTTGTTTAAAACTTGAAATAAGATCAGAGGCACGGTTTAAATTGTTGGTGAGTAACGTGATGGTTTGCTCGGCCTCGGACAAAAACGATGTCATGGTATTACCTGTTAGTTTTTTATCATTGTAAGCTGTTTTAAGTTTTTTGACTCTGTCATGTAAAAAGCTAGTTGCTGTAACACTCACACCTAAAGGCGTATTAACGTCATGGGCAATGCCAGCTACTAAGCCACCTAATGAAGCCATTTTTTCTGATTCAACTAATTGATCTTTAGCCATTTGAATGGTTTCCATCGATGTAGCTAACTCCGTATTTCGTTTACGTAGTTCATCTTCGATAAATTGGCGATTTTCGTTTTCTTGGCGCAGTTCACGTTGATTAATTAACAACTCATCTTTTTGTTGCTCCAGGTTCAACATAATTCTGCTTAAAGTAGCTGTTTTTTTAGCCACCTCTTCTTCCAACGAAATATTCTGCTCATCTAATCTCAAGTTAGCTTGTTGTAACTGATTTTGAGTGCCTGCAAGCTTGGATTGAAACTCAATCATTTCATCGATTAATTTATTGTAAGATGTTTCCAGCACCTTTAATTCATTGTCTTCATCAATGCTTAAGTCAAGCTTGGAGGATTCAGGGTGATCCAAGTTAAAATCAGTAATTTGTTGGGTTAATTCATTCAGGGGATCCGTCAGCATAGTACGAAATGCACTCATAAATAAAAATACTAAAAATGCCGTTTTAACGATGGCATTACCAACTAAGAAAAATATGCCAACCTCTATTCTACTAAAGATAATGGCTGAGCTTGAATACAAAGTGACATCTCCGACGAGTGATGTCCGACCGGAGAATTGGAATATCAAGGGAAAACTATAGCCAAAGGTTCCGCCTGCGTGATCTCTCAGTACACCTTTAGTAATAGATTCGTCTACTAATTTAGAAGTACGTCCCAAATCCGCAATATACTTACTGTTTTCATCTCGAATTTGCACACCTTCAACTATGGGAAGTTCCATCAAACCTACTGCAATAGATTTTGCTTGAGGGGTATTGAGCTCCCAAATGGCCCGAGTCAAACTAGTACTAAAGGTGTTTTTTAAGGTTTTAAGCTCACCTTCAATATGACTTTTAGCGTTTAAATATTCAGTGAAAACCTGGCCTGCAGTCACTAGTAGAGTAAGAACAAAATAAACTGAAAGTACTCTGGCTAAAAGCTTCCTGGATAAGCCATGCTTAACGTTTGACATTAAAGTTCATATTCTCTTAAATTTAAACTGCTCTAAGAGAATATGCGGAATAAAAAAAATAAACAAGATGTCTAGGATTTGTTTACCTTTGAAGTTCCATTTTAGTAAACTAAACAGTGACCGTTTTGAGCACTTAAGTGATATATGAAGTATCGCCACCTATTCCAATACCGTGTGACAAAGACCAGAATGGTTGTCGTCATGCCTAAACCGTTTTAGACTTCGCTGTAGATCCTATTTTTTGGTTGAAGGTGTAGATAACTGATTGAGCAATAATATGTTTTGAAGCACAGTTTAATCAAAGTTTTAAAAGTCTCTTATATATTAAATTATTGTTTTAGATATATAAATGAAGACTAAAATGCTGACCGTAATAAAAATGTCACACAAAATATGAATAATCTAGAGAGTTGTTGCTCTAGCAAGGAAAATAAATATGGCAAAACGTATTTTACTGGTGGAAGACGAAGCTCCCATCCGCGATATGTTGAAGTTTGTACTTGAACAATCAGGTTATGAAACCGTTGAGGCTGAAGATTATCAAATAGCGTTAGACAAAATAGTAGAGCCTTTTCCAGATTTGATTTTATTAGACTGGATGTTGCCAGGCGGCACGGGTGTGCAACTAGCCAAAAAACTCAAGCAACATGAATACGCTCGAGACATCCCAATCATTATGTTAACTGCCAGAGGCGAAGAAGAAGATAAAATAAGAGGCTTAGAAGCAGGTGCTGATGATTATGTGACTAAACCTTTTTCGCCAAAAGAATTGGTGGCGAGAGTCAAAGCGGTGATCAGACGTGTATCACCCACATCCAGCGAAGATGCCATTGATTACCAAGGTTTAAAACTCGATCCTTTGTCTCATCGTGTGACATCTAATGAGACGCCCATTGATATGGGACCCACTGAGTTCAAACTTTTACACTTTTTTATGACACATACTGAGAGGGTATATAGTCGTGAACAGCTTTTGGACAATGTTTGGGGAACAAATGTTTATGTGGAAGATAGAACGGTAGACGTGCATATTAGGAGGCTACGTAAAGCCTTGTCTGAGTTTTCACATGATAATATGATCCAAACAGTGCGTGGTGCAGGTTATCGTTTTTCCAGTAAAGTGTAATAAACGCTGCCAACTGTTAATTATCAGAAATATAAATGTTTTTTAATCCCTTAAAAAAGGAATATAGCACCCATATGTATCCCCCATTTCCTTGGTTAAGAAGCATTGCAAGAGTCATTATCTTTATGGCATTTTGTACGTTACTTGGCATATATATTGATCAGTTAGTCCTAATTTTATTGATTGGGACTTTTATGCTACTTGGATGGCAATATTGGCGAATTTATACGCTTAATTATTGGTTATGGCACAGTAAAAAGATTTCTCCTCCTACTACCCGTGGTATTTGGTCGCATATTTACCAAGGGATTTATGGCGCTAATTTAAAAAATCGTAATAAGCGTAAATCTTTAGGTGAAATTATTCGTCGTTTTAGACAGGGATCCGAAGCACTTCCTGACGCTGCACTCGTAGTTGATAATTCTTCTGAGATCACCTGGTGCAACCGATTGGCAAGAATAGAGTTGGGCTTACGTTGGCCCCAAGATATGGGGCGTAAGGTATATGATTGTATTAATGATGAGCAGTTTATTAAGTTCTATGACGCTACCCGTTTCGAGCAGCCGATAGAAATTATCTCTCCGATTAATCCCAGCAAAGTATTAGAGTTTAGAGTAGTGCCTTACGAAGATGATAATTTGATGTTTATCATTCGTGATGTCACGCGTCTGACCCAAATTGAAAAAATGCGTAAAGATTTTGTGGCCAATGTTTCTCATGAGTTGAAAACGCCTTTAACGGTGATTAATGGGTATTTGGAGATGTTGCCAGAAAATGGCGATTTACCTGCACCAGTAATGAAAAAAGCTATATTTGAAATGCGCTCCCAATCTATTCGTATGCAAAGCTTAATTGAAGAGTTGCTGGTGTTGTCACGCATTGAAGCCAGCACTGAAAGAGTCTTCGAAAAAATGGTGAATGTGCCTCAATTGTTGTGGCAAATTCATGCTGAAGCAGAAGCACTCAATCGTGAAAAGTCTCATAAAATATTCTTTGATATCTCGCCAATTTTATATGTCTACGGTATTGAATCTGAATTGCGTAGCGCATTTTCTAATATCATTTTCAATGCCATTAATTACACACCTAATCATGGTGTGATAGAAGTAAGATGGTTTCTGAAAGGTGGTCAGGCTAAGTTTAGTGTTAGAGATAATGGAGACGGTATCGCAACAGAGCATATTGAGCGTATTACAGAGCGTTTCTATCGTGTAGACAAAGCAAGATCGCGAACAACTGGAGGCTCTGGTCTAGGATTGTCTATCGTCAAACATGTTTTATCCCACCACAACTCTCACTTGGTAATTAAAAGTGATGTTGGCAAGGGAAGCGAGTTTTCCTGCCTTTTTTCTGACGAACTAACACTCTTAGTCGATCTGAAAACGAACAAAATCAATTTGTTATAATTGTCTATCCATCCATTACCCACATTTCACTTGCTCTGACCTAGGGTTTTTCTAGTCATTAATGACTGTTGTCACAGGCATCTTGTGACTTTGGGTCTATTTTTTCTGACCAGAGATAATAATTAGTCCACCCACCACATATGCGCTTTTACTAAATGGATTTTGTCTAATATATATTAAGTACAGAGATCAATTTTTGTCTACATGTCAAAGGTGTGAAGGATAAAAGTTAATTATTAAAACAGCTTAAAATAGATAAAAAGCAATCTTCAGTAAGTTCTTGGATATAAAAATATGGTAAGTATGATTGCTTTTGACAATCGGGATCAGAATAGCGGTGCTTAAAACTTTAGAATTTGAATCCTTACGTATTTTAAGAGTGGCATCTGAACACTTAGCTAGATTTGCATCTAACTTGATACTCGACCAAAACATAGAGCTCCGACTGTTGCGATATATGTTGTTACTGGTATTGGTTATGCGTTTTTTCAGCGGTGTATTTCCCCCTTGGAGGGCCACCTGGGTGCCAGTCATAGTGGTTTCTCAAGAGGGGGGCAACATACTGATTTCATTGGGTCATTGATGTATCAAAAGCTGAGCTGATTATTCTTGGGTTTTTATTTTTTGTCAGTTAGTAAGGTGGTTTTTTGTGTGAGGCTAATTTAAGGTAGTGACTTAAGTCTAACTTTACTGTGTTGTATAAAGGGACAAATGAAAAAGCTACTCAGTGTAAAAAAAGTAATAGTGTGTGTGTTCATTGTTTTAGTGATAGTGGTCAGTATCTATCAAAAAAACTTTGTGCGTTTATACACTGCCGTCACTTTGTATGATCAAGACAAAATCGTTAATAATTTCCTGACCATGTACCAATCTTTTAATGCAACTGTTATTCCTGCAAGCACACAGCCATTTCACTTTTCAGTCGATGCCAAGGCACTGCCTGATTCATTTAAATATGACAACAGTGCTACCTCTACTCAAGGCTTTATTACCGACAGCCAAACAACGGGCCTTTTGGTCTTAAAAGATGGAAACATTGTTTATGAAAATTATTGGCTTGGCCATGAGCAAAACAAACAACATATCTCTTTTTCAATGGCTAAGTCTTTTGTATCAGCCTTAATGGGTATTGCTGTTAAAGAGGGTGCTGTGACGAGTATCGGACAGGCTGTTACTGATTATGTTCCAGAATTAATAGGCAGTGGGTATGAAGGTGTCAGTATAAAAAACGTATTACAAATGTCCTCAGGTGTTAGTTTCAACGAAGATTACAGTAACTTTAATTCTGACATTAATCGATTTTCTCGGGCCACTGCTTTTGGCACGTCTTTAGATGAATTTTCAGCTTCATTAGTTAGAGAGAAAGAGCCGGGCACTTATCATCATTATGTGAGTATTGATACGCAAGTGCTTGGTATGGTGTTAACCCGTGCAACGGGAAAAAGCTTAACTGATTATTTGTCCGAAAAAATATGGCAACCGCTAGGCATGGAGTATCAAGCCTTTTGGTTAGCAGATGATAACGGCATGGAATTGGCTTTGGGCGGACTCAATGTGTCTTTACGTGACTACGCTAAATTAGGTTGGCTGTATCTTAATCAAGGCACTTGGACTGACAAACAGGGAGATACACAGCAAATAGTCCCCAAGCAATGGGTGATTGACTCTACTTCAGCCGTTGCGCCACATCTTGTCGCAGGCGAAAACAATCCAGCATCATCATCTTCGTTTGGTTACGGGTATCAATGGTGGCTACCACTTGGCGCTGAAGATGAATTTTCTGCTCAGGGCATTTATAACCAATACATCTATATTGATCCAGATCAAAAATTAGTGATAGTTAAGAATTCAGCCAATCACCGCTTTACGGATAAAAGCCTAAACTGGACAGCAAAACATTATGCTATGTTTCGCGGCATCAGCGAATATTTCTCTAAAGAACAGTAAAAATAAAAAATATTAAACTACACGGGACAATTAGGTAAAAAAATTAAGAACCGAGTGCACAAATGACAGACAATCTGATTGAAATATCTACAATTTGTCTTAATGTTCTCTTCGTTTTTCTCCTCTGTGCGCGGGGCAACTGTTGCAGTGAAGCCACCTTTAACTCTATGGTGATGTCGCTTTTATTTTAGCACTGTCTTTCTCTGTAATAGGTGTATGAATGTGAGGTTATATTTTAATTTATGTATAGGAATAATAATATTGTCTTTGTTACCAAGTAGCAGTAATGCAAAAAAGTCTGAATCATTTACCCGTTTACTACAAATAGAGGATAAGGCGCCTCAGGCAATCGTAAAAACCTACCAAGCTGAATATCACGGGCTGACATTAACGGATGATTATCATTGGCTTAGAGACGAGTGTTATCCAGAAGTAAACGATAAACCAGTACTGGATTATCTCAAGGACGAAAATGAATATTACGCAAACTTTCTCGCCCCCCATAAAAAGCTTGTTGATACTTTATTTGAAGAATTTAAGGGGTGTGTTGATGAAACTGACACCTCTGTACCTTGGCAAAAAGGCGGCTACGAATATCGCTGGTACTTCCAACCTGGTAAGGAATATAAAATATGGGCTCGGCGAAAGTTAGATAGTGATTCTGAGCAAATATTTATGGATGAAAATCTGTTGGCTGAAGGACACGAATATTTTGCTTTAGGTGATTGGGATATCAGCCCAGACAACGACTACTTAGCTTACTCGGTCGACACCGATGGCAACGAGCGAAGTATCATTAAAATTAAAAGTTTAACCACACATGAATACCTCGAAGAGGAATTAGCCGATGCTGCAGGCTCTGTAGTGTTTAGCCAAAACAGCCAAAGTCTTGTTTATTCATTGTTAGCAAAGGATAAATGGCGGACGTTAAGCGTTAACGTCCACAAATTGAGAACACAACAAAGCCAAGATAAGGTACTACTTAGTGAAGTTGATGAGACTTTTCATTTAGATTTTGACCTTACCAGTAGTGAACAGTATTTAATATTAACAACAAGTGATTCTGATAGAACAGAGGTCTCGGTGGTAAACATGGCAGACTTAAGTCAAGCCCCAAAAATGCTTAACACGCGAGAACAAAATTTTAAGCTAGAAGTTGACCACGGTAACGGCCATTTTTACATGTTGACTAATGATAGCCACGTCAACTTTAGGATAGCCAAAACCAAAGAGAACCTGCTGCACCCTGACCAATGGCAGACTGTTTTTGCAGGTTCAGACACAAAATATTTTAAAGCTTTGCAGGTATTCAAAGATTTTGTGGCTATTGGGCAAAGTATTCAAGGTGTAGAGTCGATCAGGATTTTACCTAATGGGGGTGCGAGTCATCAAATATCACTGCCTGAAAATGTGGCCAGTGTTAGTTTGGGGGCTAACCCTGAGTTTTCACAGAAACATGTGCGCATTAGATACGAATCAATGATCACACCCGGCAGTATTTATGATTATGATGTGACTAACCACACCCTGAACTTGCGAAAATCTAGAACTATTCCATCAGGCTATGACAAACGTCAGTATCAAACCGAACGTATTATGGCTGAGGCCCGAGATGGTACAAACGTCCCCGTCACCATAGTGTATAAAAAAGGCTTTAAAAAAGATGGCTCTCAACCATTGTATCTTTATGCCTACGGAGCCTATGGTATGGGGCTTGAACCTGATTTCTCTACTATTCGTTTAAGTTTACTAAACCGAGGTTTTGCTTTTGCTTACGCACACGTGCGTGGTGGTGATGAAATGGGCTATCAGTGGTACTTAGATGGCAAATTGGACAAGCGAACCAATACATTTAATGACTTTGTGGATATTGCTCACCACTTGATTGAGGAGGGGTATGTGACCAAAGGAAACATATCCATTGAAGGTGGCAGTGCAGGCGGTGAGCTAATGGGGGTCGTTGTTAACCAAGCACCCGACTTATGGCGCTCAGTTAACCTAGCTGTGCCTTTTGTTGATGTGCTCAATACTATGCTCGATGCCACTTTGCCTCTTACGCCCCCTGAATGGAGTGAGTGGGGTAATCCTTTGATGAGTAAAGAAACATTTGAATTCATTCAAAGTTACTCCCCCTATGACAATATTCAAGCCAAAGAATATCCCCCCATGCTCGTAACTGGTGGGTTAAACGACCCTCGAGTGACGTACTGGGAGCCAGCAAAGTGGACAGCAAAAATGCGTGCCACCAAAACAGATAATAACTTATTGGTGATGCGCATCAATATGGGGGCCGGGCACTTTTCCAACACGGGTAGGTACGGGCGTTTAAAAGATTCTGCCGAGGAATATGCCTTTACGCTCATTGCTCATGACATAGAGCGTTAGCTAGAGATATCGAAGGTAGTTAACAGCAGTCAATGTTAGACAATAAAAGATGAAAAATCCTGAGCTATAGGGTGATAAAAAGCGAAGAGAAATAGAAAAGTATTAAATATTAATAAATGTGATGAGACGGTCTGAAATAATGATAACTGCTTTTTAGCAAAGCAGCATCAAGGTTTTGTTTTTCTATGAACCGGGTAAGCCTTCTTGACCTTTATGGTGAGAGCATTTCTGCTATGAAATTTTCGTTTGTTATTTATTGCTCTTCTTTTTAGGAACAATTATGGGTAATGTTACGTGGCATCAATTTTTTATTAAGGAAAAGAGTTTTTATGAGAATGTTTTTAGTTTGTCTTGTCTTAATATCTGCTTTGTCGACTGCTGATGAAATCGATAATGTTAGCTCAATTGCTGATTTTACTGCTGAGATGCAGCATCAAAGTGGTTTTTTTGATTTTTACTATCAAATCGAGACAGACAAAGTTTTCCTGAAAATTGATAGGTTTGATCAACCTTTTCTATTCCAAAGTAGTATGCCACAGGGCATTGGCTCCAATAATATAGGCTTGGACCGTGGGCAGTTGGGTGACACTCGATTAGTCAAGTTTGAACGTTATGGTAACAAAGTGCTGCTTAAACAGTTAAATACACAGTATAGGGCTAGTTCATCTAACCTTGCCGAACAAGCAAGTATTAACGAGGCTTTTGCTGACTCGGTCATTGCGGGTTTCCCGGTTGTAGCCAATGACAATGATGGAGTTGTCATTGATTATACTGATTTTTTATTATCTGATATTCATCAAATTTCTGAGCGTTTAACGGCAACTAAACAAGGTAGTTATAAAGTTGATCTAAAGCGTAGCGGGGTGTTTTTAAAGCGTAGCAAGTCATTCCCTGAAAATACTGAGCTAGAAGCCTTAGTGACCTTTGGAGGCTCTAAACCGGGGCAGTATGTGGTTCAGGTTACCCCGGATCCTATAAGCATTTCTGTGCATTTGCATCATTCATTGGTGAAGTTACCGGATACGGATTATCAACCAAGAAAATTTGTACCTTTTTCCGGATTTTGGACAGTGGGTTATGAAGATTATTCAGTGCCAATTCAAGAAAACATGACAAAACAGTTTATTCCACGCCACCGTTTGAATAAAAAGCAGCCCAATTCGGATATGAGCGAAGCGATTGACCCTATTATTTATTACCTTGACCCTGGCATTCCTGAGCCCGTAATGAGTGCATTAAAAGATGGCGCTTTATGGTGGGATCAAGCCTTTATCGCCATAGGTTATAAAAATGCCTTTCAGGTTAAAGTGTTACCTGATGATGCGGATCCTATGGATGTGCGATACAACGTGATCCAGTGGGTACACAGGGCAACGCGTGGTTGGTCTTATGGCTCCTCTGTTATTGACCCCCGCAGCGGCGAAATTATTAAAGGGCATGTCACCCTAGGTTCACTGCGTGTTAAACAGGATTATTTAATTGCCCTAGGTTTGACTAGTCCTTTTAGTGGAGATGGAACTGCTTCGGACGTTGCTGGTGGACATAACCCGCCTGATGATCAGGTTGACACGTCTAAACAAATAGAAATGGCCTTGGCGCGAATCCGTCAGCTCTCTGCACACGAGGTAGGGCATACCTTAGGTATTTCTCATAACTTTGCCGCCAGCGAATATGGCCGAGAATCCGTGATGGATTACCCTCATCCTTTAGTGAGTGTTAAAGAGGGTAAAATTAGTCTAGATAATGCTTACGATGTGGGCATGGGAGCGTGGGATAAATATGTGGTAGCTTATGGTTATCAAGAATATCCCGATGCCATTACTGAACAACAGGCGTTAAAAGATTTAGTCGTTGATGCTAGGGCTAAAGGGTTCAAGTATCAGTCCGATCCAGACGCTCGTCAGTCAAATGCCGCTAACGCACAGGGACACCTTTGGGACAATGGTGCTGACCCTGTCAGTGAGTTAACGCGTATTAGCGACGTGCGCAAAGTGGCCATGGCTAACTTTGGTCTTAAAACGATTAAAACCGGTGCCACTTTATCTTCGTTGGAAGAAATTTTTGCCCCTATTTATTTGTTACATCGTTACCAATTAGATGCGGTTGCAAAGTTAATTGGTGGAGTGAACTACGAGTACGAATCAAAAGGTGATTATTCAGACGCCAAAGGTGTAAAGGTCATTTCTGCTAAACAGCAAAAAGAGGCGTTAGCGGCCATGTTAAATACCCTGCAGGGTAATTTTTTGAGTATTCCTGAGTCTCTGGTTCAACTGATCACCCCAAAAGCTTATGGTGAAAGCCGCAATCGCGAAAGCTTCAAGGGGCGAACTGGACACACGTTTGACCCCATTAGCGCCGCAGAATCTGCCGCAGGTTACAGTCTTAACCTATTGTTAAAAGCTGAACGTTTAAACCGTATTTCACAACAAAAAGAACAGTTAAAAGGCGTACCTGATTTGGCGTATTTATTGACTGAACTGTTTAAACTGACCATAAAAGACGGTATCGACAAAGACTACCCACAGCTGAGTAAGCGGGTAAACTATTTAGTGTTAGATCAAGTTGTAAAAGCCATGGAGCAGGTAAACTTGGCACCTGAAGCTAGGGGCGAAATTGCATTACAATTGATTGATTTACATAAGTGGTTAAAAAATAAAAAGCGCAATGCTCACAACGAAGTAATGGCACGTCAGTTGGAACAATATTGGCGTCTGGGTAAGTGGCATACGCAGTTTACATTAAAACCTTTACCGCCGGGCTCACCCATTTAATTACTTGTCCCAAGCCCGGTCAGTATGGCTGAAAAGGACCTATCTTTGTATTGCGTAAAATGCGCTCAGCCCAATCGTCCCAAGCAAGAAAAGAAAACCTTTGGATGCCGCTTGTGTGGCTTTGTGTATTTATAATGTCGCCGCTGAAGTGCGCGCAGTGATTGTCTGTGACTAACAAATGTTACTGGTGCAAAGAGCGCAACAGCCATCCAAAGGGAAGTTAGACTTCCCCGGTGGGTTTGTTGATTACAACGGTTCAAATGAGCAGGCGTTAATAACAGAGTTACTTGAGGAATTGCAGCTGCCTATTGACAACATGGAGTACCTTTTTTCTTACCCGAATCGTTACCTTTGGTTGGATGTGTCGAGTGTCAATTCTAATGAGCTTGCCTTTTTCCATCAGGGCAAAATACCTTGGGGGTGTATTTACGAGGGATAATCATGATAGGCGAAGAAGTTTGAAAAAAAGTGAGCACAAAAATCAAGTTTTATACTCACGTTTGTATTTTAAAATGACGCTATCTAGCCACGACAGCCAAAGAATTTATTATTAATAATTTCTTGTGCCACACCTTCAGGCAGATCTTTTTTCCAATCACCTTGACCACTAGAAATTTGTTGCAGTATATTGCGTGAATAGATATTGAACAACGCTGGATCACTGCATTCGATGCCATGTAAAAAGCCGTTTTCTAGTAAATGACGGTACAAAAAGCGTAAATGGTCAGGCACTTTCACATCGGTAAATTCTGTTAGTTGACCATCTACATCCATTTCCGGGTAGATGAATAAACGCGTATTGTCTGGAAACAGTTTACCAAAACCTTCTAATATTCCACCTTCCACACCTCGGTAGAATTTTTCATCGAATATCTGCTTAACGTTCACCATACCCATCACTATACCGATTTGTAACTGGGTAAATTGACGGAAGTAGGCTCTAAGAGAAAAGTAACGTGTATAATCCGAGATCATTACGTTATAACCAAGGGAGTTGAGTAATTGCACTCTTGCTACAATGTCACTTTCTGGCACTTTAGCATCGTTACCGTGAGCATCGTTAAGAGATATTTCGGCTATAGCAATAGTGTTGCTGGGGTCGACTCCGGGTAGCTCAGAAAAGGAATTTTGTCCCTGCTCAATCATGTCTACATTTAATTTGGTGACTGGACGGAATGAGCCTCGAATAGTAAGTATATTTTTTTTGTATAACACCTCAGCTGGCACCGCCACACTGCCATCGGGTTTAAACATGATGGCCCGTGTTTTCCAACTACGGATAAGGTGAATGTTTTTAATTCTATTATCAGCATCTTCAAAGTAAGGGCCTTCAAAATCGATTGAGTCAATTTCAATGCGATCGGCTTTCATGCCATCAGTTAATGAATCAATAATTTGTTTAGGATTTTCAAAATAATGGTAAGCGGCGTAGATAAGGTTGACGCCAAGAACACCTAATGCTTGTTGTTGCGCTTCAGCATTGTCGTCAAGCATCCTAACGTGCACAGTGATGTTTGAAGGTTTTGCGCCAGGATACATTTGCACGCGAACACCACACCATGCGTGGCATTCGTTTTTACGATTAAAACTTTTTGCCGAAACTGTGGCTGCATAGGCAAAATAACGGGACGATTTAGAGCGAATGTCACCCACCCGGTCTACCACCAAGTCAAATTCTTGTTCCATCATGGCATTAACACGCGCTTTACTGACATAGCGGCCGTCTTCTTGTACACCGTATATGGCATCTGAAAACTTCATGTCGTAGGCCGACATGGTTTTGGCAATGGTACCTGCCGCAGCACCTGCTAAGAAAAATTGTCTGGCGACTTCTTGACCTGCACCAATTTCCACTATTGTGCCGTATTTCTTTTCATCAAGGTTAATGCGTAAAGCTTTTTGGGTCGTTGAGCGGGAACTCACGCTCTTACGAGACTCTGTATTTTTATCCATGATTTCTCCAAAGGAAGTGGCAAATAGTGGTACATGGCTATTGTAGCCTTTTTTTGTCAGAGCAAAAATCTAAATTTTCATCATAGTAACGACTAATTCATTGAATAATATGATGAAAATGTTAATGGGAAGTTAATAATTAAGTATGAAGGTGAATAAAGAGAAAAATCCAGATATAAGTAGTTGATAGTATAAACCACAGCCACAGCCACAAATAAATAATATTTCACCACACAAATGCATGCTTCGTTAGCAGATGATAGGTTAAGCGTCGATTTGCCATAGTGAGCGAGAAGCTGACAACAAATTGGTTGCTGTTTCTATTATTGTTAAACGGGTTTTTGGCCCGTTTAACTATGATTTTAGAGAATTTTAGAGAATATTAGAGCGCTAATACAGTTTAATAAAATTCCTGTTTCCAGCGAAATCCACTTATTATCTTTTAAGATAAATCTGTTAGTCAATACGCTCAATAGCATGAAAGTCTACAATGTTTTGTTCTGGACTATTTTTAATCTCGATAACTGATTTAAAGCTGGTAAATACAATAAACAGTAAACAACTAAACATTAAGCCAATCACTATGGCACCTACCCACTGGATTTGTAAAAAATCTAGAGTGAACAATAAGGTTAGGCCACTTAAAACCAAAAGGTTGCCCATAAAATAGGGGATCTTACCCATTCGGGTAATGGTTAGGTTTAAGTTGTCGCTGTATAAGCGTATCAAGGAGTCCAATGAATTGATCACAAAGAGTATGCCTACGGCCACCATAAAACCGTTCAACCAGCCTGCAATACTTAACTCGTTAAGATGGTAATAATACAGACCTACAAACCATATGGAGATAGGGATAGAAGGAAATATCAACATGGCTACAAATATTTGATAAGTACGTAACCCACCAACAAAACGTGCGGTAAATTGGCCAATCATAATGCTCCAAGCAAACCACCAATACAGATAGAATTCATGATAAGCATTAAGTGGTAAAACAAACTGCTCAATATTCGAAAAGTACCCGCCTAATAAACTAAAGGTATGTAAAAACTCGCTGAGATTGCCTTCGTCTGTTAACAAAGCTCCAGCCCACATTAAAGTAATCAGCGCAAAGAATAACCAAGTACTGCCTAGACTAAGTAAACGTACATAACGGATATCAGTGCTTGAATAAACGGCAGTCGCTATCACAGCTAACACAATTAAGTAAAAGCTGGCGGTGAGTGCGCCTTCATCAGCAAGCTGGGGAATATACCAAGGTAAATTACTTAATAATAAATAAGCGGTAAATGCACAGGTGCCGATTATGACTAAGTTATTGATAAATCTGATAACCGGGATAGAAAAAAATTGAACTTTAGGCTCAATAATACAAAAGTAAAAGCAGGTAAGAAAATAGAAACCCCAGATCAAAAATGCCCAATAACCAAATTCAATCGCTAAGGGGTTAGTGAATGCATACTCTGGGCTGGTCGCGATGTCTGCGTAGCCAGCAAACTCGGTTAAAGGAAACATTATCAGCCCCACATCTAATCCAGAGGTGAACAAAATGGCGATAAAGGTAAAAGTGCTTACAGGTGTTACACCGATACAACGTACATTTCCCCATTTAAATAAAATGCAGCCAATGCAAAAGAAGGTGAATAAAATGCCTGCTGATAACCAAATTGTCATAGTACAACCGCAAAAATTACAACCGAAAAATATGTGATAGCTTAGCCCTTATTATTGTCGTTTAGGTTGGTTAGCTCGTTGTTGAACTTGCCATTGTGGATCCCCAGTTACATTTACTTTTTCTGGAGACAGTGTTTGACCTCTAATTATGTCGGCTGCGCGCTCTGCCAGCATAATGGTTGGAGCGTTTAAATTACCATTAGGAATGGTTGGAAAAATCGACGAGTCCACTACACGTAAACCTTGAATGCCATGTACTTTTGTTTCTGGGTCAACCACAGACAATTCATCTGTACCCATCTTACATGAACAGCTTGGGTGATAGGCACTTTCTACTGATTCACGCACAAAGACATCAATCTGTGCATCACTTTGAATATGCATGCCGGGTTGAATTTCTTCTCCTCGATAGCCATCAAGAGCGGGTTGATTGATAATTTCACGCGTTAACCTAACGCAATCTCTAAAACCTTGGATGTCATCCTGATGTTGCAAATAGTTGAAACTGATCTGTGGAGCGACATCGGGACGTGAAGATACCACCTTGACGCTACCCCGGCTTTTGGGCTTGTTATGACCGATATGCACTTGAAAACCGTGTCCAGCAAACGCTTCTTTACCGTCGTAACGCATCGCGGCAGGCAAAAAGTGATACTGCAAGTCAGGCCATTCGACGCCTGCTTTTGAACGAATAAAGCCACAGGATTCAAAATGGTTAGTTGAACCTAAACCGTCTTTGTTCAAAATCCAGCGCACTCCAATTTTGAGCTTACTCCACCAGTCTAATTCTCCATTGAGAGTAATGGGTTGGGTGCATTTGAATTGAAAATAGAACTCCAGGTGGTCTTGCAGGTTTTCACCTACGCCGTTGAGTTCATGCAGACATTCAATACCTGCTTTATCTAATACCTCTTTAGAGCCAATGCCAGAAAGTTGCAAGAGGTGTGGAGAGCCAATAGAGCCAGCACTTAAAACCACCTCTTTATTAACTTTGATTTCGTGAGTCTGATTTTTATGTGCAAAACGTACCCCGACTGCTTTTTTATTTTCTAGCAGCACTTTATGAACTAAAGCATGGGTCACCACAGTTAAGTTGGGGCGCTGCATGGCAGGGCGTAAATACGCATTGGCAGTGGATGCGCGGCGGCCATTTTTGACTGTCATATGCATAGGACCAAAGCCCTCTTGTTGCTCACCGTTATAATCGTCGGTGGCAAAATAGCCTGCATCTTTTCCCGCATCTATAAAGGCTTGATACAGTGGGTTTTGCATTTGATTACCATTGTTAACGCCAAGTGGTCCTTTTTCACCACGATAATCATCGGCCCCATACGCCCAAGCTTCGGCTTTTTTAAAGTAAGGCAGACAATGGGAATAATCCCAATCTGTAGCCCCGCTTTGTTGCCATTCATCAAAATCCCTAGCATGACCACGAACATACACCATGCCATTAATTGACGATGAACCGCCTAACACTTTGCCTCTAGGGCAATGCATTTTGCGATCATTCAAGTAGGGCTCAGGTTGGGTTTCAAACTGCCATGCATATTTTTTACTGTTCATGGGGATAGACAAAGCAGTGGGCATTTGAATAAAAATGCTTTTGTCACTACCGCCGGTTTCTAACAACAGCACACTACTGGATAGGTCTTCGGTTAAACGATTAGCCAGCACACAACCTGCAGAGCCTGCGCCAACAATGATGTAATCATAATCTGCCTGTATATTCATTAGCGGCCTCTAAAACGGACTATCTAAAGGTTGTAAACCGACATATATCGATTTCAACTGAGTGAATTGTTTGAGTGTAGCAACGCCGTTTTCGCGGCCTATTCCTGACTGTTTATAACCGCCTACTGGCATTTCAACAGGAGATAAACCGTAACTGTTGATCCAGCATATACCTGCTTGCATTTGATGAATGACTCGATGTGCACGGCTAATATCTTGGGTAAATACCCCCGCAGCTAAACCCAGGTGAGTATTGTTGGCACGTGCGATCACTTCGTCTTCATCTTCAAATGTTAGCACTGCCATAACCGGACCAAATATTTCTTCGCGGCAAATACTCATATCGTCTTTACAATCAGTAAATACCGTAGGCGCAACAAAATAGCCATCGGGGGCACTTTGGGGTTGTAGTGCCTTTCCTCCGCATAATAGAGTCGCACCTTGTGCTTTACCTTTTTCAATGAAGCTAAGTACAAGGTCTTGATGTTTCTTAGAGATGAGCGCACCAAAGTTAGTGTCAGGAAGCATAGGGTCACCAGCCACGATATTGGCTTTGATACGGCTGTGTAATTTTTCAATAAACACGGGGTAAATGTTTTTCTGTACAAATACCCGAGTGGCATTAGTACAAATCTCTCCTTGAGTGTAAAAATTGCCCAGCATTGCTGCAGATACGGCATTATCGATATCTGCATCATCAAAAATAATTAAAGGTGATTTACCCCCTAGCTCCATCGTCACTTCTTTGAGTGAGCCTGATGCCGCTGCCATCACTTTTTTACCTGTGCCTACTTCGCCAGTAAATGAAACTTTAGCAATATCTTGATGATGACTTAGAAAAGCGCCCACTTTGCCATCACCTTGAATAACGTTAAACACGCCTTGAGGTACACCGGCTTGAACAAAAATTTCAGCCAACTTTAATGCACCTAGTGGCGTTTCTTCCGAAGGTTTAAAAATCATCGCGTTGCCACAGGCAAGGGCAGGGGCCGCTTTCCAGCAGGCTATTTGTAATGGGTAATTCCACGCACCTATACCAGCGCATATGCCAAGCGGCTCAGGGCGAGTGTAATAAAAATCTTCTCCTACTTGCTGTTGATTGCCTTCAATTGCGGGCGCAAGACCTGCAAAAAATTCAATGGCATCGGCCCCAGATACGACATCTACCACACTGGCCTCTTGCCATGGTTTACCCGTGTCAGCGACCTCTATGGCAGCTAACTCATCGTTTTTCTCTCTTAATAAAGCTACGGCTTTTAATAATATCCGGCTGCGCTCTATCCCAGTCATGCGGGACCAAATGGCGAAACCTTTTTGTGCGCTGTCGATAGCACGTTGTTGAACAAATGCATCTGCCACTTCAACCTGATAAATAACCTGTCCAGTTGCAGGGTTTATCACATCAAATTTTTCATCAGTTTGATTGCTAAGATATTGGCCATTCACAAAACTTTGGTAAATTGGGAGGGGATGGGGTGATGTCATAGATAAGCTCACTGATAGTAGGGGTGAATAGCGCGAGCACTATGCCTGCTATTTGTTTGTCGATCAACCTCCATAATGGATGATATTAAAAGCTATAAAAAAGACTGGTTAATTAACAGGGCTAGAGGTTGAAAACGTTTGAAAATCATGAACAGCGGGCGCTGCGAGCAGAAAAGGTTAATGGATTGTTAAATGCAGTAAATAGTTAGTGGTAGTAGGTAGTAGATAGTAAAAGCATAAGATAAAGATAAAGAGTAGGGTGTTTGAACCACAAAAGAGGATGAGTACATCGATTACCAAACAACGATTAAAGCAAAAATAGTATTTTGCTTTAATCGTTGTTTGGCTAGGTACAGCGAAGCGCTAGGTGGACACCCTGTACCGGAATCATCTGTGGTTCGATATCTTTTTCTCTAAAGTATTAGAGCGTTTGTTGCCCCCCACAGAAGATCAAGTGTGCTTCGTTGCACCTCAAAAATTGCTATTCCGGGTATTTATTACTCGATAAAACGAATAACGCCAGGATTTAATTGCGTTTCTAAGCGATTGATTAAGGGTGAATTGGTTTTGGTGTCAATAATTTCGACACCCGGTGCTGCATCTTCTCTTACACTTACCCATAAGAAACCAGCGGCATCAATGTCAATAAAACCGATGCTATTGGTGTCTATATCAAGCACTGTTTCATCGCTGATTTCACCTGTGCTTGGGTTAAATTGATAAAGTGTAGATTCTTCACGGTATGGACCAAAGAAGGTTTCGTTAGCAAAAAAGTAGCCTTTTTCATCCGAAACAATAGCCGTAGATTGGATGTATTTTGTGCTGTTGTTGGTAATGTCTGCTGCGCTTAATACGGTACTTAAGCTGAAGTCGTTAGTATTCACTTCTTCAATCAAACTTTGGTCTACGCTAACAGCCGAAAAGGAGTTGCGGGTGGTAATATAGACTTTATCTTCAAATGCTCTAACGCTATTTTCTAATGGGTTTAAGCCAATTAGAGGTATGCCCATTACGCTGTCAGTGGTGTCGGCGTTAGTTTCAATTTCGATGTCAGTTGTTGTATCAAATACGGCTAAGTAGACTGCGTTAGTACTGCTAAAGTTATCATCTAAACGCTGCATAACAACAAACAACTTATCACCACTGATGACAGCAGCAGATGGACTCGGTGTACCAGCTGTATTGTTCTCAGGTACGTAACTTGTTAAGTCTATTTCGCCCATTTTAAAATTCTCAAAGTCTGTGGCTTGTGGGTTCACAATCCAGACTTTATCTGAACCATAACGTATTAAATACGCTTTTTCTGCACTGAGAGACACCAATGTATAAGGGTTACGTGTGGTGGAGTCTGAATCATCTTGAGTTGAATAAGTCCAAACTTCGGTACTAGCATCATCTATATTGTATTTGCTAATGGTATCAATAAAAAAACGACCAATATGGTACACGTCTGTTTGATATACATTAATAGAGTAGTCGGATTGTGTTTTAGCATAAAAACCATCATCAACCGTTTGTGTTGCATAGTCTAAATAAGCGACTTGTGAACTTGAAAAGTCAGTTGCTATAGTTTGAACTAATGCCAACGAAGGCGTATCCAACTCGTCTCCCACATTTACAGCCACATCAATAGAGTCGGTTAAACCCTGTGCGTCTGTCACTGTCACTGTAATGTTATAAGGTCCCGCATCAACACTTTCAAAATCAGGCGCGTTAATAAACTCCACTACACCTGTACTGGTAATAGCAAACAGTTGCTGGTCTGTTCCTGTGATGGTGTAGGTCAAATCAACACCATCATCAGTTGCAATATATTGACTAACTATTGTGGTGTTTTCAGCCACGGTGACTAACAAACTACCTGATAGCTCAGGGGCTTCATTGTTGTCACTACTACACCCCCCTAAAACTGATAATGTACTTATTAAGCTGAGTGTTAGTGCGCTTTTTTTGAATAATGTTAACATTTAGATACCTTGTATTGAGAGTTTAAATTGAATACTTCGCCCTTGAGCAGGACGGTTAGCTAGGTCTTGGTATTGCTGATCAAATAGGTTATTGATACTTGCGTTGATGTGATAAGCCCCACTTGTATAGCCAAGTTGAATATCTGTTATCCGACGTTGTGCTGGTTTGCCTGCTTGCCCATTAGTTGATGTGAAAATGTTGGGTCGATTAAAGTACAAGTCTTTGTCTACAGCACTGCGTAGGTGTATTTTCCACTGTGGATTTAATTGGTAGTTAACCGATAAACTGTATTGTTGATGATAAATGCCTGGTAATTTTTTATGATTGAACGATTTGATTGCTGAGCTGGTTTGGCTATCAATGATATTGGCTTGCACATTAATAGTGAGGGCGGGTGATACCGTGATTTTTGTTTCCAGTTCCAGCCCGTTTAATGTGGCGTCACTGACATTTCTGTAGGCACCGACACCGCTACTGTTAAAAATAGCGACGATGGCATTGTCTGATTGCTGATGATAAGCCGAAGCATTCAGTGAGTAACTTAGGTGCGCTGTTTGATTGTTATATGCAGCCCCTAGACTCAGTGTTTTCGCCTGTTCAGGTAATAAATCTTTGCTGCCTTTAAACAATCCTCTATCACCAAATAGTTCAAATAGGGTAGGGGTGCGGATGCCATTACTGGCAATCAATTCTGTTTTTATCCGCGGCCCCTGATAAACCAATCCTAATTCTTGAGTTTGGTAGTCTTGTTCGCTGTTAAATGTCTCTGTATTACTCTGCTTTAGTGCTGCGTTTTGGTTTTTTTCGTTTAATTGGGTCACTAATGAATAGGCTGATAGTGGTCCATTATTTTGCTGCCATTCCAACCGAGTACCGAGCAATAGCTGGGTTTGCTTGGCTATGACATCGCAACCTCTGATACCGTTGCAGCTAATCTGGCCATTATTATCGAAACTCAGGGAATCAAAATGTTGTTTGTTTAATTCAACAGAAGGGCTGATAGCTAAGTCACCGTATTGACTATCAAAAACAAAAGAGGAAGTCAGATCAGCATGGGTTTTTGTGGTGTCATAATTTGCATCTAAACGGGTCACATTTGCCAGTATATCTAAATAGCGTTCTGTTCTATCTTCTTGGTAAGCTTCAAATTCGAGATTTTCTAACCATTTAATATTGGTATAGATATTGTGTCTATAACCTAAACGCCATGTATCAGATGAGAGATTAGATACATTTTCTGGTGTATTATTTTGGTAGTTTGGTAGCGCCTTTTCTTGTTCATTATATTGAACCGTAATCCGTATTTTCTGTGCTCCCACTGACAACTGATTATTCAGATAAATATTCTTTTTCTCAAACTGATTATTACCTAAAGGCTCTGTCGTGGACTGATTACTGTTAGTAAAGCTTTGAGGCACAAGATAGTTATAATTGTTATCTGTCTTTAGGTAACTACCACCTATAGATAAATTGTTTGTCTGAAACGCCTTGTTATAGAGGAGGTTTATTGATCTATGGTTAAATGAGCCAAGAGCTAGGCTGAGCTTTAATTTATCCTTACTAGGATTGTAGGTGTTAATTCTAATCACCCCTCCAATGGGGGTAGCGCCAGCACCTATCGCTTGGTTTTTACTTATCTCAATACTCTGAATTTGTTCGGTGGGTATCTGGTTGAGATCAAAACCACCAAATTGACTGTCGTTGACCAATTGACCATCAATGTATAATTGTACCTGTTTGCTACTTGAGCCACGGATAGATACTGAAACAGGATTGCCCAAGCCACCAATTTGACGTATTTGCAAGCCATTAACAGATTGCAATATGTCCGACAGGGTTTGTGAGCTATTAATAAAATCCTCACGGGCTAAAACCTGATAGTTACTTGAAAAAAGTGGCGTCTGTTCATAAATTGTGAGCACTTCTACACTGTCTTCTGAGCGCTCACTGGCTTCTACACAAGTTAGGCAAAAAAAGCATGTAAGTAAAAAGGTAAAGTATTTCGGGGAAAGCATGTCGGCCTCTGAAACGAGGACGTTAGGAACGACGAAACATCACCTAAATAACACTGTATTTACGTGTAGCAGTTTCAATACAATTCCTAGCGCCCACCGCACTATAATTTGTAACACATTGACAGGCCGGTCTCCGGGCTTAACTGATATTCAGTATTACCGTTGCGGGGGCAGCGTTAGATTTAAACATGTATGTTGCACTAACTTCCCGATTATCTCTTGTGTTCCAAACGAAAAAATACGCCTGAAAAGAGCACCTGAGCAATTTTGCGGGCAATATTGCGGATGTTTAGCTTAAAAGTCAATGCGGTAAATAGGTACAAGTTATTCCAAAATATCGCTTTATTGCTCCAACTACAAAAAACCATTGTCTGTTGTATATAACGAACAATGTATTTGTACTTTCTATACTCGAGTTCGCAAGCTTACTGTTGACTCAAAAGAATAATATTTTTACTTGATGGTTTTATAGTTGGTTGTTAGCAGATGCAGAGGCTAAAAATATTTGTGTCGAGGAAAGTGTGAAAACTACTGATGTCTTCACATATAAATACGATGGGCATGGGCACAGACTGAAACGCAGCCCAAGCGGCAGCGTTAATGGCAGCTTGAGCAGTAGAGTTATTTGACGAGGCATCACCAAAATTACACATCACAACCCCGTCTTTTTCTAATACGTTATCTAC
>Ga0209712_10000688_pt1 | contig 29354 bp, 33 predicted proteins | sample ArcOceMetagenome_FD_187443 | JGI IMG/M metagenome (GOLD analysis project Ga0209712, IMG submission 187443) | Marine eukaryotic phytoplankton communities from Arctic Ocean - Arctic Ocean - Greenland ARC118M Metagenome (SPAdes) (version 2) | ecosystem: Environmental > Aquatic > Marine > Oceanic...
TTCAGATAGTGGCACAAGTGCATTCACTACCTTAGAACCAGCTGGACCTTCGTCCATGCCATCGATCATGCCGCGGCGGCGATTTAAATCACCAACGACATCACCCATGTTTGCTTCTGGCGTAATAACTTCAACTTTCATCATAGGTTCAAGTATAACGGGTGATGCTTGAAGCACCCCCTGTCTGAATCCCATTGACGCAGCGACTTTAAACGCCATTTCGTTTGAGTCAACATCATGAAAAGACCCGTCATAAAGCGTGACTTTGATGTCTAATAACGGGTAACCCGCTAAAACACCACTGTCCATTTGCTCTCTACAACCCTTTTCAACTGATGGGATAAATTCTTTTGGAATTGTACCACCAACAATTTCGTTAACAAACTCGAATCCTTCACCTTCAGGTAAAGGTTCCAATTTCAACCAAACATGGCCAAATTGACCTTTGCCACCTGATTGACGAACAAATTTACCTTCCACTTCAACTGCTGAACGAATAGTTTCGCGATAAGCCACTTGTGGATTACCGACATTACATTCAACACTAAACTCACGTTTCATGCGTTCAACTAAAATATCGAGGTGTAATTCCCCCATACCTGAAATGATGGTTTGACCCGTTTCTTCATCTGAGATAACTCTAAATGACGGATCTTCTGCGGCCAATTTACTTAACGCTATTGCCATTTTCTCTTGGGCAGCGACAGTTTTTGGCTCAACTGCTACAGAAATAACCGGTTCAGGAAATTCCATACGTTCGAGCGTTATAGCATGATTTACATCACACAATGTGTCACCAGTAGTAACATCTTTGAGGCCAATAGCCGCAGCTATATCACCCGCTCTAACTTCTTTTATTTCCTTACGGTCATTTGCATGCATTTGCACAATACGACCTAACCGCTCTTTTTTACCTTTAACAGGATTGTATATACTGTCGCCAGTTTTTACCACTCCTGAGTAAACGCGAAAGAACGTTAACGTACCAACAAAAGGGTCTGTTGCAACTTTAAATGCTAAAGCAGCAAATGGTGCTTTATCATCAGCTTCGCGAGAACCTTCAGTTTCGTTTTTGTCATCATTAATACCTTTTATCGCTTCAACATCTATTGGCGAAGGTAGAAATTCGATAACAGCATCAAGTACTGCTTGTACACCTTTGTTTTTGAAGGCTGAGCCACAAGAACAAAGAACTATTTCATTGTTTAGTGTACGGGTACGTAGCGCAGATTTTATTTCTGCTTCAGATAATTCACCTTCTTCAAGGTACTTATCTAATAATTCTTCTGAGGCTTCTGCCGCTTCAGATACAAGGTTTTCATGCCAATGCTCGGCTTCTTCTTGCATGTCTGCTGGGATATCTTCATAGGTGAAGGTCATACCCTGGTCACTTTCGTTCCAGTTTATGGCTTTCATTTTGATTAAGTCGATAACACCAGAAAAGTCATCTTCAGCACCAATTGCTAAATGAATTGGAACTGCATTTGCTTCTAAGCGAGAATTAAGTTGCTCAACAACCGCTAAAAAATTTGCACCAGTACGGTCCATCTTATTAACAAAAACTAAGCGTGGAACAGAGTATCTCTCCATTTGACGCCATACAGTTTCTGTTTGCGGTTGAACACCTGAAGACGCACACAACACTAATACTGCACCATCTAATACACGTAATGACCGTTCTACTTCAATCGTAAAATCTACGTGACCAGGAGTATCAATAATGTTGATATGATGATCTTCAAATTGTGCTTCCATCCCTTTCCAGAAACAAGTAGTAGCAGCAGAAGTAATAGTGATACCTCGCTCTTGCTCTTGCTCCATCCAATCCATAGTGGCCGCGCCATCATGAACTTCACCGATCTTATGTGAAAGACCAGTATAGAAAAGTACCCTTTCTGTTGTTGTCGTTTTACCGGCATCGACATGAGCACAAATACCAATGTTACGGTAACGCTCAATAGGGGTTATACGTGCCACAATTACTTCCTCTTTCTGAGTTTTATCTCAGATTATAAAACAGTTGTGGTTATCACTTTGTATCAATACTGATACTCGATGATAACCACGGCATTACACTTCTGACTATATAACTAACAATTAATGTTAGTTGATAGTTTCTACCAACGGTAGTGAGCGAATGCTTTGTTAGCTTCAGCCATACGGTGAACGTCTTCACGTTTCTTAACCGCTGAACCTTTGCTGTCAGACGCATCTAACATTTCGTTAGCTAAGCGCTGAGCCATTGATTTTTCACCACGTTTACGAGCTGCTTCAACTAACCAACGCATGGCTAGTGCATTACGACGCACAGGACGAACTTCAACTGGAACTTGGTAAGTAGAACCACCAACACGACGAGACTTTACTTCCACTTGTGGGCGGATGTTGTCTAACGCTGTCTCGAATAACTCAAGGTGAGTTTTTTCAGAGTTCTTTTCAGTTAAAATGTCTAATGCACCGTAAACAATTTTTTCTGCAGTAGATTTTTTACCATCAACCATAAGGATGTTGATGAATTTTGCTAAAAGTTCGTTATGGAACTTAGGATCTGGCAATATTTTACGTTGCCCTACGACGCGTCTTCTTGGCATCTTAATTCTCCGTAGTATTCAGGATTAATCCAAAATATATAAATTTATTATTTGGCCTTACTTAACGTTTTTTTCTCTTCCTATCTATTAGGAAATAGAGAGGAAAACTTAAGATTTAGGTCGTTTAGCACCGTATTTAGAACGGCCTTGTCTTCTATCGCTTACACCAGAACAATCAAGTGCGCCACGAACGGTGTGATAACGCACACCCGGTAAATCTTTTACACGACCACCGCGTATTAATATAACGCTATGCTCTTGTAAATTATGTCCTTCACCACCAATGTATGAAGTTACTTCGAAGCCGTTAGTTAAACGAACACGAGCAACTTTACGAAGTGCTGAGTTAGGTTTTTTCGGTGTAGTTGTATACACACGAGTACATACGCCACGACGTTGTGGACAAGCTTGTAACGCTGGAACGTTACTTTTAGTTACTTGTCTAACACGTGGTTTACGTACTAATTGGTTAATAGTTGCCATTAAATAGCTCCCGATTAGTTAAACTTGTGTAAATTCCAATCAATGAGAAATTTACACCCTTATAAACGTGAAAATCCGCGACCTTAAACACCATACATAAACAGTACAGAATATAGGGTCGCGGAATTCTATAGGTCAAACTCTGGCCTGTCAAGTAGGACAGGCCATTAACGCTATATTTTTACTTAATCACTAGCATTTAGTGCGTCAGTTAATGCTTGTGCTGCGTCGTCAGCTGAAACAGTGACTTCCTCAACAGGCATTTGTGCTTGAAGCTTACGCTTGGCACGTTCTTGATGGTAAGAATAACCCGTACCTGCAGGGATTAAACGACCAACGATTACGTTTTCTTTCAAGCCACGTAGCTTATCTTTCTTACCTGCAACAGCAGCTTCAGTAAGTACACGTGTTGTTTCTTGGAAAGATGCTGCTGAAATAAATGATTCAGTCGCTAATGAGGCTTTTGTAATACCCATCATCAACATTACATATTCAGCTGGCTGTTTGCCATTAGCTTCTAGTTCACGGTTTGCGATATTAACGCGCGCCACTTCAACTATTTCGCCTTTCAAGAATTCGCCATCACCGGCATCAAGGATCTCACATTTGCGGATCATTTGACGTACGATAACTTCGATATGCTTGTCGTTAATTTTAACACCCTGTAAACGATATACTTCTTGTACTTCGTTCACAATGTAATTAGCAACAGGTGCAACACCACGTAATCGTAAAATATCATGTGGAGATTCAGGACCATCGGCAATGACTTCACCTTTGATTACTGGCTCACCTTCATAGATATTCAATAAACGTGTTTTAGGTATCATCTCTTCGTAAACTTCACCGCTAGGCTGAGTTATCAATAAGCGAACTTTACCTTTAGTCTCTTTACCAAAAGCAACAACACCTGTTTTCTCTGCAAGAATCGCAGGAAGTTTAGGTTTACGCGCTTCAAATAAATCAGCAACACGTGGAAGACCACCTGTAATATCACGAGTTTTCGAACTTGCTTGTGGTATACGAGCTAGTGCATCACCAATGTTTACGTCCGCGCCATCTTCAAGGTTTACAATTGCATTACCTGGTAAGTAATAAAGTGCCGGAATTTCAGTTCCTGCAATCATTACTTCGTTGCCTTTAGCATCTACAAGTTTCAATGCTGGACGCATTTCTTTACCTGTAGCATTACGTTGGCCAGCTTCTGTAACAATAATACTTGATAAACCAGTAAGTTCATCTGTTTGACGAACCATAGTTACGCCATCAGAAAGATCTACGAACTGAACTTTACCTGCTACTTCCGTAATAATAGGGTGAGTATGCGGGTCCCAGTTTGCGATAGTTTCGCCAGCTGTAATTGCACCACCATCTTTCTTAGAAAGAACAGTACCGTAAGGAACTTTATAACGTTCTTTCTCACGACCAAGCTCATCAATAACGGTAAGTTCAGATGAACGTGAAGTTATAACAAGGTGATCTTCTGAATTAGTTACAAACTTAGCATTCTGAAGTTTAAGCGTACCAGTATTTTTAACTTGTACATTGTTTTCAGCAGAAGCACGCGAAGCAGCACCACCGATGTGGAATGTACGCATGGTAAGCTGTGTACCAGGTTCACCAATTGATTGTGCCGCAACGACACCAATTGCTTCACCTTGGTTGATCATATGTCCACGAGCCAAATCACGACCGTAACAATGAGCACAAATACCAAAATCGGTTTTACACGTTATGATTGAACGTACTTTCATTTGATCTATTGAATTTTCTTCAATGAAATCACATAAAGCTTCGTCAATTAATGTATTACGAGGAAGTAAAACTTCTTCTGTACCTGGTTTAACAACATCTTCAGCAACAACACGACCTAGAACACGTTCTCTAAGTGGTTCAACAACATCACCACCTTCGATAAGTGGAGTCATTTGCAAACCGTCGTATGTGCCACAATCATGTTCAGTAACAACCAAATCTTGTGCAACATCAACTAAACGACGAGTTAGGTAACCCGAGTTAGCTGTTTTAAGTGCTGTATCGGCAAGACCTTTACGTGCACCGTGAGTTGAGATGAAGTATTCTGATACGTTCAAACCTTCACGGAAGTTAGCTTTGATTGGCGTTTCGATGATAGAACCATCTGGTTTAGCCATCAAACCACGCATACCTGCTAACTGACGAATCTGAGCTGCACTACCACGAGCACCTGAATCGGCCATCATGTAGATAGAGTTGAAAGAATCTTGTTCTTCAGGGTTACCATCACGATTAATAACAGTTTCTTTTGATAAATTGTCCATCATTGCTTTTGAGATTTTCTCATTGGCAGATGACCAAATATCGATAACTTTGTTATATTTTTCGCCCTGTGTTACTAAACCTTGTTCGAATTGAGTTTGGATTTCAGATACTTCTTCTTCCGACTCTTCGATAATAGTATATTTAGCATCAGGTATAACCATATCGTCAATACCAACAGAACAACCAGCGATCATCGCATAATGGAAGCCCGTGTACATGATTTGGTCAGCAAAGATAACGGTTTCTTTCAAACCTAGGTTACGATACGCATGGTTAATCAATTTCGAAATTGGTTTTTTACCCAGAGGTTGATCGATGAGATCGTAAGGCATACCTTTTGGACAAACTTGCCACATTAGTGCACGACCAATAGTCGTATCACGTAAGATGGTTTTAGGTACTGTAAAGTTACCTTCTTCGTCTTTAAAATATTCAGTAATACGAATTTTCACACGAGCATGTAGTTCTGCCACACCAGTACGGTAAGCTTTTTCAGCTTCTTTAGTGTCAGCGAAAGCCATGCCTTCACCTTTACCGTTAACACGATCACGTGTTAAGTAGTACAAACCTAATACAACATCTTGTGATGGTACTATAATCGGCTCACCGTTTGCTGGTGATAACACGTTATTAGTAGACATCATTAATGTTCGTGCTTCCATTTGTGCTTCGATAGTTAACGGTACGTGTACCGCCATTTGGTCACCATCAAAATCGGCATTGTATGCCGCACAAACTAGTGGATGCAAGTGAATTGCTTTACCTTCAATAAGAACAGGTTCAAATGCTTGAATACCCAATCTGTGAAGTGTAGGTGCACGGTTAAGCATAACTGGATGTTCGCGGATTACTTCATCAAGTACATCCCAAACTTCAGCGCCTTCGCGTTCAACTAATTTTTTAGCTGCTTTAATTGTTGTTGCTAAACCACGCGCTTCTAATTTTCCGTAGATAAATGGTTTGAATAATTCAAGTGCCATTTTCTTTGGTAAACCACATTGGTGTAAACGCAATGTAGGCCCAACAGTAATTACAGAACGACCAGAATAATCAACACGTTTACCCAATAGATTCTGACGGAAACGACCCTGCTTGCCTTTAATCATATCGGCAAGAGATTTAAGAGGACGTTTGTTAGAACCGGTAATTGCGCGACCACGACGACCGTTATCTAAAAGTGCATCAACAGACTCTTGTAACATACGTTTTTCGTTACGTACGATAATGTCTGGTGCAACTAAATCTAGAAGACGTTTCAATCGATTGTTACGGTTAATAACACGGCGGTATAAATCGTTCAAATCAGATGTAGCAAAACGGCCACCATCCAATGGTACTAACGGACGTAAATCCGGTGGTAAAATTGGTAGTACGTTCATGATCATCCACTCAGGTTTGTTACCTGAAGCAGCGAATGCTTCCATTAATTTTAAACGTTTAGTGACTTTTTTACGTTTAGTTTCACTACCAATTTCAGGAAGCTCTTCACGCATTTGCGCTACTTCGCCTTCTAAATCAATTTGCTGTAGTAAAGCTAGTACCGCTTCTGCCCCCATAAGTGCATCAAATTCATCACCGTGCTCTTCTAGAGCATCAAGATATTCTTCTTCGGTAAGAATCGCACTTTTTTCTAATGTTGTCATCCCAGGTTCAGTAACAACATATGATTCAAAATAAAGTACACGTTCAATATCACGAAGTGTCATATCTAGTAATAAACCAATGCGCGATGGTAATGATTTTAAGAACCAAATATGTGCAACTGGGCTTGCTAATTCGATATGGCCCATACGGTCACGACGAACTTTTGTTAATGTAACTTCAACGCCACATTTTTCACAAATAACACCACGATGCTTTAAACGCTTGTACTTGCCACAAAGACATTCGTAATCTTTAACTGGACCAAAAATACGAGCACAAAACAAGCCGTCACGTTCTGGCTTGAACGTACGGTAGTTAATCGTTTCAGGTTTCTTTACTTCACCAAATGACCAAGAACGAATTTGGTCAGGTGATGCTAGTCCGATACGTATACCATCGAACTCTTCTGTTTGATTTTGTTGCTTAAGAAACTTAAGTAAATCTTTCACACACTTCTCCTGTCGGAGTTAAACCTTAAAGAGAAAGCAGTTTCCTGCTTTCTCCGTGTACTGACTCATCAATTTGATAGTCAGCATGCAGCTTTGGAAGCTAGTCCTGATCTAATTCGATGTTAATACCTAACGAACGAATTTCTTTCAACAATACGTTGAATGACTCAGGAATGCCTGGTTCCATTCTGTGATCACCGTCAACTAAGTTTTTGTACATCTTAGTTCGACCGTTAACATCATCAGATTTAACCGTTAGCATTTCTTGTAGCGTATATGCCGCACCGTATGCTTCTAGTGCCCATACTTCCATCTCACCAAAACGCTGACCACCAAATTGCGCTTTACCGCCAAGTGGTTGTTGAGTTACAAGTGAGTAAGAACCTGTAGAACGTGCATGCATTTTGTCATCAACTAAATGGTTTAGTTTTAACATATACATGTAGCCAACTGTTACTGGACGTTCAAATTCACGACCAGTACGACCGTCAGTTAATATAAACTGACCGCTTTCAGGCATATCTGCAAGTCTGAACATTTCTTTAATTTCTTTCTCTGCAGCACCATCAAAAGCTGGTGTAGCAATAGGAAGACCCGCACGTAAGTTACCGGCTAAACGCATAACTTCATCGTCTGAGAAGCTTGCAATATCAACAACTTGACGAGATTCACCAACATTGTAAACTTCTTGAATGAAGTTACGTAGTTTATGAATTTCTTGTTGTGCTTCTAACATACGGTTAATTTTTTCACCAATACCACGACAAGCCATACCTAGATGAGTTTCTAAGATTTGACCAATGTTCATACGTGATGGAACACCTAACGGATTATGTACTACATCAACTGGAACACCATGTTGATCGTAAGGCATATCTTCAACAGGTACTACGTTTGAAATAACACCCTTGTTACCATGACGACCGGCCATTTTATCACCCGGTTGGATGTGACGTTTTATCGCTAAGTAAACTTTAATGATTTTAAGAACGCCTGGCGCTAAATCAGCACCTTGAGTGATCTTACGGCGTTTGATTTCAAACTTCTTATCGAAATCAGCTTTAATGTTGTCGTATTGCTCAGCGATTTGCTCTAGTTCAGATTGTTGACCTTCATCAGACAAGTTTTGAACTAACCAATTTGCACGAGACATACCATTAATGTCTGATTCATTTAAACCTGCAGAAAGAAGAAGGTTTTTAGCACGGGCGAAAATACCATCTTCTAAGATGCTAAATTCATCGCCTAAATCTTTCTTAACTTCTTTAAGTTGTAATTCTTCAATTTCAACGGCACGCTTATCTTTTTCTACACCATCACGGGTAAAGATTTGCACATCGATGATAGTACCTTTAACTGAGTTAGGTACACGCAAAGAACTATCTTTAACATCGGCAGCTTTCTCACCAAAAATTGCTCGTAAAAGTTTTTCTTCTGGTGTTAATTGAGTTTCACCTTTAGGAGTAACTTTACCCACTAAAATGTCGCCACCATTAACTTCAGCACCAATGTAAACAACACCAGCTTCATCTAATTTAGATAATGCTGATTCGCCTACGTTAGGGATATCAGAAGTAATTTCTTCACTGCCTAACTTAGTATCACGCGCGATACATGTTAACTCTTGAATATGAACCGTTGTGAAACGATCTTCAGTAGCAACACGTTCAGATAACAACATTGAATCTTCGAAGTTGTAACCATTCCAAGGCATGAAAGCAATACGCATGTTCTGACCAAGGGCTAATTCACCCATGTCCGTTGAAGGACCATCGGCAAGCACATCGCCACGAGTTACAGGTTCGCCCATACGACACTGTGGACGTTGGTTGATACATGTATTTTGGTTTGAACGTGTATATTTCGTCAAGTTATAAATATCAATACCGGCTTCACCAGCATGCATTTCGTCTTCATTAACTTTAACAACGATACGTGAAGCGTCAACATAGCTGACTACACCACCACGTTTAGCAACGGCTGTAACACCTGAGTCAACAGCGACTACTTTTTCCATACCAGTACCAATTAACGGCTTATCTACGATAAGGGTTGGTACAGCTTGACGTTGCATGTTTGAACCCATCAAGGCTCTGTTAGCATCATCGTGCTCTAGGAATGGAATTAAACTTGCTGCAACTGAAATAATCTGTTGTGGCGAAACGTCCATATATTGAACTTGTTCTGCCGAGATTAATGTAAATTCGTTTTTATGACGACATTGTACTAAGCCGTCAACTAAGTTGCCTTTACTATCAACCGGAGCTGTAGTTTGGGCAATAACGAAGTTACCTTCTTCAATTGCTGATAAGTAATCTATTTCATCAGTTACTAAACCATCAACTACTTTACGATAAGGAGTTTCTAAGAAACCATAATCGTTAGTACGTGCATAACACGAAAGGGAGTTGATCAAACCAATGTTTGGACCTTCCGGAGTTTCGATAGGACATACACGACCGTAATGGGTTGGATGTACATCTCGCACTTCAAAACCAGCACGTTCACGCGTTAAACCACCTGGACCTAAAGCTGAGATACGACGTTTATGCGTAACTTCTGATAACGGGTTGTTTTGATCCATAAACTGAGACAATTGTGAAGAACCAAAGAATTCTTTCACAGCCGCAGAAATAGGCTTAGCGTTGATTAAGTCTTGTGGCATGATCGCATCTAAGTCACCTAGACTTAAACGTTCACGTACTGCACGTTCGACACGAACTAGACCAACACGGAACTGGTTTTCTGCCATTTCGCCAACTGAGCGAATACGACGATTACCTAAGTGATCTATATCATCAGTTTCGCCTTTACCGTCACGAATGGCGATTAAGGTTTTCATTACTGAAATGATATCTTCGTTCGATAATATTCCGCTACCAACATCGTCAGCATTACCAACACGTCGGTTAAACTTCATACGACCAACAGTTGATAAGTCATAACGTTCTGATGCAAAGAACAAGTTAGTAAATAACGTTTCTGCAGCATCTTTAGTTGGTGGTTCGCCTGGACGCATCATGCGGTAAATTTCAACTAAAGCTTCAAGCTTATTTGAAGTACCGTCAACACGAATTGTGTCAGACATATATGAACCAACATCAAATTCGTTCATATATAAAGTAGAAAGAACTTTATGTCCAGCTTGGCTAAGTTCTGCTAATAACTCTAACGTTATTTCAGCATTCGCTTCAGCGATTACTTCACCCGTTGACTCATCGATATAAGCTTTAGATAAAACTTTACCAACGATGTATTCAGCTGGAACTTCTAGCTTTTCAAGTTTTTCTTTAGATAAAGAGCGAATATGGCGAGCAGTGATTCGACGTCCTTGTTCTACTAAAACATCACCATTTTTCAAACAAATGTCAAACGTTGCCGTTTCACCACGTAAGCGTTCAGGGATTAAATCCATGATAAGCTTATCGCCTTTGATCGAAAAATCAGTTGTGTCATAGAACATATCTAGAATTTCTTCAGTAGAATATTCTAATGCACGCAAAATAATAGAAGCCGGTAATTTACGACGTCGATCTATACGTACAAATAAGTTGTCTTTTGGATCGAATTCGAAATCTAACCAAGAACCACGATAAGGAATAACACGTGCGTTATATAACACTTTACCTGATGAGTGTGTTTTACCTTTATCATGATCGAAAAACACACCTGGCGAACGATGTAATTGCGAAACAATAACACGCTCAGTACCATTAATAACAAACGTACCGTTGTCTGTCATTAGTGGGATTTCACCCATGTATACTTCTTGTTCTTTGATATCTTTAACTGTGCCTGCTGGCGCTTCTTTATCATAAACTACTAAACGTAATTTAACGCGAAGCGGCGCAGAATAGGTTACACCGCGGATTTGACATTCTTTAACGTCAAATAACGGTTCGCCAAGTCTGTAGCTCACATACTGTAATTCTGAGCTACCAGAGTAAGCTTTAATTGGGAAAATAGAATGAAATGCAGCCTCTAGGCCTGTTTCACCTGTTGGATCAATATCAATAAACTTACGGAAAGATTCGAGTTGGATTGATAACAAGAATGGATAATCCATTACTTGTATACTTTTACCAAAGTCCTTGCGAATACGTTTCTTTTCAGAGTAAGAGTAAACCATGGGGTTCCTCAGCTTGCTGGTTATGGCCGATCTGCCTTTTAAATACCAATTGGACTAGACAACTTTAGTATGACTACACACTTATTATTAGCTAATCCAATTGGTATCAGACAGGGTATTGCGAATGATACTTAAATCAATTAAGTATCAAATTATGCACTTTTGGTCTATAAAAGACCACTTTCTTTAGCGCAAAAAGGCCGGTGACTTTAAAGTCACCAGCCATTGCCTTTTCAGGCAAATAATCTGTTTAAAAACAGATTATTTGATCTCAACAGAAGCACCAGCTTCTTCAAGAAGTGTCTTAAGTGATTCAGCTTCAGCTTTATCAACGCCTTCTTTAACAACGCCTAAAGCTTCAACTAAGTCTTTAGCTTCTTTAAGGCCTAAACCTGTAGCGCCACGAACGGCTTTGATTACTGCAACTTTCTTCTCACCGAAGCTAGTCATAACAACGTTGAATTCACTTTGCTCTTCAACAGCTTCAGCAGGTCCAGCAGCGGCAACAGCAGCTGATGCAGATACGCCAAATTTTTCTTCCATTGCTTCGATTAAAGCAACAACGTCCATTACTGACATGTCAGCAACTGCGTTTAGGATATCGTCTTTAGAAATAGACATTTTTAATTTCCTGTTCAATTAACAACCTTATGGTTGTTATAAATAACTATAAATACAAAAAGTGCGAATTGTGCTCTTAATATTAAGAGGTTAACAATTATTAAGCAGCTTCTTGTTCTTTCTGATCGCGTACTGCAGCAATCGTGCGGACTAATTTGCCTGCAGATGCTTCTTTCATAACGCTCATCAAACGTGAAATCGCTTCGTCGTAAGTAGGTAGCTTAGCTAACATATTTACGTCTACTGCGTTACCTTCAAATGCAGCTGCTTTTAATTCAAAGTTTTCGTTAGCTTTAGCGAAATCTGTGAATAAACGAGCAGCAGCACCTGGGTGATCACTTGAAAAAGCAATTAATGAAGGACCTTTGAATACGTCAGAAACACATTCAAATTCAGTACCTTCTACTGCACGACGTGCTAATGTGTTACGGACAACTTTCATCCATACGCCATTTTCACGTGCTTGCTTACGCAATACAGTAATTGCTTCAACTGCAACACCACGGGCATCCGCGATTACAACTGAGTGAGCGCCACTAGCAGCTTCTTGAACTTCAGCAACAATTGCTTTTTTGTCATCAAGATTGATAGCCATTGGCTTTAACTCCTGGTTCACCGGTTAAATAAATCACCGGCATTTACTATCCCTAAGTTAATAATTAACTTAGGCCGTTACGGCGAGGACCAGAATTAGGAAATACTGGGTAATCACCATCTACGTAGGAAAAATTAAGTCATAATTAATAATAAATTACTAAATTCGACACCTACGGTCTTTGACGGGGCTGTTTAACTTCGTTAACAAAGAAAACAACACCTACCAAAATTTTTAAGGGCGAAATTATAGTCTATAATTTAACCCTTGTAAAGTACCGTAATTGATACTTTACTTAGAAACTGCTGTCAAACTCGCTTGGTTTACCGATACACCGGCACCCATTGTAGTTGAGATAGAAAGTTTCTTAATGTACTGACCTTTAGCATTTGCTGGTTTAGCTTTCTTTAAAGCTTCCAATAAAAACTCTAGGTTTTCTTGTAATTTATCATCGTCGAAATCAGCCTTACCAATAGTAGTATGGATGATACCGTTTTTATCATTGCGGTAACGGATTTGACCCGATTTAGCATTGTTAATAGCGGTTACAACGTCTGGCGTTACAGTACCAACTTTAGGGTTAGGCATTAAACCACGTGGGCCTAATATCTGACCTAGTTGACCAACAACACGCATAGCATCGGGAGAAGCGATAACAACATCAAAGTTCATCTCGCCTTTTTTAACTAATTCAGCTAAATCTTCCATACCTACGATGTCAGCACCAGCTTCTTTAGCTTTCTCTGCGTTTGCGCCCTGTGTAAAAACAGCAACACGAACATCACGACCTGTACCATTTGGCAATACAGCTGCGCCACGTACGTTTTGATCTGATTTACGTGCGTCAATGCCAAGGTTTACAGCAACATCTACACTTTCACGAAATTTAGCAGTAGCAAGTTCTTTTAATAAAGAAATTGCTTCAGCAATATCGTAGTCTTTTAATACGTCTACTTTTTCACGGATAAGACGAGTACGTTTTGATAATTTAGCCATAATTAGTCCTCTACCACTAAACCCATTGAACGAGCAGAACCCGCAATGGTACGCACTGCAGCTTCCAAAGAACCAGCAGTCAAATCAGATTCTTTTGTCTTAACGATTTCTTCAAGTTGAGCTGTAGTAACAGTTCCAACTTTATCAGTGTTAGGACGACCAGAGCCGCTTTTGATACCAGCTGCTTTCTTCAATAAGTAAGAAGCAGGTGGAGTTTTTGTTTCGAACGTAAAAGAACGGTCACTGTATACAGTAATTACTACTGGAACTGGAGCGCCTTTTTCTAAAGAATCTGTTTTTGCGTTGAACGCTTTACAAAATTCCATAATGTTCACACCGTGTTGACCTAATGCAGGACCAACTGGCGGTGACGGGTTTGCTGCACCAGCAGCAACTTGTAGCTTGATTAAAGCTTGGACTTTCTTAGCCATGTTTCAATACCTTTAATTTGGGTTCTAACGCTAAATGTTTATTCAGCTCCCCGTTGTACGGTTTACCTTACTTTTTTTCAATCGTTATATCGCTTAAAAAAAATAGGCAGCGGATTATATATTAAATAGCACAAATTGCACAAGTTATTTTTTGAACGATTTACTTTACTGTAAATACAAAAAAGACCAAAGATTCTCATCTTTAGCCTTTTTCAGTTTTCTACATTTACTGGACATTAAAAACTTAGCTTAGCCTTTTTCGACTTGACCAAACTCTAAATCTACTGGTGTAGAACGACCAAAAATTAGAACCGATACTTTAATTCGATTTTTGTCGTAGTCTAATTCTTCAACAACACCGTTAAAGTCAGCAAATGGACCATCAATAACACGAACCACTTCGCCGGGCTCAAATAATGTTTTAGGTCTAGGTTTATCCGTATCTTCAAGTCTTTGTAAAATACGATCAGCTTCTTTCTGTGTTATTGGAGCTGGGCGATCACTTGTACCACCGATAAAGCCTAACACACGTGGAACACTTTTAACTAGATGCCAAGCTTCAACATCCATTTCCATTTGAACGAGAACGTATCCAGGGAAAAATTTTCGTGAGCTTTTACGCTTTTGACCAGCACGCATCTCAACAACTTCTTCTGTAGGAACGAGTATTTGTCCAAACTTTTCGTGCAAGCCTTGAATTTCAATATGCTCAACTAATGTTTTTTGCACGCGACCTTCATAACCTGAGAAAGCTTGAACAACATACCAACGTAACTTAGGGTTAGTATTTATTACTGGCTCTTCAATTTCTTCGTTCTCTTCTGGAGATAAGTTTTCTTCAGTCATGATTACACCTGTAAACCTGTAATAAATCCAACGACCCAAAACAATGTTGAATCAAGTCCCCACATCACTAATGACATGATAAAGGTAGCAAATAAAACGATACCTGTAGTTTGTATAGCTTCTTGACGCGTTGGCCAAACAACTTTACGTATTTCTGTACGAGATTCTTTAGCGAATGCAACCGCATTGTGACCTTTGATAGTTTGCATAGCAATTACACCTGCTATGGCAATACCAACAACCGCACCAATAGCTCGGTATAATACTGACTCTTCACCATAAAAATAATTTGCGAAAACGACGCCCGCTAAAATAAGGATAACTGTTATCCATTTTAACGAATCGAGAGAACCGCTTGGCTGGCTTTCTGTACTTGCATTCATAATATTAACCTGTAATTTTGCCTAAGGCATTTGAACTTCATCACTGAAGTTTACTTCAAAAGTATCAATACAATACTTTACTAAATTTGGCAGGGGTAGAGAGACTCGAACTCCCAACCATCGGTTTTGGAGACCGCTGTTCTACCAATTGGAACTATACCCCTATTTACTATCCATCTAAGATGAGTAGTTACACTTGTCGAGTGAATCTTATTTTATTGGGAATTAAGAGATACTCTAGAAGTGAGGCGCTATTATACTAATGAAATTACTTTACTCAAGCGATATTTTAAAATGTACGACGATAGTTGATTTATATGCTTTATTAAGCTGTTGTTCTTATGTTAAAAACTAGCTTATAGCCCCTATTACACGGTATTATATTTCTTATAATTATTTAATAAGAGGACAAATGATGAAAGCAAGTGTGAAATGGGTAGGTCAAGAATTATTTATGGGTACATCGGAGAGCGGCCATACTATTGTTTTAGATGCAAATGGCGGCTCATTAGCACCAAGTCCATTAGAAAATGTTCTTATCTCTTTAGGTGCATGTTCATCAGTCGATATAGTTAGTATTCTTGAAAAAACTCGTCAAGCGGTTACAGGCTGTAGAGTAGATATTTCTGGAACACGTGTTGATACCGTTCCTAAACTATTTTCAGACATCCATTTACATTTTGTTATAACAGGCAATGATGTCGCCGAAAAACATGTGGACCGAGCAGTAAGTCTTTCGGCTGACAAGTATTGTTCTGTTGCACTTATGTTGAATAAATCAGTAAATATCACACATGACTTTGAGATAGTAACGGCTTAAAGCCAATTTATTGCTGTAAAATAGTAATCGTTAATAATTTCCATACAATTTTACAGCAGTATCAAGTTAGAGATCACTCATCCAGTCTATCTGTTTATTCGCTGCATTCTTTTTATTCATCAAATCTAAGATCAAAGGAGTTAAAAGCAGTTCCATAGCTAAACCCATTTTACCACCTGGAACGACCAGTGTATTTATACGTGACATAAACGCACCTTCAATCATAGATAGGTAATAAGGAAAATCCACGCTCGTTCCTTCACGAAAACGGATAACAACAAAACTTTCATCTAAACTAGGAATCGCTTTGGCACTAAATGGATTTGATGTATCTACCGTTGGTACACGCTGAAAGTTGATGTGTGTTCTAGAAAATTGTGGTGTGATGAATGAAATGTAATCTTCCATACTACGAACAATACTTGCTGTTACGGCTTCACGACTATGACCACGCTGATTCGTGTCCCTAATAATTTTTTGAATCCATTCTAGATTTACAATAGGTACCATTCCAATCAGTAAATCGACGTGTTTCGCAACATCATTCTTTTCAGTGACGACACCTCCATGTAACCCTTCATAAAACAATAAGTCAGTGCTATCACCTAAGTTTTCCCACGGAGTAAACGTACCTGGCATTTGATTATATGGAACAGCTTCATCAAAGGTATGCAGGTAACGACGCATTTTACCTTTACCTGTTTCTGAATAATCTTTAAAGAGCCTTTCTAATGCATCGAAATCATTTGCTTCATCACCAAAATAACTAATATTTCGTCGGTCTTCTCTAGCTTTTCGTTTTTCTAGATCCATCTCTTGACGTGAATAGCGGTGAAAGCTATCACCTTCGACAGAAGCCGATGTAATCCCAAGGGAACGGAAGATGTGCTCAAATGATTCTATCGTAGTAGACGTTCCAGCTCCTGAGGAACCGGTTACAGCGATGATAGGGTTTCGAGATGACATAGTTGAGACTCTTAAGACTGGGGTTAAATGTTATACGGAGAATTTCGAGCTTGGTCAAGTTTTACTCAAAAATAGTAATTGGTAGTTTTTAAAAACAAAAACGGAGCCGAAGCTCCGTTTTTAATTTTAAAGTATATTTAGCTTAGCTAAATTACGCTTCAACTGACTCTTCAACTTCTTCAACAGCGTCTTCTACTGCAGGTCGGTCTACTAATTCAATATAAGCCATAGGTGCTTTATCACCAGTACGGAAACCACATTTTAAAATGCGAGTATATCCACCTGGACGTTCTTGGTAACGAGCACCAAGTTCGTTGAATAAAATACCTACTACTTCTTTATCTTGTGTACGAGCAAACGCTAAACGGCGATTTGCAACACTGTCGGTTTTAGCCAATGTAATCAATGGCTCTACAACCATACGTAGTTCTTTAGCTTTAGCTACAGTCGTTCTAATCAAACCGTGCTTCACTAAAGAGCTTGCCATATTGCGGAACATCGCTTTACGATGACTGCTATTACGGTTTAACTGGCGACCGCTTTGACGATGGCGCATAAGTTAATCCTTCTCTCAACTATTAAAAAAATGATGAACGAATTAGTCGTTATCAGCAATGCTTTCAGGCGGCCAATTTTCAAGGCGCATACCTAAAGATAAACCACGAGACGCTAAAACGTCTTTGATTTCTGTTAGAGACTTCTTACCTAAATTAGGTGTTTTAAGAAGCTCAACTTCTGCACGCTGTACTAAATCGCCAATATATTGAATTGCTTCTGCTTTTAAGCAGTTTGCTGAACGAACTGTTAATTCAAGATCATCTACTGGACGAAGCAAAATAGGGTCAAATAGCGGTTTAGCTTCTACTTGCTCTACTTCTTTAATATCACGCAATTCTACAAACGCATCTAGCTGCTCAGCTAAAATTGTTGAAGCACGACGAATAGCCTCTTCTGGATCCAATGTACCATTGGTTTCCATATCAAGTACAAGTTTGTCTAAATCAGTACGTTGTTCAACTCGGGCAGAGTCAACATCGTAGGCAATTCTTACAACTGGACTGAATGAAGCATCAACTAACAAACGTCCGATTGCACGATCTTCGTCTTCGGCATCGCGTCTAACTGAAGCAGGAACATAACCACGTCCCATTTCAATTTTGATACGCATACTGATAGATCCATCACCTGTTAAATTACAGATTACATGACCAGGATTTGCAATTTCTACATCTCCATCATGCTGGATATCAGCTGCCGTTACAGGGCCTTCACCGGATTTAGTTAAAGTAATAACAGCTTCGTTTTTACCTTCTAAACTTATAGCTAGCCCCTTAAGGTTCAACAATATTTCGATGATGTCTTCTTGAACACCTTCTTTACTACTGTATTCGTGTAGAACGCCGTCAATCTCAACTTCAGTTACAGCACAACCTGGCATTGAAGATAAAAGAATGCGACGTAACGCATTACCTAAAGTATGACCAAAACCACGTTCTAATGGCTCTAAAGTTACCTTAGCACGAGTAGCACTAACGGTTTCAATACCAACCAATCGTGGTCTAAGGAATTCGGTTACAGAACCCTGCATATATGTCCTCTCTTAAGTGCTACTTTACTTAGAGTAAAGTTCAACAATTAACTGTTCATTAATTTCAGCAGACAAGTCAGAACGATCAGGAACACGTTTAAAAACGCCTTCAAGTTTCTTGTTATCTACTTCAACCCAGACTGGCTTCTCACGTTGTTCAGCTAATTCTAAAGCAGCGATAATACGTGCTTGAGTTTTAGATTTCTCACGAATAGAAACTGCATCTTCAGCTTTAACATTGAAAGATGGAATATTAACAACTACGCCGTTAACTACGATAGCTTTATGGCTAACAAGTTGACGAGCTTCAGCACGAGTACTTGCGTAACCCATACGGTATACTACATTGTCAAGACGCTTCTCTAAAAGTTGTAACAAGTTTTCACCTGTATTACCTTTCAAACGAGCCGCTTCTTTATAGTAATTACGGAATTGTTTTTCTAGTACGCCATATATACGACGAACTTTTTGTTTTTCACGAAGTTGAACACCGTAATCAGACAAACGACCGCGACGTGCGCCGTGCTGACCTGGTATTGTTTCGATTTTACATTTAGTGTCAATTGCTCTAACACCGCTTTTAAGAAACAAATCTGTTCCTTCGCGACGACAAAGCTTTAACTTAGGACCTAAATATCTAGCCATTTTCTTTCTCCAACTATCCTAAAAAAGTACGATTAAACGCGACGTTTCTTAGGAGGACGACAACCATTATGAGGAATAGGTGTAACGTCAGTAATGTTGGTGATTTTAAAACCAGCAGCATTTAAAGCACGGATTGCAGACTCACGTCCTGGTCCTGGGCCTTTAACGAACACTTCAATATTCTTCAAACCAAACTCTTTTGCAGCGGCGCCAGCGCGGTCTGCAGCTACCTGAGCAGCAAAAGGGGTAGATTTACGTGAACCACGAAAACCTGAACCACCTGCAGTTGCCCAAGATAAAGCATTACCTTGACGATCTGTAAGAGTTACGATTGTGTTGTTGAAAGAGGCGTGGATATGAGCCATGCCATCAGCAACTTGTTTTTTTACGCGTTTACGCGTACGTACAGGTGTTTTAGCCATTGTCTAGTTCCTACTTCTTAATTGGCTTACGAGGACCTTTACGGGTACGCGCATTTGTTTTAGTGCGTTGACCACGTAAAGGAAGACTGCGACGATGGCGTATGCCACGGTAACAACCTAAATCCATAAGACGTTTAATATTCATTGAAACTTCACGGCGTAAATCACCTTCTACGGTGTATTTATCCACTTCAGCACGTAGCAAATCAATATTTGCTTCGTCTAATTCACTGATCTTCGTTGATTCTGCGATACCGGCTGCTGCACAAATTGCTTTTGCGCGAGTAGCTCCGATACCGTAAATCGCAGTAATGGCGATTACTGCATGCTTACGATCAGGGATGTTAATGCCAGCGATACGGGCCACTAAACACATCTCCTATTTAAGTTAAAATTCATCAAGTTGGAAAGCCCGTTAGGATACCCAACCTGTATTCTTTTTTGCAAATCGAAGCGGCATTATACAGAATTTTCTGCACAATGCTACTTCTAAAAGATATTGCTGTTATCTTAGATGAATCTAAGATTAACCTTGTCTTTGTTTGTGCTTTGGTTCTACACAAAGAATGCGTACTACGCCTTTGCGTTTAACCACTTTACAATTACGACAAATCTTTTTTACGGATGCACGTACTTTCATTTTATACTCCGTTTACCTATTGAGTTAAGCCTTAAGACCTAACCTTTTAAGTTAGCTTTCTTAAGCACATTGTCATATTGATGAGACATCATATGAGTTTGTACTTGTGCCATAAAGTCCATAATAACCACTACAATAATAAGTAATGATGTACCACCAAAATAGAACTGTACGTCCCACGCGATGATCATGAACTGAGGTACCAAACAAATAAAGGTAATATACATCGCACCCGCTAGGGTTAAACGTGTCATAACTTTATCTATATATTTAGACGTTTGCTCACCAGGACGTATCCCAGGAATAAACGCACCTGATTTTTTTAGGTTATCTGCAGTTTCACGCGGATTGAAAACAAGTGCCGTGTAAAAAAAACAGAAAAATATTATCGCTGCTGCAAGTAACATTACATACAGAGGCTGACCTGGAGAAATAGCAATAGATACTTCTTGTAAAAAGTCAGCAACCGCACCTTCACCTTGTCCAAACCAACTCGCTAGAGTGCCTGGAAACAAAATAATACTTGATGCAAAGATTGGTGGTATAACACCAGCCATATTTACTTTTAGTGGTAAATGCGTGCTTTGTGCAGCGAAAACCTTACGGCCTTGCTGACGCTTAGCATAGTTAACAACAATACGTCGTTGACCACGTTCCACAAATACTACAAAAAATGTTACAGCAAATACTATGACACACATCAACAATAATACTAATAAGTGCAATTCACCTTGACGCGCCATCTCTGCTGTTTGAGCAACAGCTGAAGGCATGCCAGCAACGATACCTGCAAATATTAAGATTGAAATACCGTTACCAATACCGCGTTCTGTAATTTGTTCACCTAACCACATTAAAAACATGGTACCAGTTACTAAACTTACCACTGCAGCAAAGTAGAAACCAAAACCTGCGTCCATTACTAGACCCGGCATCATTCCTGGTAAACTTCTTGCAATTGCAATTGATTGTACTGTCGCTAGAACTAACGTGCCGTAGCGGGTGTATTGACTGATTTTACGTCGTCCAGCTTCACCTTCTTTTTTTAATTCTGCCATTGCCGGGTGCATGACCGTAAGCAATTGCATAATTATTGAAGCTGAAATGTACGGCATAATACCAAGTGCCAATACAGAGGCTCGCTCAAGAGCACCACCAGAGAACATGTTAAACATCTCTACAATGGTGCCCTTTTGTTGTTCAAACAACTGAGCTAATACAGCGGCGTCAATACCAGGGATTGGCACAAATGATCCTAAACGAAACACTATAAGTGCACCGAGAACAAACCATAATCTTTGCTTAAGCTCAGACAAACCGCCTGCGCCTTTACTACTTTGTGAAGTAGCCATTCCTGGTGTAGCCATGCTGTACTATTCCTCGATTTTTCCGCCAGCAGCTTCAATAGCTGCACGTGCGCCTTTAGTAACACCTAAACCACGAACCGTAATTGGACGGTTAATTTCACCAGACAACATGATTTTTGCTGTTTTGATGTTACGTGTAATTAGGTTTGCATCTTTAAGAGCAAAGATATCGACAACATCACCAGTGATGATGTTTAGTTCATGTAAACGTACTTCAGCGCGAACTAAAGATTTACGTGACGTGAAACCAAACTTAGGTAAACGTTGTTTCAATGGCATTTGACCACCTTCGAAACCTGGACGTACACTACCGCCAGAACGAGATTTCTGACCTTTGTGACCACGTCCACCTGTCTTACCAATGCCAGAACCAATACCGCGACCACATCGCTTCTTAGCTTTCTTTGCACCTGGTGCAGGAGATAAAGTATTTAAATGCATAATTAGTCCTCCACCTTAACCATATAAGATACTGTGTTAATCATACCGCGTACAGATGGAGTATCTTCTAACTCTACTGTTTGACGAATACGACGTAATCCAAGACCTCTTAATGTAGCTCTATGCTTCGGTAAACGACCGATAGAACTTTTCATTTGAGTTACTTTTACTGTTTTAGCCATGCTCAATTACCCCAGTATGTCTGCAACGGTTTTGCCACGCTTAGCTGCAACACCTGCCGGCGACTTCATATTCGCAAGAGCTGAAACAGTAGCACGAACTACGTTGATCGGGTTAGTAGAACCGTATGCCTTAGACAATACGTTCTGAACACCTGCAACTTCTAGTACTGCACGCATCGCGCCACCGGCGATGATACCTGTACCTTCAGAAGCTGGTTGCATGTAAACTTTAGAACCAGAGTGCTTGCCAATAATGACATGCTGAAGAGTAGTACCCTTCAAATCAACGGTTACTATGTTACGGCGTGCTTTTTCCATTGCTTTCTGGATTGCAGCAGGCACTTCACGTGCTTTACCGTATCCAAAACCAACGCGACCAGCACCATCACCAACTACTGTAAGAGCAGTAAAACTGAATATGCGACCACCTTTAACCACTTTTGAAACGCGGTTAACGGCAATTAGCTTTTCAGCCATATCACTTTGTTGTGAGTTTTCTTGATTATGATTAGCCATTATCAACCCCTAAAACTGCAAACCAGCTTCACGAGCTGCTTCTGCTAACGCTTTTACGCGACCATGGTAACGAAAACCAGAGCGATCAAAAGCAATGCTTGTGATGCCTTTAGCTACTGCACGTTCAGCAATTGCTGTACCTACAACTGTAGCTGCTGCTACGTTACCTGTTTTTTCTAACTGAGCACTAATTTCTTTGTCTAAAGTTGACGCTGATGCGATAACCTCAGAACCAGTTGGAGCGATCAATTGCGCGTAAATGTGACGAGGAGTACGAAATACAACTAAACGATTCGCACCCAACTCGCTAATTTTTGCACGAGAGCGTTTAGCTCTGCGCAAACGAGATGTTTTCTTATCCATAGTATAACCCTACTTCTTCTTAGCTTCTTTACGGCGAACAACTTCATCACTATAGCGAATCCCTTTACCTTTATAAGGCTCAGGTTTACGGTATGAACGAATGTCTGCAGCAACTTGACCAACCAACTGTTTATCAGCACCTTTCAGTATGATTTCAGTTTGACTAGGAGTTTCAACGGTAATCCCTTCAGGGATTGCGTGATTTACCGGATGCGATAAACCTAAAGATAAGTTCAATGACTTACCAGCAGCTTTAGCTCGGTAACCAACACCGTTTAATAACAATGTTTTCACATAGCCTTTACTAACACCTTCAACCATATTATTGATTAAAGAACGTGAAGTACCGGCCTGAGCCCAAGCGCCTTTAACATCAGCAACGATATTAGTAATGATGCTGTTTTCTTCTTGAGAAACAACAACGTCACTATGGATCGTGCGAGATAATTCGCCCATTGGACCTTTAACTTGTATATCTTGACCTGACAACGTAACAGTAACGCCAGCAGGAACAACGACATGTGCTTTTGCAACACGAGACATATATTTCTCCTTACGCTACGAAACCGATGATTTCACCGCCGATACCCGCAGAGCGAGCAGCGCGATCAGTCATCAGACCTTTAGAAGTAGAAACAATCGCAATACCCATACCAGCAAGAACTTTTGGAAGTTCATTACAGTTTTTGTATATACGAAGACCAGGACGTGAAACACGCTTGATCGTTTCAATTACTTCTTTACCTTCAAAATATTTCAAAGTTACAGATAGTTCAGGTTTTACATCACCTGATACTGTGAACTCTGATACATAACCTTCTTCTTTAAGTAAGTTTGCGATAGCAACTTTTACTTTAGAAGATGGCATTGTAACTGCAACTTTTGCTGCAGATTGACCGTTGCGGATGCGTGTAAACATGTCCGCGATAGGATCAGTCATCATAACAATCTACTCCCGTGAATTACCAACTAGCTTTCTTAAGACCTGGAACTTCACCACGCATCATTGCTTCACGCAATTTGATTCGGCTTAAACCGAATTTACGTAAGAAACCATGAGGACGACCAGTAATATTACAACGGTTACGTTGACGACTACTTGATGAATCACGAGGTAAACTTTGAAGTTTCAATACAGCATCCCAACGATCTTCTTCAGAAGAATTATCGTTAGAGATGATTGCTTTTAATGCACTACGCTTTTCGGCATATTGTGCTACTAATTTGGTTCTTTTAGCTTCACGAGCTTTCATTGACGTTTTAGCCATAACTCTACACCTTGTTCTTAAACGGGAAGTTAAAGGCAGACAATAAAGCGTGTCCTTCTTCATTATTCTTCGCGCTAGTAGTGATAGTAATATCCATCCCACGAATCTTATCAATTTTGTCATAATCGATTTCAGGGAAGATAATTTGCTCACGTACGCCCATGCTGTAGTTACCACGACCATCGAATGACTTAGGATTCAAGCCACGGAAATCGCGGATACGAGGAATAGAGATCGAAATTAAACGCTCTAAAAATTCCCACATACGTTCGCCACGTAGAGTTACTTTTGTACCAATAGGATAACCTTCGCGAATCTTGAAGCCCGCAACAGATTTGCGCGCTAAAGTCGTCACTGGTTTTTGTCCTGAGATTGCAGTAAGATCATTTGTGGCGTGGTCTAATACTTTTTTATCAGCAATAGCTTCGCCAACACCCATGTTAAGGGTGATCTTTTCAATCCGAGGGACTTGCATGACACTTTTGTATTCGAACTTCGTCTGAAGGTCGTTTACAATAGTATCTTTGTAAAAATCATGCAGTTTCGCCATCGTTTACTCCAATAATTAAACTAGTTCGTTATTAGATTTGAAGAAACGTACTTTTTTGCCGTCTTCAATTCTAAAACCTATACGATCTGCTTTACCCGTTTTAGGGTTAACAATCGCTACGTTTGAAACTTGTAAAGATGCTTCTTTTTCAACTATGCCACCAGGCTGCTGTAACTGAGGTACAGGCTTAGTGTGCTTTTTGATTAAGTTAACGCCTTCTACAAATACTTTGCCGTTATCAACAAGAACTTTAGTGACTTTACCAGTCTTACCCTTGTCTTTACCAGCCAGTACAATAACTTCATCATCACGACGAATCTTAGATGCCATTATCGTGACTCCTTATAGTACTTCAGGTGCAAGTGAAACGATTTTCATGAACTTTTCATTACGAAGTTCACGAGTCACAGGACCAAAAATACGAGTACCAATTGGTTGTAAGTTAGCATTTAACATTACAGCCGCGTTTTCATCAAATCTGATGGTAGAACCATCTGAACGACGAACACCTTTCTTAGTGCGCACCACTACCGCAGTAAGAACATCACCTTTTTTAACTTTGCCGCGAGGATTTGATTCCTTCACCGCAATTTTAATGATGTCACCTATACGCGCGTAGCGACGGTGCGAACCACCAAGAACCTTTATACATTGTACACGTCGAGCGCCGCTGTTATCAGCTACGTTCAATTGTGATTGCATTTGGATCATTGAGTTTTACTCCGCTATTTATCTAAATAAAATTAGATATAATTTAAGGCCAGAAATTTGACCCGTCACTGCCTTCTACTTCCCTTGAATTCTACATTCGAATTCGAAGGGCGCGAGATTATAACACCACCCATTTAAAAGAGATAGTTTAATTAGTTAAAAATTAAACTATCTTTTGCTTATAAGGCATTAGCCACCTTCAATAAATAGCTATATTATTTGGCCGAATGGTTTTACAAACTATGGCCAACACCTTTTACTATCAGATTCTGAGACGGTCACCGATATTCATCATCAAGCCTTGCCGTTACTTTTTCGCTCCGTACTCTCCGACGTGGTCGCATCCGGTTTAAATAGTCTTATCGTTATTTTGTGTATCACATTAGATACAAGAAGAACTTGCCTTTTACATATGTTCAATTCATCTTCTAACAGGTCATATCAAACAACAATGCATACTTTTAACTTACCAATGACTACGATTACCAATGAACGCTTGCGATGCCTGCAAATATTATGAGCTAACATCTCAATGAATTTCGACTGTATCTTTGCCTGTTGATTATCATCAACTTGAGCGTGAACTTAGTTTCACGGCATTACCTTTACACGCCGTAAATACTTTTCCTAAGCAAAGCCGTATTAAAATACACCCGTTAAAAACACCCGTAAATGAAACACTTTATCTATGTCAGAATAGACGTTCCTTTGAAACTAATCGCAGTAAACATATAAAAAATGACTTGCCAAGGTAATCTCTTAGAGTGTAAACAGTTAAGTGCTAAATAAAATGACAAGCGATCAAACCCATCTAATTTTAAATTACGGAAAGTATTAATAATGAAAACAGTTATTCTTGAACATCAAAGCATAGTTCCATCAAAAATAATTTGTATTGGCCGTAATTATGTTGAACACATTGCTGAACTAGGCAATGAAATACCTGATGAAATGGTCGTATTCAATAAGCCCAATTCTGCCATTTCAACAGAGCTCAACTCGTATCATCTAGAACAACTTCACTACGAAGGGGAATTATGCTTTTTAGTGACAGATGGAGGTTTTTCGGCAGTCGCTTTCGGTTTAGACCTCACAAAAAGAAATTTACAAAGCAAACTAAAAGCAAAGGGCTTACCTTGGGAGCGCGCTAAAGCATTTAATGGTGCAGCTGTATTTAGTGAGTTTGTTAAGGTTAACATGACTGAGATTAATGACCAATTGAGACTTGAGCTATCCATTGATGAGAAGATCGTACAAAGTGGTAGCGTACAGCTAATGATATACAAACCGACAGAAATATTAGCTGAATTGAAAAGCTATACCGAGTTAAACGATGGCGACATTGTTATGACAGGAACGCCTAAAGGAGTAGGAGCCATAACAAAAGGTGCTCGCTTTAAAGGTCGAGTATTTATAAGTAATCAGGAATTGGTGTCAATGGACTGGGTCGCCAACTAAAGCGGAGTTAATGTTGTTAAAAGGATAAATAAATTATTGCCAACCTACTCGCCATAGTTCACTGACTTTCAAATCACGCCAATTAATCGTGTACTCACTGTGAGTCATTACGGCTTCAATGATACAGCAAATAACGTTTTTATCTTCATCAAAGTCAACCTTAATTATAATAAAGTGCTTTTCTTTATTAACAACGTCGACTTTAGTCCATTTACTATTAAGGAGTGCTTTAGGGCTAACTTTATTCATATTTACCTTAAACATAGTATTTATTCTTTTAAAAAGAAGAGTTGAAATATTGACAATGAAAACTTGCCTGCAATCTTTTTGGTCATTAAAAATCCAACTTCTCTGATATCTTCAGAAGAAAGTACAGGAGCATCTTTTATCATTCTTCCACGAAAGGTTGCTTTGAAGTCAGCAAGTTGAAATATAAGTTTTTCGCGTTTGTTAGCCACTGTTGTAAAATCATGTTTATAAGCTAACCTGTAGCCATTAATGTAAATAACGACTCTTAATTGATAGGCTTGACCATCTCCTTCAATATCAATCACTAACTGGTCAAAAGATTCAGGAAGATTTTCTAATGCACGAAAAACCGAACTAAAACCACCATTGTTATCAAGTGATATATCACCTGAGAAAATGCCCTGTTCGGAGTAAAAGGTCATATTTCCGTTAGATAAACCACCCATAACACCATCATTCGTTATCCGCCAAAGGCCTTCTTCTTGATTAGAAAAATCTATCATATAGGTTTCAACATATTTATTATTTTTCTCATCAGCACTCCCGCTAATATAATAACTATTTGCATGAGCACAAAAACATAAAAGCAAACTTATCATATATCTCATCAGTAAATTTCACTTAAATAATTGTCACATCATTACTTTACAAATACGTAGAATTAACGCATAAAGATCAAAAGATATAAAAAAATGAGCTAAAGTAACTTATATAACGTATTAGCTTCTAATTCGACTTATCAGCAACGAGTAAAAATACATGCGCATTCTTTTAGTTATATTATTCATAAGCCTAGCATCAGGCTGTAGCACACAATACCCAAATCAATCAGTAGTAGGTAAATCTTTCCCATCGGTTACCGGGCAAAGTTTAGAAGAAAAAACGTTCAATATTCCTGAAGACTTCAATAAAGCATTTACACTATTACTAGTCGGCTATAAACAAAATTCACAATTTGATATCGACAGATGGTTAATTGGTTTAGACATGACTGAGACGAACGTAGATGCTTATGAGATACCTACGATTCAAGGGTTATTTCCAAGGATGTTCAGTACTGTGATCGACAATGGCATGCGTAAAGGAATTCCAAAGCAACTTTGGAAAGGTGTGATAACGGTATACGCAGATGGTGACAGAGTTCAGGCTTTCACCGGTAATGAAGACCCGAATAACGCCAGAGTAATCTTATTAAACAAAGATGGTATCGTACTTTACTTTTATGATGATGGTTTCTCTGTGGCTGCACTTAATCAATTGAGAGATATCTTAACTCCCTCAAACTAGATAATAATCTGTTATGAAAAGGGTAAAATTACTATACCTATTATTTCTACCCTTTTACATATTACTCATTTATTATAACGACTCAAATAACGTCCAAACTCATCAATTATTATCCCGGCATACTTATTAAAAGCAAAGAGCAAAACAACTATTTCTGCTTGTTGATTTTTCTCGATAAAATCAGCACCAAATTAGTGCGTAAAATTCAATTGGTGCATTTTCCAAATCTATTTTAAATATGTATAAAGTCCATATTTTATAATTAATCATTATATTACAAGTAGCTAGCCGATTAATTTAATTTTTATTTTACATGGCATAAGACTTGATGCTTCAAGCATAATTAGTATTTATCTATAGTGGAAATTATGCTTGAAGCTTTTATTGAACAACACAAATTACCTAAAGAATT
>Ga0209712_10000689_pt1 | contig 29343 bp, 29 predicted proteins | sample ArcOceMetagenome_FD_187443 | JGI IMG/M metagenome (GOLD analysis project Ga0209712, IMG submission 187443) | Marine eukaryotic phytoplankton communities from Arctic Ocean - Arctic Ocean - Greenland ARC118M Metagenome (SPAdes) (version 2) | ecosystem: Environmental > Aquatic > Marine > Oceanic...
GTCAAAGCTACATGAGCAGAAATCCAAGCCGCTGCGGCAGTCCCTTCACTAATGCTGGTTTCACCGGCTAAGCTATAATAGCCTAATAGGCCTTGAATATGGTGAGGAATACGTTGGCTAGGCATAGAGCGAGACTGCCAAATATTGGGGATTGCTTCACCCTGATGACCTGCTTGCGTCCATCGTTGCCAGATGGTGTCTAAGAAAGCCAGGTAACCTTTATCGTGTATGTTTTCTACTAAGTGACGTGGCCAATGGGTGGGGCTAATTATTGGGCCTAATCGCTCAGATTTAATGGCGCTTAAAACGTAATCTACTCGTTGGGGGCATTCAAAAGGGGTGATTAGCTGGCCTCCGGCAAGTTCTGTTTTGGCACTGCGTAAAATGTGGTCAGGAGAGTAGACGGTTTTCATAGTTGGCGTTTTTTAAATGATGCAGGTTTGGATATTAGCGGTAATCTAGGCATTAAGTCCATGCTTAATTAGCGCCTTAGCGCCTAGTGCTTAGGGCCTTAGTGACCTTGGCCTAAGCGCACACTGAGGGTGATAGACACATGACAAATAGGGTGCTGTTAATGCTCGAGTTAGATCGCAGGAGGTTATATTTTTAGTGCTTAAAAAGCTCACCATTAAAGTAGGTCTTGAGCCCAGTAGCATGGCTTGCGATGCTGTTTGACACAACTAATCGGGTGCAGCAGCAGGGGGCTTGGCAGAGCAGTAGTGCTGAATTAAAAGGGCTAAGGCGCCCAGAACTAAACCCCAAAAGGCGCTACCGATGCCCCACAAAGCCACTCCAGAAGCGGTTGTGATCAGGGTGATCATGGCAGCAATACGCTCTGATTCTTGCGCCAAGGCGGTGCTAAGGCTGCTGCTTATAGTGCCTAAGAGCGCTAAACCAGCAATGCTGATGACCAGAGCTTGGGGTAAGCTATTAAATAAGCCTGTTAAGCTATCGGCAAAAACACCGGTGGCTACAATAAATAAACCGGCCCAAACAGCTGAGCGATACCTTTGTTTTGGGTCAGCATCCACGTCTTTACCCATACAAATGGCGGCCATAATGGCCGACAAGTTAAAGGCAAAACCTCCAAAAGGTGCCATAACAAGCCCAGTGAACCCGGTCCAAGTAATTAGTGGGGCGGCCGGGGCGTCATAGCCGTGACTGCGTAATACAACGATGCCTGGCAGGTTCTGTGAAGCCATAGTGACAATGAACAGGGGGATAGCGACCCCTATTGCAGCTGACAAAGACCACTCGGGTGTGGTCCAAATAGGGCTTGAAATCTGCAAGCTTAATGCTTGCCATGCAATTAAACCCTGCATGCCAGCAACAATAATGCCCAATAAAAAGGTGACCATGATGGCAAGTTTAGGCCAAAATACACGGCTAATAAAAAACGTTAGGATCATGCTTAAAACGAGCGCCAGTTGCGACTCTAAGGACAGGATCATATGCATAGCAAAGGGTAAAAGAACGCCGGCTAACATAGCCGCTGCAATCGATTGGGGTAAAAACCGCATAAGGCGGTCGAACCAGCCAGAGAGGCCGATTAAAGTCAGCAATACGGAGCATAATAGAAACGCACCGATGGCTTCAGCCATGGGTACCCCTGCCAAACTAGTAACCAGAATGGCGGCGCCTGGAGTCGACCATGCTGTGAGTATGGGTTGTTTAAAAAACAGGGAGAGGCCAATGGTGGACAATCCCATACCTAAACCCAAAGCCCAAAACCAGCTGGTCACCATGGCATCACTGGCGCCTGTGCTGTTGGCAGCTTGAAAGATAATGGCAGCGGAACTGGTGTAGCCTACCAGAGGAGCAATAAAGCCTGCGCTGATATGCGCAGGGATAAAATAACGACTAATAGCCATGGATTAAGGCAGTTTTAGTTCATAATGACGTTTTTCAAATTCGATTGTGTCACCACTCATCATCTTCCGACTTTTGCGAGTTTCCACTTCGCCGTTAACTTTAACTAAACCTTCGCCAATTCTTTTTTTCGCTTCACCGCCACTGCCGACAATGGATTCGAATTTTAGAATTTTAAATAGTTCAACTGGCTCAGAATTAATAGTAATCATGTGCATAAAATGGTCTTCTTTTAGATGGTTTGATACCAAACAGCACCCTTTTTATCGGTACTGCTTTGGAGTTTATTTTTGCTCATTAAGTAATTTAAATGGGCTTGGGTTTCGCCTACGGCCAGTGTCAGAACGTCGTCGTTAATGGGGCGGCGAAATAAATAGCTAAATAAATCCACATTCCTTTGTGGCTGTTGGCAGGCCTCAAGGAGTTTCACAAGGGATTTCTCATGACCATCAATCAGTCTTTGTAAACGTTTATGGGCTCCAAAAAATACTTGTCCATGGGATGGCAATACTAGCACATCGGCTGGAATGCGCTGCTGCAGCATTGTACATGAATCGAGCCAATCTTTTAACGGGTCTGAATGTGGCTCTGTAGGCCACACGCTAATGTTCGAAGAAATCGTTGGCAACAGCTGATCACCAGAGATGAAAATGTTGAGTTCTGGGCTCAAAAGGCACACATGTTCTGGGGCGTGACCGCGGCCAACAATAAGCTCCCATTGGTGGCCCGCCATAGTGACTGAGTTACCGTCCTGTAAGCGGACAAAACTATCAGGCATGGTATAAATACTTTTGCCATAGCCACCAAATTTGGTCTGGTAAGAGGCTAGTTGTTCATCTGTCACCCCTGCACGCTGGTAAAAATCGATAGCAGCTTTAGGTGCGGCTTTGCCGGTGTCAGACATGAGCACTCTACAGGTGAGGTAGTCGGTGCGGGACATCTGTAATTCTAAGCCCCAAACGTCACATAGCCAACCCGCTAAACCCACATGATCGGGGTGTAAATGAGTAACAATGAGTTGATGCACAGGTTTGTTATTAAGGTGCTTGTCAAATACTTGTTGCCACAGTTCCTTGCAGGCTGGGGTATTGATGCCGGTATCGACAATGGTCCAGCCTATATCATCTTCCAATAACCACAAATTAATATGGTTAAGGGCAAAGGGTAATGGCATCCGTAACCAATACACACCGTTGGCAACAGCCAAAGGTTGGCCCATGGCGGGGGCTTCACTAATGGGGAACTGAAGGGCATTGGTAATAGTCACTAGCGCTTCCCTGAGTTAACGAGCTTTATAAGGTCGATATTATACGGAGGTCACTGTTGATTATACAAAGGTTTTGCCGATTTTTGATGAGCCTCATTGTCAGCCACCCAGTCTGCATGGGTCATTGATTTGATTTAATGGCTTACCTAGGCACTGGGGTTTAGCTGCAATTTTGTATAGCTTAGTGCTTTAAACGCCCCAAGGCATGGGCATTAAACTGGTGTAAAAACCCCAATTCCTTTAACGCCTTGGGGCATCATCATAAATGAGCTGTTAATTAGTCTCAACAGTTTCGCTATGAGCTGAGAGTCTTAGGATATACTTGGTCCATGGAAGATTAACAAATGGCGATTATGAGCAACCCAACACACCCTTTTTCAGTATTAACGCCGAGTTATATTATGGACGCGGTTGAAAGCCAAGGCTATGTGTGTGACGGACGCATTTCGGCCCTAAATAGTTATGAAAACCGGGTCTACCAAGTTGGTTTAGAAGATCAAGAGGTGCCTGTCATTGCTAAGTTCTATCGGCCCCAGCGTTGGTCTAGGGAACAAATTTTGGAGGAGCATCAGTTTAGTATTGCCTTAGCAGAGTACGAACTGCCAGTAGTGCCTCCATTAATTAATAACCAAGGTCTGAGTTTATTGAACTATGACGCCTTCGAGTTTGCTCTGTTTGAACGCAAAGGTGGGCACGGCCCCGAACTAGACGACCTTGGTAATCTCTATACCATGGGTCGATTACTGGGACGCATACATGCGCTTGGTGCTGTGGAGCCCTATCAATACAGACCTTCAATTAGCCCCCAAACCTTTGGCCACGATAGTGTGGCCTTTGTGAGTCAAAACTTTATACCTGCATCTTTAAAAGCTGCGTACGATAGTTTAACAGCAGATTTATTAGGGCATATTGATGCCGCTTTTGACCAAGCCGATGGTGTGAATTTCATTCGAGTTCATGGTGATTGTCATGGGGGCAATTTATTGTGGCGCGATGAGGCGCCCCACATTGTTGACTTTGACGACTCACGTATGGCGCCTGCAGTGCAAGATATTTGGATGCTATTATCTGGTGAACGTGATCGTCAGCGGGTGCAGCTGTCCGAAATTATTGAAGGTTACAATGAGTTTTATGATTTCAAACCACAAGAGTTGGCCCTTATAGAACCCCTACGAACCTTGCGCATGTTGTATTATGCCGCTTGGCTTGCTCGCCGTTGGCAGGATCCAGCCTTTCCCCACAGCTTTCCATGGTTTAACACAGAGCGTTATTGGGGGGAACATATTTTGGAATTAAGGGAGCAACTATCAGCCCTCAATGAACCTATTATGGAGCTCATTTAATACTGTTTAGCAATGATGTGGCCACTTTGCGCCAAAAAACAGCGATCTATGAACTTAGTGATGGGCTGATGCCAGGCTAAAGCCGCAAACAATGCGGCAAGCCTAATTAGGGCCATACCCCAACACCCAACAGCAAGGCAAATTAAACAATGCTACTGGGGCCTTTGATGGGCCTCTAGTTGCGCATTTAAAAGGCGGTTAACCATCAATCAGTTTTGCTTGTCACTCTGCAAGTTAGGGCGCCCATCTAGACCTTGTAAACACCACTTATTGAATGCCATTGTGGGCGCTCAATAAGCCGTTAAAGTCAGCAATTAACGCGCCATATCAATCCAATCAGCAATCACTGCTGCGCCCGCTAATATGTAAGGATCTTTTTGGGCGTCATCATAGTCAAACTCATGGTCTTTAGTGTCAGTCACAGGGGCTAAATCTTGGCTTAAGCGTAATTTGTTAATATTACTCAAGTACCAATCTTGTTGCTCCTGCCATGACTGTTGACGTTGACCTAAGTGAAGGCTGAGTTGCTTTGGCCTTTTTTGCTCACGTTCGGCTAAGGCCAAGGTATATTGCCAGTCTGCGCTACTTTGGTTGCGAACCTCTTGTTGGGTTTGTAATTGCGGAATGACTTGTTCAAAAGCAAAATAAGTTTTGTGGTCAACCGACTTAACTTGGTCCCACTGGAGGGCATGGTCTTGGGTGCTCTCACCGACTCTGGTTGGGTCAGTCAGGCTTGGCAATTCAATGTCTGGAATCACCCCTTGGTGTTGAGTGCTAGCACCAGACACTCGGTAAAATTTGGCTTGGGTAAATTTGATCTGGCCACTGGAGAGGTCTCCAAAAGTTTGCACAGTCCCTTTGCCGTAGGTTTGACTGCCTACGATTAAGGCGCGTTTGTAATCTTGCATTGCGGCGGCAAAAATCTCTGAGGCTGAGGCACTGTAGCGGTTAACAAGCACGACTAGTGGGCCGTTATAGGCTAATAAAGGATTGCGGTCCATTTGTTTTTGGATCACACCATCGGCATACCGCACCTGAACTGTGGTGCCTGTTTCAATGAATAGTCCCGTGAGTTGATTGGCTTCTCGTAAGGAACCACCACCGTTGTTACGTAAATCAATGACAATGCCACTAATAGATTCTGCCTTCAGTTCTTGTATGAGATTATAAACATCACGGGTGGTGCTGCGATAGTTGGGATCGCCGGCTTGAGCGGCTGCAAAGTCCATGTAAAAAGTGGGTAAGGTGATGACGCCCACTTTAGTAATGCCATCATTAGTGGCAATCTCAACGACTGACTTTTTAGCAGCTTGATCATCTAAATTCACTTTGTTACGGCGAATTTGAATGGTCTGTCTAGGTTGTTGCAAATCGCCACCAGAAATTATTTGCAAATTAATTAAGCTGTCTTTTGGCCCTCTAATTTGATCAACCACATCATCCAAACGCCAACCCAATATTTCTTGCATGGCTTCACCGTCTTGACCTACACCGACAATATAATCAGCGGCCTTCAAGTCACCGGCTTTATCAGCGGGTCCACCCACCACGAGGCTAACCACCTTGGTGTAATCGTCTTCACGCTGCAATACAGCACCGATACCTTCTAGGGATAAGCTCATGTCAATGTTAAAGTCTTCAACATTGCGCGGCGAAAGGTAACTGGTGTGCGGGTCTGTGACCGTGGTAATGCTATTACTGACCGCTTGATAGGCGTCTCGAAGCTCTACTTGTAACACACGCTTACGCATATTGGCGTAACGTTTTTGCAAGCGGTGCTTGATTTTATCAATGGATTCGCTACCTAATTGGCCGGTAATGAACTCATTTTTTAGTTGTTTACGCCAAGTGTTCTTGATGGCGGAAAAATTAGCTACTCGGGGTTCATCAAAAGGTGAGGTGCTGATATCTTCAAGCAATTCAAAGTTAAACATGGGCTCAGGCTGGGATAGCAAACTGAGGTTAAAGTCGATAAATGCTAGGCGCCTTTGCTGTAATAAATTATACAGCTGCTCCATGGCCTCCAAGTTACCTTTGGCTAACAAGTTATCAAGGTCCTTGTTAAGGTAATTAAAAGGTGCAAGGTCAGCTTGACTCAGGTAAATCTTCTGTGGGTCTAGTAGCGTTAAATAACGCTCAAACACATCGCGGGCAAATTGATCATTAATATCCCTGTGCTGGTAGTGTTTTTGATCCAACAACTGAATAATTTCTTGAGTCAATAACCCCTGTTTCTGCGTGAATTCAATCTGCACTGGAACATCAGTAGTATTGGCCTGTGCTGAGGCAAGTGGCACTGCACCAAGGCTTGCTGTGAGCAACATCAAAGCCCATGGGTGAAGTTTACGCGTAATAGCAAAAACGTGGGGCAAAAAGGTGGAACGAGTATCAGGCTTCATAACAGGAATCACAAATAGTAAACTGGCCTTTTGAACCGGCAAGTTGGATTGAGGAAGTTTTTGATCTGCAGCTATACTAGCTTAATTTTACTGAGTTTTTCAAACGTCTTAAGGCAATGTAAGGTAATTTAGCTAATGCTTTACATAATCGTTACGTTTGCCCAACATAATGTGGCAAAATTAGACCTCGACAACCATGGAATAAGAAAAGCTATGCCACAAACAACCTACCTTAATGGATTGATGAGTTTTATTAACGATTCACCCACTCCTTTTCATGCCGTGGCGTCAATGGCGAGCCAATTAAGATCTGCGGGTTACTGTCAGCTTGAGGTGGCGGATGAATGGCACCTAAAAGCAGGTGGCCAATACTTTATTACCCGCAATGACTCAACCATAGTCGCCTTTCAACTGCCCCAAGAAAATGCTCTACAACGTATGCATATGGTGGGCGCCCATACTGATAGTCCGTGCTTAAAGGTTAAGCCTAACCCAGAAATATGTAGCAAAGGCTACCAGCAACTGGGTGTTGAGGTTTATGGTGGCGCCTTGTTGCACCCGTGGTTTGACCGTGATCTATCGCTGGCGGGTCGGGTGGTTGGGCGTGATAAAAAAGGTCAGTTGGTAAGTCATTTATTGGACTTTAAACGCCCCATTGCCTCTATCCCAAGCTTAGCAATTCATCTAGACCGCGAAGCGAACACGGGCCATAGTATCAATGCTCAAAATGATCTGCCAGTGCTGTTGGGTCAGGCGCTAGGTGATGAATTTAGCCTACGAGCCTTGCTAGCAGAGGAGTTAAAGGCCAATGGTCATGACGTTGATGAGGTAATTGATTATGAGTTAAGCTTCTATGATACTCAGCCGGCCGCTCTAGTGGGATTAAACCAAGAATTTTTGGCGGCCGCACGCTTAGATAATTTGTTGAGTTGCTACATGGGCCTAACTGCAATCTTGGCTGCGCAAACTGATCAAGGTATGTTGTTGATCTGTAACGACCACGAAGAAGTGGGGAGTCAGTCGGCCGAAGGCGCCCAAGGCAGTTTCTTAATGTCGGTATTGCAGCGTCTCTATGCAACACCTGCAATGTTGCACCAGTTATTAAGTGCGTCCACCTTTATTTCGGCAGACAACGCTCACGGAGTTCATCCTAATTTTGCTAAAAAACATGATGATCAACATGGCCCTCAGTTAAATCAGGGGCCTGTGATTAAGGTCAATGCAAATCAACGCTACGCGACTAACGCGGTAACCAGCGCTATGGTGAAAGAACTAGCCGCTCAAATAGAGTTGCCAATCCAAACCTTTGTGGTGCGCAGTGATATGGCTTGTGGCAGCACTATAGGCCCCATTACTGCTGCCCAACTTGGCGTGCGCACCCTAGACTTGGGTGTGCCTACTTTCGCGATGCATTCCATACGCGAGCTTGCAGGTAGCGCTGACCCATTAATTACCCACCAACTACTACGCCATTTTTTTGAAACACAGATAACTGTTTAAAGACTTTTTTATTGGTGTCTAATTAAAAACGCGCGGCTATTGCCAAGTTCTGCAGCATGGGCTAGCTGATTAAGTTGATCAGCTTCTAGGCAGCCAAACCAACTGATAACCGCATGACAGGTGCCGCTTTTTAGTGCTTGGTGGGCTAGACTCATTGTGTCATGTAGTGCATCGGGCTTGAGTAAAATGATTTTGTTCAAGTCAAATCCTGCGGCTTTTAGTTGGGCTTTAGGTAGTAATTTAGGGGGTGCCACCCACGCCAGCCAGCGTTGATCATGACTGAGCTGGGCCATTAATGGCAATAACATTTGCACATTACTCCAGGCTTCGCCACGCATAATAATCTCGGTAATATGACTCAGGTCCTGCGCCGGTGCAGGGTCTTCTTGGGACCACAGATCCAGTTGATGTTCTGCCAAAATACCTTCAATACGGGTGTTGGGTTGCTGCTGTTGCTGCCACATAATATTACTCCTACCTTGGGTCTAGTTGCCCCGGCGTATAACACCCACACTAAGACCTTCAATGCTTAAGTGTTGTTTTGTAAGGTCCACTTCAATGGGTGAAAAGTCTTGGTTTTCGGCGATTAATTGCACACTGTTGCCGTTGCGTTGGAAACGTTTTACCGTGACTTCATCATTAATACGCGCCACCACTACTTGGCCATTTCTGGCTTGATCAGTTTTGTGAACGGCTAATAAATCACCATCATAAATGCCAATATCTTTCATCGACATGCCACTCACTTTAAGTAAGTAATCTGCCTTTGGATAAAATAAGTTCTCTGGAATGGCGCAGTAGTCACTGATGTGCTCTTGTGCCAACAGTGGGCTACCGGCAGCAACCATGCCGATAATAGGTAACCCTAAGTCAACTTCATGCATGTCGGGTACCCGTATACCGCGCGAAGCGCCCGGAATAATCTCAATGGCCCCTTTACGTGCGAGTGCCTTAATGTGTTCTTCTGCCGCATTGGGTGACTTAAAACCCAGTTCCTTGGCAATTTCTGCGCGGGTGGGTGGGTAGCCTGTGTCGGTAATGTAGCTACGGATGCAGTCGAGTACCTGATCTTGGCGTGGGGTCAACTTAATCATATTATATTCTCCTGACCTACAGTTAAATATGCTGGTTGTTTATACAGTTACTGTATATAATACCAGTAATATTGACGCTGGCAAGTTTTATTTTCCGCGACTGCCTAACAGTCAGCTTTTGTGGCTAAAATGGTGTACCCTTATGGCCGATTATTTGATGCTAACTAAGAGCCTTTTCCGTGTCTGATGCCGCCGCTATAAAACAAGATGTCCAACAACTTTACCGCCAACTGGTAAAGCAGCTTTCGTTAAAGCCCCGCTGGGGCCAAAAGCAGATGATTGCGACTGTGGCCAATCATTTTTTGGCCATTGATAAAGATTTGGATGGCCATCGGAGTGACGATAATCCAGTGTGTATGGTTGAGGCTGGCACCGGCACGGGTAAAACATTGGCCTACATGGTGGCGTGCTTGCCGATAGCCAAAGCATTGGATAAAAAGCTGGTTATATCCACTGCCACCATAGCCCTGCAGGAACAAATTGTACAAAAAGACCTACCCGCTTTAAAAAAGCATGGGGGCTATGATTTTGACTTTCGGCTGGCTAAAGGTCGCCGTCGCTACCTATGCGTATCGAGGCTAGACCAAGCACTGTCACAAAATGCCTCCCTTGACCCCACCCAGGCTTTGTTTGAAGACGAACTTGCACTCAAACTCGATGGCCATCAGCAAAGTCTATATAAAGATATGGTAGTGCAACTTGGCAGCAACCAATGGGATGGCGACCGCGACGCTTGGAAGGAACCTCTGGCGGAAGACCATTGGCGACCCATTACCACAGATCACAAAGGCTGCACTAATCGTCGTTGCAGCCATTTTAGTCAATGTCCATTTTTCAAAGCCAGAGATGGCTTAGAGCAAGCAGACTGCATAGTGACTAATCACGACTTAGTGTTAGCAGACTTAGCCTTAGGTGGTGGAGCCATTCTTCCCGCCCCAGAAGATACCATTTATATCTTTGATGAAGGCCACCATTTAACTGATAAAACCCTTAAGCAGTTCACCCATCAACAAGGCATTCGTCAATTGAGTCGCTGGTATGCTCAAACGCGCTCGGGCCTAAAGAAATTTTTAAAAGAATGGCAGGGTGGTGGCAAAGGGGCTCAACTCAGTACTCAGGTGCAAGACCATGTGCAAATTCTAGAGCAGCAGTTGATTGGCTTAGAGCAGTTTTTGGACCAATCTGCGTTTAGGCCACAGGAGGGTTATCAGCAACAAGAAAACTATCGTTTTCCTCAGGGCATTATCCCCACCGAATTAGTCCAAATGTGTCATGATTTGAGTTTAACTAGCGCCCGTCTAGGGCGAGATTTAAGTGCATTGCATGGCCTCATGGATGACGTCATCAAAGGTGATCAAAATGGCTTACCCAAGGACCAGGCAGAGACCTATCTGGCGGCCTTTGGGGTGTTGCAACAAAATGCTGAGCAGCAACTTGGGTTATGGCAGGCTTATGCCAAAGTAGACCAAGAGGGGGAAGTTCCCATGGCCCGCTGGTTACAGTATTGGCAAACACCAGAACGGGTCGACCTAGAACTGTCGGCAAGCCCTATAATGGCTGCTGAATTGTTGAAGACGAATTTGTGGCAACGCTGTTACGGTGCCTTGTTAACCTCGGCTACACTGACGGCGTTGGGCCGGTTTGACCGTTTAATTACGCATGCGGGGTTAAATCCACAAAGCACAATGCTGTCGGTGCAGAGTCCGTTCGATTTCTCCAAGTCGCAGATCTGTGTGCCTAAAGAAGCCATTGAGCCAGGGCCTGAGGCCGTCTTTGTAGATGACCTTATTGTTGGCCTTAAAGCCCAACTAACTCAGTCTGAAGCTAGCTTAGTGCTGTTTACTTCACGACGTGTCATGCAGCTTGTTTTTGAAGGTATGGGGGACTTGTGGCAAGATATTATTTTGCAGCAAGGTGAGTCTTCTAAACAACGCTTGTTAGATCAGCATAAGCAACGCATTGATGACGGTGAAGGCAGTGTTTTGTTTGGCCTAGCAAGTTTTGCTGAAGGTATTGATCTGCCCGGAAATTATTTAACGCACGTGGTGATCACACGGTTACCGTTTACGGTGCCAGACCGGCCAGTGCCCTCTGCCTTAGCCGAGTGGATAGAGAAATCTGGGGGTAATAGTTTTGCTGAGCTATCGGTGCCAGAGGCGAGTGTTAGGTTGGTTCAGGCCACGGGACGTTTATTGCGCCAAGAAGAAGATCAAGGCCGTATCACTATTTTAGACAAGCGCATTATCAGCAAGCGCTATGGTCAACAACTTTTGCGGGCCTTGCCTCCTTACGCACAACAGTTTGGCTAATCAGCAAATGGTGTTTTGTGTAATGGCCGCAAACTCTCTATACTGCCTCGTTGTAGATCATCTTACTCAGGCAAGTGCGCCTCTCAATGGAAAATCACCTTGAACTCAAACGATTCAAAAGTTGCTGATCAAAACTGGTCACTGGACCATTTTGTTGTCCCGCAAGAGGAAGGCAAAACCCGCTTTCATGATTTGGATTTACCTGACGAGGTGATGCAGGGGGTTGCAGCGCTGGGATATGAATATTGCAGCCCAATCCAAGCATTAACCTTGCCTGAATCGTTAGCTGGCAAAGACATCACGGGCAAAGCCCAGACTGGCTCAGGTAAGACGGCGGCGTTTTTATTGAGCATCATTACTGATTTCTTAGACTTTCCGATTAATGGACCTCGTCGATTAGGTACGCCAAGAGCTCTTATTGTTGCTCCAACTCGGGAGTTGGTGATGCAGATAGCCAGTGACGCTGAAGACCTGACTCGGTTTTGTAACGTCAACGTACAACAGCTTGTTGGTGGCATGGATTTTGAAGTTCAGCAAAAGCAATTACAAAAGCAGCATACGGATATTATGGTGGCTACGCCGGGTCGATTGTTAGACTTTTGTCGCCGCGGCCATGTCAACCTGCGCGAGGTTGAAGTGGTGGTCTTGGACGAAGCAGACCGGATGTTGAGCATGGGCTTTATCCCAGACGTGCGAGCTATTATTCGCCAAACCCCGAAAAAAGAAGATCGTCAAACGTTATTGTTTAGCGCCACCTTTAGTGAGCAAATTTTGCGCTTGGCTGAGCAGTGGACTTTTGAGCCAGTGCATGTGGAAATTGAGTCTGATGAGCTAGCCTCGGCAAGTGTAGAGCAGCGGTTTTACTCTGTAGCTCGTGCTGATAAATATAAAGTATTACTTAATTGCCTAAAAACCATGGGAGTTGAGCGAGCTATTGTGTTTGCTAATCGGCGCCACATTACCCGAGACTTGGCTGAGAGATTGCAAAAAGACGGAATAAAAAGTGCGCTTTTGTCAGGTGAGGTCGCGCAAGTGAAAAGGGTCAAGACCTTAGAACGTTTCCGTAGTGGTGATACCCCTATTCTAGTGGCCACGGATGTGGCTGGTCGGGGTATCCATGTGGATGGCGTAAGTCATGTGTTCAACTACGACCTGCCAGAAGAGCTAGAAGACTATGTGCATCGGATCGGCCGCACGGGTCGCGCTGGTGCTTCGGGAATCTCCATCAGTTTTGCCTCGGAAGATGATGCCTTTATCATTCCTGATCTAGAAATAATGCTGGGAAAACGTTTAGACTGCGAGCCGACACCTAGCGAATTGCTAGTGTAATAGGAATCTCAATGAACTTTGAACATCGGGTCACAGTGATTGGTGGTGGCAGCTTCGGTACGGTGTTAGCCAATATTGTTGCGCATAACGGATTCCCCGTGCGATTGTGGATGCGCGACCAAGCATTAGCCGAAGAAATACGTCAAACACGGGTTAACTCCCGTTATGTGCCTGGGCTGAATTTGCATGAAGACCTAGAAATTGTGACTGACTTTAGTGTGTGTATTAGTGAGGCAGACACGATTATATTTTCAGTACCAAGTAAAGCCTTTAGGGGAGTTTTGGAGCAAGCAAAAAGCCACATTAATCCCCAACAAAACCTTGTGACAACAGCCAAAGGCATTGAACCAGAAAAGTTTTTATTGATGAGCCAAGTGTTGGAAGTGTTTTTTCCAGATAATCCTATTGGCGTCATTAGCGGTCCTAACTTAGCCAAAGAAGTGGCGGCTAAACAGTTAACAGGCACAGTAATTGCTAGTGATAACGAAGCCCTTCGCCAGCAAGTACAAGATATCCTGCAATGCCACTTTTTTCGAGTGTATGCAAGTAATGATCGCTATGGTACTGAGTTGGGGGGTGCGCTTAAGAATATCTATGCGATTGCGGCCGGCTTGAGTGCAGCCATGGGTATGGGTGAAAATACACGCAGTATGCTTTTAACCCGTAGTTTGGCAGAAATGAGTCGCCTAGCGGTGCACATGGGAGCGAATCCCATGACATTTTTAGGCCTAGCAGGGGTTGGTGACTTAATAGTCACCTGTATGTCTCCGTTAAGTAGAAACTACCGGGTTGGATATGCCTTGGGTCAAGGTAAGGGCCTTGATGAGGCCATCGCTGAGTTGGGGGAAGTCGCTGAAGGGGTGAATACCTTGGCCCTAGTAAAGAAAAAAGCTGATGAATTACAGGTACATATGCCCTTAGTCGATGGACTGTATGCCTTAGTTTACCAAGGAGCCGATGTTTCTAGTGTGGCCCAATCACTCATGACCCGTGATCAAAACTCAGATGTTGAATTTGTTCTAAAACGCAGTTAGTTACTTGAAATATGAGTGAATTGCCCCTATGTTAAGTGCATAGGGGTTAACGGAGTAAAAACTATGCAAGCATTAAAAAACAACCTTACATCAGAAGCCTTTTGGCTGCGCTTGGTATTTATGCTGCTGAGCTTATTACTGGTAAAAATTACAGCATCAATATTTGTGCTATTAGTCGTTGCGCAGTTTTTGTATCGACTGTTTACCGAATCCAGTCATCCAACCATATTAGAGTTTAGTAATAGTTTAGGGCGATTTATCCTTCACAGTTATCGCTTTTTGTCCTATCAAACTGAAAGTAAACCGTTTCCATTTAATGATTGGCCTGAGGCGCAAGATTTACCCAAGGCCGAAGACTAATGAGATTACTGCTGATGCGTCATGGAGAGGCAAGTTTTAATGCCCCGACTGACGCTCAGCGTCCACTCACACAAAGTGGCAGTGCCGCAGTAATAAAACAAAGCCACAAGGCCGCCGTGCCATGGCATGAGTTCACTCGCCTATGGGCTAGTCCTTATGTTAGAGCGCAACAGACAGCCAACTTGCTGCAGCAGCATGTAGCTCATAACAAACACCCATTAAACGTGCAGTCCCTCGATTGCATCACACCCCATGGCGACCTCATTCAGGTGCAGAATTTCTTGCTGGAGCAAGCGCATGAAGACATCATCCTAGTCACTCACCAACCTTTAATTAGCGCCTTGATCGGCCATTTTTGTTACTCTGATCAACATTTAGGAGATCCAATGATGCCGGCCTCCATGGCTTTATTAGAAGGTGAGGTGGCCGCAGTAGGGTGTTTAACATTGACCCATTTATTCCATTCATAAGGTACAGAACATGGTTATTTTTTCTCGTTGTATGGCTAACACCTGCATTTTTATGGCTTGGCTTTGTGTCTCTTTTAGTGCTCAAGCAGGTGTCACTTTAGAGATCACTAAAAACAGTCGCTTGGTGAATCAAACTCAACTAGAAACGCCATACTACATCCTACCCACGGGTTCGATGCGCAAGGTTAATGGAGTGGTTGAGGCTGAATATAAGCTCCAATTGTCGGGCCAGCTTACACGTTATACTTGGGACATGATCCAAGGCCTAAGTGCAAAAACTTCTCATCAAAAAGCCTTAGAAGAGCTGAAAATGGCAGATGCACAAGTAATCTTTCAATGCCAGGGAAGGTCTTGTGGGTCGAGCCACAAATGGGCTAATGAGGTCTTTGGTGAATCACGTTTGTATGGTTTAGATAAGCAGCAGTCTTATGCGGCCCTCAAACAAAAAACTGCCACGGGGTCGAATTATTTTGCCCTTTATAGTACTGAACGTGGCAATAAAAAAGTGTATTTACACCTAGAAATGATTCAAGAATGAACAACATTATAGGATCATAAATATGCCTAGCGTCGCATTAGTATTGGGCAGTGGTGGCGCCCGAGGGAATGCCCATATTGGGGTGATCCAAGTACTTGAAGAGCAGGGGTTTGATATTATTAGTGTATCGGGCTGCTCTATGGGTGCGGTGGTCGGCGGCATGTTTGCTGCGGGTCAGTTGCCTGCCTTTACGGAGTGGGTGTCGGGCTTATCTCGTTTTGATGTGTTTCGCTTAGTCGATATGTCATTGTTGTCTATGGGTGCGATTCGTGGTGAAAAAGCCTATGCCATACTGCAAGACTTTGTTGGTGATCAGTTGATTGAAAACCTGCCCATACCGTTTACTGCCGTCGCTACAGATTTGGTTAAGCAGCAAGAGGTTTGGTTTCAGTCTGGCAAGATGATGGATGCCATACGGGCCAGTGTAGCTGTGCCGGGTATGATTATGCCAGTCAAAGAAGAAGATCGTTATTTAGTGGATGGTGGGTTACTTAACCCAGTGCCTATTATGCCCACGGTTGCAGATCAGGCAGATTTAATTGTCGCGGTGAATTTAAATATAAATTTACACAACCTGCGTCCAGTGCAGGGTTCAAGGTTAAATGTTGCAGGCTTTAGTGACGACTGGAACATACCCAGTGTGAACGCATCAAAAAGCCAGCGTAGCCATTTGCAGTGGAATAAGTTGGAAATGCTGACCCAGTGTTTTGAGACTATGCAGGCGGCTATGGCAAGATACAAAATGGCAGGCTATCAACCAGACGTTGAGGTGAAAATAGACCGTAACGCCTGTAGCTTCTTTGAACTACATCGAGCTAAAGAAATGATAGAGGTTGGCCGGCAGGCAACGCTAGCAGCGCTGCACGCCCAGCACAAAATTTGACTAGGACTTAATTAACGTCAAAAATTCTGCCCGAGTTCGCGCATCTTCGCGCAGCTTGCCCAGTAGTACAGACGTTTTCATACTCGCATTTTGCTTCTGTACACCACGCATCATCATGCACATATGCTGTGCTTCAATGACGACGCCCACACCTTTGGCATCAGTGACTTGCATAATGGTATCAGCTATTTGTTTAGTCATGTTTTCCTGAATCTGTAAACGACGAGCAAACATATCGACAATGCGCGCGACTTTCGACAAACCCAGTACTTTACCTGAAGGCAAATAAGCCACATGGCACTTACCTATAAACGGTAACAGGTGATGTTCGCACAAAGAGTAAAGTTCGATGTCTTTAACAATCACCATCTCTTCGTTATCTGACGGAAATAAGGCGCCATTGATAACGTCATCAAGGTTTTTTTCGTAGCCGTTATTAAGAAACTTAAAGGCTTTAGCTGCGCGTTTAGGGGTATCCTTTAAGCCTGGGCGATTTAAGTCTTCGCCGATGCTAGTAAGGATTTCTTCGTATGCTTTTTCCATGGAGCTTCTCGTGGCTATGTTCATGATGACTCTGTTTATTAATGTGATAACAAAAGAGCGATTAAATTTTACGCGGACAATACTTGATGTGCTGACTAAGGTAAAGGTTTAAGCCACTATCTTACCCTCTTTTTTGGGCCTTTTTAAGTAATACATACAGTGCCCCAGTACCGCCGTCTTTCGGCAGCGCCGAAGTAAACGCCAACACTGCATCTAACTGCTGTAGCCAATGGTTAACATGGGACTTAATTAAGGCTTGGCCAGCGCCACGAATGTCACCATTTTCATCTCGGTAACCCGCGCCCGCTTTGCCGTGCACAATGAGCAAGCAACGGTCTCCTTCGGCTTGACCATGTTTGACCGCGTTCCATACAGAGTCGCGTGCGTTGTCTACTCGATAGCCATGCAGATCTAAGGTTAGGGTTGGGCGCATATGTCCGTTACTGAGTCGGCGCAGGCTGCCACTGTCTAAGCCCACCCGTGAGTAGGTAATGTTCTGTTCTGACTCAATTAACTCAAATCCTTGCTCCCCAAGAGCAGCTTTTTCTTGCACCTGCACAATGGCAGCAGCTCTGCGAATAGCGGCGCTTTGAGCATCTTTATTTTTAGCTGCAGGGGTCGTTTGACGGCCAGTTTTTTTTAATGGCGCAGCAGAACCAAAGGCAGCCTTAAAGTCTGGCTCTGCGGTTAGTTGCTGAGGATCTTGGCCTGAGAAGGGCTTCATGCTTGATTATCGCTATTGGTATTGATAGCGACATGGTATCGGGACGGGCCTTAGCTTACAATGGGGACATTAAACTATTGCCATAAAAACACCCATGACCACTCTCCTATCGCAGGCTATTGAAGCCGCAGAAACAGCACTCATTGAAGCTCAGGTTTACTTTGGGCATGGCACCGACAATGCTTGGGATGAGGCGGTGTTTTTAGTGTTGGGTGCCTGTGATATGCCTTTGGATACGCAACAGGATGAATTACAAAAGCGGCTCACTGAGGCACAGTTATTGCGCATAAACGACTGGTTGGCTAAGCGTATTGAGCAGCGGCTGCCTTTGCCTTACCTGTTAGGAGAAACTTGGTTTGCTGGCATGCCGTTTAAGGTTAATGAAGACGTTATCATTCCCCGTTCGCCCATGGCAGAACTGATCGTCAAGCATTTCTCTCCGTTTCTTAAAAAGCCTCCACAAACGGCACTTGATCTATGCTGCGGCAGCGGTTGTATTGGCATTGCAATGGCCTTACATATGCATATACCTCAGGTAGATATGGTGGATATAGCACCTGCAGCTTTGTTATTGAGCCAACAAAATATCACCGTCCATGGGGTGGCCTCTCAAGTGCGGGTGTTTGATTCTAATTTATTTTCTGGGCTACCCTCCAGGCACTATGATTTGATTGTGAGTAACCCACCCTATGTGGATGCAGATGACTATGATGATATGCCTACGGAGTTTTTGCACGAACCAAAGCTGGCGCTAGTTTCAGGTGATGATGGCTTAGACCTTACAGCGGCTATGTTAGCTCAAGCTGCAGACTGGCTTGCCGAGCAGAGCCTCATTGTTATTGAGGTAGGCAATAGTGAAGTGGCGCTGCAAAATGCTTTGCCAGACATACCCTTTATGTGGCTTGAACTGAGTCAAGGTGGCAACGGTGTTTTTTGCCTCACAGGTGCTCAGTGCAGGCAGTACCAAAGTCGGTTCTGTGCTTGGCAGCAATCTCGTGCATAGGTCTATTGATTGCGACTTAGTCCATTAACCAGCTATAATTTAATTCACGAAATATTAGAGTAAAAAGTCCATGTCGGGTAATACCTTTGGTAAGTTATTTACAGTCACCACCTTTGGCGAAAGTCATGGTCCAGCTTTAGGCGCGACCATTGACGGCTGCCCAGCGGGCATTGAGCTAACTGAGGCTGACTTACAGGTTGATCTAGATCGCCGAAAGCCAGGTAAATCACGCCACACCACTCAGCGTCGAGAGGCTGATGAAGTGCGTATATTATCAGGCGTATTTGAGGGCAAAACCACAGGTACACCCATTGGATTAATGATTGAGAACACAGATCATCGGTCTAAGGACTACGGTAACATCAAGGATCAATTTCGTCCTGCCCATGCCGATTACACCTACCTGCACAAGTATGGTATCCGAGATTATCGAGGTGGTGGCCGCTCTTCAGCGCGTGAGACAGCCATGCGGGTTGCAGCAGGCGCGGTGGCTAAAAAGTTTTTGGCGGGCCGTGGTATTGTGGTCAATGCTTATCTATCCCAATTAGGCCCCATTAAACTGGCCTGTCCTGAACCCCACATTGTCAATGATAATCCATTTTTCTGTGGCCAAGCGGACAAGCTAGAGGAACTAGAGCAATTTATGGATGCCTTGCGTAAATCGGGCGATTCTATTGGGGCCCAAGTCACCGTTGTGGCTACGGGGGTTGCAGCAGGCATTGGTGAGCCAGTGTTTGATCGCTTAGACGCTGAATTAGCCCATGGTCTAATGAGCATTAATGCCGTTAAGGGCGTGGAAATTGGTGACGGCTTTGACGCAGTTGCTCAGCGTGGCACCGAGCACCGAGATGAAATGACTCCAGACGGTTTCTTATCTAATCATGCGGGTGGGATTTTAGGGGGTATCAGTAGTGGCCAAGATATTATTGCCAGAATTGCCCTTAAGCCGACTTCAAGTTTACACTTGCCGGGACAATCCATCGACATCCATGGTGAGGCTGTGGAAGTCATTACTAAAGGTCGACACGATCCTTGCGTGGGGATTCGCGCTGCGCCTATTGCTGAAGCGATGATGGCATTAACGTTAACGGACCATATCCTGCGCCAACGTGGGCAAAATGGGACCACCAATTATGATGTTCCTACGATAAAGTAATTAACACACCATGATATATCTGCAATTACTGCTGAGGCGAGCTGTCTTGGCGACAGTCTTGACGCTGCTGAGTGGTATCGTTTTGGCCGACAGTATTCGTTTAGCTACCACTACTAGTACCTATAATTCAGGCTTACTAGATTATTTGTTGAGCCATTATGCAAAAGTAAGTGATACTGAAGTACAGGTGGTTTCTGTAGGTACCGGTAAAGCCCTAAAAATGGGTGAGAATGGTGATGTAGATTTAGTGATGACCCATGCTCCTGCTGCCGAAGCACACTTTATTAACCAAGGATTTGGCATAGAAGCCCGCAGGGTGATGCACAATGATTTTGTATTAGTTGGGCCCAAAGATGACATAGCCAAGGTCAGTCTGGCGCGCACAGTGACGCAGGGGCTGTCTTTTATTATGGCTTCTAATCAGCGCTTTATTTCTCGAGGTGATGATTCAGGCACTCACAAAAAAGAACTACAGCTTTGGCAGCACCTAGGGGCCTTACCAGCCTTTGAGGGTTATCTTGAGTCTGGCCGTGGTATGGGCCACAGCTTACACATGGCCTCCGAAATGGGGGCCTACACTTTGAGTGACCGGGGCACTTGGTTGGCTCTAAAAGATAAGCTTGAATTACGCCTAGTGCTTGAAAGTGACCCACAGTTACTTAATCCCTATCAGGTGATGTTGGTTAACCCTAAGCGTCATAGTCACGCTAATATCAATCTAGCGCGTGAGTTTGCCCAATGGATGGTCAGCTCAACAGGCCAAGGGGCGATTGGCGATTTCCGCATTAATGGTGAGGTGTTATTTGTGCCTTCTGCTAGATAAACACCACAATGAATGATCTTTGGACTACATTTAGCACAGCGATTGCCCAACTTTTGAGCGGAGACCCTGCCCTGTGGGGCATTGTGGGTGTGTCTTTTAGTGTTTCAGCTAGCGCCTTACTGATTGCCCTATTACCGGCCTTGAGTGCCGGCTTTATGTTGGCCTATTTTCGTTTTCCTGGTCGCTGGATCGCCATTAGTGTGCTTAATAGTTTATTGGCAGTCCCCACCGTGGTGGTTGGCTTAGTGCTCTATATGCTCTTGTCTCGGGCTGGCCCATTGGGGGATCTCAATCTTTTATTCACTCGACCAGCCATGATTATTGGCCAGATTCTATTATGTTTTCCATTGTTGGTGGCCATGAGTTTAAGTGCCTTTCAAGCCGCAGATCATCGCGTGTTAGAAACGGCTAAAACCTTGGGAGCTAATCCATGGCAGGCCTTTATCACTTTATTATTTGAAGTGCGTTTTGCACTTTTAGCTGCAGTAGTTACGGCCTTTGGGCGTATTATTGCGGAAGTGGGGAGTGCCATGATGGTGGGTGGCAATATATTGCACCACACTCGAAACATCACCACTGCCATTGCCCTAGAAACGGGCAAAGGAGAGTTTGTACAAGGTGTGGCGCTTGGGATTGTGCTCTTGGTGCTGGCGCTAATCCTCAATGTTAGTTTGGGCTGGATGCAAAGTCACAGTCGCGTACTGAGGCACGGTACCTAATGCGTTTAGAACTCAATAATATCTGCCATCGATATGGCGAAGAGCATTTGTTTGTCATCGATAAATTACAACTTATTAGCACAGATGCAGTGCACCTGCACGGTCCTAATGGGGTTGGCAAATCCACTTTAATGAAAATTATGGCGGGTCTACAAAAACCTACTTCAGGTGAGGTGAGACGTGTGCCTATGGCAGGACAGCGAGGGCCTCAACAAGCGGTTATTTACCTGCACCAAAACACCTATCTCTTTGATACCGATGTGCGCAGTAACGTGGAGTATGGTTTACGCATGCGCCGGGAGAAGAATGCCAAAAAAGTCGACAAGGCTCTCGCTTGGGCTGGCTTAGATCATCTACAGTATCGCCAAGCCCATTTACTTTCTGGCGGAGAACGCCAGCGCTTAGCTTTGGCTAGGGCTCTAGTATTAGATCCAGCATTAGTTTTGCTTGATGAACCAACCAGTAACTTGGACACAGACTCGGTAGTGCGTATTGAAGCCATGTTACAAGACCTGCACCGGCGCGGCACCGGCATCTTACTCGCTTGTCATCAAGACAATGCTCTTACCAAATTATGCAATCAACATTGGTTGTTAGCCGCTGGTAAGCTAATAGTGCAAGCCTAATGTGCGTTAGTGTTTGCTTGGGCCTGAGGCTTTTTTACCCGCATAGCCACCTTTAACTTTTTCCGCAGGCACGCGGAACAGTAAATACAAATCTTGCAGTAATTCTGGAATTTGTTCACACAATTGTTGGCAAAATTCAGGCTGACGCCTTAATTCTTCAAGCTCTTCATCTTCATCTAACTTAGCCGCTAACATGAAGGGTAATAAGCACTCAGCCACATCCTCTTCTTGCTCAGAAAACCAAACATCTTCTTGGCTAAATATAAACTCCATAAAACCCTGAGCCCAGTACTCCAGCAAACAATCGTCTTCTTGGTCTAGTTCCAGGGTCAAGTCACACGGCAGGTCAATGTCTTGATCAGATTCTAAACAGTCTTGTAAAAAGGTAAATTCTTGGCGGATTAAATTAAGTATTTGGTGGCGCTCTGCACTGTCTTCTAGCACCGGATTCTCAGCCATCACTTGTTCCAACCACTCATGCTCTGGCATTGGTGCTGGACTGATCGCCAAAGCGCAAAGGTAGCCATGCAGGGCGATGTAATCTAAAGCTTCCTCTTGCACCTTGTCGGACAAAAGGTAGGCATCGAGCTGGTCTATTTGGCCATCGGTTAGTGGTTCGCGGGTGCTGGACATGGGCTTTTACTCAATCAAGTTATTGGCGTCTATTATAGCTCATGCCATGCAATAACAGCTACCAAGACGGGGCCTAACGATCAATAGTGGCCATTATTGACCTTAAGCATTCGCTTTATACCTATTTTTAGTCAGCATAGGGATGGCACTCATCATAACAGGAGCCATTTGAGCCAGATGGTCGACGACCAAGGTCAGTGAGGGTGCATGGCCATTGTTGTATGTTTGGACTTTGACTGAAGTGACCGCATAAGTCTTGAAAGATTACATATATTTCGTTATTGGTGCATTGGTAGCCCTGTAGACGCGTGACAGTAGGAGCCCCTTCGAGGATAATAGCGCGCAATGAATGACACTCCCCAACAACTTCTCCACAGCCTGTTTGGCTACGAACATTTTCGTGGTCACCAATTGGACGTAATCCAGCATGTCATCGACGGTGGTGACGCACTAGTGCTGATGCCCACGGGTGGTGGCAAATCTATTTGTTATCAAATTCCAGCACTGCTTAGGGAGGGTGTTGGGGTAGTGATCTCGCCTTTGATCGCTTTAATGCAAGATCAAGTCTCTAGTATGCAACAACTGGGAGTCAATGCGCAGGCTTTGCATTCTGGGATTGACTGGCAGCTGCAAAATCAAATACAACAGCAGGCCTTGAATGGGGATTTAGATCTACTCTATGTGTCGCCCGAACGGTTGATGACTGATGGCTGTATGAACCTACTCAGATCTTGTAAGCTGGCTTTATTTGCTATTGACGAAGCCCATTGTGTGTCTCAATGGGGGCATGATTTTAGGCCAGAATACCTGCAACTCGAGTGCTTACAGCAAAACTTCCCTCATGTGCCTAGAATGGCCCTCACAGCAACTGCAGACAGGCCCACACAGCACGAAATGGTCAAGCGTTTGGGCCTCAACCAAGCACAACAATACATCAGTAGTTTTGATCGCCCTAATATTCGCTACCGCATTATGCAAAAGCAAAAAGGTAAGCAACAGCTATTGGATTTTGTGCAACTGCAGCATCAAGGTAACGCGGGTATTGTGTATTGCATGTCGCGTAAAAAGGTTGATGAAACGGCCCTTTGGTTGGTCGAACAAGGCGTTGCGGCTTTGCCTTATCATGCGGGCTTAGGCGCAGAAAAAAGAGCCCATCATCAACAGCGATTCCTCAATGAGGAAGGTTTGGTGATGGTGGCTACCATTGCCTTTGGTATGGGCATTGATAAACCTAATGTGCGTTTTGTGGCACATTTAGATTTACCCAAAAGTATTGAATCTTATTACCAAGAAACAGGCCGAGCAGGGCGCGATGGTTTACCTGCAGATGCATGGATGGTTTACGGTCTGCAAGATGTCATGTGGCTGCGCCAGCGACTTGAACAAACAGACATGGATGCGGGTATAAAACGCTCAGAACAATCTAAACTAGACGCCATGTTAGGCCTGTGTGAAATTACCCATTGTCGCCGACAAGCCATCTTAAGCTACTTTAATGAAACCTCTTCAAGTAGTTGTGGTAATTGCGATAACTGTTTAGAACCGGTGGCGACCTTTGATGGTACCGAAGTAGCACGTAAGGCCCTGTCCTGTATTTACCGCAGTGGCCAGCGTTATGGTGTGGCCCACCTGATTGACATTTTAATGGGTAAACCCACTGACAAAATTAAAACTGCAGGCCATGACAAGATCTCTACCTTTGCCCTCGGTCAGGAGTTGGATCAAAAACAATGGCGCTCAGTGTTCCGACAATTGCTGGCTTTAGGGTTGGTGTCCAGTGATCCTGAAAATTATGGCGGATTGCGTTTACTGCCCAGCTGCAGGCCGTTACTTAAAGGTGAAGCAGAATTACAATTGCGGCTTGATCGTAAGGTGTCTATTAAGGCTCCCAAAGCAGCCAAGGCAAGACTGCAAATAGCCGATGTTGATATGGATTTGTGGCAGTTGCTCAGGGAACTGCGTATGGGCTTAGCCCAAGATCAGAAAGTACCACCTTATGTGATTTTTAGTGATTCTTCTTTGTTAGAAATGTTGCACGCCAAACCTCAATCTCTGTTGGAGATGAGCCACGTTAATGGAGTGGGCGAAAAGAAACTAGACCGTTATGGTGATGAGTTTTTGGCGTTAATTCAACAACACACCTAGTCAGCTATGGTAATATGCTGCATCGGCTGAAAGGCTCATACTATTATTTTAAAGGAAGCCATTGATGGCCAGTTTACAAGATCAGTTGCTTAAGGCCGGTTTGGCCAACGAAAAGCAATCTAAGCAAGCCACTAAGGCAAAAAAGAAACAAACTCGAGATGTTCGTAAAGGTGTTGATGTGGGTGAAACTGCTGCCCAGCGAGCTCTGAGGGAAAAACAAGCCCAAGCCAGCCGCTCTAAACAACTCAATGCCCAGCGTGACGCTCAAGGTCATGATCGTGCGGTGGTGGCCCAAGTTAAACAAATGTTAGAAGGCTGTCGGCTAGATTTAACAGGTGGTGAAGTCAGCTACAATTTTGTTGATGGCAAGGCTATTAAAAAACTCTACGTGAACTCCCAACAACAAGTGGCGTTAAGCCGAGGTTCATTGGTGATTGTGGGCTTAGATGAGCATTATTCTGTAGTGCCTGCAAACGTTGCCTTACGGATTGAAGAGCGCGCACCAGAGACCTTAATTATCCGAGCTGAGGCGGCAGACGAAGGCGTTACCGATGAAGATGACCCGTACGCAGATTTCGTGATTCCAGATGACTTAATGTGGTAACCCTTGTGATCCAGTCAGAACTTAATGCCCAGGATCCTGCTAAACGTCAGCAGAAGTTGCAAAAGCGTTTGCGCCGCGACGTAGGCCGAGCTATTGATGATTACGCCATGATAGAACAGGGCGACAAAGTCATGGTGTGTGTGTCAGGTGGCAAAGATTCGTATGCCATGCTTGATGTTTTGATGCAGCTGCAAAAAAGCGCGCCCATCGATTTTGAAATACTGGCGGTTAATTTAGATCAAAAGCAGCCTGATTTTCCAGAACATATATTGCCTCAATACCTTGCTCAAGTGGGTGTTGACTTTCATGTCATCGAACACGATACCTACAGTGTGGTTAAAGCCGTCATTGAAGAGGGTAAAACCACCTGTGGCTTATGCTCGCGCATGCGCCGTGGTACCTTGTATCGCTTTGCTCAAGAGCGTGGCATTACCAAGATTGCCTTAGGCCACCACCGTGATGACATTTTAGAAACCTTATTCTTAAATATGTTCCACGGCGGTAAACTTAAAGCCATGCCGGCGCGTTTACTAAGTGACGACGGGTTAAATACGGTCATTCGTCCTATGGCTTATGCCCGTGAGCAAGATATCGCCGAGTATGCTCAACTGAAACAATACCCCATTATTCCATGTAATTTATGTGGCTCCCAAGATAACCTTCAACGCCAGCATATTAAAGCCATGTTGCAAGATTGGGAACAGCATCACCCAGGGCGTATAGAAAGTATGACTAAATCTCTCCAAAACGTGGTGCCTTCGCACCTTATGGACACCGAGCTACATAATTTTAAGCGTAAAGACCGTATGAGTAATGAGCAGGTCTGTGAAGAAGTTGATCTGGCCTTGCTTAATCTCCCCCTCTATTAGGCTGGCAGCCATCTTCTAATCGCTTGATACTCTACCCCCCCCATTGCAATTCTTGTCTGATGATCTAAGCCTTAATGGCCTGCTTTCAAGTGGGTTATTTCAGCGCAGCTAAGGGCATTAAAAGCCCGCTATGGCGTCAGTACCAAAGTCATGAAAAGTGTGACACCTTGGCTGTCAAAGGTTTGAGCTACTGCATTAAATGATGCAAAATCATGCTAGTGATCAGGTTGGCTGCCTAGTTATCAACCCGCACCTCACACAGAACCCACATTGCTGCATTGCTACATTGCTACATTGCTACATTGAAATCAAATGCTGTATGGTTATTGTTGAAAGGAGTATTTATGAAAACTAAAATTGTAAAGGACTCGATGGGGGAGTTACACATCCCTCATGATGCTTTATATGGGGCCCAGACCCAGCGTGCGATCAATAATTTTAATATGAGTGAATTAAGGTTTCAAAACCAATTTATTGATGCCTTATCCTATATAAAAGAAGCTTGTGCAGAAGCTAATTATAATTTAAATATGATTCCTTTCGAATACAAACAAGCGATTAAATTTAGTTGTGAGAAAATTAGGGCTTCTGAAAAAGTAAAGGATTTTCCTGTAGATGTGTTTCAGACTGGATCTGGCACCAGTACCAATATGAATATTAATGAAGTGATTGCTAGCTTGTGCAGACGTCATTTTTCGATTGAATTAAGTGCCAACGACCATGTTAATATGAGCCAAAGTAGTAATGATGTGATTCCTACTTGTATTCACGTGGCATCGTGTATAGCAGTAAAAAATCAGCTTTTGCCAAGTTTAGAGCATTTAGTCGCAGCCATAAATGATAAATCTAACGAGGTTGGGCATATAATAAAAACAGGAAAAACCCACCTAATGGATGCGACTCCAATAAGTTTTGCGCAAGAACTAGGGGGTTGGGCGGCACAAATTGAAACCTCCATAGCAAGGCTTTCAGATACCTTAGTTAGATTATCTGTTTTAGCGCAAGGGGGAACAGCGGTGGGAACTGGCATTAACGCGTCAGCCGATTTTTCACATCAATTCATATTAAGTCTTTCTCATCTCGTCGGTTATGATTTTCGCAAGGCCACCAATCATTTTGAATTGATTAGTTCGCAAGATACCGCGGTAGAACTGTCGGGCCAGCTAAAAACGCTAGCGGTGAGTTTAATGAAGATATCTAACGACTTACGACTAATGAATAGCGGCCCATTGACAGGGTATAGTGAAATTGAGCTACCAGCATTGCAGCCTGGCAGTAGTATTATGCCTGGCAAAGTAAACCCAGTTATACCCGAAGCCGTCATGATGTCTTGTGCACAGGTGATGGGTAATGATGTAACCATCACTATTGCAGGCCAATCTGGCAATTTTCAACTTAATGTCATGCTTCCAGTCATTGCCTATAACTTACTGCAAAGTATTTTATTACTTTCTGCCAGTGCGACTTCCCTAGCTGATAAGGCTATATCGTCATTTAAAGTTAAAGAGTCTGTTATTGCGGCGTCATTGGAAAAAAACCCCATGCTAGCAACGGCGTTAAACCCCATAATAGGGTATCTGAAATCGTCTGAAATTGTTAAGGCGGCTTACGCTTCTCAGCGACCGATATTAGATGTGGCATGCGACATGACAGAATTGTCTAAAACTGAACTTGAAGACATTTTAGACCCTAAAAACGCTATTTGATCAATATATTAATGCGTGTAATTATATAGTAATAAATTTTCAGGCATAGAATTTTGGTGAAAAATGTCAGAGTGGCACCGTTAGTGATACAAAATCATGAAGTGTGGTTGTTTGAACAAACTGTATACCCGCACTGGGTTCACACTTACTAAAACCCAACATGTATTTAACCTAGGCATATAAGTGGGCAACACTTGCCATAATGTTTAACAGGTGTGACATTACCCATTTGAGTGATCGTTAGTGATTATTAATCATAAATAATAAATAATAAATAATAAATAATAAATAATAAATAATAAATAATAAATAATAAAAAATAAATAATAAATAATAAATAATAAATAATAAATAATAAATAATAAATAATAAATAATAAATAATAAATAATAAATAGGCGCGCTATTATTGTGATCTCTAAGTGGCAAGTCACACATAATTTATTAACGAGGGGGCACAGGCATGCTGCACTGCGATTTGCATGATTACCTAGAAATTGCCTGTATGTATAATTATAGGGTCAAACTAGTATTCAAAACAGGCGCCACCGTCGAAGGCAAAGCAATGGATGTAAAACTCAATGACAGTCGCAAGGAGTGCATCAGTATGCTGGTGGCTGATGCGTTAATGTTGATTGTTGTCACTGATCTTGTGAGCATGCAAGCGAGGGATGAAAACCCACATTTTAGCCTTGTTAAGTTTGTTTGATGTGAGTTAACCTTGTTAAACACGAGCAAACATTTCACCAAAAGTGATTATTTTGAGCATCGAAATGGCTCATAAAATGGCTATTTTTATCGCTAAAGTCAGAGCAATATTCCAGCAAACTACAAGGAACTTTATATGCAATGGTATCTGAAAGTATTGACTCAATATGCTGACTTTAATGGACGTGCGAGGCGTCAAGAGTATTGGATGTTCTTTTTAGTTAATCTAATTATTACCATTGCCATTGGCTTTGTGGAAGGCAGTTTGGGTAGCGCTGGGGCACTTGGAGTCATTTACAGCTTGGCTGTGTTTATTCCATTCATAGCCGTATCAATGAGGAGACTGCATGATACAGGTCGATCAGGTTGGTGGTTACTTATAGGGTTTATCCCGTTAATAGGTTCTCTTGTTTTACTCATTTTTATGCTTCTGCAAGGTGTTGCTGAAACCAATGATTATGGAGAAGATCCAAAAATTGGTGATGCGTTAATGGTTAAATAAGTTTGTCTACTGCGCCCCGCGATTGCTCTAACCGATTGCTCTAACCGAGTGCTCTAAGCGATTGCTCTAACCATGGGCATCGCTTGTGGTAGGTCTAGGTAAGACCAGACACCATGCCTATCGAAAGTTTACTCCATAGCCTTGTAACGGTGTGCTAGCTGTTTTCAGCTAATTCTTGCATACGCAGC
>Ga0209712_10000693_pt1 | contig 29283 bp, 58 predicted proteins | sample ArcOceMetagenome_FD_187443 | JGI IMG/M metagenome (GOLD analysis project Ga0209712, IMG submission 187443) | Marine eukaryotic phytoplankton communities from Arctic Ocean - Arctic Ocean - Greenland ARC118M Metagenome (SPAdes) (version 2) | ecosystem: Environmental > Aquatic > Marine > Oceanic...
CTCTTTTTATTTGATTTTTTGAAGTTTGATTTTCATCTAAAGTATTAGTTGTATTCGTAATAGCTGGCGGTGATACTGTTTCAACTGCATCCGACGCTAGTTGTGTATTGTAAGACTTACCATTGAAATTAAACGAACTAAGTCCACTTTTTCTTGCATCTCCAAATGCTTGGCTAAACTCTGGTGATCCACTTTTTCTTGTTGATGCTGGTTTTGAAGTAGGAACATTTGATTTTGTTGTTACTGACTGTGTTAATTTAGCTCCAGTTTCGTCATCAGCACTAAAAGTAGCGCTAGAACCACTTACTGGATCATGCTTATGTCCTGCTGATCCGCCGTGACCTGCATCAGCCGCTCCATAGTGACCATATTTAGAAGCTCCAAAGCTCATTATGTTAGCTACCTTAGCAGCTCCTTTTGCGTAACCACCCATTCTAGCGGCTCCAAAAGATTGATTGTATCCCATTCTTGCAGCACCTTGTGGACCACCATGTGGATGACCGTGAGATCCTTTCTCGCCAGTTGTATCATAATCAGCTGCTCCTTTGTGAGCATATTTAGCTGCTCCTTTTTGATTGCTCTCAAGTTGCTTTCCAGCAGCTCCAGGGTCTTTAGCCAAGACAGCTCCGCCGGCTTGGTTTGTTTTCATTTTTGCCATTATTGTTTAATTTAATATTTGTTTTTATATATTTTTTTCTGCTTTGTATGCGTCTTTTTCCCAAGGACCTTTACCGGCTTGCATAACTGAATAGTCGTATTCTTTTCCTTTCCACATAACCCTACCAGCTCCTTCAGAATTCACCTCATAATCTAATCCAGTACCTGGATTTTTTGCTTCACTTTTATATTGATCAACGTGAACTTGTTCATGAGCTAATGTTTTCTGCTTTTCTACTGGGTCGGTTAAATTTTCATTTATTACTATAACTCCGTTCTTGGGTGTTCTGGCGTAAACCGGATCATTGCCCATATCTCTTTCAAACACAGATGTATTCATCTTGTTTAAATCGAAAGGAGGTAATACTTTAAATGCCATCGTATGGAAATTTTTTGTTAAACCATTCTTGTCGTTTCTCACAACCACAAGGTATATTAAGACCATCAGACACTTTATCTACGATGGTCTTAATACCTGTTTTTGTAGTGAACTTAGCTATACTATCGCCTAATCCTCTAGATTCCATTTATACTATTGATGCAGTTGCTATTGCAAAAGAAGAAAAATACATTTGAACCGGAACTACAGCCTCATCAAGTCCTAATTGAACAGTTGATTGCACGCCTCCTGGATTAGCAGTCATTGCTGCGTATATAGCCTTCGCTGGTGACTTAGCTCCATTAGTAATAGTTGGAGCAGCGCCAGTACCATCTTTAGTTACTAACACATTAAGAGTTATTACTCTAGCTCCGTAAGTTTGCTCAGCAAATAATTCTGCCCCTACTGGTGCAGCGCTTAAACTTACAGCACCATCTAATACAATAGTTAATGCTCCAGCATTATATGCTACGCTTTGAATGTGATCTGCGTTAACTAATTGAACGCCTTGAGTTAAAGGAGCTCCTGTGTTAACAATGTTAAATTTTAAAAATTTGTTTACCATAATAATTGTTTTTTGTTTGGTTTGGTTTGTTTATTTTGATTTCTCAGTTTACTCTGTTTATTTATTTTTCGGTAAGGATTTTATTTTACCGTTTTCTGTTCTCGCGTATCTGTGTGTAGACGTTTCTTTGCTAGGTATTAATTCACCTGAGTAAGTTCCGTCTCCATACTTCCAGCTAACTGTCTTAGCAGCTCCATGATGATCCCATTTTTTATCTGCATAAGGCATATAATGAGCAGCTCCATAATTTTCAGCACCTGTTGAGTTATCGCCATCATAGTTGTAACTGCCATGAGCATCATCAAACAATGCCTCAGCGTGTCCTTTATTACCCTCAGCCATTTCTTTTCTACCTCTTGATACGTCTTCTTCTTCCCATGAATTAACTGCGTGATGCTTTGAGTGCTTTGCGTTTCCGCTATATTCTCCGTAATGTCCTTTGCGATTATATGCCATAATTATTAATTTGCGTGTATTGCTGCGATTTGTTTTTTTGCGTCTTCAGAAGATGCAAAGCCACTTCTCCAAGTTCCACCTTTTTTGTTATTTAAAATATAGTAAGTTCCATCGCTAGCAGACCTTACGCATCCTTCGTCTGTGTCTGCGCAGCCTTTACCAGCTTTAGCAGCACCTATTCTATTCATTAACATGTTCATAATTATATATTTTGTAAAGCTATTATATCCGTTAAAGCAGTTGATCCACTTGATAACACTTTAACAACTAATAGATCTATTATTTTTCCAGCAGGTATATTACTTAAAGTAACTTGATTACCAGAAACATCTTCAACAACAGCATTTCCTGTTGTCCCAAAATACAAAGAATAACCTTCGCTAATATTAGCAGCGTTACTTTTATATATTTGATATGTAGCAGCTTGAGCAGGATTACCGCTTAATGTTATTGTGTTTGCATCGTCCACACTTACCACGGTAAATATTTCACCATTGGTGTATACTACGTCTCCTCCAGATATAACATATCCTAGTGCGTTAGTTACTGCTGGTAAAAAATCAGTAGCAGCATCAATTAATTGATTAGTAGCCCCTGTGCTTGTGCCACTAGCTATAACCCCAGGTTGAGGTATATTAATAGTGTCGCTGAGGATAACACTTACCGATGAATTATATGTACTCATGTTTTTAGTTTTTAAAGTTTATGAATTACGTTGTGCACATAAAACAGCATTTAATCCCTTATAAGGTACTTCTGCTTTTAATATTTGCATTCCAGTTATTCCATTACTAGCTCCTTGGCCGTGTAGTCTTCCTTGCTGATCTAGTGGCCCGTCCCAAATATGAGATTCTCCTACTACACCTACCTTGCTACCTGGCTTTAATTTTTCCATTGCTGGGTCATACTTGTTGCTGTGCATAATTTAGTTTTTTATTTTGTTCCTTTTTTAGGTTTTACTGACTTTAACATCTTGTCTATTTTAACAGCTTGTCTTTTGTGCATGGCCGACGCTGCTCTTAGTTCCTTGGCTATTTCTTTTAATTGCTTTGATTCCATTATTTTATTTTTTTTGAGGCTCCAGCAAACATACCACCATAGGTTTGTCCAAACATTTGACCTGCATTCATTTGAGCTTGACCAGTAAAAGGTGATCCATTTTGTGGTAAAACCCCACCTGTAATAGCAGAAGCTATACCTCCTACAGCGCCCATTGGTTCTAGTGGTGTTCCTAAAGGATTAGCTAATTCAGCTGGTTGTTGGCTTTCAAACTCTTTTTGATCGCCTGCAACTTGAGCATTAAAGTTAGAATTTACCCCATTTTTCATATTACCAAAAACTGAAACACTACCGGCAGTCCCACCTTCTGCATTCATCTTCTGTATTGCTTGTTCTTCAGGTGATAATTCTGGCGCAACCGGTACAGCGGCCTGTGCTTGTTGTGCAGCTTGTTGAGCTTGTGTCATTGCATTACTACTTCTACTTTGCCCAGACGAAACACCAAGTGCTCGACCTAGCAAACCTCCAGTTTTTGATGATCTGCCAACCAATCCAGCTAAACCACCTGTTGCTCCTCCACTCGTATTATTTCCTACGGCTCCCGCTGCTGCTGCTGATATTGCTGCCATATTATCTGTTTTTATCTTTATTAACCTTATATATAGATTTAGTCAAAACCTTATCCATATATGTTTTTCCTTTTATTATTTTATTTCTTCTTTTACTTGTTGGTATATCATCTTCACCTGTCATGATTCGATATATTCTTTTAATAAGTTGCTTACCTTTAAAAGAAACTTTATAGATATTGTATTTTTGAGTGGTTCTATTTCTTTGTCTCCAAACTGTTATCCACTCACCTTTTATTAATCTACTCCATCTTCTATTATCCCAACTATAAGAATAGACACCGTCTTCAAAGTCTTTCTTTTTAAACATATCTATACAATCTAAATATATCAGTAGTTCTAAATCAGCTTCGTTTAGATCGTTGTTCTTACAAGCCCATTTACGTATTATACGATAATGTTTAAGCAGGTTAAGAGTTTTTAAATCTTCTGCCTCTAGCTTTTTCATAAAACAACGACCACGTCTGTTGACTTTATAACGTGATATATTTTTTGATTGTCTTGTATTTTGTGGCCAGCGTGTTTATCATAAAACACTGTATCGCCTTTGTTGACGCCTAAGGCATCTTCTCCTGCACTTATAATCTTAGCTTTTAAGTACCTAATGTCATCTCTGTGTATTTCAGCTAAAAGTAATCCACCTTTAGTCTTCTGTATTTGCTCCTCTAGCTTTTCTATTATTAAATTTCTACCTATTGCTTTCATCTATTCTCATATTATTGATTACACAATCTGTAGAAAGAATCGTAGTAGCTACGGAAGCCGCGTTAATTAAGGCGCTTTTTGTTACCAGCAAAGGATCAATAATTCCTGACCTTACCATATTTACCATTTTTCCTGTAACCACGTTTAAACCTGCTCCTTTCTTAAAGTTTTGATCATCACTTAATGTTATATTAGCATTTGCTAATATGGTCTTAAATGGTGCTCTAATTGCTTCTAGCAACACTGTCTCTCCTGCTGATTTAGATACGACATTTTGTGAAGCATTTAACAAAGCAATTCCTCCACCGGGAACTATACCTTCTTTAATAGCGGCTTTAGTAGCGCATATAGCGTCTTCTACTCTATCTGTTTTTTCTTTTAATTCAACATCAGAAAAAGCACCTACTTTAACTATGGCTACTTTAGCACTTAGTCTAGCTAATCTACGTTCTAGATTAATTACGACATGAGCTGGATGTTTTTTCTTTAAATCTTTTTTAATGTTTTCTATAAAATCTTTAGCTTCATCAGGTATTTCTTTTACTTGAATTACTGTTTGATTTTCTTGAGAAATTGACTTTACGCATTCACCTAAATAATCTATCTGTATTGCGTTTAAATCATCACCTAAATCTTCGTTTATAATAGTGGAATTAGTTAATAACGCTAGGTCATTTAATATTTCTTTTTTACGTAACCCAAAAGCTGGAGCATCAACAACGTTTATTTTTATGTTTCCTTTTAGTTTGTTCATAACCAAAGCAGATAAAACTGTTGGTTCAACTTCGCCTATTATTAGTAACGGTTTGTTGTTTTTAATGACATACTCTAAAACTGGTTGTATCTGTCTTATAGATTCTATTTTAGACTCTATAATTAAAACTAAAGGTTTCTCTAATTCAGCAACACCTTTTTCTTGGTCAGTAATAAAGTTTTGATGGCAATACCCTTTATGGTATTCTATGCCGTCTACAATTTCTGTTTCTGTAATACCATTTTCTGATACACCAAGTGTAACAATACCTGTTTCACCTACTTCTCTAAAAGCATCTCCAATTAGTTTACCTAATTCACTATCATTGTTAGTTGAGATAGTTGCTATATCATCTATCATAGTGCCTTTTACTGGTATGCTTATTTTTTCAAGATATTTAACTACTTTTTTAACAGCACTTTGAATACCATCTTTTAAGTCTCTGTCGTTTATATCTTTTTTTATTGCTTCGTTTAAAATAGCATGAGCTAGTACCGTAGCGGTTGTTGTGCCATCACCTGCTTCATTAACTGTTTTTCTTGCAGCACCTTTCAAAAGAGTTGCACCCATGTTTTCAATAGGATCTTGAAGTATAATTGAATTAGCAACAGTTACACCATCTTTTGTTATAATTGGATTACCTGATTGATCTTCCATTATTACACATTTACCGCTAGCTCCTAAAGTGGAGCTAACAGCATTTGTGAGTTTTTCTATTCCTTTAAATATTTTAACTTTAGCTTCGTTTCCAAAACTAAGGTTTTTTACTATAGCGTCTGCCATGATTTAATTTAATTTAATTTAATTATTTTATTTAAAAGTTTTAACGACTTGTGGTCCACGAATGTGAGAAAGTTTTTTCTCATAATGGTTAATAGAAGCATCAATAGCTGATTCAGCGCCTTCCATTGTTTCGCGTCTCGTTACATCTACCCATTTTTCACAACACGTATCTTTTTCAGGATCGCATGCGCAGTTTGGATCTTTGTATTCGGTTTGATAAAATCCATTTGGTAGTTGTACTATTCTCCAGTTTTTCTTTTGAACAATATGTTGCCAAATAGCTTTGGTTTCATCATTTATTTGTGGTTGACTACTCCACGAACTAGTCTGGTAATAAAATGTCATCGGTTTTGGTTTTAAATTAGACATTGGTTATTGCTCTCACCGAGCAGGTATATTTATATTATCACTTGTTTGTTATTGTTTTTACTTTAACTACGTTATTGTAATTAATTGAGCATTATTTACAATATCATCGTTAAAATCTATATTTTTTACTCTTAGTCTTAAATAGTAATCTACAGTTCCACTACCAACATTTGAAGCAGAACCTGTTGCTTTTAGTACTACTGCCGCTCTTGGTACTGCAAATGCTGAACCTACTTGCGCGTTTTCTACTGGTTTAAAAAACAATACTTTTCTATTGCCTCTTGTTTGATTTAAAATAGTGCTTGATAATTCAAACGCATCATCAATCCTTGATGTACCGCCAGTAGAAGATTGATATTGTATAACTATATTACCAGTATTAAAACTTGGAGCTTGTCCTGGACTTGTATTTACTTGATACATATAAGCTTCTTTAACAATATAGTTAAAATTACTATCTGCTGCTATTAAAGTTTTCTGAGTAGATGCTAAACTTGCAATTTGGCTTCTTGTAAGTTTAAAAGTCATTATTCTTTCGTCTTCACAAAGTCTACCACCATTACTAAAAGCTGTTGTATATTGGCAAGATGTAGTATTGTCACCAGATAAAGCATAGTCTGTACCGTCTCCGTAGTAACCCATTTTAACATTACCTACAGGTTGGTCTCCTGTTGTACTAACAAATAGGTATTGTTCTGTAGTGAGACCTACATTTAAAGATCCTCTTACTCTTGCATTCTTTCCTACGTCTAACGATGCTTCTGGTTCTCCACCAGTTATAGAATTAGTTGCGATTCCTAATCTTGCACTACTAGAACTAAGATTTAAAGTTCCCCCATCAGCATCACCACCGTTACCTGTAATGGTCATCCTTGCACTAGATACTGTTATTCTTTTGGCGTTTCCTGTGCCTATATTTGCCTGAGACATTGCAGAACTTCCTATCGTAGTTCCATTAGGGGTAAACATTGGTATAGAGTTAGTTGTTCCTGAACCTCCTATTCCGCTTGTGTGTGCATCCACATAAGCCTTAACACTTTGTTGAGTAACAAGAGCTGTTGCGCTATTGCTACCCATATTGTCTTCGTCTAAGATTATATTCGCAGAAACGTTTGTCTGATAGTCCCCTAAAGAAAAACCAGCACTAGTAAAATCAGCCCTTGTTGCTGAACCAGTAGCGATTGTAAATCTGCCAACTGATGGATAACCTATATTAGTTCCTGTATCACCATTGTGATATATATAGTTTGGTATATATAATCCAGCTGTTAAAGGATTACTTTGTCCAGCGGAAAGCGGTAAAAAAGGACCAAGACCTCCACCATGAGCATCAACATAAGCTTTTGTTGCAGCGTCCTGTGCAAGGGTTGGGTCTGTTACATTTGCTATCTTTCCTACAACTGAAACACCTATGTCTGTAGTAGAGAATCTTTGGACATCTGCATAGAACAGATCAACACTAGCACTTGTATTTATGATAATGCAGCGAGATGCAAAAGAGTCTTGGAAAATAATGTCATTACCACCTCTTATAATTAAATCACCTACTCCCGCTTCGTTAATATAGCTATCGGTTCCATCGTGATATATCTGAAGGTCACCGCTATCACCAAAAAGTGCTTTTACATTATCTTGTGATTGTTGATTTGCGTAATATTGTATAGACATCTATGTTTATTTTATTTATTAAATTATATTAAATTTTATTACCCCATTCTGCTAACTAACACTATAACTCCACCTGAAGGGAAAGTACCAGTACCACCAATAGTAACTTGGTTCACTGTATTTCTTTCTACTTCCATGTGTATCGTATCTTTTGTAGTTTCGTCATAAATTTGAACCATAACATCAAAAGTACCTAAACTGTGGGTTATAGCTCCATAAGCTGATATTGTTCCAGACTTAAAAGTATGTAACTGAAGAAGATCTTGAACAAGTGTTTTTACGTTTCCAGCATCATCTGTTCTAACAGCCACATAAGATTCATCTGCAAGAATTCCTGCTGTATCAGTAAGACTATCTATGTCTAGTCCAACAATAACAGCTCCTGAGTTAGGTGTAACTGACATACCATCTAAGTCGGCGTTTGTAGCTGCTGTAACAGACGTAACTGCACCTACTGTATCTGTAGGAGTAACCCATGTACCATCACCTCTTAAGAAAGTTGTAGCGGATCCACCAGATGGCACAGCGCCAACTGTAGTTAGTCCACTATATATATTAGATGTAAGCGTTAGTTCTCTACCGGTTATAGACTCAGCTAAAGGAACTGTTGCTCCTGTCCCAGTAGCTAGTGTAACACCTGTTATACCCGTATCAGTATTAGTATCCCAAGGTACATTAACTACTAATTGATCACTTGAATCAACTTGTAATTCATATGTTCTAGCAGCTGTAGCAGAAACCCCTTGTTTCGCTACTGTTTGAACTGTTGCGTTTACGTTAGCATCAATGATATTGCCATTCAATGTTAAACCAACACCAGCGCCTCTTTGAGTGTTTGTATTTGTTGGAAGCACCCAAGTACCATCACCTCTTAAAAATGTAGTAGCGCTACCTCCAGAAGGTACAACACCTAATGTAGAAGTTCCACCGTATATATCGGAAGTTACAAATCCATTTGCTGTTACGCTAAATGTAGCAGAATCAAAACCTGCAATACCTTTTGTAGTAGCACCATCACTTGCTCCTTCGCCTGCTATTTCTTGTCCAGACTGAACCACTGTCCAGTTACCAAATGTAGCACCTGGATTATCTTGATTTGCAAATATTAAATCACCTGGCTGTACTGTTTCAGCAAAGAATGTTCCAGAATCTGTTACTGCCCAGAAATAACCTTGTTGTATTGAAGTTGCTGGACTTGAATCTAAATCAGGAGTATTAGTATCCGCGTTATATCCGCCTTGAAATTCTGAGTTTCCAGAAGTAGCAGATAGTAGCTGACCATAATTAACAGCATCTCCACTAAGTGTTCCATCTGCCAACTCATTTATTTGATTAGAGTTCATGTCAATAACACCGCTTAAAGAAGCTCCTGTTAATGTAGCAACGCTTCCGGCGATAGCACCTGTTGAAATTGATCCTGAAGTAAATAAGCCACCTATTGTAACATCAGTTGGTAAAGCAACTGTAACTTGACCATTGTTTCCAGCTGTTTCTGAAATAGCTATTTGGCTACCCGTACCGTTTATTGTTACGGCAGACTTGATGCCAGAACCAGAACCCCCGGCTGTTAAATTAAGAACAGCAGAATTAGCACCACCTGCAGCAACCGGTAATGTATATGTTTCGTTTGTATTTGATGGTGCTGTGTATGTTACTCTTTTATTTGTATTATCAAAAGCTACACTTGCGCCTCCTGCAGCGGCAAATTGTAAATCTACAGTGTCAGTGACTTCAAACTTTTGATCACCAGCATCATCAGCAATACCTAACGAAGTAGTGTTTGGAGCTGTGCTAGAAACTGTTACATCTCCTGTTGCGGCGCTTACTGATATGTTGGTACCAGCTACAATACTGAGTACACCTGTATTGCTAATTAATAATTTATTAGGCGTAGCGGTTGAAACTGCTGTGCTTATACCATCTCCACCTGTAAAGTCCACTCTGCCGTCATCAATTATATCTACAGGTGTACCAGTATCTCCTTCTAAACTCCATGACGTATAAGCTCCCGCGGGTGTTGCCCATACATTATCACCTCTTAAGAAAGTGGTGGTACCTGGTGTTCCAGTTGCAGAAAGATCTGAAGTTGTCGTTATTGCTCCTGAAGTTTGGTTTTGAGTTATATCTATAAAAGTACCGTTGGTTGGTGTTAGACTTACAACACCAGATCCTGATCCATCCATTTCTATCCACGCAGTTCCATTATAGAAATACATTGTTTTGTCGCCTGCAGTTGTATCAAAATACATTTGACCTTCTACAGGGGTTGATGGTGCGGTTCCTTCGTTATCAATAACCGGCAATTGAAGCTGGTTTTGGTTCATTTCAATATCAGAACCTATCATTCCAATATTAGCGTAAAAATTAATTGCCATAGTTTGTTTTTATTTGTTTAGTTTAATATCGATGACCCAGCTATGTTACTATTGAAGTCAACTGTTATTGTTGTTGCGTTTGTATATTCAACTGCTCCGTATATTTCATCTCCAGCGTTATCAATTAACGTTACAGATGGTTCTGCTTTGCCTGTTGTATTATTTATTACCCATTGATTGGATGCGTTAAAGTTTTGTTTTAAGTTTACATCACCACCACCTGTTATTTTAAAATCTATAACAGTGTATTGAGTACCTTCTTCCGCGATAACACCGTTTCCTCCGATGTACGTTATTGTAGCTATATAGTAGCTTCCAGTGGCTGGATCTACCGTGTATGCATCTAACGTGTAATGCCCGAATTGACTTATCTGATCACCTTGACCTATTAATATATCAGTACCTACTAAGTAGTTAAGAAATGCAACCACGTTTTGTCCGTTTAATTCTTTAATAGAAAACCTTATCTCAGTTAACGTATTAAAAGCCGTACCTGATCCACCGCTACCGGTTTTAGAAATAGTACCAACACCACCGTTCTGCGTGTCTGACCACTTAAATGACATTTGCCCACCAACACTTACCTTAGCGTTAATGTTTAAGTACGTAGCTACTGCCGATGCAGTGAATTGTTTTGTTAGCCTATTCTGCGACTCAGTACCTATCCAAGCGTCATTGTCAGTAACAGTTGTATCAAATGGATACGCACTTATTCTAGCCATGTTATGTTTTTATGAGTATATTCTAATTTCTATTGAAGTACCAGCTTCCATACCGTCTGAATATCCACCTCCACCTGAAGTGAACTGTTCTACGTCTATGGTAGTAGTAGTAATTATTCTTCCGCCTAAACCTAAGTCTCCAGTACTAGGAGACATAAATATAGCTACTTTGTTAGCTGGAAATGTTATACCTGAAACTACTATTTCAAATTTACCTGGAGTCTTGTATCCCCAACTAAATGTTCCACCTGTGGTGTTTTGTAGTACTGTAGCCACTGGAGCTGCATTACCTGTTTGAACCAATGCTGCTGTGTAAACTGTATAACCTAAACTATATGAGTTTGCAAAAGATGCTATCGATGCAACTGAAAAATTATTTGTTGTAGGTTTTGCATCCGTGTCTGCCGGAGGAATTTTTGTCCCTATGACATAGTCTTTCGCCGTTGGATTACCTAAAGGGTAACTTTGTAATATAGACATTATTCAGTTTTTATATTAATATTCTTTAGTTTATATCATCACATGTTTTGTGGTGGATTTACAATACTGTGACATAAGCCCCTTACTATACTTATCTTATAGGCTATTGTCATTATTTAAAAAAAATGTCATAAATATAGGGGTATAGTGTTGCCCCCTATCTTTTCCTACTTTTTTTCTAAGCAAAACGCGTTTTCATTTGACCGACCCCGCCCAAAATGGGGGTTTCGCAGTCCATATATACGACTTTTAGGGCCTTAGACCCCCCTTTTCTGACTTTTTTCCCTAGTTTTTCATGCTATTAACCTCATCACTCGCCCAAATCCAACCACAATACTCTGTCCACTCCACAACCTCCACCAATTTATATACCAAATCAATTGTATGACACATTGTCACGTTGTTATATGACTGATTGTCATGACATTATGACATATGTATTATATATTACTATCAATGACAGATTGACATAGTGGTATGACATCTTGTCATCTTCTACTACTAAACTATATTACATACTTAATACGAGACGTTAATGATAATAATACTGTAACCAATAAAAACTATATACTATCAACTTAACTATCAACAAATATCAAATTAAAAAAACTTATAACTTATTAACTAATAATTATATTTCATTAACTTTTATTAATAATAAACTTATAATATTAAATAATCCATCTAATATCGATATTAATAAATTACTAAAACAAAATTATATAACCTTTAAATAATTACAAACAAAATACGTAACAGTAATGATAATAATACTGTAACAAACAAACAAACAAACTAATAATAATAATAATAACTTAAATAAATAAACTATGTCAAAATTAAATTCAAAAAGATTCGTAATCAGAAAATCTTTAATCGGTAAAAACACAACAGTAAATGTACTTTTCAAATCAGGTAAAACATTCACTTATAATCATGATAAAGTGTGGGAAATCATGAAAGGTAAACTTGAAAACATGAACTGTTTCATCAAGTATGGTTCTTACACTTCTTCAACTAGTGTTCCAGTTGTGTTGAGAGATCAAGAAGTTATATAACTCTTGTATCAATTTGCGGAGTAGTATTCCTCGGTCTTTGGTCTGAATACAAATGAAGTAATGGTTTTTGGGAAGTTCCTAAAAGTGAGTTCGATTCTCATACTTCAACTAATAAATAACTAAATAAATTATAACTATGTCAAACTTTAAATTCAGAGGATTTGTTCCTGCAGTAACTAAATACGTAAAATCAAAACCATTAATTCAAGTAGTAGCGGAAGTATTCGCTTATGGATTCTTAATGCCACTAGCGGCGTTCGCTTGGACAGCTTTAGTATACAACTTAATAACTAATGGTGTAAGTGACACAACTTCATTTGGTATATATGGATAGAGTTTACTACAGTAGATTACAATCTAAATACGATCTAAATTTGATAATAATAATGTAACAAATAATAACTATGCAATTTATACTAAATCTACCTAACGGTAAGCAGATAGATATGTCAAGCGACATACTAAAACAAATGAGCGGCGAGATATCTCGTGAAGACGTTCAAAACAGAATAAACTTTTATCAAATAACTAATAAATAATAATACTATGTACAGAAAATATCAAACAAATAACCAGGCGTGGGATGAAGTAACGCGAGAATTCAATGAGTCTAAAAGACGCACTAAAATATGTGTAGAAATGTTCGGTCAAGAAAACCTAATTGGTTTAACTGAAGATCAAAGAAACGTATTCTGGGAATCTATTTAAAATATAACACTATGAAAATTATAAAACATTTAAACCCACACTTTCCAAACAGAGAAACATACAAGTGTACAATAGGTAATACTACTCGATTCGGTACTCTCAAAGAAGTAACAGACTTCAGAGATGATAGAGTTCAAAATGAAGATTATTACGAAAAATTAAGAATTTTAAACGACAGAGGTTGTAGCGAATACTACTCTAATACGTATCCAGGTAGATATACCGGCGACTAATACAAACATAATACGAAAACATTATGATAATATAGACGTAACAAATAATAAATAATAAATATACTATGCAAAAAATTAAATTCATTAACTCATCAACTATTAAAATAAATCATACTACCTACAAAGGTTATAACATAGGCGAATTACCTAAAAGATTTGCTTTCATATATAATCTAGAAAATGATCAAGAAGGTATCACTGAATGGTTCAACTACAAAGGTCTTACTTATGTAGAACATAAACCAACTATATGGAGTTATGTCTAGTCCTCGTAATATGAAGGAGCTTCTAGCCTATGTCGAAGCACAGAAAAAAATAAGAGCAGACGGGCATAGACGTCTAACTCTACTCAACGGATCGTGTAGTGGACTTACTGACAAAGAGTACAATAATATTGTAACAAGACAGAAATCTAACTTTGCAAAAGCTAGAAAGTTCACTCACAACCGTATGTGGCAAGAAACACACAAGAAATTTGATGTGGCAGAATTAAAATTAATTAAAAAAATAACATAATGAATTACCTTTATGAAAAATTAGATGAGTTGATAAATACTATCAAATACTCACACGCTGCAGGTATAGAAGAACCTGATTACTTAGAAGACGAATACTTTGAAGACGTTGTAGAAGCGTGTAAAGAAATTATTGAATTAACAAAATAAAAAATGAGCAAAATTAAAAACCCGTGGGATTTAGCCTACGAATTAAACCAAGATTATTACAGTAGAGCAGACATAGATGATATGTTGTTCTGTGAAATAGAAGAATTAATAAATCAAGAATAAAATGAGAGACAATATTAGAGTAAACGGATGGGATTTTGAATATGTAGAAAACGACTACGATGACAAGTTTTATCAATGTAGAGGTGAAGTAATGTATGATGACGAGCATGACCAAATTCCTGAACCATCTTTATGGCAGGCAGCGGAAAAACTAGAGAATATATTAGCAGAAGATGGTATAAAATCCTATGCAGGACATTCAGAAAAAGGTTGGGTTGAAGTAACTATAAGCAATGTTCATGCAACTAACAAGTAGCGAAAGAAATATAATACTAGTATCACTAGATCACATGGAAGAACATCTATTTATTATCTACGAAGCAGGAGATATAACACAAGATACTTTCAATTTAAGAATGAATACGTGGAAAACAGCGTACAAAAAAATAGCAAAAATTAACGATTATGAGTAAAATGTCAGAACTAGATTTGATAGCACAAGGTGTAGCGGATCACGTAAAAGAAATAATTGAAGATAGTGTCGATTGGCAGTTAGCTGACCAACCACTTGATGGTGATAATTATCAAGATATGAAAGAATATGTCATAAATGTAGCTATAAACAAATTATTTAGATCAGGTGCAACTTTTGCAGAGATTACAAATAAAATACGAACACCAGATGATAATAATAATGTAACAAATAAAAAATAAACTATGTATTGTAAATGTGGCACTGAAGTGCATCCTATTAGATTAAATTATGGCTATAAAACCTGTACTCCTTGTAGTACAACGGAAGATTACAGCTATGTACCTATAATAAATCATAAAACAGGTAACACAATACAAATAGTCAGTCAAGAAGTAAGTGCGTCAGTGCACAGAGCTTGGCGACGTAAATAAAGCTCAACAAGGCCATAATAAACTATAAAATCCACATGGCATTCGCTAAGAACTCAGAGGAGAGATACGGTGCGGTCATTGGTAGTGAGTTATGGCATGAGAGCGAATTGGCATCCGCAACACGATTAATGATCACGCGATAGCCAGGAACTAGGTATGGATGCCCCGACCGGGTGTACTACTGACGGGTATGAGGTTCGATTCCTCACTAGTTACTAAAATCTTATAAATGTGAAGGGCTCAGTATGGCTGTAGGAACTCAGAGTAGAGATACGTAGTTAAGCTGACGAAGATCCTTTAATTTTATAAGTCGTAGTATCACGAGCGGCAAAGTAATTAATTGCTGGCACGGTGGAAGTCCGATCGCACAGTGAAACAGTACAGAGGGTTAATCAACACTATCTATGGCTGTCTCTAAGCTGAGCGAAGATAACTACGTAATGGGGGTGACTTGGTATCGACGTGATAGAAAGCCTATATGGAACTATTGCGGAAGAGAGTTCGAATCTCTCCACCTCCACTAAAACAATTAAATTATGAATGAGGTAACAGAGTACATTAACAAAGAATTAAAGAAAATGGATCGGGGTATTGTAGCCACACCTGAGTCTAGAGAGTTTTTAGATAGTTTTTCAAGAGCAAATCAAGGCTCTATGGATATGGTATTAACTCAAATGGCGGTAAACTGGGGTTATAAAATAGCTTTAGAAAATGTAGCACATGAAATACATAACAAATACGAATAAAGATTGATAATATAAACGTAATAAATAATAAACATGCAAGAAACTAGATTAACACTTTACGACCGGCTAAAACCGGAGTATAAAGAAAGTATGGCTGAGCTATACAAAAACAGAAAGCACACACATGATTCTTTAGTAAAAGCTCTAAGCGAAGAGTATTACTTTACTGAAGTAAAATATGGCGATGCTTTTGATATTATGAACGAATGTAACTTAGACTTTCTAGGCTATGCATTCATTAACCAACAAGAAAAATGAGAGATTTAGAACAAGAAAACATGGATTGGAGACAAAGACGTGAAGCAACAGTAGATTTATTTGCTAGAAGAATGTATATTGAGTACGATATTAAAGAAATGACTACAGATAGACAAAAGAAAAATGGCACAAAACAATTTGTGTTACCTAATGGTGATCAAATAGCTTCATATACTTCAGGTTATGTTAGAAGATGTAACTCAAGCGATAGAATATATCAACTAAACAAAGTATATAAACGCGAAGAAAGATGGACTGTGATGACAGATGGAAAATTAAGAACTATAAAATCTATATGTCACGCTAGAGAATTAATAAACGATCCATTAGCTAGACTTGTATATATTATAGATTTTTGCAAAAGAAATTACGATATGAGAAATTTAACACTATATAACCACCAATACGCAATATGAGCGATACTATTAAAAGATATAACGAACTAGTAGAGTCAGGTCAAATAGATCCAAGACAAATGCCTATTAAACAAAATGATAATATATATATCACTGCTTTAGAAAACAAGCTACACGATATATCTTGGCATTTACAAGAATACTATGGCAATATGTCAGACAAGGATTACTTAATAAACAAAATAGATAATATAATAAATAAAGAAATATGAATAAAGAACAATTAGAAGACAAGGTAAACGAGTTAGAATTAACCTTAAACTCACTAGAATTAAATGCTAAAGTCGTCAAAGACGATCTTAAAAAAGTTGAAACTCAGCTAAAAAACGTTAATAAGCCTAGATTATATCCATCTCAGCTTGATGATATTAGAAACGCAATTGAAGAAGTTTTTAACCAATCAAGTTTCAACGATGTGGAAAGCTATGATGTTGACTTCGAGATTGACTACAACAATTCGTTGGCTTTAGGTAATATAGAATTTAACGACGCTGATAACGTAGCAGAGGCTATTTCAGATGCAATAGAAGATTTGTTTAACGTTATTCCAGCAGATGAAGACTAAAGAGCAAGCAGTACCTAAGTGGTTTGAAGGAGATATATATAAAGAAGGATTAGTAGTACAAAATCCTTTTAGCAAAGAAGAGTATGAACTCAACAATATAGAGCTTAGCATGTATGATTTTATCATAGGTGTTAACTATCTGTTTGAAATGGGTCAAGAGTTTCATACTAATAAAATTATAAGCGAACACCAAAAAGCTTTGAGATGGTTTAGAGTAAACAATCCAGAAGCATATATGGCTTTGCTTGATTAAATTGCGCGGTAGAGCAGATGGTCAGCTCGCTAGGCTCATAACCTAGAGGTCGGAGGTTCGAATCCTCCCCTCGCACCTAATATTAAATAATAAACAATGAGTACAAGAAGTTTAACAATGGTAGTAGATAGATCTGCTGCCGAAGACAATGAACTTGGTTTTGCTTGTAATCCTAGTATAATCAGTGACAAAAGCTATGTAAATATGTATTTACATCACGACGGTTATCCTGAATACCAAGGAGTGCAATTAGCAAACTGGGTTAATTATATGCAAAAAGATCAAGGATTTAACAATTTTGGTGATGCGTCTAGAATAGCCTCACATCTAGTATACGACTTTCATTATAATAGTCAATACTTATATCCTGATGTAGATGGAATTGATCACGCTTATACATATATTATATGGACAGGTAAATCTGACGTATGGATTAGCTGTTATAGTCAATATGGTAGTAAAAACATATTTGTTTTACCAGTAGATAAAATAATAAAAAAATATAGCAGTGCTTTTGAATACACTGACTGGAATTACAAAGCAAATACGAATCAAAAATGATAATATAAATATGACAGAACACGAAATGAATTACATAGCAGACAAGATAAGTAAAGCTTTAATTAAAGAGCTAGATACAAAGTTTCAATTTGGTCCTCCAGAAATAGTGGAAGAAGAAGAAGAACTACTAACTGAATTGGCCGGAGCTATGACTGCTTTAGATTATAACTTAAAGATAGAAAACTATTCTGCTTGTGAAAGATTAAAAAAACAAATAAATAAAATAGAAAAACAACTAAATAAATTCAAATAATATGATAAAACCAATGCTCGCATACAAAGTAGACAAAAAACCTGTCGACTGGTCCGAGAAAGTGTTTATGCAGCCTAAGCTAGACGGTGTTAGATGTGTAATTAAACTAGGCGATAACAATGAAGTACAAGCTTTTTCACGTACAGGTAAACCGTGGCTTAATATAGCTCACATTACTAATTCTTTGCATTACTTTTTTACACAAAACCCTGATATTATACTTGACGGTGAGCTGTATAATCACGATCTAAGAGACGATTTTAACAAAATCATATCCTTAGTCAGAAAAACTAAACCAAAGCCATCTGACAGAGATGAGGCAGCTAAATTAGTACAATTTCATTGTTACGACTACATAGAAACTGTATTAAACATGCCTTATAGCTACAGAAAAGACCAATTAGCTACATCTAGTATGTATTCTTATTGCGTTAAAAAAGTATACACTACAGTTATAACACAAGATCAAGCTAACATACAACATCAAGCTAACTTAGATGAAGGCTACGAAGGTTCTATATTACGTCTTGACAAACCTTATGAGTGTAAACGTTCTTATAACTTGCAAAAGTTTAAAGATTTTCACGACACAGAAGCTTTTATCGTAGGCTATCAAGCAGGTAAAGGCAAAAGAACTGGTACTCTTGGCAAATTTTTAATGATGGACGATGACGGTATAGAATTTGGTTGTCCACCAGGTAAAGGTTACAACTATAAAGATTTAACTAACATACTAGACAATGTAAGCGACTACATAGGCAAGCGTGCTACGTTTACTTATTTCGAACGTACACCAGCTGGTTCTTATAGACACCCTATGTTTAAAGCCCTACGTAACTATGAGTAAACTAATATGGAAATTATACAACGAAAATATGATCAGCGAAGAAGTAGCGATGATATTATTAGACAAACACTATGAATAAAATAGAACCAACTAAAATTACTTTAGAATTTTACAATAAAAAAATATCCACTGAAGTAGACCATTCAGATGTAACTTTAGAAGAGCTACATGATATGTGGTTAGAAATAGTAAGAGCAATGGGATATCACGAAAAGACTATAAAAGAATTTTACGAATAATGAATATATTTTATTTAGATTCTGATCCAGTAAAAGCTGCACAGGTACAATATAATAAGCATGTGGTTAAAATGATCTTAGAATCAGCCCAGATGCTTTGTACTGCGCATCATCATTACGACAACGGACACAATGTACCTTATAAAAAAGCACATTATAATCATCCGTCAACTATATGGTGCAGACAAAATGCTAGTCAATACATGTGGTTGTATGATCACATGATAGCCTTAGGAAAAGAATATACAAAAAGATATAAAAAAACACACTTAACAATAACTAAATGCAAAGAACCTTTAAGACATTTACCTCTGGGAATTCCGGACAGTACTTTTACAGAACCTCCTCAATGTATGCCAGATCAATACAAAGTTATAGGTGACAGTTTGTCAGCCTATTGGAACTATTACGAACAAGAAAAACAATTAATAAAAGGAAAAAATGAGCAAAAGATTATACGAACAACTAATATCAAGCAACTACAATGGAATTAACGATAAAATTAAATCTTTTAGAAAGCCGAAGAAAAAAAGCGCACAAAAATTACCTAGAAACAGCAATAGCAGCTACTCATAGTAGTATTGTAAAGCATGTACTAGATGGTAACATTAAATTAGCAAAATCAAAAAGTAAACTTTTTTTAAAATACAATCGAAGATTGAAATACCTAGGGTTGTGACAACAGCCTTAGTAATATATAAGTAATAAGCAAATGTCACAAGAAAGAAAAATAAAATGGTTAAATGATAGACGTATCGTGTATAGGCAGTTTCCTATAAATGATATACCTATCATAGACACTAGTAAATACATGTTTTTTGAAAATGGCACATATGAACACTATAGTTTATTTAATACAAAAGCTAAGATAACAACATATAAATCTTTAAAATGGCATTTTCTTGTATTATATTATTTAAACCAAGACGAGCCTAGTGGTTTATTACCATCTTATGTGTATGAATTTATAGCTAACAAAGACAATGGTTTTGTTACATTTTTTATTAGTAAAAAAGTGTTAAACGATATGATAGATGATGTATTTGAAACAGGAGGCGAACCTCCTAAGAATAAAATACGTAAAGTTATATTTAAAGACCATAGCATGTTAACTATAAGTGAAAAACTAAGCATAGTAGGTAAACTAATAGGTAGATCATCAAGAGTTGATGAAGAAGCTATCTATCAATGTATGCTTGATATAAATGAATTAGGTAAAAAAATATGTATAAATAGAATAGCTGGATTACTAGATGTGTCTAAAAGAACAATATACCGTCACATAAGTGATGCGTTAAAATTAGAAATAAAAACACTAAATGAAGAAATATAATATACAGAATTACGTTAGATATAAAAAAGATCTAAAAAAGTCAATGCCTGTAGATAAATCTTATGATTATTACAGTAGGAATGAAATGATTATAAAGTTTATTCCTTTAGTAGAGAGTTTAGCAAGGAAATTTTCAACAACTCAACAAGCCTCTGGTGTGTTAAGCATAAACGATCTTATCCAAATAGGCTGTGAAGGCTTGATAAAAGCAGTCGACAAGCTTGACTGGCAAAAACTAAATGAATCAGAAGATATAGAAAAAACTTTAAAATCATTTTTTGCAAAAAGAATAAAAGGCCACATACGAAGACGTATAGATATGGTTAGAGGAGACATGCGAATACCAGAACACAAGCTTAATGAAATACGCAAAAACCCTAAAGACAAAGTTGCTGTTGCAATGTTTTTTAATAGTGTTTTTCTGTCAATAGATAATCAGCCAGTAAACGAGGAAGGAGAAAACTTAATGTATCAACTTCCAGATAAATCAGAACCTTATAACATACAGTTATTAAATTTATATTTAAAAAGCTTAATGTTAAAATACTTGTCAGAACAACAGTATGAGGTGTTAAGATTATCTTATGGATTAGATTGTGATAAGCATTCTGGAAAATCAATAGCAGCAAAGTTAAATATAGTAGGAGCAAGTGATTATGTACGTGTTTCTGAGCTAAAAAAGCAGGCAGTACAAAAATTAATAGACAACGTAGATCACTCACAAGTGCTTGACTATCTATAGGTTAGCTATGTAAATCTTAATTAATACATGTAATTATAATAATAAGCAATTTAAAAACAAACGAATGAACATAAACGAAAAATTAGCGACAATCCAAACAAAGTTTAAATCGAAAAAAAGTAGATTTAACTCCTTCGGCAAGTACAACTTCAGATCAGCCGAAGATATCCTAGAAGCAACAAAACCCTTTCTATTAGAGTTAGGAGTATCAGTTACAATTAAAGAAGAAATCATAAGTGTTGATCCATTACCAATGATGCAGTCTACTGCAAAAGTTAGTGATGGTGAAGGAAACTTTATAGATGCTACTGCAATTGTAGGTGTTGATCTAAATCAAAAAGGTATGAACGTACCTCAACAATTTGGATCTGCCTCTTCGTATGCAAAAAAGTATGCGTTAGGCAATTTGTTTTTAATAGATGATACAGCGGATAGTGACGCTACAAATGACCATGGCAAGAAGAAGTTCAAGCCACCAACAACATCAAAACCAACTTTAACCTCGAAAAAAGATCCAGCTTATGAAAAAGCGGTTCAATATGTGACAGCAGGCGGTAAAGTAGCGGCTATAAAAGCCAAGTACAGTCTATCACAAGAGATAGAACAACAATTAACAACACTGTAGTATGAACAAACAAGAGGTTTTAAAAGCGTTAGAAGATGATACTAATTATTACGGAGACTTTGGTAAAAAGTATTTAAGTAATTCAGACATATCTACGCTATTAACAAACCCTTTAGCTTTAGGCAAAGGTCTAGCACCAAGGCCCGCGTTTCTAGTTGGTGGATATTTCCACACAGCTATTCTAGAACCTGAAAAACTTAAAAAATTCAAGATCGTAGAAGCTACAACTAGAAACACTAAAGCTTACAAGGAGATTTCAGGTGGTGAAATATGTTTATTACAACACGAGGTTGATCAAATAGAGTTAATGACAGAAAAGATGCTAAGCAACGAAGTATGCAGAGACTTAATAAGATTAGGTGAAGTAGAGTATGAACAACCTGGAATTACAGAGCTTGAAGGCCATATGTGGAAAGGTAAAGCAGATATTGTAAACCACGATGAAAAACTGATTATCGATTTAAAGACGACAGCAGACATCACAAAGTTTAAATATTCCGCATCCAAGTATAACTATGACAGTCAAGCTTATATTTATAGTAAGCTATTTGGTTATGAAATGTTATTTATTGTAATAGATAAAAATACACATCAAATAGGTATCTTTGATTGCTCTCCAGAGTTTTATGCTCGAGGCAAAGATAAAGTAGAAAGAGCAGTACAGGCTTATGAATTGTTTTATAAGTCTGAGGATTTTGATCCTAAACAATATTTTTTAACTAAAACACTTTAACAATGGCATCAATCATTAAAGCAAGCATTAACTTGAACGAAATACCTAAGGACAAGATCATCATAGGTAAGAAAGGTAAATATTTACCTATAACAATAACATTAAACGACGAAGTTGATCAATTCGGTAATCAAGGTCCTGTAATAGTAGATCAAACCAAGGAAGAAAGAGAAGCTAAAGTAGCTAAAACTTATTTAGGAAATGTAAAAGTTGTGTGGACGAACGGAGACAATGTTACAGCAGCTCCTCGTACAGATCAACCACAAGCTCCCGCGTTTGTAGCCGAAGCAAGTGATGATCTACCTTTCTAATGAACTGTGAAATATGCGGGCAAGATGTCACACGGGAAGAATATGAATTCTGTGATATATGCTCAGATTGTAGAGACGAAGAACAATAGTAATTAAATTAAATTAAATGGAGACAACAGAGATCAATGGATTTTTGATTGACGAATTCAATCAACATAAGCTTGAAGAGGGTAAGAAACAAGGGGTTTGCCCTTTGTGCTCCTCTGATAGAAAACCTAAGAATACTAAAGCAAAGTGTGCTTCGTATGACTGGGAACGTGGTCTCGGTACTTGTCATAATTGTAATACATCATTTCAATTACATACGTACCAACGTAAAGGCGCTAGTGAAAAGGTATATGTAAGACCAAAGGTTAATCTTGATGATGAGCGACCTGAGTTTGTTAGCGACAAAGTAATTGATTGGTTTAAAACTAGGGGAATATCTCAGCAAACCTTATTCGATCTTCGGATCGATGAGGGTCCTGAGTTTATGCCTCAGACCGGTAAAACCGAGAACGTTATAAAGTTTAATTACTTCATGGGCGATCAACTTATTAATGTTAAGTATCGTGATGGACGAAAGAACTTTAAATTATATAAGGGTGCTGAAAAAGTATTCTATAACATAAACAGTATAGTAGGTTATGAGTATTGTATTATAACTGAAGGCGAAATGGACGTTTTAGCTTTTCACGAAGCAGGTATACCTAACGTTATATCTGTACCTAATGGCGCAACGTTAAACAATAATAATTTAGACTATCTTGACAATTGTATTGATTACTTTGAAGACAAAGAAAAAGTAATATTAGCTGTTGATTCAGATGAAGCAGGTCAAGCATTACAATCAGAATTAGTCCGTAGGCTTGGAGCTGAAGTTTGTTACCTAGCGTCGTTTGATGATTGTAAAGATGCTAATGAATATTTACAAAAATATGGAAAAGAAAAATTATCGGAGCGTATTTCAAAATCAAGACCAGTTCCGCTTGAGAATGTTACGACATTCAAGGATATTGAAGATGAAGTCACGGACTTTGTTCGCAATGGCTTTAAAAAAGGATTTCAAGTTGGGTTGTCTAATTTTGATGAAATCTTTTCAACATACACTGGTCAATTCATTACTGTTACTGGTATTCCTAGTTCCGGTAAAAGCGATTTCGTCGATCAAATGGTTGTCGGATATAATCGTAACTACGGATGGAAAACAGCGTTTGCTTCGCCAGAAAATCAACCAACTTATCTTCACGCTCATAAATTAATGCGTAAAACCTGGGAAGGTATGCCAAGAGCTGAGGATATACATGGAGACAAATGGAATCAAATAGCAGATCATTGCAATAGTAATTACTTTCATATTGACATGGAAAGATACACGTTAGACTCAGTACTTAAGAAAGGAGCTGAGCTAGTTAAACGTAAAGGTATTAAATGTTTAGTTATTGATCCTTTTAATAAGGTTAGAGACGTTGGAGGTTCTGATGATGTCAATAGATATACAATGGAATATCTAATGAAGATAGAGATCTTTGCTAAGAAATTTGATGTATTAGTGTTTATTGTTGCTCACCCAACTAAGATGTATAAAAACAACGATGGCAAGATTGAAGAGCCTACAATGTATAACATAAAAGGTGGTGGTGAATGGTATGATGCTAGTTATCATGGTATACTTGTTCACAGAGACTATGAAGCTAAGACAGTTAAAGCTAAAGTTTTAAAAGTTAAGTTTCAAAACCTAGGTGAAAACGGTGCTGAAGCTCATTTTAAATGGGAACCCAAATCAGGTTGTTTTATTCCTCACGAACAAGTTAATCTTGCTGGCGAGAAAATGCCCTGGGAATAAATGGCTAAGAAAGGTATAAACATGGGTGATCACATGCCAACAACTGCTAATTTTAAACATATGCAATGGTGTTTGAAAAATAACATAAAAATATCACCCTTTGCTCACAGTACTTTTGAATGGTACATAGATATAAATATAAACGGAAAAATAAACAGATCCCCGCAAGTTTTTAAAAAAACTGAAATATGGGAGAATATTCATAATTACTATAAATATTACTATGATAAACACAAGATTTAAAAACGCGAACGAGGCATATGAATTTCTGCTAGACCAAACCATACAACATGGTGAGGATTTTGATGATACTAAAGCTTTGTTTAACTGCGGGTTTTATATTATGAATCCACAGGAAAATCACATAACAAATAAAGAGCGTAAATGGAGTTTAAAGTATGCTGAGGCTGAATGGTCTTGGTATTTATCTGGTGATCCTAGTGTGAGCCGATTAGGAGAATTATTTGGCTCAATACCTCCTATATGGGAACGTATGGCTGATAGTAAAGGCGATGTCAATAGCAATTATGGTTATCAATGGCAACGTAATAATCAAATAGATTATGTTGTTGCTAAGCTTAGAGACAATCCAGATACTAGACATGCTGCAATAAGTATATACGACGCAAAAGAACATAACAAATATACTAAGGATACACCTTGTACTTACGCAATTCAGTTTACAATTATAAACAACAAACTTTGTATGTCAGTCTATATGCGTTCTAATGACATCTGGTATGGTTTCTGTAATGATCAGTATCAGTTTTCATCATTACAAAAAATGATTGCAGACAGACTGTCTATTGACATCGGTTGGTATTACCATCACGCACATAACATGCATTTGTATAACAATAAATTATAAAAAAAATATGTATTATTTATACCACATACCAGGTAAAAAGATCGGCGTCACACGTGATCTTAGTACTAGGGTAACCCTTATACAAGGCTATAAGGAGAATGAGTATGAAGTTCTTGAACAGTCAGACGATATAGATTATATATCAGACCGTGAAATAGAACTTCAAAAGTCTTATGGCTATAAGGTTGATTTAAAAAAATATAAAAATCTAAAATTTAATAAAATGAAAATAAACGCAACAGAGCAAACATCAACATTTGACTGCCCAGTAAATAAATTAAAAGGTAGACTAATGGATAACGCGGGTTTAGTATGGGAAACAACTCATGGTAGATTTAATATATCTGAAGATAACATACCTTGGATAATGGCAAACGTAAAAACATCTATGTTCAATGAAGGTAGATGTTACATTTATAATAAAGCTTTTTATGAAGCATTTTTTAATCCTAAAGACAACGTAGTTGTCAGCAGTAATTCTTGGAATCAAAATGAAAGGTTTGAGCTCATAAGACAATGGGCATCAAAAAGAGGTATACTAGATAAAGGCAATTCTCATACGCAATATGTTAAACTTATGGAAGAGGCTGGTGAGTTGGCTCAAGCATTGCTTAATAAAGATACATACGAAATCAAAGATGCTATCGGCGATATGGTTGTTGTATTAACTAATCTAGCCGCTCTTGAAGGAATGACAATTGAAAACTGTATTGATTCAGCATACAATGAAATAGCTAATCGCACAGGTACAATGCTAAATGGAACATTTGTTAAAACAGGAACACTACAAACATTATGAAAATAAAAACAGAAGATAAAATAGTTCAACAAGTCTTAAGAAAAATGGACGAACGTAGTTTAATAGGCCAGAAAAAGTACGGAGCAACTATGATGGAAGAGATTGAAGGCCAAGAAAAAGACCTTGATCGTTTCTTAGTTGATGTACAAGAAGAATTAATGGATGCTTTGTTATATATAGAAGCAGCTAGACGTTGTTTAACTGACGAGGTTGAAGAAGTTATGTTAAAAAGAACAAAAGTTTATGAAGAAAACATTTAAAAGAAAAAAAGGACCAGTTCAGTCGAAGAAGATATCATATGATGGTATCAACTTCGCCTCTGGGCTTGAGCGTTATATGTATATGGCTTTAAGAAAAGCTAAAATAACGTCTTTATATGAAGGTCAAACTTTTGAGTTGTCAGAAGCTTTTGAATTTCCTTTTGAATCATACGAAAGATGTGGTAACGGTAAAGGAGAGTACAAAAACAGAGGCAATAAGAAAATACTTAATATAAAATATACACCAGACTTTGTAGGTAAGGGTTTTATAATTGAAACTAAAGGTAGAGCTAATGAATCGTTTCCACTTAGATGGAAGTTATTTAAAAAACTTATAACAGAAAGAAGATTAGGACCACTTACGTTATACAAACCACAAAATCATAAAGAATGCGACGAGACAGTAAGATTAATCCTCAACTCTCAAAAATAATAGCAAGACAAAAATATGCTGAACGTAAAATTGATACGTGGTGGAAATGGAGTTGGGAAACCAGAAATAAAATAGTCTACAAAGAGCTTGTAGAAATTCAAACAAAATATGGAATAAAATGTTATGGAAGTGAATAATGAAAAAAAAGGATGGTCATTAAGTTTAGGGTTTTATCCAGGAATACTGTTTGGCTTTAGGTCATACGAAGAAGTAGAGCAAACAACTCACGTGTTATATATACCGTTTGTAGATCTAGCTTTAGAAGTTTTTAACTAATGGGACTTTTTGATGAGCGCATAGCGTACAAGCCGTTTGAATATCCTGAATACTACACAGAAGGTTGGTTAAAACAAGCACAAGCATTTTGGTTGCACACTGAAATCTCAATGCAGAGCGATATAAAAGATTGGAATGAAAAACTTAACGAAAAAGAAAAGCATCTTGTTGGAAACATCTTGCTTGGCTTTGCACAAACCGAATGCGCAGTGTCAGACTACTGGACCCAAAAAGTCGTTGGCTGGTTTCCAAAGCACGAAATCCGCCAGATGGCAATGATGTTTGGATCACAAGAAACAATTCACGCAGTTGCTTACAGTTATTTAAACGAAACATTAAAGTTAGAAGACTATGAGGCATTCCTTCATGAGCCGGCAACGGCTGAAAGATTCGATAATTTGGTTGCTTACGACGGTAATAATCGTGTCGGTATTGGTAAAAGCTTGGCTGTATTTTCAGCCTTCGCTGAAGGAGTTAGCTTATATAGTGCTTTTGCAGTGCTGTATAGTTTTCAGCTTCGTAATTTACTCAAAGGTATTGGGCAACAAATGAAATGGTCAGTAAGAGATGAGTCTCTGCACAGTAAGATGGGTTGTAAGTTGTTTCGTGATATGTGTGCTGAAGATAAATTATTACTTAATTTGTGTAGAGAAGATATAATAAAAGCAGCCGAAACAATGATTAAATTAGAGGTTAGCTATATTGATAAGATGTTTGAAATGGGTGACATAGAAGGTATTTCAGCAAATGATTTAAAACAATTTATAAAAAAGAGAACAAATGAAAAACTTGTGGAATTGGGTTACGTTGACTTGGGATCGTATTTTGCGTATGACACCAAAGCAGCAAGTAATCTTGATTGGTTCTATCATCTTACCGGCGGGGTCACTCATACTGATTTTTTCGCGACTAGGCCAACTGATTATTCAAAAGCTGGCGAAGGCGAAGACTTTGAAGACATATGGTAAAATACATATAACAGAAGAAGATATATACAACGATCTTAATTGGAACGGCATGAGAAACTTTGTAAAAGAAAAAGAACAACTAAAATAAAAATATGAAAAAATTAATAATTATTGTATTAGTATTAATATTTACATCTTGTGGTAGCACATATAATATTTCAACGGATTATAAAATAAAAAGTATATTAACAATAACAGAAAAAGGTGATACTCTTGCTGTACCTGTTAGAGACTTTAAATTTAGAATACTTGATAATAGAATAAGAGAATTTATAAACCGTGATCCTTATAGATATCAATATAGGCAAGGTTGGAATAATTGGAATTATAATTCTTATAGTATACCGTACATTAATCAAAGACCTAGCTATAACAGGCCGAGTTCTAATGTAAAGCCAAACCCTAAGCCATTTGTACCTCCAGTAGTAATTAAACCTTACAAACCAATTAAAACGGTAAAACCAATTAAAAGTATTAAAAAAAATCAATAATGATTTATATTAAAGATAATTTTTTAGAACCAGATCTTTTGGAAATTATACTAAAAGATAAAAGAGAATACCTAGAAGTAGAAACTCCTGGTAAGTCATTTTGGGTAAAAGAACCTTCTAAAAGCTTAGTTGATTACATGGTAGACAAAATATCCTACGTGGAACATGTTGAAGCTGAGAATATATTATGTTTTTTTAGACAAGCGAAGATTGATCAAGATAACGATTGGCGTATTCATAATGATTCTATAATAGAAGGACAAAAACCAGAAAGAGCTTTAGTTTTGTTTCTATCTCAAGATACTAA
>Ga0209712_10000695_pt1 | contig 29213 bp, 22 predicted proteins | sample ArcOceMetagenome_FD_187443 | JGI IMG/M metagenome (GOLD analysis project Ga0209712, IMG submission 187443) | Marine eukaryotic phytoplankton communities from Arctic Ocean - Arctic Ocean - Greenland ARC118M Metagenome (SPAdes) (version 2) | ecosystem: Environmental > Aquatic > Marine > Oceanic...
CGTCGACGTCGATCAGCCCTTCAAGCGGCAGGCCAAAGGTCCCACCTTGCATTGGGATTGTCACGCAACCCTTTGGAAGTGCGTCAATTTTTGACAGACTTTCAACGCGCGCAAGCCGTTGGATTAACACATGGTTGTTGTCCCATGCAGCTTGACCTTTGACATCCAGATCGGTGAATACCAGCGGGACTTTTGCACCTGCTGGCACGTGGACTTGGGCGCGGTTGGACCGGACTGTGTCGATCAGGTTGATCACCCAGTTCATTTCCGAGTCGGCGTCCGCATCGACCAGATCGGCCCCGTAAGTGGGCCAATCAGCGTGGACCAGCATTTTGGCGCGCGTGTCGGCAAAGCCCCAAAGTTCCTCGGTGATGAATGGCATGATCGGGTGCAGCATGATCAGGGCTTGGTCGAGAACCCAGCGCAGTGTGGCTTGAGTTTCCAGTTTGGCAGCCTCGTCTGTGCCTTGCAAGATCGGCTTGGAGAATTCCAGGTACCAGTCGCAAACCTTTCCCCATGTGAACGCATAAAGCGTGTTGGCCGCGTCGTTGAAACGGTAGGTGTCGAGGGCCGCATCCACGGCTTCACGTGTCTTGCCGACCTCGCCGATGATCCATTTGTTCAGCGTCTGCGTGACTTTAGGGCAGGCCGTGTCGCCCACATTCGGGATCTCATAATGTTCTGCAAAGCTGAACGCGTTCCAAAGCTTGGTGCCAAAGTTGCGGTAGCCTTTGATCCGATCCTCGCTGATTTTCAGCACGCCACCAAGGGCCGCCATTTGCGCGTTGGAGAACCGCAAAGCATCGGCCCCGAATTCGTCGATCATGTCGAGCGGGTCGATGACGTTGCCCTTGGTCTTGGACATCTTGTCGCCTTTGGCGTCGCGGACCAATTGGTGCAGGTACACGGTGTGAAACGGGTCTTTTTCCAAAACGGCTTGGCCCATCATCATCATGCGGGCGACCCAGAAAAACAGGATGTCTTGGCCTGTAATCAGCACGTCACCGGGGAAGTATTTCATCGCGTCGTTGTCTTCGGGCCAGCCAAGCGTGCCGAATGGCCAAAGGCCGGAGGAGAACCATGTGTCGAGGACGTCAGGGTCGCGCCCAATCTTTATGAGGTTTTGGGCAGGTATTACTCTATAGTTTCTAGTTCGTTGAAGCTCTTCTAGCTTTTCGTCACCAAGTCCGCCGCCACCAATTTGATCGGTATCAGCTATGTATTCTTCAATATTCTCTGCCCAACTTGCGACTTCGGAATAATAGTTAAGTGCGGCTTCTTTAGCCTCGGAAAAATTGCTACCGCAAAAATACTGATCTTCCGAATGATCCAAATTACCATCAGGCCCAATAGTAGGCCCATACCAAACCGGAATCTGGTGACCCCACCACAGCTGACGCGAGATGCACCAAGGCTCAATATTGTCGAGCCAGTGGAAATACACTTTTTCGCCGGATTCGGGCATGATCTTGGTACGGCCTTCCCGCACGGCGTCCAATGCGGGCTGCACGATTTGGGCGGTGTCGACGAACCATTGGTCGGTCAGGGCAGGCTCTATCACCACCTTGGACCGGTCGCCAAACGGCTGCATGATTTTCTTGGCTTCAACAAATGGTACTGTCTCGGTGACTTCGATTTTTTCGCCGTCGTCGTTCTTTTCCTTGCGCGCGACGTCGTGCATCACGGCGAGGCCTTCGGCGGTGATCGTGTCGATGACCAACTTGCGGGCGTCGAACCGATCTAGCCCGCGGTATTCTTCGGGGACCATGTTCATCGCAGCGATCATCGCCTCATTAAATGTCGCGTCGCCGTTGGCAATGGCTTGGGCTATGGTGGCTTCTTCCACGTATGGTTTGCCATCGGCGCGCATCGCACCTTTTGTGTCCATAAGCGCGTACATCGGCAGGTTGGCCCGCTTGGCGACTTCATAGTCGTTAAAGTCGTGCGCGCCTGTGATTTTCACGGCACCGGACCCGAAGGCCATATCAGGGTAGGAGTCGGTGATGATCGGGATCAGGCGGCGTTGCGCTTTAGGTCCCACAGGAATTTCGCACAGCGTGCCCACGATAGACGCATAGCGTTCGTCGTCTTTGTGCACGGCCACAGCGCCATCACCCAGCATGGTTTCTGGGCGTGTTGTGGCGATGGCGATGTAGTCGCGTGTCTCGCGCAGGGTCACATTGCCGTCTTCGTCTTTTTCGACATATTCGTAGGTGGCGCCATCCGCGAGCGGATATTTGAAGTGCCACATGTGGCCGTCGACTTCAATGTTCTCAACCTCAAGATCAGAAATCGCGGTTTCAAAATGTGGGTCCCAGTTCACGAGGCGCTTCCCACGGTAAATTTTGCCGTCGTTGTACAGCTTGACGAACACTTGCAGCACAGCGTCGTGGAAGTTGCCGTCTTTTTCCGTGGCAGGGGCCGAGGCCGCACCGGACATGGTGAACGCTGATCGTGACCAGTCCATGCTGTCGCCCAAACGGCGGGCTTGTTGTTCGATCATGCCACCTTTGGCAGCTTTCCAATCCCACACCTTTTTAAGGAATTTCTCGCGGCCCAGTTCAACCCGCTTGGGCTGTCCCGTGGCGGCCAGTTCCTTTTCGACCATCAGCTGGGTGGCGATGCCTGCGTGATCCAGACCCGGCTGCCAAAGGGTGTCAAACCCTTGCATGCGTTTCCAACGGATCAAGATATCCATCAGCGTGTGGTTGAACGCGTGACCCACATGCAGGTGGCCTGTGACATTTGGCGGCGGCAACATGATGCAATAAGTGGACGCGCCATCGCGGGCGTTGGCCCCTGCCTTAAATGCACCAGCAGTTTCCCACATGTCATAGATGCGGGGTTCTGCGGTGCCTGAATGAAACGTTTTGTCCATCGCCATTGTCTTGCGGTCCTTATCTAGTTGAAATGGTCATACCGAAACTGATCAGAGGCTAAAAGGGTTCAATGCACCTAAGATGCAGGCGAACGGTCGCAGAGGGCAAATTGACCCGTCTTTGCACAGATTTAGCTGATTAGTGGGATCTAGCCAGATGTCAAAAGTTCCCGTGCCCCCGTCCGAATGACGGCTGGGTCATAGGGTTCGCGTGCGAAGATTTCGCGGACGCGGTCGGCGAAATGCGATAGCGGCAAGGTATCATAGGCTGGATCAAACGACGATTGGTCCCAGCGTTCGCAGAATTGTGCACAGTCATCGAAATAGGCGTGGCCCGCATACGCTTGGCGTTTCTCGGGGTTTGCGCCGACGTGTTCGCCGTAATAGATCATTTGAAAATCACCATGCTTTTCCACAACCCACGCCACTTGTTCGCGCACAAACGGGCGCAGGACGGCGGCGGCGTATTCGTCGTGGTTATAGGGGGCATATATGTCGCCAATGTCGTGCAAAAGGGCAGCGACAATCCAGTCGGTGTCGGCCCCGTCGTGTTCGGCGCGTGTGGCGGTTTGCAACGAATGGCCAAGCCGTGTGACTTGGTAGCCCGACAGCCCCTTGTCGAGATCAACCAGCGCTTCCAAAAGGCGATCAGCGGTGCCTTTGGTATATGCCACCTCGTGTTCGGTTAAAAAATCATAATCGGCTTTGTCGCCATCTTTCATGGCGGTGAATTTGACGCGGTCCATTTTGGCAGCCTTTTCGGGTTCACTGATTGATAACCTGATTGGTAGACCCATGTTGGCAAATGGCAAACCCCCTCTGGACAGTGCAGCCTGTCCGGTTAGGGTCTAATTGTCATTTAAGCTGGAGAAAACGTTTGGAAAAGTTCGGAAAAAGCCAACCTGTGAAACGGTTTGAGGATCAGCGGTTTTTGACGGGCGCTGGGCAATATGTGGATGATATTGTGCCAGATGGGGCGCTGGTTGCGTTTTTTCTGCGCTCGAACGCGGCGCATGGTTTAATTGCATCGCTGGACTTGGACGTCGCGCGCGCGATGCCAGGGGTGGCGTTGGTTGTCGGTGCGGTTGATTTGGAACTTGCTGGCGTTAAAATGGGCCTTGCTGGCTCTACAGTGAAAAATCGCGATGGGACGCGCGGTGCGGCCCCTGTTCGCCCGATGTTGGCCCAGACCCATGTGCGTCACGTCGGCGAAGCCATTGTGATGATTGTCGCTGATACAATGGACCACGCGCGTGATGCAGCAGAGGTGATCGACCTCGATATCGATGATCAGCCGGTTTATGTTGATCTTGCAATTGGTGGAGAGGCGATCCATCCAGAGGCCCCAAAGAACCATGCGTTTGATTGGGCTTTGGGTGATCTGGATGCTGTGCAGACCGCAATTGATACGGCGGCACATGTTATTCGTGTTGATGTGCCCGACAACCGGATCATCTGCAACGCGATGGAGCCACGCGGCTGTTTTGCCGAACTTACAAATGGGCGCCTGCATGTTGCTGTGAATGGGCAAGGCGTTTGGGCTCCCAAAGAGGACCTGATGCACCACTTTGGGCTGACGAGTGATGAGGTCCGCGTGACCAACCCCGATGTCGGAGGCGGCTTTGGTATGAAGGCGATGCGTTATCCTGAAACATTTTGCGTTGCCCACGCTGCCCGTGTTCTGGACCGCCCTGTGCGCTGGATGTCCGATCGAACAGAAGCCATGTTGACCGACAATGCGGGGCGCGACCTGCTGACCACGGCAACGCTGGCGTTTGACGCGGATCACCGGATTGTTGCGTATCACGTGGATACGGTGGCGAATATGGGTGCCTATAATTCGCAGTTTGCCCAAGGTATTCAGACCGAATTGTTTTCCAAGGTTCTAACCGGCGTTTACGACATGCCAGTTGCGGCTATGCAGGTTCAGGGCGTCTACACGAATACAACGCCAGTTGATGCTTACCGTGGGGCTGGCCGTCCTGAGGCGATGTTTGTGTTGGAACGCGCGATGGATCAAGCAGCCCGCGACTTGGGCGTCGACGGATTTGTGCTGCGTCGCAAAAACTTTATTACGCCGAGCCAGTTCCCGTATACGACTGTGGCTGGCGTCGCCTATGACGTTGGCGAATTTTCTGCGCTGTTGGATGTGGCAATGGCAGGCGCAGATGTTGCTGGTTTTGATGCTCGCCGCGCACAGCCGGACGGGAAACTACGTGGCATTGGACTGTCGTTTTATATCGAAAGTATTCTTGGTGACCCAACAGAGACGTCACGGATTGTGTTCGAAAATGACCATGCGGCGATCTATGTCGGGACGCAATCAAACGGACAGGGGCATGAAACCGTCTATGCGCAATTTCTATCAGATCAGACGGGCATTCCAGTGGATCATATCCGCGTGGTGCAAGGTGACAGTGACCTGATTCCTATCGGTGGTGGGACAGGTGGGTCGCGATCCGTGACGGTGCAGAACACTGCAACTCTGTCGACCGTAGATGCGATTGTGACAAGTTTTTCCGCATTTTTGGCCAAAGCTGAAGGTGTTTCGGTTAAGGATGTGCAATTCGACCATGAACAGTTTCGCGTCGCGGGATCAAACCTAACACCGACAATGGTCGAGGTTGCTGACATGATCCGGCAGGCCAAACAGGTAGATCTTTTGGATCAATCCGCCACGATTAAACTGGACAGCCGCAGCTTTCCCAACGGGGCCCATATTGCAGAGGTCGAAGTGGACCCAGACACAGGCGTTGTTGAAATTGTGAAATATACGGTGGTCGATGATTTCGGCAATTTGATCAATCCGATGCTGGTCGAGGGGCAAGTCCACGGCGGTGTTGTGCAAGGGCTAGGGCAAGCATTAACCGAGCGCGTGGTATATGACGAAGATGGCCAGTTGTTGACCGCGACCTTCATGGATTATGCGATGCCACGCGCGGACGATATGCCGATGATCGACTTTTCGACGCGCGGCACCGCGTCTTTATATAACCCGATGGGCATGAAAGGCTGTGGCGAGGCCGGAACGGTGGGCGCGCTTGCGGCGATCACTAATGCAATGACCGATGCGCTATGGGACGCGGGCGTGCGAAACGCGCATATGCCGTTCACGCCACATCGCGTTTGGCAAATGCTAAAGGATGCTCGTGCAGCTGCTTGATTGGATATTTGGACTTTTTGGTCGCCGTGCGCGCACTGAAGACACCGTCGCGTGCAAGCGAGGTGTAGCGACACATGTAATCATTCTTGATGGAACAATGTCATCACTGGAAACAGGTCACGAGACCAACGCGGGCTTAGCATTTCAGCTTTTGCAAGAAGCGGGCCAACAGGCCAACCTTAATGTTTATTACGAGGCAGGCATACAATGGCGAGATTGGTCTGGTACGTGGGGTGTTATGACGGGCAAGGGTATCAACCGCCAAATTGAACGGGCATACGGTGTGCTTGCGTCTCGTTATAACTTTGGTGACCGGATCATCTTGATCGGATATTCGCGTGGCGCCTATGCAGTGCGATCGCTTGCGGGGGTGATCGACCATGTTGGTCTGTTGAAAGCTGAACATGCCACCGAGCGCAATGTTCGCCAAGCTTACCGACACTATAAATCCGGCGCGCACTCATATGCGATGAGGCAGTTTATCAAACGCTTTTCTCATGATGACGTACAGATTGAAGCGGTGGCTGTCTGGGACACGGTTAAGGCGCTGGGCCTGCGGATGCCGATTGTTTGGCGCTGGGCGCAGGCGCAGCATGCCTATCACAATCACCGGCTTGGCGATCATGTGCGTAACGGGTTTCACGCGCTGGCATTGCATGAAACCCGTGAGGCCTATGCGCCCGTCATGTGGGAAGCGCCGCCCGATTGGGAGGGTCATATTGAACAGGTCTGGTTTCGGGGTACGCATGGCGATGTGGGTGGCCAAGTTGTGGAGTTCCCAGCCGCAAGGCCGTTGGCAAATATTCCGCTTGTTTGGATGCTGACAAAATTGGAAGCCTGCAATCTTGAACTGCCGGACGGCTGGATAGACAGATTTCCGCAAAACCCGGATGCCTCGTCGATTGGCAGATGGCGTGGATGGAGCAAGCTTTTCCTATCTCGCCGTCGTCGCATTATGCTGACGGATCCATCAGAAAGCGTTCATCCGACCGCGATGCCAGACTAGCCTTTCATGATCAAACAGGTCGTTGTGCCCGTCGCATAAAGCTTACCATCGTCGGCGCCACGAATTTCGCCGTGGGACACACAGGTTGTCCGACCAGCATGATCGACAATGCCGGTGGCAAGGATCTCCATGCCGAGCGGAATGCCACCGGTTAAATTCACCTTATATTCCAGAGTGGTATAGACTGACCCTTTGGGCACGGTTGTCATGACGGCGCAAGCCATACAGCTATCAAGCACGGCGCCATACCAGCCGCCATGCACGCCGCCTAGCGGGTTGGTGTGCGCGAATTCTGGCGTGCCCCGAAACACAACGCGGCCTTGTTCAACCTGATCAATTTGGTAATTGAGCAACCCTGAAATCGGCGGGCCTGCGATTTCACCTCGCAACATCGCTTGCATGAAGTCTAAGCCGGACATCAACAACACTGTGTCGCGGTCTGGCAGTTCGGCGGGTGATTTGGCTGTAAACATGCCCTTATTTTTGCGGCTTTAGGCCACGTTTTGCAAGGACCGTTTGGGCGCAAATCCCAGTGCATTGCAAACATCGCGGGTCAGTTCGGCCCGATTGAGTGTATAGAAATGCAAATGATCCACCCCGCCACAGATCAAATCATCACAAAGCTCGGCCGCGACCGCAGTGGCGAGCAATGTTTCGGTCCCGTCGCGGGTCGCATTGGTGAACGCATCGCGGATGACCTGTGGAATGGCTGTCCCACAGTGCGCCGCAAATTTTTGCACCCCTGACCAGTTTTCAATGGGTAGGATGCCCGGCACAATTGGTGCAATGATACCTGCGTCCGCGCATGAATCGCGGAACCGGAAAAACGTATCCGCCTCGAAAAAGAACTGCGTGATGGCCCCTTTTGCCCCCGCGTCGAACTTACGTTTCAGGAATGCGATGTCAGCGGCCGTGTTTTCGGCTTCTGGGTGGGTTTCAGGATATGCTCCGACGTGGATGTTAAACAGTCCTGTGTCTGCAAGACCCGTTATCAATTCGATGGAATCTTGAAATCCATCAGCGTGTGCCGTGAATTTCGCCTGTCCTTTGGGGGCATCGCCACGCAGGGCCACGATGTCGCGCAAACCTGCTTTTGCGTAGCTATCGGCAATTTGTAGGGTTTCATCGCGGCTGGCATCTACACAGGTCAAATGCCCTGCCACGCGCAACCCAGTTTGCTGATGTAACGTTTGCACGGCTTCGTGGGTTAATTTTCGGGTTGCCCCACCAGCGCCGTAGGTCACGGATATGAACTTTGGGTCTAATGGTGCAAGGGTTTGCACAGCGTCCCACAGCCGGAATGAGCCAGGCAGATCTTTGGGTGGGAAAAATTCGAACGACAGGGCAGGGTGGGTCATGGCGGCGGTCCTTTGTGAGTTGCCCTCTTGTTTCATGGCGCTTCTTGTGAAACAAATTCATTAATTTCAGTTTTATTATGCGGACCATTCATAATGCGGATCGAATTTCGGCACCTACGCACGATTAAGGCCATTCATGACACTGGCGGATTGGCTCGCGCCGCGGACCTGCTGCATATGACCCAATCTGCGCTGAGCCATCAGATCAAAGGCATCGAGGATCAGGCTGGTGTCGCGTTATTTGCACGCCGCACCAAACCGCTGCGCCTGTCGGCTGCGGGGATTAAGATGTTGGCAGCGGCTGAGAAAATCCTCCCTCAAATGGCCGCGCTAGAGGCTGATTTCGCTGGCCTTTTGTCGGGTAAGGCGGGCCGCATGCATATCGCGATCGAATGTCATGCATGTTTTGAATGGCTATTTCCGGTATTGGAACAATTTCGCAAGGCGTGGCCCGAGGTCGATGTGGATATCCGCCCCGGATTGGCGTTTGACGCGCTGCCTGCATTGCGCCGCGAGGAAGTTGATTTGGTCGTGTCGTCGGACCCAGAGGATTTGACCGAGACTAATTTCACTCCATTATTCGACTATGAACCCGTCTTTGTGGCCGCAGCTACGCATCCGCTGGCAAAAAAGACCGTGATCGAGGCTGAAGATTTTCGCGATCAAACGCTGATCACATATCCGGTGGACCGCGCCCGATTGGATGTGTTTTCCCAGCTTTTGATACCTGCAAAGGTCGAACCGGTAGCCGTTCGCCAAGTGGAACTGACAGCTGTTATTTTGTTGTTGGTTGCATCGAACCGTGGTGTCGCGGTGCTGCCCGATTGGGTGGTCAACCAGATCAAATATAACGCCGATTACGTGACCCGCCCGTTGACTAAGGGCGGTCTGACCCGCCGCCTATTTGCCGCCACGCGCACCGAAGATACTCAGCGCCCGTTTGTTGCCCATCTGATCCGGCTCGCACGACAAGAAGCCGTCCGCATGCAACGTGCCTGATGCCCCTTGTTTGCCCGCGCACATAGGCCTATAGCGGCGTTTTACACATGAACCTTCCGGAGGCCCTCGCATGGCTGGTAGCGCAAATCTAAACGTGATGATGAAAACCGCCCGCAAAACAGGGCGTGCGTTGCTTAAGGATTTTACCGAAGTTGAGAACCTTCAGGTGTCGACAAAGGGCCCCGGTGATTTTGTGAGCCGTGCCGACAAGCAGGCCGAAGCCACCATCCGCGAAGATTTGCTTTATGCGCGCCCGTCATATGGGTTTCTTGGCGAAGAAGGCAAAGAGATTGACGGCGAAGACCCAACCCGTCGTTGGATCGTTGACCCTCTTGATGGCACGACCAACTTTTTGCACGGATTGCCGCATTGGGCTGTGTCCATCGCGTTGGAACATAAAGGCCAGATTGTTGCGGGCGTCATCTATGACCCTGTGAAAGACGAAATGTTTTGGGCTGAAAAAGGTGGCGGTGCTTGGCTGAACGAAAGCCGTATCCGTGCATCTGTGCGTCACCGCTTGATCGAAAGCATTTTTTCAACGGGTCTGCCGTTTGCGGGCCGTGCTGATTTGCCTGACACGTTGCAAGACTTGGCGCGTCTGCTGCCAGCTTGTGCCGGTGTACGCCGTTTTGGGGCTGCGTCGCTTGATCTGGCATACGTCGCCGCGGGTCGTTATGAAGGGTTCTGGGAACGCAATTTGCATTCCTGGGATATGGCTGCTGGCCTGATCATCGCGCGTGAAGCAGGCTGCATCGTCGAGCCGCTGAACTCGAGTGGCGATATCTTGACAGACGGTGACGTCATCATCGCCAACGAGCCAATCTTTGATACATTCGCCAAAGTGATCCGCAAAAAGCCTAGCGCTTAATCACTGGAAAACGCGATGAGTACGTGGCGTCTGGGTGCGCCGGATGGAAATCCGTTTGCACCCACCAGCCGCCCGAGCCAAGCCGTAGCCACAGCGGAATCGTCAGCACAAACCCGACGATAAACCCACCCGCATGCGCCCAATAGGCTACACCTCCGTCAGATATGTCAGTGCTGATCCCGCTGAATAATTGAATGGCAAACCACAGTCCCAGCATTACCCACGCGGGGATCGGGAGGATGCGGATGAACACAATCAAAAAGATAAAAATATCGACCTTTGCCTTGGGGAACAGCAGTAAATAGCCGCCCATAACCCCAGCGATGGCACCAGAGGCCCCGACAAGCGGAATAGGCGTGTACAGGTCGAAGAAAACATGGACCAGACAAGCGCCAACGCCACTGGCGATATAGAAGATCAGGAACCAGATCGGTCCCATCTTGTCTTCAAGATTGTCGCCAAAAACCCATAAAAACAGCATATTACCTGCAAGGTGCATTAATCCTGCGTGCAAGAACATCGAAGTAATCAACGTAATATAGTTTTCGCCAGCCGAGATCCGCGCGGGGATGAGTGCATAGTCGTAATAGAACTGTGACAACATTTGATCTGTTGTCAGGATCAAATAACCCGCCAGAAAAATCAGAATATTTAGCGCCATCAATGTGTAAGTTACATATGGCGTGGATTGGGAAGGGTTATGATCGCGAATGGGTAACATAGGGGCGACGTTTGCTGCTCCGCCCCCGATTGTCAACTGTTCACACGTTGCCAACTTCCGCCAACAAGGCGGCGTTACCGCCTGCTGCCGTCGTGTCGATGCACACATGACGTTCATGCAATACGTAGGCGACATCTGGCCTCGCTGTGATTAACGCGGTGATCGGGCCTTGGCGTTTGGTCAGGGCTTGTTCGATCATGCGGCCTGTATCTGCATCGCCCCACCAAATGACGCCAGCCAATATGTGCAGGTCGGTCAAGATTTCGGGCGGTACAGTGCCGTCAGCTGCGATGCCGAGGCCGCCTAAGTCGTTGACGGCTTTGATCTGGGCTTGGGATGTTTCATGCCCCGGTCCCATGCACAAAATTGGTCCGCGCGGCGCCATGCTATGCCGATTAGATTCGCCTGTTGGGCCGGGCAGATCCGTTGGTGTGCTTGCGGCAGGAAGCGGTGCGGACAGACGTTTTGTCAAATCAGCGATGTCAGCGATATGGTCCCAGCATTGTGTCGTTGTCGCTGGCGTGGGTGCAGTAAAGCGCGGCAGATAATGTGGACCACCCGCCTTTGGACCAGTGCCCGACATGCCCTCGCCGCCAAACGGTTGACTGCCAACAACCGCGCCAATTTGGTCACGATTGACATAGATGTTGCCCGCGTGAATTTGCTCAACAACAGCCTGCACACGGTCGTCAATTCGTGTATGGAGCCCGAACGTCAACCCGTATCCAGTTGCGTTAATATCCGCGATGACGTGGTCAATCTCAGTTGATTTGAATGTGGCGACGTGCAGGATAGGACCAAAAATTTCGCGGGTCATATCGGCAATCCCGTTCACTTTGACCACGGTTGGTGCGATGAATGTACCTTCGGTGGGGGCCGCGATTTCAAACAACAACCGTCCGTCGAGTTTGGCATCTGCGATGTGATCGGCAATGGTATTGCGCGCAGCTGCATCGATGACGGGGCCAAGATCAGTGGACAGATGCCAAGGGTCGCCGACCGTCAGTTCGGACATCGCGCCGTAGAGCATGTGCAGCAGTTTGTCGGCGATGTCCTCTTGTACGTACAAGCACCGCAAGGCCGAGCAGCGCTGACCAGCGGACCGGAACGCCCCGTTGACGATATCGCGCACCGCGTGTTCAGGCAGGGCGGTGCTGTCGACGATCATCGCGTTCAACCCGCCAGTTTCCGCGATGAACGGCGTGCCGGGAGTGCAATGATCGGCCATCGTGGCACGGATTTTCAACGCGGTCGCGGTCGAGCCAGTGAACGCCACACCATTGATCCGGGCATCTGAGGTCAGTGCCGTGCCGACGCCGCCGTCACCAGGCAAAAGTTGCAGCACGGACACTGGCACACCGGCCGCATGCATCAATTGCACCGCGCGTGCGGCAATGATTGGCGTCTGTTCCGCAGGTTTTGCTATGACCGCGTTGCCTGCGGCCAATGCCGCCGCGATTTGACCGCTGAAGATCGCGAGCGGGAAATTCCACGGGCTGATGCAAGTCCAAACGCCGCGCGGGGTGGTGTCTGATTGGGCTTGGGCGGCGTAATAGCGCAGGAAATCCACCGCTTCACGTAATTCGGAAACTGCGTCGGGTAGGCCCTTTCCAGCCTCGCGTGCAAGGATTGCGAACAGTTCCGACGCATGCGCCTCGTAAGCATCAGCGACCTTGTTTAGGACCGCTGCCCGATCGTTGCTAGGCGCATCCCAAGGGGTCGCGTCGGTCAGCGCAGCGGCGATGATGTCAGGCGTGGCAGGCTGCACGTGACCGACAAGATCGTCAAGCTTGGCAGGGTTGGTAATTGGTTTTCGTGTGGCCTTCACAAATTTATGCGGCGAAAAAGTCAACGGCTGTGCGGTAAATTGCTGAATGGTAAATGGTGCACGGGCTTGATCAATGGCATCCAATGTCGGTTGGTGGGTCAAGTCAAAGCCCTTAGAATTTGTCCGTTCAGGTTGAAATATGTCGGTTCCAACTGGCAAGATAATGCCATTTGATGCCATCTCGAACGGGTCTTCGGCAACTGTTTCAGGGCTGACCTCCTCGTCGACGATCTGGTTCACAAAACTAGAGTTCGCGCCGTTCTCTAAAAGACGACGGACGAGATAAGCGAGCAGGTCTTCATGTGCGCCAACAGGGGCATAGATACGACAGCGGGTGCCTTCGGCCTTCAAGACGATCTTGTGCAAGGCTTCGCCCATGCCGTGCAGCCGCTGGAATTCGTAATCCGCAGTCGTGCAATTTTGCAGGTTTGCAATGTCTAGAATAGCGGCGACAGTGTGCGCGTTATGGGTCGCAAATTGCGGATAGATCCAGTCGGTCATGCCGAGCAGTTTGCGGGCGTTGCTGATGTAGCTGATATCTGTGTGTGCCTTTTGCGTGAACACTGGAAAGCCCGCCATGCCTTCGACTTGGGCGCGTTTGATCTCGGCGTCCCAATAGGCGCCTTTGACCAAGCGGACCATGATCTTGCGATCAAGTTTTGTGGCCACAGCATGCAAGTGGTCGATGACCAATGACGCCCGCTGTCCATAGGCCTGCACGACAACCCCGAATCCGTCCCAGCCGCGCAGGGCTGGCTCCGACAAGACGGCCTCGATCACATCAAGCGATAGCGACAGGCGGTCGGCCTCTTCGGCGTCGATGTTGAATCCCATGTCTGCGGATTTCGCGAGGATGGCGAGCGCGCGCACACGCGGCACCAATTCTTCCATAACGCGGGCCTCTTGGGCGACCTCATAGCGGGCGTGCAGGGCGGACAGTTTGACCGAGATGCCGGGGTTTTCTGCAACGGACCCGTTGGTGCAATGCCGTGCGATGTTGGAAATCGCACGGCTGTATGACAGATGATAAGCGCGGGCATCGGCGTCGGTGCGGGCGGCCTCGCCCAACATGTCGTAGGAATAGGTGAACCCTTTGGCTTGCATCCCTTCGGCGCGTTTCATGGCCTTATGAATGTCTTCACCCAACACAAACTGACGGCCCATTTCACGCATGGCACGGCCAACGGCAGTCCGAATGACAGGCTCACCCAAACGTTTGACCGCCCCGCGCAAGTGCCGTGTGATACCTGGCTTGTCGTCGTCTAGAACGCGCCCTGTCAGCATCAACGCCCATGTGGACGCATTGACCAATGATGAGGCGGAACGACCCAAATGCTTGCCCCAATCAGATGGCGCGATCTTATCTTCAATCAACGCATCGATGGTATCGGCGTCGGGGACCCTTAACAGTGCTTCGGCCAAACACATCAGCGCGATGCCTTCGTCAGTGGATAGACCGTACTCTGCAAGGAAGACCTCCATCAGCCCCGGTTCTGCGTTATTGCGGATTTGGCGAACCAGATCAGCGCCTCTGGCACTGATCCGCGCACGATCTGAGTCCGATAAATTGGCTGCGCTCCGCAAATTCGCAACTGTGCTGTGTTCTGGGGCGTAGATTGCCGCATCGATTTGGGTGCGCAGGGAAGAGGAGGTATCGCGGGTCATGGTGTTTCTCCAATATGTGATTTGGCCTAGGATACCCTGTTGCGGTAAGTTATTTCGACCGCTATATAGTGATTCAGAAACCCGTTTGACTGAAATGAGGGCAATTACATGACCGAACAGACTGCACCCATCGACGGCTTTGATCGTAAGATTCTGGATGTCCTGGCCGTCGAGGGGCGGATCAGCGTGACGGAGCTTGCGCGCCGTATCGGATTGTCTAAATCGCCGACCCAAGCACGGTTAAAACGGCTAGAGGATCGCGGTGTGATCCGTGGGTATCGCGCATTATACGATCCGATCCGGTTGGACCGCGATCATGTTGCTTTCGTTGAGGTCAAGTTGACTGACACCCGAGAGAGCGCATTGGCCGCGTTCAACGTGGCGGTGATGAAAATTGTTGAGATTGAACAATGTCATTTGATCGCGGGTGATTTCGACTATCTGCTAAAGGTGCGTACCGCTGGGATGTCAGGGTATCGCGCTGTTTTAGCAGAAAAAATTTCTACACTTCCACATGTCGCCAATACATCAACTTATGTTGCCATGCAGGCCGTGAAAGAAGAGGGGCTTGCGCCCAAGGCCCCCAGTGCTGCGGATGTGATTTGACCTGACGGCAGTTTGATACACATTATGGGGTATAAAATAGTTTATCTCTTTTGCGGTGATTTCCGCGCCTGCCGTCGCTGATCCATGTCCTGTCGGACCAGATCATGCGGCGCGTCTTGATCAGATAATTTTTGAGCTTGGCCGTGCAAATGGTCATCAAGCAGCGCGGCCCTTGTCGCAGGAACTATGGGAATTGTGGCTAGATGCGCCTGTCTCGACCGCTCAAGCTATATTAGATGAAGGGATGACGCAGCGCGAAAGCTTTGATTTTCTCGGGGCGCGCACCACGCTTGACGGGTTGGTTGCATACTGCCCTAACTATGCCGAAGGTTATAATCAGCGGGCTTTTGCGAGCTTTCTGCAACGTGATTACGACGCCGCGTTGCTTGATCTGAACAAAGCGCTTGAGATCATGCCAAACCATATTGCCGCATTGTCGGGGAAGGGACTGACCCTGATGGGAATGGGCCGCAATGATGAAGGCCAAGAGGCGTTGCGCGGGGCGCTTTCGCTGAACCCGTGGTTGTCCGAGCATGCATTGATCAGAGAACCTGCCGGAACCGATATCTAACATATTGCACCACATCGCCCGCGCGCATAGACGTAAACGTGCGCCTCCGCCGTGGAATGGTTGACGCAGGAACTTAAAATCCTTGCGTCTGTTCTGCAATATGCATACGGAACAAGGCGTTGCGTAGACGAGGCGGTTTCTTGGCCTGTTATTGGCCTGGAACCGAATTTTGAAGACAACGCCAGATGCGGGCGTGGTGGAATGGTAGACACACCAGACTTAAAATCTGTTGGGCGAAAGCCCGTGGGGGTTCGAGTCCCCCCGCCCGCACCATAACTTGGCTAAAATTCCCATAAAGACATAGATAATAATTTATTATCGCCGTTACGAGAACGTTTTACGGGGACGTTTTGGGGAACTTCTTGTGATTTGCTGGCGTTCCTGTGAGGGTCTACTCAGCACTGCTTCGGCAAGCATCTTCCGTGACATGCCGCGCATAGATTGCTTTGTGACAACTCGGGCTGGTTCCTCAAGAAGCGTGCCAGTATGGTTCTTTGGAAAGCGTCGAAAACACACTAAAGGCGTCAATAACTAATAAACTTCTTTGTGGAAGTGTCCCGAGAGTCCGTACATATCTACACATAGAAGCAACGGCATATGGCAGTTGTAGCGGAGTAAACTACGCCAGTTTGTGTCCTTGGGGTTACTCGTTGGCGGGAGAGATGATGGGCTTCGGAAAAAGCTGACTAACGCCAACCATAGTGGTCGCACTTAGTGTAATTGCTGCATGAAGTTTACATTTATATCCTAGCGAGCTACCTTTAAAAAAATACTTTCACTAGAGTTACTGCAGTGTACAAGATTATCCATTCGTTCGTGTCATAAAGATATTAGCGTTGGCAAATAACAAGAGGATGGACGATGAGACAACAAATCGTATACGGATGGAATTTCATATTTAATGCTGAGGTAAGTCCGCTTCGACACATTTCAGATGTTGCGGTAAGACATTATGTTTTGCAAGCACTTGCGCTCATGTGGGCTGTGTGTTTTGCCATTGCAATCGGAAGCTATACCGTACTGGCAATCAGTGTCATTGGTCATGCGGCCCTAATAGCCGCAGCGGCAATTACAGTAGCAACTTATACTGCTGCTGCAAAAAAGCCTACGCTATTTGCCCGTGGATCAGGTCGTGGCAGTGATGGCGAACACGATTAGGCTTTAGGCCATGACGATATGCAGCACATAATATGTCCCACTTTACAACTTCCGCATAGTCACCAGCACTATACGCCCTTGAGCCAATGAGGCAGTCGGCTATGAAAGTTTTATTTTCTGCGGCGGTTTTAGTCTTTTTTTCGACAGGTGGAGCAATTGCTTGCCCTGACTTTAACGCGTCTGCAGGTGAGGCGTATCGCGCTTCTGGTAGAGAGTTGCATGAGACCATAGCGTTCAATGTTCGCGCTGGGGGCAATAACTACATCTGGAATTGCTCAAATGTTAAGCCGGGCACCGATACGGGTGCAGGTTATTTCCCAACGGCCCCTGATTTTTCATTACAGCTAAGTGGTATGGGCGGGTACCGGCTTGATTTGTGGGTCGTCAGCGATTGCGATTCTGCCCTATTGATCAATACGTCGTCTGCAAGCTGGTATTACGATGATGATGACAATGGAAACCTTGATCCCAAGATTGTTTTAACACGCCCAGTCGATGGCCGGATTGACGTCTGGATTGGAACATTTGATGGCACCTACTGCGATGCCCAGCTTCAGCTCGAGACTTTTGAAAAGTAGGTAATATCATTAAGGACTTGCCTTCATTATTCGCCCGGCCGAGGCTCCGCTTTGGCGGCGGGAACCGCAAGCGGCGTCAATGTGGATTTCATTCCTCCCTTTAGCGCCGCCAATGGATGCACCTAAACCATGCGTTTGATCGAAGCCTCTTGCGAATTTGATCGTATGATTTGCGCTTAGTCGTGTTTGCGTAGACATCATCAAAGCTGTTATTGTGATAGACATGTCTGTTTGCCTGCCGCTAACCTGATCGCAGTGCGCGCACCTGACATAGGCTTGTTGCACGTCACATCCCAGAAGGGCGAATTGGTATGACACAAGCGATGGTGCGCGTGGGCGTAGATATTGGCGGTACGTTTACAGACGTAGCACTGGCATACGCTGGTGGCCTTACGACATGTAAAGTGCTGACCAATTATACAGAACCTGAAACGGCCATTCTTGAAGGTATCGCTATTGCTGCCGCCCAAGCGGGGGTGCCTGTGTCAGATATTGGGCAGGTTATTCACGGCACGACCCTTGTGACCAATGCGCTGATCCAACGGCGTGGTGCGAAGGTTGCGTTTATTACGACCCAAGGGTTCCGCGATGTTATTGAGATGCGTTCAGAAAACAGGTTTGAACAATACGATCTGAATTTGACACTGCCCGTGCCGATGGTCCCGCGCCAAGATCGATTGACACTAAACGAACGAATGGATCACGCGGGTCATGTACTTCAACCGCTTGATCCAGTTGAAACCGATGCCATGGTCGCGACAATTTTGGCGGGCGACTATGATGCTGTCGCCATTGGCTTGATGCATTCTTACGCAAATAACGCCCACGAGATGCAGATGGCTGATGCCCTGCGTGCCGCAGCTCCAGATCTTTCGATCTCGGTGTCATCAGTCATTTCACCGCAAATGCGCGAGCTGCCTCGGTTTAATACTGTAATAGCGAATGCCTATGTACAGCCTCAAGTGGCCCGTTATCTTGGGCGGTTGATTGATCGATTGCTGGGTGTAGGCGTGACTGGTCTTGTGTTTATGATGCATTCGGGTGGCGGGTTGATATCGGTCAAAACTGCGGTAGATCAACCTGTACGCCTGTTGGAATCTGGCCCTGCGGGTGGTGCAATATACGCCGCTGATTTCGCCCGCGCCCAAGGCATCGACCAAGCGTTATCGTTTGATATGGGTGGCACCACTGCCAAGATTTGCTTGATTGAAGGTGGCCGCCCGAAAACAGCTAACACGTTTGAGGTCGCGCGCACCTACCGGTTCAAAAAGGGCTCTGGCATGACGGTGTCGACGCCCGTGGTGGAAATGGTCGAGATCGGCGCTGGAGGCGGGTCGATCGCGTCAATCGACAGCTTGGGCCGCATTCAAGTTGGTCCGCAATCCGCTGGATCAGAGCCGGGGCCTGCATGTTACGGTCAAGGCGGCTCCTCGCCGACGGTCACAGATGCGAACTTGCTGCTTGGCCGCTTAGACCCTGCTAATTTTGCAGGTGGGACAATTCCGCTGATTGTGGCCGCCGCGACGGGCGCTGTCACAGCGGATTTGGCCCGACCATTGCAGACCACGACGCAAGAGGCTGCCTTTGGCGTGACCGAAATGGTTGACGAAAACATGGCCAATGCGGCGCGTGTTCACACGGTTGAAAATGGGCGCGATATTGAACGGTTTACAATGATTGGCTTTGGTGGCGGTGCGCCGCTTCATGCCTGTCGATTGGGCGAAAAGCTTGGGATCAAGGATATTATCATTCCACCCGGTGCTGGCGTCGGTTCGGCGATTGGGTTTCTCAAGGCGCCGTTTAGCTATGAGGCGACGAAAGGGTTGTTTCAGCGGCTGTCGGATTTCGATGCAACCGCGATTAACGCGGCCTTGCTGGCATTGCGCGCTGAGGCCACGGCGTTTGTCGCCGCCGGCGCGGACGCAGCCCCGACGTCGACACGGTTGACCGCCTATATGCGGTATTCGGGTCAGGGCTGGGAAATTCCTGTGCCGTTGGCATTTGACACATTCACCGATGCGGACGCGGCGATGATCTTGGCCGCGTTTGACGAAAACTACCGGACATTGTTTGGCCGCACGATTGATGGGCTCGGCGTGGAGATTACCAATTGGTCGCTTGTTGTGGCCTCTGATGTGCCGCCGCCGGCCGCCGTGACCCGCCGCACAGATGGCGCATTGATCGCAGCGGACCGGACCCGTAAGTTCTTTGATGCCGGACTGCGTAAAATGGTTGATGCATCCGAAGTGACCCGCGCTGCGATGACCGCTGGCCAGATGATTGATGGTCCTGCGGTCATTGTCGAAGATGAGACCACAACAATCGTCACATCCGCTTACCGCGCTATTGGTCAAGATGATGGCAGCCTGCTTTTGACCCGAAAGGAGGGCGCAGCATGACCGTGTCCACAATAGACTACCAGATCATGTGGAACCGCCTGATTGCGGTTGTTGAAGAACAAGCGACCACGCTTATCCGCACCGCATTTTCGACGTCGGTGCGCGAAGCAGGTGATTTGTCGGCAGGCTTGTTTGATGCGCGCGGTCGCATGATCGCGCAGGCTGTCACAGGCACGCCCGGCCACGTGAACGCAATGGCAGAAAGCGTGTCCCATTTCATGCGTGAAATCGGCCCTGACGATATATTTGAGGATGATGTTTACATCACCAACGACCCTTGGATGGGCACAGGGCATTTGCACGATATCACAGTTGTGTCGCCGTCATTTCGCGCCGGACAACTGATCGGATTTTTTGCCTGCACAGCGCATGTGGTCGACATCGGTGGGCGCGGCTTTGGCCCTGATGCATCCGAGGTGTACGAAGAGGGTCTTTTGATCCCGATCATGAAATTTGCGACCCGCGGCGAAGTGTCTAAGGACCTTATCGGCATGGTTCGCGCTAATGTGCGAGAACCTGTGCAAGTTGTGGGCGATATGTATTCGCTCGCGGCCTGCAATGCGGCAGGCGACCGTCGCTTGCACACAATGATGACCGAATTTGCGATTGTTGATTTGGTGGGGCTGTCGGATTTCATTATCGACACCAGTCGGGCGGCGACCCATGCGGCGATTGCCGGTGTGCCGGATGGCAGTTATGCCAATCAAATGACGGTCGACGGCTATGATGCGCCGGTGCTTATGGCGATCACGCTTGATGTTGCTGGTGATCGGATCAAGGCGGATTTTGCAGGGACGTCCGGCATGAGCACGTTTGGGGTGAATGTCCCGGAGGTCTATACCCGCGCCTATGCCTGCTACGGTTTGAAATGCGCAATTGCGCCGGAGGTTCCCAACAATACCGGTTCGTTAGAACCGTTTGAAATTACGGCGCCCGATGGGTGCATCTTGGCTGCGCGCAGGCCTGCACCCGTTTCGGTCCGGCATGTCTTGGGGCATTTGATACCTGACGTGGTGTTTGGCGCGCTTCATCAGGCGATGCCTGCAACTGTGCCTGCGGAAGGCTCTAGCGCGCTGTGGAATGTGCAAATATCGGGTCGCCCCTGTGATCCCGACAGTGGATTGCCCAGCGCCGAAGTTCTGACATTTAATTCTGGCGGCACGGGCGCGCGGCCTAATTTTGATGGCTTATCTGCAACTGCGTTTCCATCGGGCGTATCCACCATGAGCGTTGAGGCCACGGAACACGTCGGCCCCGTGACGATCTGGCGCAAGGAACTGCGGTCAGGGTCGGGCGGGGCGGGTACGACGCGCGGCGGATTCGGGCAGATCATCGAAATCGAGCCGCGCGCTGGCTATGATTTCTATTTCAACGCGATGTTTGACCGTGTCGATCACCCCGCACGTGGCCGCGAAGGTGGTGGTGCCGGTGAAGCTGGGCGGGTCGCACTGGCGGATGGGACAAAGCTGCGCAGTAAAGGCCGTCAATTGATCAAATCTGGACAGCGTTTGCGTCTCAGCTTGCCCGGTGGCGGCGGATACGGTGACCCCGCAAATCGCGCGCCTGCGCTTGTGGCTGCAGACTTAGCCGCAGGTCTGATCAGCTCGCAAGATGCCAAGGCCGACTATGGCTACGGTGCCGACGATGACTAAAGTGATCGTCGTTGTCGGTGCGGGCATCGTTGGTGTGGCGAGCGCAATTTGGTTGCGGCGCGCAGGACATGATGTGACGCTGATCGATAAAGGCGCGCCGGGTATGGGGGCGTCTTACGGCAATGCAGGATTGCTGGCGCAGTGGGCTGTCGTGCCGGTCACGACGCCAAAGCTTTGGCGTGATGCGCCGCGCTATTTGATGGATCCAAACAGCCCGCTTTTTGTGAAATGGGGGCATGTGCCGCGCATGTTGCCGTGGCTGGCGCAATATATGCGCAACGCGACCGATAAGCGGACGCGCCAGATCGTCAGCTCACTTAGCCCGTTATTGCTTGATGCTGTTGATCAGCACAGATCGTTGATCCAAGGCACCTCTGTTGAAAACTGGGTCCGGGACAGCAAGATAACCTTTGTCTACCGCAACCGTGCGGGCTTTGATGCCGATGCCTATGGCTGGCGGATGAAGGCGATTGTGGGCATGACGCCGACCGTGATCACAGGCGACGTGGTGCAAGAAATTGAGCCGATCCTCAGCGCCGATCACCGCTGTATAGCCGTTTTGGAAGGGCAGGGTCATGTCACTGATCCGGGGAAGTATGTCGCGTCGCTAGCACAGTATTTCGAGACGCTCGGCGGTCGCGTTGTATGTGCTGAGGTCCGGGATTTGCAAAAAGGACCGGATGGGCAGATCATATGTGTGCAAACCGATCAGGATCATTTTGACTGCGATGCGGCTGTGATTACGGCGGGTATTTGGTCCAAGGAATTGACCCGTAAACTGGGCTTGCGCATCCCGCTGGAGGCCGAGCGCGGCTATCATGTGATCTTTGAAAACCCCACCGAAACGCCGTACAATCCAATGATGATGGTTGATGGCAAATTTGGTGTGAACGCGATGGATATGGGCCTGCGCTGCGCGGGGACTGTGGAATTGGGCGACCATCATACAGGGCCAAGTACCGCCCCAATTGCATTGCTGAAAAAGCATGCAGCGGCCGCGTTTCCGCGCATGTCATTTAGTGGCACGCAGGAATGGATGGGCTTCCGCCCCTCGACGCCAGATAGCATGCCATTAATTGGGGAGCTTGGGTCGAGCGGAATTTTCGTGGGTTTTGGTCATCAACATATCGGACTGACTGCGGGCCCTAAAACCGGACGCATTCTGGCACAAATGATTAGCGGACAGCATCCAAACATAGACCTGTCCACTTTTGATCCAGCCCGTTTTAGCCGCTGATCAATCGCCGTCGGCGACGCCTGCTTGGTTGATCCTTGCACGGCGCGCACGGTAACTTGGCAGCACAATCAGGATCGCGGCGATAACCAACAATCCCATCGTCATTGGACGTTCCCAGATAAACGCGATGCCATCATATAACTGCATCGACCGCGAGAAGTTATCTTCCAACATGCCACCCAAAATGAACCCAATAAGCAGCGGTGCCAGCGGATAATCCGCGAACTTTAGCGCCGTCGCACAGATGCCAAATCCGACAAGGATCAACAGCTCTGTGGCGTTGTTTTGCCCAATATAGGCCCCCATCAGGGTAAAGAATAGAATGAACGGTATTAGATAGTTGCGCGGCACCATGAGCACCTTGGCGATGTAAGGGATCAAGGGAAGGTTCAAGACGAGCAACACCAGATTTCCGATATACATCGAGATGATAACCGCCCAGAAAATCTGCGGCTCATCAATCATCAGGCGCGGGCCGGGTGTGACGTTCAGCGCGATCAATGCGCCCAACAAAATCGCCGTTGTGCCAGACCCTGGAATGCCAAGCGTCAACAGCGGCACAAACGATCCGGTACAGGCAGCGTTGTTCGCGGTCTCGGGGGCTGCGAGCCCTTTGATGGAACCTTTGCCAAATTGGTCTTGTTCTTCTTTTGTGGCGATGTTGCGCTCAACCGCGTAGCCCAAGAAGCTGGCGATAGTCGCACCCGCACCTGGCAGCACGCCGATGAAGAAACCTTGCAGCGATTGCCGCCCAATAACGGGTGCAATGGCCCATGCTTCGGCGCGGGTGATGCGCATGTCTTTGATGACACCCGACCCGCTATCTTTCATTTCGCGCGGTTTGAGCACAAGGAAAAGCGCCTCAGGTAACGCAAACATCGCCATCGCCAGCGTGATAAACCCGAACCCTGATTGCAGGTCCATAATGCCCATGGTGAACCGTGGCAGATTGAACAGCGCGCCTTCGCCGACGGTCGCCATGATCAATCCTAGTGTGGTCATCATGATTGCCTTGGCGACTTGGCCAGTGCCAGCAAACGCTGCGATGGCTGATAACCCCACGACCATCAGCGCGAAGTATTCCGCCGAATGGAACAGCAATGCGACCGACGACAGCATTGGCGCAAAGATCATCAACAGGATCGCCCCAATTGTCCCGCCGCAGAAACTTGCGATGGCCGCGATGGTCAGTGCCTTGCCCGCTTTGCCTTGTTGGGTCATCGGGTAGCCGTCAAAGCTGGTGGCAACGGTACCCGCGACACCGGGTGCATTAAGCAGGATAGACGATGTAGAGCCGCCAAAAATCGCGCCGTAATAGACACCCGCAAGCAAGATAAGCGCCGCAGACGGGTCGCCCATCGAGATTGCGACTGGGATCATGATCGCGATTATCGACATTGGCCCAAGACCTGGCAACATGCCGATGAACGTGCCGATCAAGCAACCGCCAATGACAACGAGAATCATCTTAAGTGACAGGGCCGTTTGCAGACCAATAAGCATTCCTTCAAGCATCGATCAGCCCCCCAACCCAAGTAAAAAGCCCGGCAGAGGGCGCATGTAAATTTCCAACACTTGGGACACCAGATACCAAACCGAGAACGCGGCGATCACCCCGACGGGGATCATCACATGCAATTTGCGCTCTCCCAAGATAAACGCACCGATAATCAGAAAGCCCGATGTCGCGACCAAAAACCCAAAGGGGCGCAATGTTAGTGCGTAGATAACCATGAGGGCCAGCAGCGCGATTGCTTGGCCAAGCTTGTATTCGTGCAGCCGTCGGTAATCGATGTCGCCCATTTTGACGTTGGATTTTTCCAGACCAAACAGGGTGACTAATGCGGCACCTGCGCCCAACACCGACAATGCCTTTGGGAATGTGCTGGGCCAAATCGGATTGCGCTGCATAAACGGCGCAAGGCCTGCGTCCATGGTGAACCACGCCGCATAGCCGTAGGCCAGACAGATGCCGAGCAATATAAGTGCGATCCAACGATCAAGCGCCATGACGCAATCCCCTCCAAGAGTTTATGAAACGGGGCAGCGCAGTCTCCTGCGCCGCCCCGTCGCGAAACCCTTGGCTTTTACAGGAAGCCGAGTTTTTTCATCAGATCGCCAATCACAGTTTCTTGGGCTTCCAAGAATGTGCGGAAATCATCGCCGGAGTTGTGGATGTTGACCCAGCCGTTACGGGCGCGGACAGTTTCCCATTCCGGAGTGTCGTACATCTGCGCGAGCGCTGCCTGATACTGTGCGGTCTTTTCAGCCGACAGACCCGGTGCGCCAAAGAAGCCGCGCCAGTTCACAAACTCAATGTTGATGCCTTGCTCGTTCATCGTCATCGCATCAGGGGCCGCTGCAATGCGCTCTGGTGATGTAACGCCGATGATTTTGACTTCGCCTGCATTTGCCAGATCAACCGCTTCTGAGAAACCAGTCGACAGGGCTGCGATTTCACCCGATAACAGGGCTGCCATGGCTTTGCCGCCAGCATCGTATGGAATGTATTTTACATTCAGCGCGTCTTTGCCAGCTGCTTCCATTGTCATGGCTGCAACGAGGTGGTCCATGCCACCCGGAACAGAGCCACCGCCGATAGCTGTGGCAGATGAGTCAGCGTCATAGGCTGTGACCAGATCGGCCATGGAATTCAACGGGCTGTCTTTGCCGACAACGATGGCTGCATAGTCACCGATTGTGCCTGCGACCAATGTGAGGTCACGGAAGCTTTGTGGAAATACGCCAGTCAAAGACCGGATCACGATTGGGGTCGAGTTGACCATCAACGTGCCTTCGTTGCTTTCTGCGTTCTCGATCATGTACGCAATTGCAACACCGCCGCCACCGCCGGACATGTTTTCATAAGATGCAGACCCAACGAGACCTGCGTTGGTCAGGGCTTCGCCTGTACCACGCGCAGTGCCGTCCCAGCCGCCGCCAGCGCCGCCCGGAATGATAAAGTGGATGCTGTCCACGACTTGGTGTCCATCAGCAAATGCCGCTGGTGCGCCCAAAGTCATTGTAGCAACTGCTGCGCTCATCAGGGCACGACGGCCCAGTTTCAAAGTTGTCATTGTAATTCCTCCCATTTGACAACCGCCCGCAGTGCGGGTCAGTTAGAAATAAGCAACCACGGCAACCTGACATAAACCTGTCATGCGAAAAATTAGGCTCATCCTTCATGAAATTCCTACTGATCGAAGATAACTATGATCTGGCTCAGGCCATCTGCGCGCGCATGCAGTTGGACGGGCATGTTATTGATCATGCTGGTACAATTGCCGATGCGATTGCGTTTTCAGACAGTGGTGAATACGATCTTATCTTGCTTGATGTGATGCTGCCGGACGGTGACGGACGCGACTTTTTGCGCAGGCATCGCGCCGGAAAAGGCGTGACCCCGATCATTGTTTTGACCGCCCGCAGTCAGGTGTCAGACAGAATCAGCCTGCTGGATTTGGGCGCGGACGACTATGTGACCAAACCCTTTGATCATGCCGAACTTGAGGCCCGCTGCCGCGCTGTTTTGCGCCGCAATGCAGGGTCCGCGCAGACAGTGGTCCGTATGGGCGACGTCGCCTTTGACCCCGTCGCGGGGGTTCTAACTGTTGGGGAAACCTTGGTTAGTTTGCGAAACAAAGAGTTGCGTTTGCTCGAGGTTTTGTTCAACGCACCCGGCCAAATTTTCCCTAAGCAAAAGCTGGTGGATCGGCTATTTTCATATGACGACGATGTGTCCGAGAACGCGATCGAGGTTTATATCGGCCGCCTGCGCAAGCACCTTGAAGGGTCACAATTGCAAATTTCTACGCACCGCGGCCTTGGCTACAGATTAGATCATGACTGAAGCTGTCCGCGTCTCTGGGTCGCTGCGCAACCGCTTGGCAACGACGCTTATTGGCGGCGCTGCTGTGCTCGCGATCTTGCTGTTTTTCGTGGTACGTAGCTATGCGGCGCAAATTGCGCAACAAGGCCAAGACAGCATTTTGGGCGCGTCGGTCACGTCAATATTGGATGCGGCCAACGTCAGAGACGGGCGGATCGAGGTCGATTTCCCCTATGCATCATTTTCGATGCTTGGCACAGAGTCTGACGACCGCATTTTTTATGCGATTTACCAAGATGACCAACTATTGTCGGGCTATGACGGCCTGCCTGCCGTTGATCCGAAAGTTGGTGGCGACAGCAGTTATCGGACAGCTGAATTTCAAGACACGCCTGTCCGGCTTGCAGCGGCTTCGCGCATGTTGGTTGGTGCCGATCTGCGCACGCAATTGACGGTATCAGTGGCCCAAACCCAAGACAGCCTGTCAGGAACGCTGAATCGGATTTCGCGCAACGTCGCGATCTTTGGCACTGGGTTTTTCCTGTTGGTTGTACTGCTTGCATTCTGGGCGACATCAGCGGCGATTGGTCCTTTGGCGCGCCTGACCACATCGGTGGCGCGGCGCGGTCCGCAAGATTTGCGCCCCGTTGTCAGTCCGGTTCCGTCAGAAATGGTGCCACTTGTGACATCGTTGAACAGCCTTATGGCGCGGCTAGATCAGTCGCTTGGCCGCAGCGAGGATTTTATCGCCGAAGCAGCCCACCGCGTTCGCACACCGCTGGCGACGGTCCGGTCCCACGCCGAGGCCACGTTGCAGCGTGTTGACCGCGAGGAAAACCGCCAAGCTATGCGCGCCATGATCCGCGCGATTGACGAAAGCAGCCGTGCGGCGGGTCAGCTGCTTGATCACGCGATGATCACGTTTAGGGCAGACCATCTTGATCGCCAAGACCTTGATTTGGTGGATCTAGTACAGGACCTTGCGGTGCGGCTGGGACCAATCGCTGACATGCGCGATGTGGATCTGCATGTTGATGCACCCAACGCGGTTCCTATCACAGGTGACGCGATTTTGCTACAAAATGCGATCCGCAATATTGTCGATAATGCGCTTAAATACGCGCCCCGCGAAAGCGTCGTGCACATCGACGTCACCACATCGCCAAGCCCGCGCGTGACTGTGTGCGACGAAGGACCGGGGTTCCCCATCGGTGAAATCGGTGGCCTGTCGTATCGATTTGCGCGCGGTAGCAACGCTGATGGAATCATCGGATCAGGGCTTGGCCTGACGATTGCCCAAGATGTGGCCACAGCACATGGCGGTGCGCTCACACTTGGCAATCACCCAAAGGGGGGCGCATGCGTTATATTTTCGTTCTAATCGCGGCGCTTTGGGCGCAAATGGCGGCGGCCCAAGATTGGGAGGACCGGCGGGAGTTTGGTGGGGCTCAATCGGTGCAAACTTTGCGGATATTGTCCAACACCGACACACGGTTTTTTGTGCCGATCATCGATAGCTTTTTGGCGGTGCGCCCTGATGTCGCGGTGACATATCTGGTGACAGGGTCAGCCGATCTTTACGATGTGTTTCGCGCGGACCCCGAGGATTTTGACATCGTGATATCAAGCGCGATGGATTTGCAATTCAAGCTGGCCAATGACGGCTTTGCCTTGACTGTTGAAGGAACCGGTCATCCGGATTGGGCGCAGTGGCGCCGCAGCTTGTTTGCGTTCAGCACCGAACCTGCGGCAATTGCGGTGAACCGCGCTGCATTTGACGGTGTTGCGCTGCCCGCGTCTCGCCAAGAATTGATCCAAGCCCTGCGTGCCCGCCCCGAAGTATTCCGTGGCCGTATCGGGACCTATGATGTGCGCCAATCTGGACTAGGCTATCTGTTTGCCACGCAAGATGCGCGGGCCTCCGAGACCTACTGGCGCCTGACCGAAGTCATGGGCGCGCTTGATGCACGACTGTACTGTTGTTCGGGGGCGATGTTTGACGACTTGGCCACCGGAAAAATCGCCGTCGCATATAATGTGTTGGGCAGCTATGCGTCGGCGCGCAAAGATGCGGTTGCCCAGATCGAGGTCATCTTGCCATCAGATTTCCCGACCACAATGATGCGCACTGCGTTCGTGTCCCGCGGCACCGCATTGCCTGAGCTGGGCCGCGCATTCATCCGCCACTTGACAGATCTGCAATCTGATCCGGTGCGCGCCGCAACATTCCCACTGTCTGCATTGGATCAAAGTGGCCAACCTACCATCACGCTTGATCCAGCGCTGATGACCTATTTGGACAGCCTAAAGCGGCGCACATTTCTGCAAGAATGGGAAAGTGCGATCATTCAGTAACGCCCCCATTGTGTTTCGCGAAAAATTTTGAACAATTGGTCGCAACAGTTGTTTAAAAGGGGGTCAACATGACCAAAATTGCATTTCTTGGCTTGGGTGTAATGGGCTATCCGATGGCAGGCCACCTGCAGGCAGCAGGTCACGACGTCACCGTGTATAACCGGACAGCCAGCAAAGCCGATGCCTGGGTGGCTGCGCATGGCGGTGCGTCTGCGCCAACACCGCACGAGGCTGCAATTGGCGCGGAGTTGGTGATGGCTTGCGTCGGCAATGACGACGATCTGCGCGGCGTCTGCCTTGGGCCGGATGGCGCGTTTGACGGCATGCAGTCTGGCAGCATAT
>Ga0209712_10000696_pt1 | contig 29209 bp, 24 predicted proteins | sample ArcOceMetagenome_FD_187443 | JGI IMG/M metagenome (GOLD analysis project Ga0209712, IMG submission 187443) | Marine eukaryotic phytoplankton communities from Arctic Ocean - Arctic Ocean - Greenland ARC118M Metagenome (SPAdes) (version 2) | ecosystem: Environmental > Aquatic > Marine > Oceanic...
AGACTTGTTACCCTTTAAAAAGCACTCATCTGAAAACATCTTTTTCTGCTATTTTTCCTGAAAAAATAATTCAATAGAAGGACTATTCAATGATTTTTTTAGAAAAAAAAAAGAAAATCTGAATTTCAGTTAAGCACTTTTCAAAGGGTAACAAGTCTATTATTTAATGGCCTTGGAAAGTCCAGCTACATAAAAAAAGCCACTCAGGATTTTACTCCCAAGTGGCTTTCGTATTTATTTTTTCTAAAAAAGAAAAGTTAAAAAAGTGGGGAATACAACAAGCCCCTGACTCCTTTTACAATCCTTCTTCTTCTCTAATTTTATTTAAAGCAGATCCTGCTCGCACCCAATCGATTTGAGCTTGATTATAAGTATGTTCCACTTCAAACGAATCTTCTGTTCCGTCTTCATGAGTCAACACTACCGTTAAGTTTTTGCCAGGAGCGAAACTCTCGAAACCTTTGATCGCAATTTTATCATCTTGTCGAACCAATTCATAAGAATCTTTGTCCACAAAAGTCAACGCTAACATTCCTTGTTTCTTCAAGTTCGTCTCATGGATTCTTGCAAATGATTTTACAATCACCGCATGAACACCTAAGAATCTTGGCTCCATGGCAGCATGCTCCCGTGAAGAACCTTCTCCTAAGTTTTCCTCTCCAAACACTACAGAACCAATTCCATTATCTCGGTAGTAACCACCCAAATCTGGAACTGCACTAAACTCACCAGTTTCTGCATTCAATACATTGTTTGCATCTCCATTGAAAGCATTGATTGCTCCGATGTAACAATTATTAGAAATATTTTCTAAGTGTCCACGGAATTTCAACCATGGTCCAGCCATAGAAATATGATCCGTTGTACATTTTCCTTTCGCTTTAATTAAGATTCTCATTCCTTCCAATTGCTTTGAAGTAATCGGTACGAATGGAGTCAATAATTGAATTCGATTAGACTTTGGATCCACTTTTATTTTTACATTTTTAGCACTTCGTGGAGGCTTGATGTAACCCATGTCTTCTACAGCAAATCCGTTTGGTGGTAACTCAACTCCTGTCGGTGGATCCAATTTTACTTGTTCTCCATCTGCATTGGTCAGAGTATCCGTCAATGGATTAAATCTCAAATCACCGGCAATTGCCATCGCAGTTACAATTTCTGGAGAAGCAACGAATCCATGTGTATTTGGATTTCCATCATTTCGCTTCGCAAAATTTCTATTGAAAGAAGTGATGATTGAGTTCTTTCGATTAGGGTCATCAGTATGTCTTGCCCATTGTCCGATACATGGTCCACATGCATTAGCTAAAACAACTCCACCCATTTTTTCGAAGGTCTCCAAAATACCATCTCGCGCAACTGTATATCGAATCATCTCTGATCCTGGCGTAATGGTAAATTCAGATTTCGCGGTCAATTTTTTATCAACTGCTTGTTGCGCCAAAGAAGCTGCTCTATCTAAATCTTCATAAGAAGAATTCGTACATGAACCAATCAAACCTACTTCCAATTTTGCTGGGTAACCATTTTTCTCAACTGCTGCTGCAAATTTAGAGATAGGCCAAGCCAAATCTGGCGTATAAGGACCATTAATATGTGGTTCTAATGTTGACAAGTTGATCGTAATCACTTGGTCAAAATAATTTTTAGGATCTTTATATACTTCTGGATCTCCCGTCAAATCTTTCTTCACTTTATTCGCCAATCTTGCTACACTTGCTCGATTCGTTGCTCGAAGGTATCGGTCCATTGATTTGTCGTAACCAAAATTAGAAGTCGTTGCTCCAATCTCAGCACCCATATTACAGATGGTTCCTTTTCCAGTACAAGACAAACTCTTCGCACCTGCTCCGAAATATTCTACGATATAACCAGTTCCACCTTTTGCTCCGATGATCCCTGCTACTTTAAGAATTACATCTTTAGAAGAAGTCCAACCGTTTAATTTTCCAGTTAACTTAACTCCAATAATTTTAGGCATTTTTAATTCCCAAGCCATTCCAGCCATCACATCTACTGCATCAGCTCCACCTACTCCGATTGCTACCATTCCTAATCCACCTGCATTAACGGTATGCGAATCTGTTCCAATCATCATTCCTCCAGGGAAAGCATAATTTTCTAAAACGGTTTGGTGAATAATTCCTGCACCTGGCTTCCAAAAACCAAGTCCATATTTTTTAGAAACTGTTTGAAGAAAATCATATACTTCTGAATTTACATCCAAAGCCGTCACCATATCTTTTTCAGAACCATCTTTTGCTTGAATCAAGTGATCACAATGTACCGTTGAAGGCACCGCAGTTGCTTCTTTTCCAGCCATCATAAATTGCAACAAAGCCATCTGAGCAGTTGCATCTTGCATTGCTACTCGATCAGGTTGAAACATTACATAATCTTCTCCTCTAGTATATTCTTTGAGTGGAGATTCTGCGTGAAGGTGTGAATAGAGGATTTTTTCAGTAAGACTCATCGGACGATCGAGTGCTTTTCTAGCTGCTGTTACTCTCTCTGAGAAACTCTCAAAGTGAGCTTTCAACATATCCTTGTCAAATACTTTATTTGCCATGGTAGGTATATTTTAAGTGGTGATTTAATCGAATTTTAAACAGTTTGCAAATTTAGTTTTTGTACTTGAAAAAACTAATGAAAAATGGAAAAAGGGCTCATATTTAAGCAAAAAAGCGCTTTTTCTTTCAAATTAAACGTTTGGGATTGGATTTGGTTGGGGGAAATGAGTGAGTATTTTGATGTAAAGAGAAATAATAAAACTGCTGAAGAGTAAACACAGACTTCAGGCTCCCTTAATTAATGTCTAAAAAAAGATAACTTATCCGCAACTTGAATTAATTAGAATTTGGCAACTCATATTATTTTGTCCTTCTAATTTTAAACTCTTAGAAATTTTAAAATGGAAGGATGCCCTTTTGTCTTCTTCGGAGTCAACAATGATAGAACATTATGAATCTCAGCGATACGTTTACAAATAGCAAGGCCAATACCCGTTCCTTTAAATTCCACATTGGTGTGCAATCGTTTGAAAATTTTAAAGATTCTTTCATCGTAATTTTTGGAAATTCCGATGAAAGAATCTTTAAAAGTAAAACACCAATCTGATACCGTTTCATCAACTTTTAAAGAACTCATAATATAAAAAATTTCATTCCCCCCTCTTCTTTAATTTTATAAAAAGAATCATATGAACATTGACAATAATCACTGTGCCTAACTCTTTCTTTTATTAAATTCGCATAATAACAGGAACATAATTTTTTCAAGCTTGATAGACAAAATCTATCATTCGATAATATCATTCGATAAAACTTATGAAATATTTAGACTTATATTTGCAAAAAGATTAATCACCTAACAGAAAACAAAAATAATATGAGTACATCAAATGGTAATGATGCAAGTAAATGCCCATTCATGGGTGGCGCTGTAAATAATAGCGCAGGCGGTGGTACTAGCAACCGTGACTGGTGGCCAAATCAGTTAAAGTTGAATATCCTCCGTCAAAATTCTTCTTCGTCCAATCCAATGGATGAAAATTTTAACTATGCGGAAGAGTTTAAATCGCTCGACTTAGCTACTGTCAAAAAAGAGTTGTACGATTTGATGACCGACTCACAAGATTGGTGGCCTGCTGACTACGGTCACTATGGTCCATTTTTTATTCGGATGGCTTGGCATAGTGCAGGTACTTACCGAATCCAAGATGGGCGAGGTGGAGCAGGTTCTGGAACGCAGCGTTTTGCGCCATTGAATAGTTGGCCAGATAATGGAAACTTGGATAAGGCTCGATTATTACTTTGGCCGATCAAGCAAAAATATGGTAAGCAAATTTCATGGGCAGATTTGATGATTCTCGCAGGTAACTGTGCATTGGAATCTATGGGATTTGAAACTTTTGGTTTTGGCGGAGGACGAGAAGATGTGTGGGAACCGGAAGAAGATGTGTATTGGGGAGCTGAAACAGAATGGATGGGCGATGATAAAAGATATGCTGAATCGTCTACAGAAAGAATTTTAGAAAACCCATTGGGTGCTGTTCACATGGGACTTATTTATGTGAACCCAGAAGGCCCAGCTGGAAATCCTGATCCAATTGGATCGGCATACGATATTCGAGAAACTTTTGGTCGAATGGCGATGAACGATGAGGAGACTGTAGCACTTGTTGCTGGTGGTCACACTTTTGGAAAAGCGCATGGTGCTGCTGATCCAGATAAATATGTAGGACGAGAACCTGCAGGAGCAACTATTGAAGAGCAAAGTACTGGTTGGAAAAATAGTTTTGGAACGGGAGTTTTAGATGATACCATCACGAGTGGAATCGAAGGAGCTTGGACGCCAAACCCAACTAAATGGGATCACGATTATTTTGATGTTTTGTTAAACTACGATTGGGAGTTAACAAAAAGTCCAGCAGGTGCTCACCAATGGACGCCGACTGCTGACTCAAAAGCAAGACAAGCTCCTAAAGCTGGAGACGCGACTAAGACGCAAGCGTTGATGATGACGACCGCAGATATAGCATTAAAAAAAGATGCAAAGTATTTAGAAATTTCAAAACGTTTTCATGCCAACCCAGCGGAATTTGAGGATGCATTTGCTCGAGCTTGGTTTAAGTTGACACACCGTGATATGGGACCAAGAGTACGATACATTGGTTCAGAAGTTCCAGCTGAAGTATTGATTTGGCAAGATCCTATTCCAGCAGTTTCACATGACTTGGTGGATGGAGATGATATTGCAAATCTTAAACGAATGGTTTTGGCCGCAGGATTATCTGTCTCTCAATTGGTTTCTACTGCTTGGGCTTCCGCATCGACTTTCCGAGGTTCCGATAAAAGAGGTGGTGCAAACGGTGGTCGTATCCGATTAGAACCTCAAAAAAACTGGCCAGCAAATAATCCTACTCAATTAGCAAAAGTGTTAGAGATACTTGAAGCGGTTCAAAAAGAATTTAACGAAAAACAGTCTGGTGAAAAAATGATTTCTATGGCTGACTTGATCGTTTTGGCAGGATGCGCTGGAGTGGAACAAGCATCAAAAAATGCTGGACAAGAAATAACTGTTCCATTTACAGCTGGACGTGCAGATGCATCACAAGATCAAACTGATGTGGATTCTTTTGCTGCACTTGAACCATTGGCAGATGGATTCCGAAATTATTTAAAAGGTAACTATACTGTTTCTGGAGAGGAAATGTTGATAGACAAAGCACAACTTTTGACCTTAACTACACCTGAGATGACTGTCTTGTTTGGAGGGATGAGAGTGCTTAATGCTAACTTCGATGGATCGCAACATGGTATATTTACTTCAAATCCTGAGGCACTTACAAATGATTATTTTGTCAACTTACTTGACCTAGGAACTACTTGGAAAGAGGTGACCAAAGATCAAGGAGTATTCGAAGGAAAGAATCGAAAGACTGGTGACCTTAAATGGATAGGTACTCGAGTTGATTTGATTTTCGGATCAAATACTGAACTTCGAGCAATTGCTGAAGTTTATGGATATGCTGACAGTCAAGGGAAATTCATCAAAGACTTTGTGGCAACATGGAACAAGGTGATGAACTTGGATCGATTTGACTTAGTATAAATCAAAACTTTTTTGCACTAGTTAAATATTTTGGTTTAGCGTTGTGAAACAAGAAATTAATATAAAAATTTTAAAAGGTGGTCTGTTTCCAGACCACCTTTTTTTATTTTCCTTCTAATTAGTTAAACAGCCTCTGTTTATTCATTTTTTTCCAAATTATTATTTCATTTTCATAACTTTCCCAAGAGAACAGGAACCCCGTTTCCAGTTACTTAGTCATTAGCACCATGCCTTAAAATGAAACTTAATTAGGCATCGGCGAAAAAATGGAGAATTTAAAGATCAATCTGACACATATAATAAAATATAACTTAGTAAAAATACCACTTTTTGGGTAGATAAATACCCAAGGCTTAGCGTACCTTTGTATATGCAAACAATTATTTAAAAAAGATATAGATAAAAGAAGTCAGATTAAAAATCTGGAACCAACTTTAAGAATTTCTCCTTCTCATGCATTCAGTATAAAAGCTTACCTAATTAGAAAACGGTACACTTTAGTTCTACCAAATTAAGATGAAAATGTTTTAAAATGTCTACTGACGAGCGTCAAGGCTCTTGGTTACTGGCGAAGCTATTTTTTATTCTCGTATACTTTGCTACGGAAGAAAAAAAAAGTTAAAGTCCTGAATCCACAATACTTTACAAGCAAGACATTAAAAAAAAAACGACCAATGAAAAAACTTTTAAAAAGTACAGGAGTATTTGTATTCCTTCTATTTTCACCCATTCTTGTATTTACTCAAATACTTGATTTAGGTAGACTTACCACTTTTGAAGCTTATACTGGAACTGGTGCAGCTACAAATTCCGGAACATTCATAGGCGATGTTGGCTCAGATAATGGATCAATCAGCGGATTTGTGCCGCCACAGTTCTCGGGTACTGTACATAATAATAATAACGTAACGGATCTAGCCAAATCCGATTTGGTTAAACTATATATTCAACTTAACGATATTCCTGTTACATATCCTGCCTATAACGCCGAATTGGGTTCGGGCGAAACTATTTACCCTGGCGTTTATTCCATACCTATGGCTGGAACCTTAGCAGGAACTATTACTCTTGATGGAGGAGGAAATCCCGATGCAATATTTATAATTAAATGTAAAGGAGCTTTGTCAGTAGGAGTAAATGCAGAGGTTATTTTAAGTAATGGAACACGATCTTGTAATGTTTTTTGGATTGCTCAAGGAGCTATTTCTGTTGGAGCAAATACTACTATAAAAGGGACTTTATTTGCAAATCTTGGAGCTGTTAGTCTTGGTATAGGTAATTATATAGAAGGGAGATTGTTTACCTTAGAGGGAGCTATAACTATTGGGCTTGGTAGTACGGCCATTTCACCTCCTGATGCTAGTACCATTCAAACACATTCTGCACTATGTACTACAAATACAAATATTTTAGGATCTGTTGAAGATTTTGCCCTTTTTACTAGTAATGGTGCTGTGCCAAATACTGGCACATCTGGAGTTGTAGGTGGTCACATTGGTACAAATGGGGGGGGAACTATTAGTGATTTTACTCCTAAGTCAGTTCATATCGGCGGATCTGAGCAGACGACAAATGCTATGACAGTTCAAGCCAAAATAGACTTAGATATTGCTTATACTCAACTTATGGCTATGACACCTACTGTAGCACATGCGCCAGTTTTTGGAAATATAGCAGGAGAAACGGTAAGCGCTGGGGTTTATCATATAGCAGCAGCAGGATCTTTAGCAGGAACTATTACTCTTGATGGAGCAAATGACCCTAATGCTATTTTTGTTTTTAGGTTTGCAGGGGCATTTTCAATAGGTGCGCAATCAAAGATAATTTTGGCTAATGGAACAAAAAGTTGTAATGTTTATTGGCTTGGCGGAGCCGGAGTTACTACTGGTGCCGTTACTATAGGAGCTCTTAGTGATATGAAAGGAACATTTATTTCCCATGGCGGAGCCTGTAACGCAGGAGCAAATTGCTTTATAGAGGGACGACTGCTTTCTACAGATGGAGCAGTTACTTTTAATACAAGTATCATTTATCCAGTATATGGAACAGTTTTGCCTATTGATTTGTTAAGTTTTACTGCCACAAATAAAGGTTCGCATGTTCAGCTTAATTGGGTTACTGCCTCCGAAACTAATAATAATTATTTTAATGTTGAGCGCTCTTCCGATAGAATTAATTTTACTTCAATCAGCAAAATACATGGTGCAGGAAATAGTACACAAATTTTGAGTTATTCAGCAGTTGATGATATTCCATTCAAAGGGTGGTCTTATTATCGTTTAAAACAAACAGATTATAATGGAGAAATCAGTTATTCTAATTTAGAAGCCGTAAAATCTAATAATGATTTTATTTTTGACATCTATCCAAATCCATTTTCAGGTGAAACAACTTTTTATTCTACTGAAGAATTGAAAGACGCAAGGTTAATAATTTACAATTCACACGGGCAGGTAGTGATACAAATAAAAAATATTTCTAGACAAAAAGTCACTTTGAATTGTGAAAACCTATCAAGCGGACTGTACTATATTAACTTGTTACAAGATGGCAAAATAATAGTAACTGACAAATTAGTAATTACCGACTAACAAAATAGACGACAGAAAAGCATTGGCACACATCGTGTAGAAATGAGTCATCCCGAATTTTCAAATTGAAAGTTCGGGATTTCTTTTTGGAAACTAAAGATCTTAATTTATTGATTATCAAAAATTTATAGTGTTCTAACTTTAGACCTTTTAACTTCTTGCATAGTTAAAGAGGCTGTTTCATAATTTCACTTATGAAACAACCTCTTTTAAATTTATTTTAAACGCATAGCAATTTTGAAAACTGTCCTAAGCAATGCGAACTAAATAGATTCAGAATTTTCACTACTTCTTTTGTCCTTACTTTCCCCTTTGAAATCAATCATTTATCCAGATAAACTCATGCTTTCAAAGCAAAAACTAAGAACAAAATAAGCAACCGAAAATTCTGAATCTATTTTATTCGCATTCCTAAGGTTCTAACCTTTCAATTAACCTTCCTGATACTCTCAGAAAATCCATCTGCGTAATCACCCCAATCAACTCCTTCCCTTTCACCACCGGAAGACAACCAACTTTAGCATCTCGCATCGCAGCCATCGCTTCTAGGATAGTTGCATTCGGAGAAATCGTAACTGGATTTTTATGCATAATATCTTTTACCGTTCCTTTACCTTTTATATTCATCCGATTGCCTTTGACGAGATGTCGCAGAATCATTTTGGAACTGACTAAACCAATTAAATCACCTTTGGTATTTTCAACCGGAGTAAAACTGATTTCTCGCCAATCCATCATCTCCGCCACCAATTCAATGATGTCATCTTTCTGAACGGTAAACAAATCTGTTTGCATAAATTCTTCCACCTTGATTTTGGAAGGTCGGTATTCTTTGAGGTCGGTTAGTTCTGGCATTTTCCATTTGTGGCCCGGAAGACCTTTATTTTGATTTTCAATAATTGATGCAGTCAATACACTTAGTGCTTCGTCACGAGTCGTTTCTTCTTTCAGTTTGGTGAAGGCACGCAACTGCCATCTCGCACCATTCATGTGAGCCTTCGCTCTTCCTTCGATCACGCCCATGTATCGATCAATATCTTTTTGATCTATTTTCATTTTTTTCAAACCTGCTCGGGCGATTGGAATTAATTCTTTACGCACTAATTCACACACGCCAATTTTTTTATCCTTGAACCAAGTGAAGTTAGAATCGATTCCAAAACGTGCAGCCTTCCCGAAATTATCGCGCGCGTCTGACCACGAAATATGTTTCGTCACATCATCCACTTTATCAGCCATGCCGATCATCGCTCCCCACCAAAATGCAGCATTCGCTACTTCATCTAACACCGTCGGCCCAGCAGGAATTACTCGATTCTCAATTCGTAAATGTGGTTTTCCGTTTGGTGATATTCCGTAGCAAGGACGATTCCAACGATAAACTGTGGAGTTGTGAACTTGCAATGCCCGTAACTTCGGAGCAATTTTTTTGGAAATTTTTTCAAAAGCATCTTCCTCCACATCGCTACTAATTAATACTCTAAATCGAGCAATATCTTCTCGATGAATATTCAAGACAGAATCTTCCAACCAACCATTTCCAAAACTTACCCGCGGATATCGTTCCCGCATGTGGTCGTGAGTAGTTCGAGTGTCAATCGCTTGTTGGAACATTGCAATCCTGCTTTCGTGCCACAGCCTTCGACCAAACACAATCGGAGAATTCGCAGCCATTGCTAAAATTGGTGCTGCCAACGCTTGAGAAATATTATACATCTTGACAAAATCCTTTGGCTCAATCTGCAGGTGAACTTGAAAACTCGTATTCACCGCCTCCAACATTGGCGAATCATGTCGCACCAACAACTCATCAATCCCAGTCAATCGCAACTCAAAATCTTTTCCAATCAATTGCTGTTTCATGGATTCCATGAGTGCAAAGTACCTTTTTTGAGGAGTCAAATTATGAAAACCTAAATCGTCTTTATTTAAAGTAGGAAGGATTCCGGTGAGGATAATGTCAGCGCCCATTTTATTCACCACCTTTCGGATCGTTGCTAAATTTTTGTTGTTTTCATTTTCCAAAAGACTTAAACATTTCCCTTTAAATTCTCGTGGAGTCAAATTGGTTTCCAAATTAAATCGAGCAAGTTCTGTTTCGACCCAAGGATATTGTTTCATTTTCTCCAAAGCCTCGACTGCGATGCAAGCGGGTTTTAAAGTTTCAGTATGCACCATGCACATTTCTTGCTCGGCACCGATGCGAGTAATTCCAGTTTCGAACCAATCATTTTCGAGCATATATTCCATCGCTCGAACATCATTTAAAAGTAAGCGCACAAAGTTTTGCATTTGCGCGTCGTCTTTAAGTAAGGATACTTTTTGTTCACCCATTGTGGTTAGTTTGGCTTTGTTTTTTTAAATTATTTAAGCGCGTAGCGCTCTTTGAATTATCATTTTGACGAATATTAAGTTTTAATATTCTATTATTTTTGCACAAATCATAACTTTGTACGTTAAGGTACTAAAGTTGTTAAAAAAAATTGACATGAAAAAAATATTCTTACTTGTTCTTCCATTTGTTTTTCTTTTCTCTAATTGTAAAAAAGATAATGATATCTTATTTGAGATGGAATACTTCTATGATTTCACGATTACTGCGGGGTTAAATCCATTTTCAGGAACTCATATTTTTGAAGTTTCAGATATTCCATCTTTGTCTGCTGCGCTGTTTGATCAGAATGGAAAAACAGCAACAGAGCTCAATGCAATCAATCCTGGAACCGCAGTTCTGCGAGGAATTTTTGCTAATCCTGAGAATGGTTATATCCAAGAAGTTTCGGTAAAAATATTTTCGAAAGAAGATCCAACGATTGAACGAGAAGTATTTTATCGAGATCAAATTTCGCTTAACTCCTCAGGAGATTTAGGATTGATTGGAACTTTGGTGGATGCTAAAGGTTATTTAGAAAAAGATGATTTTGGCATTCGGATAGAATTGAGGTTGAGAGATATTTCACCTGAGACGATTGAAATGAGATTGGATTTCAACTTTTTTGCGAAGTAGGTTTTTTTTGGAAAAAAATAAAAAGGGCAACTACTTAGGTTCGTTGGTTTTGTTTTGAAAAATAATCGCTGTGCTTATATTTTTCAGGTCAACTAAAGCAGATCTCCACGTGTTTGTTGTTGCACAATTTAGTCTTAACATTCTGACATTTTAGCACAATTTGTAATTTTGTACCCTAAGATAATAAAGTTGTTAAAAATAATTGAAACGAAAAAAATATTCTTACTTGTTCTTCCATTTGTTTTTCTTTTTTCTAATTGTAAAAAAGATAATGATATTTTATTTGAAATGGAATACTTCTATGATTTCACGATTACTGCGGGGTTAAATCCGTTTAAAACTCACATCTTTTTTGTAGAGGATATTCCATCTTTGTCCGATGCGCTTTTCACTCAGAATGGAAAAACAGCAGAAGAGCTCATTGCGATCAATCCTGGAACGGCAGTTTTAAAGAATCCTTTTAACAGTAATCCTGTGAATGGTTACATTCAAGAAATTTCTGTAAAGATATTTTCGAAAGAAGATCCGACTGTCGAACGAGAAGTATTTTATCGGGATCAAATTTCGCTCAATTCATCAGGAGACTTAGGATTGATTGGAACTTTGGTGGATGCGAAAGGTTATTTAGAAAAAGATGATTTTGGTATTCGAATAGAATTAAGATTGAGAGATATTTCGCCTGAGACGATTGAGATGAGATTGGATTTTAACTTTTTTGCGAAGTAGGTTCTTTTGGAAAAAATAAAAAGGGCAACCACTTAGGAATTAGTTTCTAAGTGGTTGTTTTGTTTGTACCACTCACGCAGAGCAAAAAATATAAAAACATCCCTCCCTCCTCTAAACCTTTTCCCAAAATTACTATTTCATTAAATGAGTAAAACTAACTTTTCGTGGGCTTATCTTTTCCCATGAAAAAGCCTTAATTTCGCTTCCTTATTTTTATAAAAAATTCGATCAAAACTTCCTCACTTTATGGCTACCAAAAAAGCTACTGCTGTTCTTAAAAAACCTAAAGCATCCAAACAATTGGATGGTATCTATATTAAAGGTGCTCGTGGTAATAATCTGAAGAATGTGGATTTGATGATTCCTCGGGACAAGTTGGTTGTAGTGACAGGAGTTTCTGGTTCTGGAAAATCTTCCATTACGATGGATACTTTGTATGCGGAAGGTCAGCGACGATATGTGGAAAGTTTGTCAAGTTATGCGAGGCAATTTTTGATGCGAATGAAAAAACCGGAGGTGGATTACATCAAAGGGATTTGTCCTGCCATTGCAATTTCACAAAAAGTAAGTACTCGGAATTCTCGATCTACCGTTGGTTCATTGACCGAAATTTTTGACTACCTGAGATTATTATATGCTCGGATTGGAAAAACCATTTCACCAATCAGCGGAAAGGAAGTTAGAAAACATGAAGTGCAAGATGTAGTCGATTTTATTCAAAGCAATGAGGAAGGTGAAAAAGTGCAACTCTTCATTCCTTTGCAACAAAAATATAAAGATCGAACCCTCAAACAAGAACTTTCTTTTTTATTGCAAAAAGGTTTTACGCGCATATATTACAACAAAGAACTTAAACGAATCGAAGATATCTTAGAAGATCCAAAAATCAAACTCGACCAGACGGTTGATTTTTTTGCCAAAAAAGATCTCAGGATTTTGATCGATAGATTTGCGGTTAGAGCGGAGGACGATATCGAGCATGTGCAACGAATTGGTGATTCTGTGCAAACTGCTTTTTCCGAAAGTGAAGGAGATTGTATCATCGATGTGATTGGAAAAAAGAAAAAAGAATTTAACAATCGCTTTGAGTTGGATGGAATGATTTTCTTGGAACCGACCCACCAATTATTCAATTCCAATAATCCTTACGGCGCTTGTCCAGAGTGTGAAGGTTTTGGAAAAACGATGGGCGTGGATAGAAATAAAGTTATTCCCAATCCGTCCCTTTCTGTATTTGACGGAGCAGTTGCTTGTTGGAAAGGAGAAAAATTAGGACGCTGGTTAGACTTGTTTTTGAGTGCTGCTCACAAATTTAACTTCCCTGTTCATCGTCCTTGGCAAGACTTGACGAAGGAGCAAAAAAAAATAATCTGGGATGGAAATGAATACTTCAATGGCATCCATGATTTCTTTGCGGAGCTAGAAGCAAAAACTTATAAAATCCAAAACCGAGTCATGCTCGCTCGCTACCGAGGAAAAACAACTTGCCATAATTGTGAAGGTGGCCGATTACGTCCCGAAGCAACTTATGTGAAAGTCGGTGGTATTTCAATTGCTGAATTAACCGATATTCCACTCGATGAGTTATTAGTTTTTTTCCAAAAATTAAAACTCAATGCCAACGATACAGAAATCGCTAAACGGCTTTTAGTTGAAGTAGAAAATCGCTTGCAATTTATGCTCGATGTGGGATTAGGATATTTGACGTTGAGTAGAAATTCTGCCACGCTAAGTGGTGGAGAAACGCAGCGAATTAATTTGACTCGAACCTTGGGAAGTAACTTGACGAGTTCCCTTTATATTCTCGATGAGCCAAGTGTTGGTTTACATCCGAGAGATACAGGCCGCTTGGTCAAAGTGTTGAAATCGCTGCGAGATTTAGGAAATACCGTGGTCGTGGTCGAGCACGAAGAAGACATTATCAAAAATTGCGACTACTTAATTGACATGGGACCAGAGGCTGGAATTCATGGCGGCGAAGTTGTTTTTGCAGGTGACTATAAAGATATTTTTAAGCTCGCCAAAGACAGTTTGACCACCGCATATATGAGTGGTCGGATGGAAATTCCAGTTCCAAAAATTCGTCGAAAATTTACTGATGTCATCGAGATAAAAGGTGCGCGTGAAAATAATTTACAAAATGTAGATGCGAAATTCCCGCTCAATACTTTGATTGTCGTGAGTGGCGTTTCAGGTTCTGGAAAAACGACTTTGGTTAAACAAATTTTATATCCTGCCTTGAAAAGACATTTGGGTGAACCTCATCCGATTGCCCCTGGCTTGCATGATGAGTTGACTGGAAGTTTGAAAAGAATTACTCAAGTCGAGATGGTGAATCAAAATCCAATTGGTAAATCTTCTCGTTCCAATCCTGTTACTTATGTCAAAGCTTACGACACGATTCGAGCCTTGATGTCCAACCAACAATTATCAAAAATTCGAGGTTACCTCCCGAAGCATTTCTCCTTCAACGTAGACGCAGGACGTTGCGAAACTTGCAGCGGCGATGGCGAGCAAGTTGTAGAGATGCAGTTCTTAGCTGATGTTCGATTGGAGTGTGAAGAGTGCAAAGGCCAACGATTCAAAGCAGAAATATTAGACGTCAGATACAAGGATAAAAATATTTTTGAAATCTTGAATTTGAGTATCGAAGAAGCGCTCGACTTTTTTGCGGAAGCAAAAGATGTGGTAAAAAAAATCCGACCTCTTTTTAATGTCGGTTTAGGATATATTAAACTAGGGCAGTCCTCCTCTACCCTTTCAGGTGGTGAGGCGCAGCGAGTGAAATTGGCTTCTTTTTTAACGAAAGAAAGAACGACAGAAAAGATTCTTTTTATTTTTGATGAGCCGACAACTGGTTTGCATTTTCATGATATTCAAAAACTATTGGATGCACTTAATGCTTTAGTCGAAAAAGGTCATACCGTTCTCGTAGTCGAGCACAACATGGAAATCATCAAATGTGCAGACTGGGTCATCGACCTCGGGCCAGGTGGTGGCAAGGAAGGAGGGAATTTAGTTTTCCAAGGAGTACCGGAGGATTTGGTCAAAGTGAAAGAAAGTTTTACAGGATATTATTTGAAAGGGAAATTGTAATTTGCCTTGCAGAAAAATTAAAAGCGCATTTCTTTTCCTAAAGAAATGCGCTTTTTTATTTGGTAAAATTTTACTGCCGATATTTAAATTCTATCTCTTTCCCACCATTGATAATAAAATTCTGAATAAAATCTTCCTCACTCATCTCACCACTTTCCGCTTGCAATCGAGTCAAGTATTTTTCAAAAAAAGAAAGCGTTTCTTGGAAATTCATTTTCCAATCCTCGCCTTCCTTTTTAGAAAATTGAACTTTAGATTGAACATAAGTATGCGCATTTGGATTGACTTTATAATTAATGATCGCCGTGGCGATTCCATCATCTGCTCTTTCCAATTTGTGAAATTTATATCGCTTTCGATTGTCCACTCCGATTGGTCCAAAATCAGCGAGAGTAGCTATCGAAATCACCTCTTCTAATTCAATCATTGCAGTAGAATCACTTGGTTCCATCATCCCCAACACCTGGACCATATATCTGGTAGAAAGTGGATAAGCTGAATTATTGCAATATATTCAAACATCTTTTTTCATTCTTGAAGCGGCCACTCTTCCCATTTCTGAAAAATAATTAACGGAACCTTCGTCCAACAAATCGATCAAGGATTCTACCTCTTGATAATATCGAATCGAATCAAAAGTCGTCTTGATTTCTTCCGCTGGATTCCCGCAACTAAATAGAAAAAGAACTGCACTAAAAAGGAGAACGTTTTTTGACATCATCTTAATTTCTTGTTGTTGAAAATATCTTTTAATGAATGGCTAAAATAGTAAACATAAAAGGCTATTTGAATTTTTTTCAAAAAAATAAAAAACAAAAAATCGCTATCATTGTACTCAAAAAAAAATAAAAATGGACTTATTTTCAATTGTTACTATACTTACCGTTCTCTCCGCTTTATTCGGCTATATCAACGTTCGATACCTGAAGCTACCTGATACAATTGGTCTGATGATTATTGCGATCATCTTTACGCTAGGAATAATTGCGACTAGTTTTTTTAGCCCTACTTTGCTAGAGTTTGCAAAAAATTTAGTGTCACAAATTGACTTTAAGATCGTCTTATTGGATGTCATGTTGAGTTTTTTATTATTTGCAGGAGCGATGCATACTAATTTTGATCAACTCAAAGTGCAGCGTTATCCGATTTTGATGTTTGCGACTATGGGTGTTTTGGCTTCTACTTTTTTAGTGGGTGGACTATCCTATTTTTTATTGAATGCGATGGGAATTGAAGTCTCATTTATTCATAGTCTTTTGTTTGGAGCATTGATTTCTCCAACTGATCCCATTGCCGTTTTGGGTATTTTGAAAAAAGCCAATGTTCCAAAAAAATTGGAAACTAAGATTGTAGGTGAATCACTTTTTAATGATGGAATCGGAGTTGTGATTTTTCTAGTCATTTTTAAAGTGGCAGAAGTTGGCGTGGAGAATTTTAGTGCAGGCGAAGCATTCCAATTATTTGGAGAAGAAGTAGGCGGTGGAATACTGCTAGGACTAGCGGTGGGATACTTGACCTATTATATGTTGAAATCTATCGACAGTTACGAAGTGGAAGTGATGATCACTTTGGCAGCGGTGATGGGTGGATATTTGTTGGCGAGTAAATTACATTTTTCGGGGCCGTTGTCGATGGTCGTTGCTGGTTTGATTGTGGGACATGATACGGTTCGAGATTCTGCGATGTCAGACATTACGGAATTGTACTTGGATAAATTTTGGGAGCTCGTGGATGTTTTTTGCAATGCGATTTTATTTGTTTTAATTGGTTTGGAAATTATCGTTTTGACTTATAATCAAGATTTCATTCTTGCTGGATTAATCTGTATTCCTTTGGTCTTATTATGTCGATATGTTTCACTTGCTCCAGCGGTTTTACTTTTTAGAAAAAAATTAGACTTTGTTCCTCAGACAACTTTGATTATGACTTGGGGAGGTTTGCGTGGCGGAATTTCGATTGCGATGGCACTCTCCTTGACGGAGGTGATGCAGCGGGATCTATTTTTAACGGTTACTTATGTGGTGGTGGTTTTTTCTATTATCGCTCAAGGTTTGACGGTGGGGAAATTAGTAAAAAAATTGGCGGAGAAGGAAGCTTAATTTTTTAAAAAAAATGAAAAAGACTATTGGTTTCTTCTATGTATTTATATTGTTACAAATTTCTACGGCGGCTCAAATTGTAGAGATGGATTCGCTTTTTTTTAAAAACTGAATAGTGAATTATTGACAGCTAATGATGAAATTATTCTAGACATTGATATCGAAAAGGAACTGCAAAATGAAATTCCAAAGCTAAAGTCAATTTTGCATTTCATCTTAGAAAATGAAAACTATCTCGTTGAATTAAGTTCACATACAAGTTGTGTTGGAAACTTAGTGGTCAATTTAAAAACAAGTGAAGCTCGTGCTGAAAAATTAAAAAACGAATTATTCAACCTTGTTGAGTCAAATAATTTTCTTTTAGTTGAAAAAAAAACTTACCGTAATTGGACATGGTGAATTTTATCCTTTGATAAAATGTGAATGTGCTCATTGTGCTGAGCAATCACATCAACATAATGATCGAGTTGTGATTAAGTTAATACCAATTCTTCCTTCGGGTTCTGCCAAACCCTTAAAAAATAAGTTTGCTCAATCTTTAAAGGACGAGGTGGAAAAGGTTCATCTTTTGATCCTGAAGCTCAAGTCGCAGGAAAAATAACTATTAAAGTATGCATCGATAAAATGGAATTGTCATCAAATCAAAAACAACTTATGTTCCTAAGGAATGCGAATAAAATAGATTCAAAAGCCCTTGAAGTATTATCTCACTTCAAAGGCTTTCTTTTTGAGAAAAAGAAAATATAATCTTATTCTTTCACTACTTTTTTTATTCCAAAATCACCTTTTTCATCTCTCACTTTACAAAAGTAAAAACCTCTATTCAAGGTCGACAAATCAATTTGACTCGTATTGGATTTTGTCAAAACTAATTGTCCTAGCTGATCGTAAATTTCAATTTCTGCAATCGTTGATTCAGATTGAACCATTAAAATTCCTGAAGTTGGAATTGGAAAAATGGAAAATCGTAATTGAGTATCTTTTTTAATTGAAGTTGGGTCTACTATTTCTGTCATTACCGTATTCGTTACAACTGCCTCATTAAAATCAAAGAAAATATCTGCTGTACTTGAAATAATATCACCAATGGCAATATCACTTTTAGGTTTTATTTTATAAGCAATAAATCCATTCGACTCAGGTTCATTCGTCGTACTATCAGGCAGATATATTCCATCAAAGATAAACGACACTTCATTCCCATCTTTTATCTCTACTCGATTCGGATGACTATAACTTTCTAATTGTATCGTATTCCAATCTAATTTTTCATCCAAAATATTTTCCACTCGCACGTTGATGGCAGAGGCTGTTCCTGTATTTTGGAAGCGGATGATGTAGTGTAAATATTGATCTGCATTTTCAATCAAAACTTCTTCACCTTCTAATACTCGAATATCATTTGGATCGTAGGAACCGATAACTGTTTGATTGAAGGTGAATATATTGTCATCTTCGGTGAAGTCTCCTGCTATTGGATTTATGGTTGCGGTGAAATTTAGGAGGTCATCAATATTTACAGTCGGAGGTGGGAGTACGTTGAAAGTTAAATCTATGGTTCGAGTTTCGAATGGATTTAGGTTTTCGAAATCAAATGTAAGTGTATTGTTATTTTGGGAGGTAATTGGTTCGTTGGCGGTTAGGAAGTTGAGTTTTGTGTCGTTGAATTCTAGGGTGGTGGTGCCGTTTAGTTGGGTGGTTCCGACGTTGTGATAGACGAGTTGGTAGGTGGCGTCGAAGCCTGGGCGAGCATCAATTATTGGATATAAACTAATGTTTAAATCATTAATAGTTTGATTAGCGGTAAGACAAAAATTTAAAGTATCTATATTCCCTTCCCTATAAAAATTGAAGTGTTAGAAATAGGATTTAGCTGATACATAATTAGGAACCGTTACTGAAGTTATATAATCTCCTTCATCTGTATGAAATTGATAGAACCCATTCTCAAATGTTGAGGTGCTTAAATTTTCAGATAAACTCGAAGTTGAGATAGAGATGTTCGATGCCAAATAATCAAGTGAATCACAACCATTAAAATTACTATCAAATTGAACATTTCCAACTATTTTATTATTAAGTAATCCTAAATTCCTATGCCACCCTATTTCTCCTTCCACAAAAGAGATCGACATATAACTATATAATACATCCATATTTCCGTCAACATCCATATCGTCAGCTATAACTTGACGTGAAGGATCATTTGATACAAGTTTTACCGAACTAAATGTTCCTAAACCATCAATATTTTCAAAATAATATATTTTTGTAGTGTTTGAATACAATATATCTTTATCGCCATCCCAATCTAAATCATGTGCAGCAACAGTCATTGGACCACCTGGTACGAATATATTTACATCTGTAAAAACTGTTTGTTCTATACCAAAATCACCTTGTCCGTCCAAATTTTCATACCAATTTACTTTCCCATCAAGAGAAGACGCAGATAATACATCTATATCTCCATCATTATCCATATCACTAGCATAGGTTGACATTGGTGATTCTACAGTAGTCGCTATAATATGCTCAATACTAAAATTACCTTGTCCATCCAAATTTTCAAACCATGCTATTTTATTAAAACCTCCTGTTGAAACTATATCATTATCCATATCACCATCTACATCAATTACAAATATCGAACTTGAGCTAATATTTTCTGCAACTATTTTTTCTGCACTAAAACTACCTTCTCCATCTAAATTTTCATACCATATTATTCTATCATCAAACTCGGATGTTGAAACTATGTCTATGTCATTATCTCCATCAATATCTATTGCGAAAATTCTGCCTGCACCATTTATATCTGTAGAAATAATATTTTCTGAACTAAAGTTTCCTAGTCCATCAATATTCTTATACCAAACAACTTTATCATCTCCGTCACAGGAAACTACATCAATATCTCCATCTCCATCAATATCTATCGCAAATAGTGACTTTGACTCATTGCCTGTTCCTATGTTTTGTTTTGGACCAAATGTTCCCTGCCCATCTATATGTTCTATCCAATATACCGCACTTAGATTTCCAGCTACTATGTCCTTATCATTATCACCATCTATATCCATAGCAAAAATAGAAATGGCTGGTGATTCAATTAGCACATTACTTTCAAACCCAATCTGTCCAAAACTCCAACCCAAATAAAAAAAACTAAACAACACAACTAACCTAATTCTCATAATCTAAATTTTTATAATTTTTGTTAAAAAGAAAAATCCTTTGAAGTATCAAAAATACTCCAAAGGATTCTCTTTTTTTATATTCTAACTAAGAATTTAATCATCCAAAAGCTGCTCATCTTTCCCCACTTCCCACGAAGGCGTTTCCGTTTCCCCTTCCAACTTCATCTCCCAATACGAAATCGCCATCAATCCTAAAAAGGTCAAAATTCCATTCAACCCAATATTCAAGAAACCTAATTCGAAACCAATAAATAAGTTATTCACTTGCAGAAAATAAGTAACCAACGGAGCAATCACACAGATCACCGGAACCTTCCAACCATCTTGAATTTTTGAATTGGAAAATAAACCAAAGGTAAATAATCCCAACAGCGGCCCATAAGTATATCCTGCTGCCGAAAATAAATTATTAATAACTGGTTTGTCCGTCAAATAGTAGGAAGCAATGATGACCAAAAATAACAAAACTGAAAATCCAATATGAACCATGAATCTCGTTTTTTTATTCTCCGCTTCCGTTTTTTCGTTTTTTTCCATATCCAAAAAATCAATACAAAAAGAAGTCGTCAAAGCAGCCAAAGCAGAATCTGCACTCGAGTAAGCTGCGGCAATCAATCCTAAAATAAAAACAATTCCTATCGCAGGAGAAAGATGTTCCAATGCTATCTCAGCAAAAAGTTGATCCGTTCGTTCTGGAATTTCGATGCCTACATTAGCAGCGTATATATAAAGCAATGCTCCTAATCCTAAAAACAACATATTGACAAAAACTAAAATCACACTAAAGGCCAATACATTTTTTTGAGCATCTTTCAAGGTTCGACAACTCAAATTCTTTTGCATCATATCTTGATCCAATCCAGTCATCACAATCGCGATTAATGCGCCTGAGATAAATTGTTTGAAAAAATTATTGGAATCCGTCATGAAGTTTTCGAAGTAAAACATTTGGCTGTACTCGCTTTGTTGAATCGTCCCTACGAGGTCACCAACATTTTTATCCAAAGCATTTCCTATCGCAAAAATCGTCAGCACCACCGCCGTCAACATAAAAAAGGTCTGCAATGTATCCGTCCAAACAATCGTCCGAATCCCACCTTTAAAGGTATAAATCCAAATCAATAAAATCGTTGCTGCCACGACCAACCAAAACGGAATTTCCATATCAAATCCTTCCGTAATTTTAAGGAAAACAATAGCTACCAAAAACAATCGAAGTGAAGCTCCAATCACCCTCGATAATAAGAAATAAAATGCGCCTGTTTTGTAAGACCATTTCCCAAATCGTTCCTCCAAATATCCGTAAATCGAAGTCAAATTCATTTTGTAATACAATGGTAAAAGCACCAAAGCAATCACCGCATAGCCGACCAAATATCCAAATACCATTTGCATATAAGAAAAGGCTTGATTACCTCCTCCAGCTCCAACTGCTCCTGGCAAAGAAATAAAAGTCACTCCCGAAAGAGATGCTCCGATCATTCCAAATGCGACTAAATACCACGGTGATTTTCGATTGGCAAGAAAAAAGTCAGCATTGTCAGCATCCTTACTGGTGAAATAAGAAATAGCCATCAATACCAAAAAATATAAAGCTACAACCCCAAATATTAACTCTGGTGTAAGTGATTTCATCATCTAGTTTTAAAACGTATATATGTATGTCAACAAAAAAAGGGGGAAGTTATAAAAAAATTTTGAAGTTATTAAAATTAGGTTCTATATGAATCTTAAAAAGAAGTTGCTAAAAAAAGATCAATCTTGCATTTTACTGCCATAACTTAAATCTCCTGCATCTCCTAAACCAGGAACAATGTACGACTTTGCCGTTAATTCATCATCCTCTGCTCCGATCCAAAGTTTCACATGGGGATTTAACCGTTGGATATGGTCTAATCCGTAAGTGGAAGCAACTGCAGTCATCACATGAATTGCTTTAGGTTTTCCGAATTCTTGCAATGCTTTGATCGCTAAATCCATCGAAGCGCCGGTTGCCAACATCGGATCACACAAAATCAAAATACAATCATCCAGATTGGGACAAGAGGTATATTCAATATTTATTTCAAAAGTACCATCCTTGTGATGCATTCGGTAAGCTGAAATAAAAGCATTCTCTGCATCATCAAAAATATTCAGCGCTCCTTGATGCAAGGGTAATCCTGCTCTCAAAATAGTTCCAAGTACAATCCTTTGTGAAGGAACATTAACGGTAGCGATTCCCAAAGGCGTTTCCACTTCAAGTTCTTTATACTCCAAAGCCTTGCTGATTTCGTAGGCCAACACTTCTCCAATTCTTTCCATATTTCTACGAAAACGCATGCGATCTTTTTGAATATTTACATCTCGTAACTCTGCCAAATATTTATTAGCGATAGAATTTTGCTTACTTAGGTTAAATATCATGGTTCTTCAATATTTATTTTTCCAAATATAAACAAATTTGTCGGTTGAGGAATTAATCACTCTACAACAAAAATTATGAGAAGAAAAATGTTTTCAAAAAGCCGTGGCACGGTTTCAAACCGTGATACGGATACGCTCTTTTAAATCTAAATTCTCTACCGTACACTTTTTGAAAATTGTCACGAATTTCACGAATTGCTCCAGAAAACTATTACTCGAAATTATTTCAACAAGTTGAAATATCCGAAATTTCACGAATTTAGCTTTTCGTGGAAATTCGAGCAATTCGTGAGAATTCGTGGCAAAAAAAATCATCGGGTAGAGTAAAATAACTCTTTTCCTATTCTATATTTTCGCATTTTTTTAGGAAATTTGATTCTTATAAAAGGTTAGCTCCAATGATTTAAAAAAACAAGATGAAAAATTTCACTGTCCTTCTTCTATTCTATTCTCTACTTTTTATCGGTTGCCAAAATGATCCTCCAAAAAAAGTAAAAGAGGAGAAATCAACTGTCGAAACGCCAAAACCTCAACCGAAAAAAGCGCCCAAAGATACTCCCTTGCCTAGCCAAGAAGAGGGAGTTGATTATTGGACAGCTAATAATTGCAGACGTGCTATTCCAACTTCAACTGTAATAAAAGAACATCAAGTCAATGGTTATACTTTCAATTTAAATCCACAACAAGGCTATGGAAAAGAAACGATGTTTTTGGAAAATGGCTATAAATTAGATGTCACATCCAAAGGTTGTAATTCTATGGTGATGACTTATTCTTATTTTTTTCCAGCAAGTGATTTAGATATTTCGGATGAAATGGCGATCTCCAAAAAGGTATTGGAGTTAATCGAAATGACGGCGGAAATAAGTGCTCCGCCTTTTGATATAAAAAGTAAAATTGCTCCGTTAAAAATGGCCATTGAGCAAATCGGCTCATTCACCATTGGCAATGAATTTATTTTAAGTGAATCACCTAACACTCAAAAATTTAGCATCGAAAGGTTAGAAACTAAAAAGAGTAAGAACAAGGTGTTTTTATCATATTATTTTTCGGAGGATTTGTAGAAATATGTTTTAAAAAAAAAATGCCCTGACAGTTTTGGAAAACTATCAGGGCATTTTTATTTTTTCTTCGGCTAAAGCCAAAGCTACGTTACAGATGTCGTTCCGCGTGGTAACTTGATCTCACCAATGGTCCACTTTCTACATAATCAAAACCCATTTTCAAACCTTCCTCTTTGTACATCGCAAAAACATCCGGGTGAACAAATTCCGCCACTTCCAAATGCATCTTCGTGGGTTGCAAATATTGTCCGATCGTCAGAACGTCACAATCATTTTCTACCAAGTCATTCATCACTTTAAACATCTGCTCTTGCGTTTCGCCAAGACCAACCATCACACCTGATTTTGTTCGATGTCCCATCGCTTTGGTTCGTTTGATTTGCTCGAGGCTCCGAGTATATTTTGCTTGAGGGCGAACTTTTCGATATAGACTTTCGACCGTTTCCATATTGTGAGAAACTACTTCTTGACCTCCTTCGACCATTCGTTCGAGTGCACTCCAAGTTGCCCGAACATCTGGAATCAAAGTTTCTATCGTGGTAGATGGAGAAAGTTCTTTAGTCAATTTTACCGTTTGATACCAAATTTCTGAACCTCGATCTTTTCGTTCATCTCGATTGACAGAAGTAAGTACCGCATGTTTGACTTGCATCAAATTAATGGCTTCTGCCACTCGACGAGGTTCATCCTCATCATACTCCGGTGGACGACCAGTTTTGACGGCACAGAAGGAACAAGAACGAGTACAGGTATTTCCCAAAATCATAAATGTCGCAGTTCCCGCGCCCCAACACTCTCCCATATTTGGGCAACTTCCACTTTCGCAAATGGTGTGTAATTTATATTCATCGACCAATCTTCGAACTCTTTTGAAGTCTTCTCCGATCGGCAATTTTACCCGCAACCAGTCTGGTTTCTTTTTGCGAGGTTCTTTTTCATTTTTACTAATTATTGGTAGTTCTATCATTTTCTATTCTTTTTTTCTTCGGCTTCCATACGAATTAAAAGAAACCAAAGCTACGTACTATAAAAAACAAAATCCGAAACTCTCAAGGAAAATTTCGGATTTTGGTTGAGACTTCCGTCTCAGTCTAACAATCAAAAACCAATTCGGTTTACCATCTTTTTCCTAAATGCAAAGTTACATAAAGATTGATGAAAAATGGGCGATTCGGATTTGCTTGTTCTTCATAAGGCCCCGATTGGGGATGTGGGCAAATCACGTTCATAATATTCGCAGTCTCCTCATTGATATGAATCAAAATTGGTGCTCTTTTATAAAAAATATCTGCGGCAACGCCTACTTCAATCGCTTTAACAAATTCATCAAATGCTCCCCAATCAAAATGAACACCTGCTTTGAAATGTACTCCTGGCAAAGGTCTCACCTCTCCTATTCCTTTGAAAAAACCGCTAGATCCATAAATCCCGCCATTGGGATTTAAAAAATTACAAGGATTTTGAGGGTCATATTTTTCAGGACGAGTAGGGAAATCAGGTTGGTCACTTTGCTTAATATCTAAATAATATGGTTTGAGTAAACCTAAAGTTACGCCCCCTTCATAGTTTAAGCCAATCGCTACACCTTTCCTTTTTGCTTTTTCAGATAAATATTTCTTTTTTCCATAACCAGCTCGGATGACAAATAAATTATTCTGTTTTCCTAAAATAAAAGATTGAGGCGAACCTTGATTCAAAATTTGATTATCGCTGTTTTGCCGATAATCTTTTTGGTGCTTCAACTCACCTATTTCTACTTGAAAATAAGTCGATTTATAATAGGTTTTAATCTTCGTCCAATTGGCAGCCAACGCAAATCCATAGGTATGCAACCGAGCATCCATCGTGAATTCATTATTGTACACAATTCCTTTATTATCCTTCTCATCAAATTGCCGAGTACTTTGAGCAACCAAACAGGAAGGAAGAATGAGAAGTGTAAAAATGAAAATATATATTTTTTTCATAGGAATAGTTTTGAAATTGAAATAGGCCTAGGTTAAGCTAACATCCTAAATGCATCCTTGTTCAAAAATTAGAACAGATCAATATAAATAAGTATTGTAAATATATAGAAATGTCCCAGATTAATTTACAAAAAATAACGTAGAAATGACAGTTTTGATGCGATAGACGTGGAAGAATTCATTTTTTTGAAAACAAAAGAGAAGACTAGTTTTAGAATAAATTAAATTACAAAAAATCTTTAATGTCTTTAATTTGTCGATCTCGATACTCCAATTTCTGTCGATAAATATCTTTTTCGTTTTTCAGTTGCTGATATTTGGTGAGATAGGTATACACAATGGTATAGTCATAAATACTCCATTGAATATATTCTCGCCCATTTTGTTCAACTTTTAAAAAAGAAAAATCATACGTTCCAGGGAGAAAATCAGCAGGAGATTCGATTCTTGAAAATAAAATTTCCTCATTGCTTATTTTCATTTTTTTCAACGTCTCATGAATGCTTTCAATAAATGGAAACCATTCTTCCACAGAAACTTCTTTCAACTTTTCAGTCGAAAATAATAGATCATCACTTCCCACAAACCTTGCCTCCTCATCAAGGATGATACGTTGTCGAGAAAGATGATGTGTATGAGTCTTATTATTTGATAGCAAAGTGTAAAATAATTAATCGTTCTAATCTAATAAAGCTTTCCCGATGTCAAAAAATAGTTCTTCGACATTTGCTCCAGTTTTAGCACTTGTTGCAATATCAAATGGCAAATCTAATTGTTCTCTGATATTTTCCAATTGTTCATCTGTCACTAAATCTCTTTTGTTTCCAACCACTCTGATCGCCCCTCCGTCCAAGATACCTTTTAGATATTCTACATCCTCTGCAATATTTTTGTAGGTCGTAGGTCTACTCAAATCAAAAACATAAATGACTCCACTCGCACCTGAAAAATAAGTCACCGGAACTTTATCTTGAGAAACTTCACCTGCAATATCCCAAAGTAAAATGGAAAGTTCTCGCCCGTCGATATTCACTATTTTCTTATTTACTTTGACACCTATAGTTGTCAAGTATTTATCATCGAATTTGGTGTAAATAAATTGATTGAATAACGAAGTTTTACCAACTCCGAAACTCCCTGCTAAAATCACTTTTTTACTTGTCATTTATTCTAATTTTATAAAAAGAAGATATTCTCTTCGGTGGATGATATTCTTGTAACATTTATTCTTTGATAAAAAATTGATCTAACTTTAAAGATAGCTTTTCCTGAATATCGCTGTTGATTTCATCTCGCGAATCTTGATTTTTTTTTAGCAATCATTTTATCAACCACTACTTTAAATTCATTCGGGAAATTATTTTTCAATAATTCAATATGCTCTTCTACAATTGGAGAAATTTCCTTGGAAAGATTCTCTTGCTTCTGAATCGTTTCTTCAATTTTTTGAATTTCTTGCCGCTCATCTTTCAATAAGATACACTTGAATTGTGCAAACAATTCAGCCTCATCCTTCCCTCTATTTTGTTTCTGAGTATCCATTAAAAAAAACTAGAAGTTTCAAACTTAAGGTTTCAACAAAGCACTACCAACTTCCATCAATAATTTGCCAATTCTTTCTTTGTCATTCAAACTAGCCTCTTCAATCATCTGTTGAAGGTCAGCCAAGCCATCTCACAATGAGTCTTCGACTTGAGCAATTCGGTCTTATATTTCACTTTGCATGCTAGCAAAACGAGCAGACGTTTCTTTGTATATGTCTTTATGTTGTGATTTGGTCGCAGCAGAAAGCTCTTTGATTTTATCAGTTAATTTAGCTTCAACTTCCTCTAATTGCAGTTGAAGGGAATCAAATTTAGATTCAAAATCATTGATGTGTTACCCCATCAAAATATCCCTTATCGTACTGATTTCACCAAGAGTAGCACCATTTGCGTTTTGAGATTTGTCTTTTTTTGACATAATTATTTTATTTAAAATAAAAAATCAGAGTAAGTTATTTGATTGGAGCTAAATAAAAAAGAGTCTTTGTATTAGACCGTAATATAATTCGATTTTTAAAATAATAGATATATTTTTTAAATTTCATATTATTCTAATATCTCTAACCGTTACCCATTTTACCAATCATTTTTAAATATCATATGTTTTACCACGGTATTTATTTTCTAGTCCAAAAAAACACCTTCTATTTTATAAAAATTCATCCTCCATTTAATACAACATTCAAATGCCAGAAAGCAGGTTTTATTTTTTGACCAACTTCATAAGTGGATGTATTTCCTTCTTCATCCAACATTGGAATATGTAAATTTCGAACATTGATCCAAACATCGAAAATTGACAAAAAACAAAGCCAACAAAATCCATTCTTTTTTCTGCATTTCAAAAGTATCTTTGCAACTGCATCAAACGTGGCTGACTGCTTTAGCTGACAGAAAAACATCTTGCATTTTCATGAAAAAAATCCTAATCATTCAAACAGCATTTATTGGTGATGTTATTTTAGCAACTCCAATAATCGAAAAATTGCATCAACAATTCCCCGATGCGAAACTGGATTTTTTACTTCGAAAAGGAAACCAAGCCTTACTCCAAAATCATCCTCTGCTCAACGATGTTTTAATCTGGAATAAAAAACAAAACAAAACGAAGAACCTCTTTTCCACGCTTCAAAAAATTAGACGCACCGAATATGACCTCGTCATCAATTGCCAACGTTTTTTAAGTACAGGAATCTTAACTGCTTTCTCTAATGGAAAAGAAAAAATTGGTTTTGACAAAAATCCGCTTGCTGTTTTTTTTACAAAAAAAATAAAACACCAAATCGCTGATCCTCAAAACTTCACTCACGAAGTGCAACGAAACCATGAATTGATCAAACACTTGACTGACGCCCAACCTGCACTTCCAAAATTATATCCAAGTGAAGCGAATTTTCAAAAAGTAAAAAAAGAAAAACCATACGTTTGCATTGCCCCAACTTCGGTTTGGTTCACAAAACAATTGCCTGCGGAAAAATGGTTAGAACTGATTGAAAAATTACCGACTCAACAAGACATTTTTCTCCTCGGCGCACCCACCGATTTTGATGCCTGTGAAAAAATAAAAACCAAAAGCAATCATACCAAAATTCATAATTTAGCTGGCAAACTAAACCTGCTAGAATCTGCTGCGTTGATGCGAGATGCAAAAATGAATTATGTGAATGATTCTGCTCCGCTGCATTTAGCCTCAGCGATGAATGCACCCGTGACGGGAATATTTTGTTCGACAGTTCCGAGCTTCGGTTTTACACCTTTGAGTGCTGTGCGACGAGTTTTGGAGACGAAGGAAAAACTGGATTGTCGACCCTGTGGATTGCATGGATTTAAGGCTTGTCCGAAGGGGCATTTTAAATGTTCTAATATTAAATTTTAGCTACTAACTTAGACTGA